>Ga0364910_1039_pt1 | contig 74459 bp, 77 predicted proteins | sample SorcelJu500001C4_3_FD_206970 | JGI IMG/M metagenome (GOLD analysis project Ga0364910, IMG submission 206970) | Enriched cells from Trout Bog Lake Hypolimnion, Wisconsin, USA - BchlTB.June25.5000.01.C4 | ecosystem: Environmental > Aquatic > Freshwater > Lake > Hypolimnion/Profundal zone | place...
GCTATCGTTTTTGACAAACTCCATCTTATTGTCATGCACCCATTTTACTATTCTAAACGGCCCGTTACCGATAATCGTCTCTGGTTTACTTGTCCATTTCTCGTTAATGGCAATTTTCCGATTTACCGGATAATAGGTATGAAAAGCGGTTAATGCTAAGAAATAGGGTGTTGGTCTTTCCAAAGTAACTTCCAGGACGTGGTCGCCCAGCGCTTTCACCCCCACTTGGTCGGCAGTGGCTTTTTGATTGTTATATGCTTCGCCGTTTTTGAGGTAATATAACTGGTAGGCATAGTTAGATGCCAGTTCCGGGCTGAGGGTCGATTTCCAGGCATACTCAAAATCCTGGGCGGTTACCGGATCACCATTGGACCATTTTGCTGAATTGCGCAGGTAAAAGGTATATTTTAAACCGTCGGACGAAACCTCCCAGCGTTCGGCCACCGCCGGAACTGGACTGTTTTTGCCGTCAAGGGCGACAAGCCCCTCAAACAACTGGGCCTCCACGGTGGAAGCTGCAATGCTGGTGGACTTACGGGGGTCAACTGACTCCGGTTCAGCGCCTACAGCATAGCGCAGATATTTGGCTTCAGGCCTGCTGAACCAGCCGCAGCCACTGAGCAACATGATTCCCAACCCAACGATTAACAACAAGCACCATATTTTCTTATTGAACATGCGGGACACCCTTTCCTGAACCTCCGCCAGCAATACACTGTAGTAATTTGTTCAATCCACCGGGAAACCATACTCTTTGTCCTCGCGTTCGCAAGGGTTTCGGTAAACCTGCGGCGAAATATGACAATATCAAATGACGGAGCTGATAAATTTGTCAAAATATTCTTCCCGTTCTCTGGAAGAACTGCTTGCCAGCACCCTGACAAGTGAGCCTGGTTGCTATTCCATTGCCGTGAAAGATCTCTCTTCCGGTCGGCGCTTAGCACTTAATCCGGACCCACTTAGATCTGCGAGCCTGATAAAAATTTTTATCATGATTGAAGCTTTTCGTCAAGTGGATAAAAAACTTTTCGAACTTGACGAACAGCAGCCAATAACCGCTATAGATAGGGTTGATGGCGGCCCGCTGGAGAACGCCCCAGAAGGAACACGCAAAACCTGGCGCGAACTCATTGAATTAATGATTATTGAAAGTGACAATACTGCCACCAATATGCTGATTGACCATCTAACTATGGAAAAAATCAACGCACTTACCACTAAACTTGGCTGCACCGATACCATCCTCAGGCGTAAGATGATGGACTTCGCCGCAGCAGCCGAGGGGCGTGAAAATATTACGTCGGTGACCGACATGACCGCAGCCCTGGAAATGATCTACCATCACCGCTGCCTCGACGCCAACCGGGATGAAGCCATGCTGGATATCCTCAAACGCCAGACAGACAAGTGCAAAATTCCGGTTTTACTGCCGCCGACAGTGGTTGTTGCTCACAAAACCGGCGAACTTGAGGGCGCCGAACATGACGCTGGCATCGTTTATGGCCCTCGCGCCCACTATATTATCGCCGTGATGGCTGATAGCCTGCCAGACGCCGTCCGCGGCCAGGAAACCATCGCCCGGCTTTCTCGCACAGTTTACGATTTTCTGAATACCATGGATTGAAATGGACTCGGGAGGTATCCGGCATGACTGATCTCTTCGTGGCAATTAATGTGTCACTAGCGATACTATGGGCTGATCCTGGCGAAAAAAGGCCGCATGACGCACTTGTTTGCGGAATGCCTGTAGAAGCTGACTCGTGGGCCGACTTAATGGACGACGACATGCGGTTATGGCTGGTGGGCAAGGTGGAAACACAGGCCCTATATGGCGAACGTCTGCAAGTCATCGACCACCAGGGTGATTGGCTAAAAGTTTGCGCCGTGGGACAAGGCACCTGTCGCGACAAGCGCGGCTACCCTGGTTGGATTCCCGCCGTTCAGGTCAGTTCCAACTCCGCTTATCTCGCTGAACAACTTACTTTGCCGTCAATTACGGTTATTGCGCCAAAAACCTGGGTTTATCGTGATTCCAGCGCCCAGCATCCAATACTCGAGCTTAGCTATCAAACCAGACTGCCGCTACTGGAGGAAAGTCAATCGATGATGTTGCCGGAAAACCAAGCAACGTGCCTATTTCGGCTCTGCATGTCGGACGAGCCATTGGCATCAATTTTGGTGATTAGCAATACAACATTTTTAAAGCCAAAAGACCCTCCGCGTCAGCGGAGGGTCTTCTTACATTATATTTAATAAATACTGACACCACATAGGCAGAAAGCACTTTCCGGCTTTTTACCGGCAATAAAGTTTATGGTCACCCCGGCTAAACTAAACGTAACTTGGGTTGGCAATGAAACAACATAATAAAACCAATACCGCGGCGCAGATAACATACGAAAGAAAAACACTTAAAGGATTTTCGACGATTTTGCGTGGCAATATAATATTCGGCCCGTTGACAAATAATACTGAAACTGAAACGAATCCCAAAAACCACAAAAAACTCATACGAATTCCCACCCTCACTGTCTTATTTGCCGCAAAAATTTAATAAACGTTGGATATTTAGCATCTTTACGAATCCGCCGATATAAATTACAATAAGGTAGTATGGGGAAACTGGGCGGTGAAACAGAAAGGTCGTGATAATAGCTGATACACTTTTTCCTTATGTCCGACATTCCAGGCATCCGGAGACATTGCCACAATCGAGCCTGAGAATGCCACTATATCGGCACTCTATCACTATCCGATTTCGCTTCGGAACCAATCTTCTTAGCTATATTTACTTGGATCTAATTCTTCTTGCGTAAAACCCGAACAACAAGGTGCATAAATTAAGTTCGCCGGTCCTGCAGTGACTGGAGCCTCCCCACTGCGATAAGTCTTGTTAATCGCGGCTTATGAGGCTGAAGTCCTTTTATTTTGCTTTTCCCCGCAATACCAAATATAAGAAATTTAATCAACAATGATAAATTGGAGGAAAACTCATTATGTCACAATCAGTTAATAACTCTGGAACCAAAGGAACGATCCTTTTACTTTTCTTGCTCATCACGGCTGTGATTGCGATCGGCTTCACACCTGCAATGAACCCTAATGTAGCAGCAGGTATGTATACAATATCCAACAGCCAGTTAGCCCCCGCGACCGCGACCACCAATGTTATCTTTGATACCTTCAAATATGGCCGCTCGATAGACATACTGGCCATGTTACTGGCAGGCTTTGGTTTCTTAATGGTTTGTGTAAGAAAACATGGCTACAGTTCAATCACTGCAACTTTTTTGGTTGTCAGTATCGCCATTCCCCTGTACATGCTGATTAAAAGTTTTGGCGGACCGCATTTTGCGATGCCGACCACCAGCATCGACACCCTCATCTGCGGCGAATTCGCGGCAGCCAGCTTGTTAATCGCCATTGGCGCGCCTCTTGGCCGTCTAAAAATGGAACAATATTTTTTAATGGCCTTATTATTCGTACCTGCTTACATACTCAATGAATGGTTGATCCTATACAGCGGCCTGTTCCCGAATTTCCTTGACACCGGCGGTTCAGTTGTCATTCACGCATTTGGCGCCTATTTTGGCCTAGGTGTTGTCGCCACAACTCTATCCCGCTTCAAGGAAGGCCCCGAGGCAGACTCAGTGAGCAATCAGTTCTCTCTGCTAGGCGGCATCGTTCTATGGCTGTTCTGGCCATCTTTCACCAGTGCACTGGTAACTCCAGATAAAGTGGTTCTAACTGTTATCAATACCGTTCTAGCCCTGTGCGGCGCTACCCTAACCACTTATATCTTCTCCAAACAGATCAGAGGCAAGATCGAGATCGCCGATATCGCTAACGCAGCCCTCGCCGGCGGTGTAGCCATCGGTTCCATCTGCAATATGACCAATCCCGGTTATGCAATGTTGATCGGCATCGTGGCCGGAGGTTTGAGCACCGTAGGCTTTGCGATCGTCGCTCCCAAGCTGGAGAAATTTATCAAAGGCACTGATACCTGCGGCGTCCATAATCTTCATGGTATGCCCGGTGTTTTGGGCGGCATAACAGGAATTCTTGTTACCGGAGCCGTGGGATCTCAACTGGGCGGAATTGTTACCACAGTGGTACTCGCCTTCATCACCGGCAGAGTCACCGGTATGGCACTCGACCTGCTCGGCACCAAAGCAGTACTCTATAGCGACACAGAGGAGTTCTTTGTTACCGACTCTGCAGGAGAATTCGCATCCGAGGCACCGGAGACGATTCCTGGCTGGGATCCGGCAGTTACTGTTTCCAGCAAAAACTAAACTGAATTTCTCTATTTTTATTATAATATGAATTGGATCTACATTTTGTAAAGCTTTCCTGAGCGAAATCTGAATTTTGTGTTAAGATAAATACCCACAGGCGGATATATCCACCTGTGGGTATTTGATTTTCCCTTAAAAAAGAAAGGCGCCAAAAGCTACAATGCTTTTTGACGCCATCAGGCACTTTAAGCCAGCGGTGAAACCGCCTTAATGCTGTTAAGGATATAGATAATACGCCTTGGACATCTCCTTGAACTGGCGGGCTTCCTTATCCCACTGGGCCAGCAGCTCCTTTAGGCTGCTGCTGTTCAGCCGCACAGTATTGTCGCCGGTAACAAGATCAATCATTGGTCTGGTACCGCCTTTGTCAAAAACTAATTTATCCCCACTCATCTCCCGTATTGTATAAAGCAAGGTCAATCCAGTTGCCACCGGTCGGAAAGCCCTGCGATCGGTGATGTGCAGTTGCACCCCACTACAGGTCACATCCTTAAAGCGGCCGAACTTCGGTACGTAATATGCCGGCCGGAAAAACACCCCCGGTAATTTTTGGCCATTCATCCGAGCTGCCAGCGCATCTGCATCCAGCCAAGACGCACCAACAAAATCAAACGGTCTGGTTGTGCCGACACCTTCGGAAATATTGGTATCTCCGAAGATCCCAGTCGCCGGATAAACCAAAGCCGTGTCCGGCGTGGGAATGTTAGGCGACGTCATAACCCAGGGCAGTCCGGTTTCATCAAAATACATTTTTCGCTGCCAGCCGGTCATTTCCACAACTACCAACTTACAGCCGATGCCAAACTCTTTGTTGAAAAGCTTGGCCAGTTCGCCGACCGTCATGCCGTGCCTCACCGGGATCGGGTACAGACCGACAAATGATTCATAGCCTTTTTTAACCAGGCCGCCTTCCACTTCCTCCCCGCCCACCGGATTGGGACGGTCGAAGACTACAAAGGTTTTACCCTGCTCCTTGGCGCCCTGCATAGCGTACGCCATGGTATAGATATAAGTATAAGGCCGTGCACCGACATCCTGGATATCGAAAGCCAGGATATCAATATTGGCCAACATTTTCGCTGTCGGCTTTCTGGTATCGCCATACAAACTGTAAACCGGCAACCCGGTTTTTCTGTCAATCTGGCTGCCGACCTTGTTGCCGGCCTCCGCCGCCCCCCGAATACCATGTTCAGGCGAAAACAGCGCCACCAGGTTAGTCTTGGCCTTGAGAACATCAATACTGCTTTCAAAATTGCTGTTCATACCGGTGGCGTTGGTTATCAGCCCAACCCGCTTGCCGGCGAACAAATCCAAATGCTGGTCGACATTATCAATACCCAGTTTTACTTTTTCCACAGCTACCGGCTGTGAACCACCGTCACCGCCACAACCACCAATAAACACGGCGAACAATAGCGCCGCCAAAAGCAGTGCAACCGGTAAACCGAAGAACCTGCCTTGCCTCTCCAAAAAACCGACCTCCATTTTAAATGATAACTTTGCTGATATGAATTAATATTCCTTGAAATCCGAGCGGATAAGCGTCAAAACCGCCGCTAATGCGGCCTGTTCATCTGGGCCGCTCACCTGCAAAGTGGCCGTGTCTCCCTGTTTAATACCCGCACCCATGATAGAAAGAATGCTTTTGGCGTTGAACGTCCGGTCGTCTTTAAACAGCGCCACATCACTGGCAAAACCGCTGGCGACCTTAACCAACAAAGCCGCTGGCCTGGCGTGCAGACCGGTCTGATGAGTGATAATAACAGTTTCTGCAATCATTCTTAAGCTCCTTATAATGAAATTTTTCCCATGACAACCGGCCGCCTGGCTCCAGTCACCGCCGGCAGGTTGTTGGTCTGGCCGCTGACTGTTTCATTGGCCAGTATTGCAAAAGCAATGGCCTCTTTCGCATCGCTGGAAATACCAAGATCCTCCTGGGTAAAAACGGCCAGTCCGGATAACTCCTGCCGGAGCATCGCCAGCAGGGTTCGATTGTGACTACCGCCGCCGCTTACCACCACCTCATCCGCCTGATAAGTGGGAAAAATAAAATTATGGTAACCGAGGGCAATACTTCTGGCGGTAAACAAAGTAAAAGTGGCCATAAGATCTTCAGCACTAACGCCCTGGGCAGTAAATTTATCAACAAGGCCCTCGCTGTAACTCCGGCCGAAAGTTTCCCTTCCAGTGCTCTTAGGTGGGTGCAGAACAACGTAGGGATGCCCTAGCAGCTCCGCCAAGAGGCCGGTATGAACTGCGCCTTGGCTGGCCATACTGCCGCCAGAGTCGAAGCGAGCCCTGCCTCCGGTCAATTTCTCGATACAGGCGTCAAGCATCATATTGCCTGGCCCCGTATCGAAGGCAACCACCGCCTCCGGCCCAGCTCCCGCAGGCAGAACAGTCACATTAGCGATGCCCCCGATGTTCAGTAACACACGGGTTTTCGTCGCATCGCGGTATAATAGGTATTCGCTGTAGGGCACCAGCGGTGCCCCCTGGCCACCAGCCGCCACATCCCTGACCCTAAAGTCGGCCACGGTAATTACCCCGGTTCGTTCGGCAATTACCGCCGGTTCGCCGATCTGCAGAGTGCTGTTACCCGGCAGATGTCTGATAGTCTGGCCGTGTGAGCCGATAATGTCCAGCTTGGACAACGTTAGCCCGGTCTCGCGGCAAATATCGATTACAGCGGCAGCAAACAGTTCTCCCAGCTGAAAGTTCAGGCGGCACACTGCCGCAACATCGACTTTCTCCAGGCTGCAGGCCGCCAAAATATCCTGGCGCTCCTCAGCCGAATAAGGGATTGTCTTAAAGGCTAGCGGCTCAACTTGCGTTGTGGCGCCGCTTCCCTTGATACGTACCAGCGCCACGTCAATGCCGTCGAGAGAAGTGCCGGACATCAGCCCAGCCACCAGCCGTTCCTCCTGGCGATAAATTCTCAGCAATCTTTCCATGCCGCGCCTACAACTCTGCGAAACTGATCAGTTCCACGTCTCTTTCCCGCAAAAATGCTTTAAATTCCGGCGACATCAGCACTGCCAATTCTTTTTCCCTTTGGGCGTTATATGAACTTACTGAATAGATCAGCTCTTCAGGTTCGCCCGGATGGCTCATGATCTCCAGAACCCCGTCTGGACACTGACTGATAATCCGTTCGATATTCTCCAGCGTGGCGCCCTCGTCATAAAAATCCCACGAAAACCAATCACTGGTCTTAACTCCAGCAGCGACAATTTCCCGTTTAAGACTGTCACTGATCTGACGCATAGGAACGCCGAGCTTTTTAGCCATTGCCAGCGCGATAGGGAAAACTTCCGGATAAGTGTGGGCGTGGTGATGGCTGTCAAGATGAGTAAGCATAAGGCCGGTAGCCAGGAACTTTTCCGCCTGGGCCGCAAATTCCCGTTCCACCTCCCGTGGATCCATCGCTGCTATCGCTTTACCAACCTTGCGCCGGAACCGGCCGGTGCCGTCCACCAGACTGGAAACCTCCGCCGTAGGCAGCACTGGGGTTCCACAAGTCATGTTCAGGTGCAACCCGACCTGATTTATTCCTCTTTCCCGCAATAAAGCCACCGCTGCCGGGGCAAATTCGCTGTTGATCATCAACGTGGTGTCGCCGATAGCTCCTTCACTCAGAGCCCGGACAATAGCCGCATTACAACCGGGAGTGAGCCCAAAGTCGTCGGCATTAATAATAAGTCGCAACATTCCGTCCAGCTCCATTTCGTGTCATTTAGCCGTAAATTGCGGCAGATAATCTTTATTAATCTCCAGCAATTCCCGCAGCAGTTCCTTCGCCACCGTCACCGACGGAACCAGTGGATGAGCTATCAACGCCAAGAGTGCCTTGGCGACATCACCCCGCACTCCGGCTTCAACGGCCAGAATTTCATAAGCCTTGACCTGGTGCACCAATCCGGCGATTTCTGTAGGCAACGGCCCCAGCGCCATCGGCACGGCTCCGTTTCTGCCAACAAGGCAATTGATTTCCACGACGTTGTCGGCTGCCAGGCAAGATATTGCTCCGGCGTTCGCGGTATTGACGGTGTGAATTTCATTCTTGTCATTATAGATCGCGCTGATTAACGACACCGCCGCCTCAGAATAGTAAGCCCCGCCCCGCTTTTCCAGTTCCTTAGGCTTTTCCGTCAAAGTTTCATCCCGATACAGTTCGAACAACTTCGCCTCTACCGCCTGAACCTGCTCAGCCCTGGTACCTGGACCACCTGGTGCAATAGCCGCCAGCTCCTCGGCCAGCAGCCGGTCGGTCATGTAATAATAGCGATGATACGGGCAGGGCAGCATGCCCAGCGCCCGCAAAAAATCGCCGTCCCATTTAAGGTCAGGAATATTATTCATAGTCAACGCTGCACCGTCAGCCAGCTTTTCCAAGATCTCGTCTGTTACATCACGGCCCTGGCACGACACCTTGCGGCCCCACACCAGATGGTTCAGTCCGACAAAGTCGATGGCGACATCCTGTCGATCAACTGCCAGCAGCTTGGCCACCGTCATAATCATATTAATAGGGACGTTACACAGCCCCAGACATTTTACAGAACTGTATTTCAAAATGGCCTCGGTAATCAGTCCCGCCGGATTGGCGAAGTTGATAAGCCAGCTTTCGGGGCACAATTCCTCAATATCATTGCAGATATCCAGCATCACCGGAATAGTGCGAAGCGCGTTGGCAAGACCACCGGGGCCGGTAGTCTCCTGCCCAAGTACATTGTACTTCAGGGGAAATCTTTCATCCTGGACTCTGGCTGCCAGCCCGCCAACCCTTAGCTGAGTCACCACAAAGTCGGCTCCCGTCAAAGCTTCACGCCGATCCATGGTCAGTACGACCTTGACGTCAAGGCCGGCCCGATCCACCATTCTCTTGGCCAGCGCGCCAACGATAGCAAGTTTCTCGCGCCCGGCGGGAATATCCACCAGACGAATTTCAGCCAGCGGCAACTCATCGGCCCGGCGAATAAAGCCGTCAACAAGTTCCGGCGTATAACTGCTACCCCCACCGATTACCGTAACTATCAGCCGCTTCATCGTCCAGCCTCCAGCCTGTCTGTCAGGCCTTGAACAGTACGGTATAAGCCTAGCAGATTCTCGATCAGATCCATCTCACTGATGGCAGTCATTAAAAGGTCCATAGCATGAATCAGCAGCGGTGGTATGTCGGTTTTCTCGCCAGCGGCTTCCTGCTGAATGATAGTAGTCTGGGTCATATGGGCAATATTGGCTTCAGCTCGCGCCTGCTTCAAGTGCAGCTCAGCCGCGGCGAAATCCCCGGTCTGGGCGGCTTTCAAAGCTGCGAAAGCTTCGGCCTTAGCTTCGCCAGCGTGGATAACGATTTCGAAAATTTGCGTTTCAGTCATTTTACTTCCTCCTGAATTTGCTGCCCCGCCTCTTCCCTTAGCAGTTTGCGCTCATAGGCCCTGAAGAAGGGATAGTACAACAAAGTAACAACAGCGATATTGAAAAACACCAATACGATGGCCCGCCAGTCGCCGCCGGTAGCCAGATAAGCGCCAATAGGCGCCGGCAGGGTCCAGGGCACAAGAATGAACGGCTTGGTAACCCACCCCCAGCTCATGGCCAGGAAGGTCACTATTCCACAAGTCACCGGCCCCAGCACGAAGGGAATAACCAACAACGGGTTAAGCATCACCGGCGCTCCAAAGATAACCGGTTCATTAATATTACATATCCCCGGCAACAGCGTCACCCGCCCAACGCTCCGCAGATATGCCGACCGAGAAATCAGCATTAATAATACCAGGCCGATCGTCGCACCCGATCCGCCGATCCAGACGAACCACTGGAAAAACGGTTCAGGAGCAATATTGGGTATCGGTTGGCCAGCCGCCGCTGCGGCGATATTTTGGTTAAGCAACACCAGCCATATCGGGCGCGCCACCGTCCCGACCACCGAATCCCCATGAATTCCCGTGCCCCATAACAAAGTAATGATGACAATCGGCACCAGGATTCCGCCCAGAGAATTACCAGCCAAAACCAGGGGCTGAAACAATTCTGTCACAAAATGCTGAATATCAAACCCTAAAAGATCTCTCACCGCCCATACGGTTGGAATGACTATGGCTGCCGGTATCAGAGCCTCAAAAGAGCGGGCAACCGAATCCGGCACCCCCTCCGGCAACTTAATGATCAGCCGGTGCTCTTTGGCAAAACGCAATACCTCTACCGCAAAGATAGCCATAATAATGGCCACGAACATTCCGCCGCCGCCGAGATTTTCCATGGACAAGACCAGCCCCTGCCCGGCAACAGTCAGCGGCACTGTTGTAAGCAAAAAAGCGACCAAGGCCAGGATGCCTCCGGCGATGCCGTCCAATTTATAAGACCGCGCCAGATAATAGCCGATGCTGTGACAGGCATAAAGCGCCATCAACCCCATGGTCAGGCGAAACGGCAACAATACCTTTGCGGCGTAAGGTTTTACCGCCAACGCCAAAGCAGGTACCGGCGGGAAAGCGATAATCAGAAAGAAGCTGCCGACAATTATCAGCGGTATCGTCGAAATTATACCATCGCGTATAGCCTGCAGATGCCTCTGTTCAGACAGCTTAGTCATCGTCGGTATCAGGTACTTGTCCAGAAGCCGGAAAATTTTATCCATTAAACCTATCTCCTGCTTATTTCAAACCGCCGAGCCCTGTGCCCAACAAGTCCCGAATAAGCTGTTTTTTTTCGCAACACTACTTACCCAGCTCCTGAAGCAAGGTAAGCACTATCGAGCCGCCCAGTGGAGAATATCCCTGTGGCGGGATTACCTCAACCGGAATGTCATACCCCGCTGCCTCTGCCCGAAACGCATCCAGGCGGTGCCGCACCTGCGGCGCAACTAAAACCGTATCCCAGCCATTACCCAGTTCCTCAGCCAATTCCCCGGCGCCTATCGATTTAATAGTGATTGGCACATTTTTCTTCACTGCTTCGGCTTGGACGGCCTTTACCACAATAGCACTGGACATACCACCAGAACATACTAACAGAACTTTCATCTATCTTTCCTCCTCAATTTCCCTAGTCACCTTGCGAATAAAGCCATCAGATGCGGCCAGATAATCGACCGCTGCATCGGCCGAACAACCACATTTAAGCATCACGATGGCCAGTTTGACGTTTTGTCCGGCATCCTTGAGCGCGTCGGCGGCTCGCTCCCGGCTCGCCCCAGCGGCAGCAGCCACAATGCGTTCAGCGCGCTGCAAAAGTTTGGCATTGGTAGGCTGAACATCCACCATCAGATTTTTATAGACCTTGCCTCGCTTGATCATCGCCGCAGTGGTAAGCATATTGAGTACCAATTTAGTAGCAGTTCCGGCTTTCAGCCTTGTTGAACCGGTGATAATCTCCGGCCCTACCAGCGGCGTAATCGCCAGATCAGCAGCTTGTTCCACCGCAGAATTCGGCGAACAACTAACAGCTATTGTAAAAGCTCCCAAGGACCTGGCGTAGACTAATCCGGCCAAAACATATGGCGTCCGGCCGCTGGCCGCGATACCTACCACGATATCCCCGGCGGCAAGATTTATTGCCTTTAGCTCAGTAACTACCTCCTGCTGATCATCTTCGGCCCCTTCTACCGCACGAGTAAGAGCAATGTCGCCACCGGCTATCAGCCCAATAACCTGCCCAGCATCCACGCCGAAAGTAGGCGGACATTCCGCCGCATCCAGCACTCCCAGCCGGCCGCTGGTCCCAGCGCCGATATACACCAAACGTCCACCTTTGGCGAAAGCCGCGGCGATAGCCTCCACCGCGGCGCTGATTCGAGGTATCTCCCGTTCGACTGCGACAGCCACCTTTTTATCTTCGTCATTTATCAACCGCAAAATTTCCGTTGTCGGCAATAAATCAATATCACCACTGGCGGGATTGGCCTGTTCGGTCAATAAATCATCGGTCTTGATTTGCAAACTCATCGCCCCATTTTAGATTCCTTATCATTCATCATATATTCATACCCCAGCTGCAATGCTCCCAGCACCGCTTCGCGGCCTGAAAATACCGGTAGTGCCTCCCCTGTCAGTTTTTCGGTCAGTTTTTGCCTGACGCGGGGAATACTCTGGATGACTCCGCCCGAACAGCATAGCGGAACAACCTGTCCCCCGGGAAAGCCCCGGCTGATAACTGATCGGACAAGATTGGCCAATGCTTCGGCCCCATCATCCAGAATCTCCTGAGCAACAACATCGCCGCGGTCAGCAGCTTCAGCCACCACTTCAGTCAAAGCGGCAATCGCGCTTTTATCTTTGCCTGACTGATAAACCAACCCAATCAGTCCATCTAAATCAATGATTTTCCAATACTCCATTATCATTCCCAGGAGAACCGACGATTTATCCCGTCCCTCCCAGGCTTTAAGCCCGCGCACCAGCGCCTGACGCCCGATGTCGTAGCCACTGCCTTCGTCGCTGATAATATGACCCCAGCCGCCTGCCCGGATAACATTACCATCCCGTGTCAGGCCATAAGCAATAGACCCGGTGCCGGCGATAAGTGCAATTCCCTCAGCTTTACCCAGACCAGCAACCAGTGCAATGGCGGCGTCATTATTAACCACATACAGGCAGTCCAGCCCCAAGCCTTTCAGCGCCGTCAAAATCAGTTCCCGGTCACGAGGTCGATCCACACCTGCCAGGCCCAAACTGATCAGTGCCAAATCGTGGTCCTCGAGGCCGCAGATAGCGCCCAATTCGGCGATTATCTTGCCTATCAGCGCCTGAAAATCAGCCAGCCCCGTAATATGATAATTGGCCGGGCCAACAACAACTCGCCCCAATACCTTGCCAGCCAAATCACCGGCGCAGGCGACAGTTTTTGTGCCTCCGCCATCTATTGCCAAAATCCATTTCATATACAATCTCCCCAACCGGCCATCAAAATTGCTGATAATCGCACCTTTTCAACATTATTTGACACCAAGCAAGCTCTTTCCTCTTCCCGGCGGCAAAAACGGCCTGTTAAAGATAGTTTTTCCCATAAAAAAGCGGGCAGATACCTTCTGCCCGCCTCACGCCAATTATTTACCTGTCAATATCGCCGGCCAAATTGCATGTCGACTGCTGCTGGAAGCCATAGTCTAGAAGCTTGACCACATCGTCCCAACGATAATCGTCATTAAGCAGTACGACAATCAGCTGCACACCATCGTGAGTCGCCGAAGCCACCAGACAATCGCCAGACTCTTCGGTGGAACCGGTTTTTACACCGTTGGCGCCTTGATATGATTTAAGAAATTTATTGGTATTGCAGACTATCATCGGATCGCGGTTTAAGAATTCCACGGTATACTTCCGGGTGGAAACCATCCTGGCAAATTCATGGTTCTGTAAACCAGCATCCGCGATCTTAGCCAAATCCATGGCGGTGCTGTAATGGTGGAGGGGGTCAGGCATGCCGTGGGGATTGGAAAAATGGGTGTTCACTAGTCCCAGACTTGCCGCTTTTTGATTCATCATCGCCACGAAGCCAGGCACTGATCCGCCGATATGCTCGGCCACCGCCTCAGCGGCGTCATTGCCTGAAACCATTATCATCCCGGTCAACAGATCACGCAAGGTAAGCCTGTCCCCCGCCTTTAGGTCCATGCTTGAACCATCTGGAGCCAGGCGTTCAATGACACCTGGGCTGACGGTCACCACGCTGTCCTCATCGCCCAGTTCCAGCGCGGTCAGCAAAGTTATCATTTTGGTAGTGCTGGCCGGGTACATCCTTTTGTCCGGATCTTTAGCAAATATCACCTGTTGGGTTTTGGCCACCATCATAACAGCAGTCTCGGCACTGATCGCAGGCGGCGGCGCGGCCAAAGCGGCAGTCTGCAACAAAAAAACGACAGCCAAAATCAGCAAACCAGTTGTACGTCGCAACATCAATTATTGCCTCCTATGTAACTTGCTTATTTATTTCTTGCCCACCTTAAATCAATGTAGTTGACCATAATTATTATTCTGGCCGATAGCCCCTTTTCCTGCCGCCAAGAATTGCCCAACTGAAAAAACCGCCAGGAAAATATAAACAACCGGGGCTTAACCCCCGGCTATTAGCTGTTTTCTTTGAAAATATCAAAGGCTGGTGAGAAAGGGCCAGCTGCAAGGCGGCTGCGAGGAAGCGCGCGCAGACAGTACATGGTGCGTACGACAAGCGCGCTCCGGAAAAGCAGACACACGACGCTTCAGCGACGATGTGGTCGCTTTGTTCGCTCGCCAGAGCGAACTTCCTATGCAGACGCAGATGGGCCTTTATCGCCAGCCGAGGACCTTGGGCAACTACCGGATCTCATAATACTGTAAAAGCTCGCTAACAGTAATAAATTCATAACCGCTATCGCGCAGTCGGTCAATAATAACTTCCACTGCAGCCGGAGTAGACGGGGCACTCTTTCCTTCATGCAACACAATGATGGCTCCGGGCTTCACCTGCCCCATTACAGCATCGATAATTTGCTGAGTACTTCGGTGATCCCAATCACGTGGGTCAATCGACCATAATACCGTCGTATAGCCGCGCTGCTTCAATTCCCGTACCAGACGATCATTATAGCCACCACCGGGTGGTCTTATCAAAGTTGGCTTCGACCCGATGCTAGCGAAAACTTTCTCCGATTCGTTGAGTTCCTTGTTCAGTTCATCTTCGCTTAAACTATTGAGATGCCGGTGAGTATAACTATGGCTGCCGAGTTCATGGCCATCTTTAACTATCTGGATTGCCAACTCCGGGTACTTCTCTACCTGTTCACCCAACACAAAAAATGTCGCCTTGACCTGCCTTGCCTTCAACAATGCCAATAGCGCAGGCGTAGTGCCAGAACATGGCCCGTCATCAAAGGTCAGTGCCACCACTTTGTGAGTCGTCGGCACTTTCTTGACAGCTTGCTCGGGCTCTAGAGAAGTGTTACCCGCCAATAAAGACGCTGTAACCAAACTCACGGCAACAAAACTCCACAGGGTTTGTTTCAAGTTCATCTCCCCTTGTCAGACCAATCTCCCGGCAGTTAAAGCTCAAGCCGCTCGGTCATCCGTTTATCAACAATACCACTAGGTTCCAAGTCCTGGCTAAGTTGGTAACTGCGAACCGCCGCTTCGGTAGCCACCCCGAATAAGCCGTCCGCTCGACCGGAAAGAAACCCCAATTCTTTCAATTTTATTTGCAGAATCACCACATCGGCCCCAGAATCCTGGTATTTTAACTCGCGGACAATCTTTACTTTTCGCCCGACTATTTGAACCTCGGTTCCAATGGGAACCCATTCAAATAACTCTTCCACATCCCTGTTTCGCATGCGGATACAGCCGGCACTGGCAAACCGCCCTATTGACCAGGCCTTATTAGTGCCGTGGATGCCATATATCCCATAAGGGACGTTCAACCCCAGCCAACGGGTTCCAAAGCCGCCACCCCAATTGTAATCTTTCCAGACAACATTCCATTCCCCGATCGGGGTAGGCGTTCTGCTTTTTCCGACCGCAACACTATATATTTTGTGCAGTTTTCCATCGTCATAGAGCTCCAGAGTACGCTTGTCAATTCTTATTATTATTGAAACTTTGCCTTGGGGAGCTACGTTCGTTTGGTTTGGTATAACCGCAAAATCCAGCTCGGCAATATAATCAGATCCTAAAATGCCGACGAAGATACTCAGAAGCATCAGTCCGGCCAAGCCAAAGAACAGCTGCCTTTGCCGTAATTTATTAAAGGCGATGACCGTCAGCCTCACATTCTACCTTCTTTCCTATGAGAATTGACATCTTTTATCGTCCTCAACCCCATTGTTCACAGTTTTGCTTTAATAACGAAAATATGCGAACAAACGAAATATATGAGTAGTTTTCCGCCAAACGGCGAAAATTTAAAAAGCTAATCCCCAAAAATATACTGGCCTGTGCTATTAACAAAATAAGTCTGTACAAGCTGTACAGACTTTACACTAACTCCCGATTACCTCGGGCCATTTTGAATTGGCTAAATTATTCCACCAGAAGAAAAGCATAGCGATTCATGGTCTCAGTAAACTCCTGTAGCACTTTAATCGGATAACCATACTTTCGTACCGTGCTGAAAACATCGACAGCCATTCCCTCAGGGCTCGGGCGGGCAAACTTTGGATTTATGCACTGCTGACGTCCTTTGCCGCAATTATGACAACTACTGCAGGGAGCCATAAATAATAAGAAGACCTTGTTGTATCCGGCCAAGAACACTTCCCGTTCTATGTCGGACAACCTGATATTTATTTCCCTTGACCACTCATGACGGTCATCCGGATCTTTCAGCGGTTCGGAAAAGCGAAATATCACTCCCTGACTATATTCCCGAAAAAAACTCTGGCATTCTTCCACAGATGGCGTATTGGGCGGACAGCAGCCACACTTGCCGTACCTCTGACAACCAAACATGCATTTCATTCTGACCCATTGCGCCACCACAATTTCTTTCGGATCAATCCAGCGAAAATCACAGCAATCGTGCTTCAAATAAATACTCTCCAGAGACCCGTGGTTAATCATTTTCTCACCCCCGTTTCCCTGATTCACAGGGGAAAACACGGTTTAGGCACACACAAAATCGGGGTGCAATAATTAGCCCCTCCAGGCAATACCCCTGGATTGACTTCGATAAACTCCTCCAGTTCGGGGTGCAATTCCAGAAATGCCTCGCTGGGTATCGGTACCACAACAGGGTGAATCTTCACTTTATTGACCACCAGCCATTCCTCCCATGGATAGCGTTAGTTTTTCGGAAAAATATTCTATATTATCCTATGCTGCTCACGATAAATATACTACATAAGCAAGCTACTATCAGGCTGGCGAGAAAGGCCCATCTGCTGCGTTGCTCCTCAAAGCGTTTGCTTGCGTACACCAGTACGCGGCGGTCGATCACTTGCCATCCTTGGCGTGATCGACACTAGGTCATCCATGACCGTCGCGGCGCGCTTTTCCGGTGCGCCTTGCATCTGGACCTTTCTCGCCAGCCTGGGTTTATCAACAACCTGAAAGTTCCACCAACGCATATATGGCCGCATTCACCGGGCGAAGTTTGTCAATTGCCAAAATATACTGACAGAAAAGCTGCCAATGCCTTATAATAAATAAGTAAATATAACCCTGAATTTTTTCGTGGAAAGGCTGATGTCTTTGACGATCGATTTTTTAACTCTGCTGCTGGCGGGAACAATCGCGTTGGCGCTCATTTTCACATTGACCAACGGGCTACACGATGCCAGTTCAGTGGTGGCAACCTTCATTTCCTGTGGTGCGGCCACGCCTGCCCAGGCAGTGGCGCTTGCCGCGTTGTTCGAACTCTTGGGGGCCCTGTTCAGTGGACATGCAGTAGCCAATACCATTGCCAGCATCTGCGAACTGCCGATGACATCCGACATACTGCCGGTTATCTTGGCTGCACTTTTGGGCGCAGTCGCCTGGAACGTCGTCACCTGGCGCTTCGGCCTCCCTTCCAGTTCGACGCACGCTCTGGTAGGCGGCTTGATTGGAGCCGTTTGGGCTTCCTACGGTCCCAGCCACGTGGTGTGGGGTTGGAATGAGTTACTGTATACCCACAGCCTTCTCGGTTTTACGAAAGTCGTGATTTCACTGCTATTTTCTCCCCTGTTCGGATTTGCAGTGGGCTATGCAATTCAAAAAACAAGTTGGCTGCTGCTGCGCAATAGCCAGTTTTCCGCAGTAAACCGGCGAATAAAGAAAATTCAATGGTTTGTAGCCGCACTACTCGCCTTCAGTCACGGCGGTAATGACACTCAGAAAACCGTCGGACTCATTGTTACCGTTTTGTTTGCAGTTCACATCTTCCACGGCACCGCCCCTCCGCTGTGGATACGATGCACCGCAGGGCTATTGATGTCCGCCGGAATGCTGTTTGGCGGCTGGACAATTATGCGAACCATCGGTCGCGGAATATATACCATCAGACCGCTGCATAGTCTTGGCTCCCAGCTTGCCGCAGGCAGCGCAGTCGCCATCGCCAACATATTGGGAGCTCCCGTTTCAACGACCCATGTAGTTGTCGGCAGCATCGCCGGAGTCGGCGCAGCAGAAGAATACCGCATGGTCAACTGGCAAATGGGACGAGAAATTCTGATGGCCTGGATTATTACTATCCCGGCTGCAGCACTTACTGCCGCCCTGGTCTATTTTTTACTTCACATTTTTACGGGAGGTTGAATGCATGAAGCAGTTGAACTTTTGGGACCGCTTGTTCCCGGCTAAATATGACTTTCCTGCCATGATTGTCGACCAGGCCAAAGCCACCGCCGACGGAATCACCGCTCTTAAATACTGGTTGGCAACTCCGGGTCCGGATAACGCCCACCGGCTGCGCACATTGACCAGAGAAGCGGATAACATCCGTATGGGGATGGAAACCTGTCTGATTGAGGCTTTTGTCACGCCCTTCGACCGCCAGGATATCTATTCCCTATCTGTCGAAATGGACCGCATCATCGAAAGCGCCACCTCGCTGATGGAACTGATGATTGCCTATGAAGTGCCTGCCGACGACGTAGTATGCGGCATGGTCCTTCATCTGGAAGAAGGCGCCGTCAAACTACATGTCGCCGTTAACCTGTTAATTGCCGCTCCCCTGGAAGCCGAAAAAAACATTGCCGACATTCGCCGTTGCCAGGCAGCAGTGGAAGCAGATTACCGGCACGGCTCGGCCGCTTTGTTCAAGACCGGCGACATTATTCAGATGGCCAAGTACCGGGAAATATACCACTCTATGTTAGAAGCTGCAGTTCACCTCGGCTATACGGTGGATATATTCCACAAAATCGTCGTCCGTATCGCCTAATTAGCGGCTGGCGAGAAAGGCCCATCTGCTTCGTTGCTCCTCAGAGCGCTTGCTAGCGTACACCAGTACGCGTCGCGGCGCGCTCTTCCGGTGCGCCTTGCATCTGGACCTTTCTCACCAGCCTTGGGTTTCCTCTTCACTTTAAAGGCCTGAACCGGCTATACCGGTTCAGGCCTTATCTTGTGTTTTACATTACGAAAGAACCCAGGACGCTTGAGAAATCCTAAGATGCTAGGCGGCTGCGAGGAAGCGCGCGCAGGCAGTACATGGTGGGCGTACGACAAGCGCGCTCCCGGAGCACCAACGACGCAGATTAGGGTTTATCAAGCGTCCGGAACCGGCTAGCATTCGAGTGACGCGCCCACAAATGCCGGTATAAACCGTTCGCCGAATCGCCGTTCAAGTTCAGCCATCATCGGAAACCCGGTGCAATGACCGGCCACAACGAACTCCGGCTCCATTGCCGCAAGCTCGGTCAGCGTCCTGTCCTGCTGCTCCCTGGTCGCCGGGCCCAAGTGGGTACCGCCGATCCAGCCGCGTAGGCGCTTGGCACCGGTCACTGCCAGCCCATGACGGATGGTATTGACCATGCCGGAATGGGTGCAACCACCGATCACCACTAGCCCGCTGTCACTCACATAATACAGCGCTGTGTCATCAGGGAAACCGTCCTTAATGTCAACATTGCCAGCGCAGACTACCAGTCGCTTGTCCTCAGGTTCGAAGCAGGCATCACGCTTAATTTGGCCGCTAAACCAGAGGCCCGGTGATATCTCCTGCGCCTCCGTCCTCAGCTGCCAATCGACGCCGAGAGCTGATAACTGCTCTTTGGCGTAAGGAATGCCGATAAACATCCGGTTGCCGCCGCCCAGTGCATAACGAGGCGTGAATATATCGGGATGGGCGTAAAGTGGATATTGTTTGCGTCCATGCTGCAAAACGTGGAATAGGCCGCCGGCATGATCATAATGCCCGTGGCTCAGAACCAGTATATCAATTTCAGCTGCGTTCACTTTCAGCAGACTGAGATTGTGGATAACCACCGACGACTGCCCCATGTCAAACAGGATTTTTGCCGACTGATGTTCTAGCAGAAGTGAAAAACCATGCTCTCCCTGGAAAGGTCTCCGGCTGCTCACTGGTACCGTATTGTCAACAACCACCGTTACCTTCATTATTCTTCCCCCTCGTGATTTCCGAAACACTCAGGAAAATCTGCTATACCAGGCAATTCAGCTAGATCAAACAACCAGATGATGGCTATCGTTAATCAGCGCTATCATTCCACGCCCGTCGTAATATTCTATGATATTGACAGCGGTATTATCCTGCTTAATCTCCCAAAGGTGATTGAAGTGGATACCGAGCAGGGCGCAGATAATAGTGCGGATCGTGGCGCCATGGGATACGACCACCACCGTTTCATCCGGATGCCGGGCTACTATTTGGGCTATCGCTCCGACTGCCCTATCCTTAAGTTGATGAAAAGTTTCGCCACCGGGAATGGCTATTTCGTCGGGATTGGTGTATAACTTGCTCGTCTGTTCCGGCCAGCCGGCACTAATAGCCTTGTAGGTAAGACCTTCCCACTCGCCGAAATGGACTTCCCTTAAAGCTGGCAGCCCAGTCACCGTCAGACCATGCCGGTCAGCCACGGCCATGGCAGTTGTGAATGCCCGGCTGAGGTCACTGGAATATACGGCCGCGACCTTCTCGTTCGCCAACCGCCCAGCCACCAGCGTCGCCTGTCGAAGCCCTTCTTCCGACAGGGCAATATCCGATTGCCCTTGATATTTCAGTTCTGTGTTCCAGGCTGTTAGGCCATGGCGCACCAGAATCAGTTTAGTCAAAATTAATCCCCGCCTTCGAGCAGAATCTGCAAAGCATCAAGCAATTTCTGGTTATCGGACGGCATTTTTACCGCCAAACGGATATAGTCCGCAGAAAGCCCAGGATAATTGCTGCAATCGCGGATCATAATGTCCCGATCAAGTAAAGCCGCGCCCAAACTTGCCGCAGTATAACCACCCCCGGCGATATTCACCAGCAGAAAATTGGCGCTGGAGGGAAAAGGCTTCAAGCCTGGCAGATTTTGCAGCGCAGTGAAAAATTCCTCCCTGGCGGAACTTACAACCTTCAGACTTGCCTGCTGATAGTCGATATCAGCCAATGCAGCGACCCCGGCCGCCTGAGCCAAAGAATTAACATTCCAGGTGTCTTTACCTTTGTCCAACATTTTGCCGATGGCTGGGTCAGCCAAAACAAAGCCCAGCCGCAAGCCAGGAATAGCATAAAATTTAGTCAAGGACTGCAGGATAATCAGGTTAGCGTATCTGGTTAGCAGTCCCCGGCAACTATAGTCTTCTGCATCTGGTAAAAATTCGATGAAAGATTCATCGACCACTACCAGGACATTATATTTCTTCGCCATCGCGATGATCTCTTCCAATTCCTGGCGAGATAGCATCCGGCCAGTAGGATTGTTAGGGTTGCCTAAAAAAACGATATCCACGTCGGGTATCCGATTGAAGATTTTTTCGACGATCACCGCAAACCCGTCGTCTGAGCTCAGCGGTAAATATTCCACAGCCGCTCCAGCCGCCCGGGCCGCACGTTCATATTCGCTGAAGGTCGGCGCAGGTACCAGAACCCGTTGTGGACGGAACATCTGACAGAGCACATACAAGAGCTCCGCCGCGCCATTACCGACAGTGATCAGTTCCCGGCCGACTTTGAACTTCCGGCTGATAGCCTCTTTCAGTTCGGTCGACGCCGCATCAGGATAATGAATAACATAAGGCAACGCCGCAAGCACTGCCTGACGGGCACTTTCCGGCATACCGAGGGGATTGATATTGGCGCTGAAATCCAGGTAATTATCCAGCTGGCCGCCCTTCTGCCGCCATGCGGCATAAAGATTACCGCCGTGTTCAAATAAACCCTTCATCTTCAACTGCCTCCTTCCACTACCATCAGGCCCCCGTCAATTAGTCTGGCGGTTCCTAAAAAAGCGGTTTCAGGACAATCTTCTTGCACCGCCAAAATACATTGGTCAATATCAACGGTATTGTTATCTGGGAATAAAATGCCGATCACCGTACCGCTGTGCGCCGTATTGACTCCCACCGCGCCAAAGCGCTGCGATATTCCGATAATAACCGGCAAGCAGGCCTTGAACAAAATATCCTGATTGGCCATGGCGCTAATGGTGGCTCCCTGTCCAATCAGGTCGCAGTTTCCCGTCTCGATGCCCTTGGTAACAAGCTCAGCTGCCCGACGAACTTCACTCTCTTTGGCTTTATTCAAGAGCCCCAGATCGCCACGGCGGTTAAATTGCAGCGTATCTACCTCGCCACCGATGTCGAAAATAGCGACAGTCATCGGCGGACAAGATCCGAGCAACCGTCTGACAGTACCGCCCAGGTGATCGATCATTACAATCCCTGGGAAAAAAACACCGTCAGTTGGCTCAATACTCAGCGCGATGTCGGTAATTTCGTCGATAGTCAGTTTTTTGCCCACGACCATCGCCGCTGCCTGACAGGCAGCACTAATATCGGCGCTGCTTGAGCCCATCCCCTTACCTTCCGGCAAAGTCGTTTCAACGTTCACGCTAAAACTATCAGGCGCTTCGCCAAGATAAGCCCAAGTTTTTTTCACTGCCTCCAGGGTTTTTTCCCCAGCAGCAATATTATTAGCTCCACTTTGAACAGTAACCTCGCTCCATATATCCACCGGGCAGGTTATTAAGAAATTTTGACCGTCAACCGTGCCCTGGACAAGTTCACCGCATGAACCAGGGGCTCGGACCTTGATCTTCATCAGTTTGCTCCCCCTATCAAAACCAGAGACAATCCATTTTACGTTCCAATAGGAACATTGCCAGGACAACCAGTTCCGTTATTTCGGTCACCGCACCATAGACATCTCCGGTAAGACCACCCAAAGTCTTGCTAATCCCGCGACAAAAAACAATCGCAAATACACCGGTAACAGCCCAATTAATCACCGCTGGCAACCCCAAAGGCAAAAGACAGATCAGTGCAAACATACCAGCAATAATCAGCGTTCTACGTCCGGCAAATTCGGCAAAAGCTTTTCCAATACCTTCTGGCCTGGCGTAGGGAAAAACCGTAATAGCAATTACCATTGCAAAACGGCCCAGCACCGGCATCACAAATAAAATCCAGCAGGAAAAAACAGGTAGCACGTCCACCAACAGCGACCACTTAACCAGCAAAAACAAACCAAAGGCCATTACACCATTGGCTCCTACTCGACTATCCTTCATAATTTCCAGCATCCGTTCCCGAGAACGGCCGGAGAACACTCCATCCATGGTGTCCATCAGACCATCGCAGTGCAGACCACCAGTAAGCAGAATCTCTCCCACAATTAATACAGTCGCAAGCAAGTTGATCGGTAGATGATTAAAACCTATGTAATCAACAGCCGCCAGGATCAATCCGATAATAGCCCCAATAAGCGTAAAAAATTTTACGCTCCGGCCAAAACTTTCGGACGATACGCTGTCTTGCCGGACCAAATTGATGCGGGTAAGAAACTGTAGGGCGGTAAGAAAAGAGTTCATATTTCCTCCGGCGGTTTAGCGCCAAATTTCACAGCATTATTTTAGCCAAAAACACCAGGCTGCTGAAAGCGGCCACAAACAGGGCAGTAATCAGATACAGCAGACTAATGGTCTGAGTTATATGCAAAGGAACAAGTTCATGGTGCGGTTCGCCAAGCTGGGCGCGGCAGGAAGCAACCCCGCCGTAATAATTCAGGCCCCCCAACTGGACACCCAGCGCGCCAGCCACTCCGGCCTCGGGAATTCCACTGTTAGGGCTGGGGTGTTTGGCTGCATCCCGCCAGATAAAACGGGCCGCCCCCATGGCGTCATAGCCCAATATGGCCGCCGCCGCCACTAAAATCGGCCCCGTAATCCTAGCTGGCAGGTAATTAAACACATCATCCACCCGGGCTGACACCATCCCGAAGTCGCTGTATTTGGCGTTTTTATAACCCACCATTGAATCCAGAGTATTCACCGCCCGATAAAGAAAAGCAAGCGGTACTCCGCCGATATAGGCGTAAAAAAGTGGCGCGATGATTCCGTCCACAATATTTTCCGCCACTGTTTCCACCGTAGCCCGGGTCACTCCCGCAACATCCAGCGCCGCGGTGTCCCGGCCAACAATCATACTCACCTTTAACTTGGCCTGAGTCAAGTCCCCACTAACCAGGCAGTCCCGGATTCCCCGGCCGGCCTCGGCCAAGCTGCGCGGTGAAATTGCAAAAGCCAGGAGAAGTGCCCCGCCGGCCTCACCAGCCAAAGGATGCAGCTTACTTAGAATCACTAGCACCAACCAGACCGAACAATAGGTCACCGTTAGCGTAATAACCGCCAGCAACAGCCCGGCCCATCTTTTCCTGCCAGGCGAAGCTTGTGGCCAGAGCAGGCCCTTTTCCAGCCAGCTAATTAATCTACCGATAAGCACCACCGGATGCCAACAATATCCGGGATCGCCAATAAGCCCGTCAAGTATTACCGCCACAAGTGGAAGGATGATCGCCCAGTCTGTCATTGGTCAGCCATCAGCCGGTAGACTAGTTCCATATCCATATTCTTACGGACTATATCCGCCAAACGATCATAGCTGTCCTCTTTGCGCAGCTTGGTATTCCCTACAGTAGTCAAAGGAGCCAAGCCTTTACGTTTCCGAATAGCGTTGATCACTGCCCGGCGAAATTCGTCATTATCAAATATGCCGTGAATATAAGTACCCATTACCAGTCCATCAGGGCTGATCCCGCCATCATCCCGGGCTGTCGGTTCACCGGAACGACACGTTATATTGAAGGCGGACTGCACAGGGCTAGAGAATTCTGTCCTGCCCATATGTATTTCATAGCCGGTAAGATCATCGGCGCTAAAGTCAATACCCAAAAATGAATTCCCGGCGCAAGCGGCAGTAACCTGATGAGTAACCTTGTCAGCGGCGAAAACTGTCACCGCATCAAATAGGCCAAGGGCCTCCACTTCCTCCAGGTCGGACTCGCTGTGCCCAGGATCACAAATCTTGCGGCCCAGCATCTGATAGCCGCCACAAATGCCAATTACCGGGGTACCCGCCGCCGCCAATGCGACAATCTCGCCGGCATACCCGGTTTCCTTAAGATATTGGAGGTCGCCGGTGGTATTCTTGCTGCCCGGCAAAATAATCAGGTCCGGTTGTCCCATCGTATCACCCTGACGAACATAACGCACCGTCACATCGTCCTCATTAGCCAAAGAATCAAAGTCGGTAAAATTTGAAATCCGGGGGGTTGTGAGCACGACGATATCCAGTTCGCCACCGCTTTCACCGCGCCGGTCATCCAGGGAAACCGAGTCCTCGTCCTCGATACCCAACCGCTCGATATGAGGAATGACGCCAACCACCGGCTTCCCGGTTCGCTGGGCCAAAAATTCCAATGCAGGTTCCAGCAGCTTGATGTCGCCGCGGAATTTATTGATAATAATTCCTTTGACCAAATCACGTTCCTCAGGTTCCAGCAATTCGAGCGTACCCACCACCGAGGCCAGCGCTCCGCCCCGGTCAATATCAGCAATCAGCAGCACCGGTGCCGGTGCCAATTTCGCCATTCGCATATTTACAATATCATAGGCTTTGAGGTTAACCTCCGCCGGGCTTCCTGCCCCTTCTATCACCACGATGTCAAACTCCCGCTGCAATTTGCGCAGACATTCTTCGATAACCGTCAGCAACTTCAGACTATGGCCATTGTGGTATTCCCTTGCTGACATGTTGCCCACCGGCTTGCCAAGCACGATTACCTGAGAAGAACTATTGCCGGTAGGTTTGAGCAACACCGGATTCATTTCCACCGTCGGCTCCACCCCAGCTGCTTCAGCCTGGACGACCTGGGCTCGCCCCATCTCACCGCCCGTTTTGGTCACATAGGAATTAAGCGCCATATTCTGGGACTTGAAAGGCACGACTTTGAAACCGTCCTGGCGGAATATCCTACACAGGGCAGCGGTCAGAATGCTTTTACCCACATGGGAACTGGTGCCTTGCAACATCAAGGTTTTCATACTAACACCTCTCGGCAATAATTAAATATCCGCATTTTTTCGCGGACGTATAAAATAATTTCAGATAACAATATTCGTATTTACTTTCCAGCAGTGAGGACGGTGGCATTTTTTTTCACTTCCAGCGCCAGCCCGCTCACCACCAGGTAGACCTCGTCGGCTGCCGCCGCCACTTGTTGATTCGCCAATCCAACCAAATCCCGGTATGCGCGGGCCAAGGCATTTTCCGGGACGATTCCCAGCCCCACTTCGTTGGTGACAAAGACCACCGTACCCACCCCGGCTCTGGCGCTGTCCAGCAGCGCGGCAATACTATCTCGTATCTGGCGCAGCCGATCCTCAGGAGTCAGCGGTGCAGCATCAGACAACAGCATATTACTGACATACATAGTCAAACAGTCGAACAGTACCGCCTCAGCCTGACTTAACGCTTCGCTCAACGCCTTATCAGCCTCAAGAGGAGCCTCATATGTCACCCAGTCCGCAGGCCGTCTCGCACGATGCAAGTCAATGCGCAGCGCCATCTCATCATCTAGGGACTGAGCAGTAGCTATGTAGGCTGTCTTAACACCCAGACTCTCGACATACCGTTCGGCGAAGGTGCTTTTACCACTACGCGCCCCGCCGGTGACCAGCACGATTTTTCCACTCATCCTTCAGCCTCCGCAGCCTGAAATTCCCGGCACTTGCCGACGAACCTCGCCGCCGCTGTCTTACTGCCAGCGAAATGGATATGTAAATAGGACGCAAGAATGTTATTACTGGCAAACCCACCAGGATAAACACTACCGGTCCGCATTTTTTCGAATCGAAAAGCCCAGGGGAAATTTTCCGTATCGTCCATTTCCATCAAGGAGAAATGGAACTCGTGACCGCGCAGTTCTTCGCCTGCTGCGCAGAGAATATTGTCGGCCAAAGCAGTAGCCGTTACATAACCTACCGTTTGCAGCTTTGACTGCATACGGCAGACAGCCGGTATCAGTCCAGCCATACGATAAGTTCGGCCGTCAAAACCGACGACCTGCCGCGCCAGATACATCAGCCCGCCGCATTCGGCGTAAATCGGCATACCACGCTGGGCTGCCCGGCTAACTTCCTGTCGCATGGCGTCATTGGCCTCCAAATCAGCCAGAAACATCTCCGGGAAACCGCCACCAAAAATCAGGCCATCAACATCTGGCAGACGATTATCCTCTAGCGGACTAAAAGGCACCAACTCGGCTCCCAAAGCTTCCAGCCCAGCCAAGCTCTCAGAATAATAAAAAGAGAATCCCTGATCATAAGCCACACCAATCCTCACCCGGGTAGCCACCGGGGCGGGCTCCGGATCCACTGTTTCGAGCGGTATCGCCCCGCGCGCCGCGGCAATAAGTTGATCCACCGCTACACTATGGGCAATTTCTTTAGCCATGGCGGCAATAGCCACTGACGTATCGGTCTCGGTCACTGGAGTCAATCCAAGGTGCCTTTCCGGGACCATCAGCGCTTCATTGCGCCGTATACAACCGAGTACCGGCACCGCCAACTTGACAAGCGCGTCAGCAACAATACTCTGATGAGTAGCTGAGCCCAAACGATTGACGATTACTCCGGCGATATTAATCTCCGGATCATACATTTTAAAACCAAGTACAGTGGCAGCAATACTCTCTCCAGCAGCTCTGGCGTCTACCACCAGCACTACCGGAGCAGATAATAACTTGGCGATGGCTGCGGTACTGCTAATTCCATTGCCCCCGCCATCATATAGGCCCATTACACCTTCAATGATAGCTATATCATTGCCGGTTGCCGTCCGGTTGAACAGCGCGACAAGTTCTTCCGGCGGCATCAGCCAACTATCAAGATTATGCGCCGGTCGGCCACTGGCCAGACGGTGAAACCCCGGATCAATATAATCTGGCCCGATTTTATAAGATTGCACCTGCCAGCCCCGTTGTCTGAGTTCAGCCAATAGTCCTGTCACAATGGTGGTCTTGCCTACGCCGCTACTTGTGCCGGCAATAACCAACCGCGGTATTTTCAACACAGTCATAATCAATCATCAGCCTCTCTAATACTCACTGCCGCGCCTGGCATCAATTCCGAGATTAATCGGATGCTTGACGATCGAGCATTCGGTTATCTGATCAGCCAAGGCCAGCAATCCGTCCGGCATATTGCGTCCGGTCAGTACAATCGTGACCTGCTCGGGTTGGCCAGCAATCAGCTCAACAACCTTCTCCAGGGGCAATAATCCACGCTGTACGGCATGACTAACTTCATCTAGCACCAGCAGGTCCAAGCCGTCTCGCAGAAGTTCAACAGCAAAAGCAAAAGCCTGCCCGGCATAATCGTTTCCAGGCTCACGGTTTCGGCGAAAACACTCGCCGCAGTGATCACACACTTCCTCACCGCTGCGGATAGCCTTTTTCAAATGACAGCCATAGCCGAATTGCCGGATTATGAAATTCGGAGCCAGATACTCCTGGGCAAACAATTCCCCGCTATAGCCGCCGCCCTTTAGAAATTGAACCACCGCCGTCCGCTTTCCTTTAGCCGCCGCGGTAACCGCCACTCCCAGCGCCGAAGTAGTTTTGCCTTTGCCATCCCCAGTAAAGATCAATACCTGTGCTGCTCCGACCATCCTATTTATCCAACATATACATCAAAGCATTCACCGAGGCGGCAGCAATCGGGCTACCACCCTTATTGCCGACAACAGTAATATAAGGAACCGGTGATTCAGCCACTAACAACTCTTTAGATTCAGCCGCACCGACAAATCCTACCGGAACACCAATAATCAGACAGGGACTCACCACATTCTCCCGAATGAGCCGCAACACCTCGAAAAGCGCAGTGGGAGCATTGCCAATTGCAATAATTCCGCCATTCAGCGCGGTGCCAAAATGACGCATTGCAGCCATCGATCTGGTAATACCCAACCGCTTGGCTTCCTCGGCCACCTCTGGATCAGCTATGAGACAATTCGTCTGGCCACCAAACTCAGCGAGCCGGCGACGGTTGATGCCGGTCCGCACCATTTCCACATCGCAAAATATATTGCAGCCGCTTTTGAGCGCCTTACTGGCCACGCTTATCGCATCAGGATGTATCCTGATCAAATTGGCATAGTCAGGGTCGCCGGAAGCGTGAATAATCCGCGAGAATACCTTAACTGCCTGGGGAGACAAATCAAATTTGGTAAGATAAGGAGCGATTATCTCCATGCTCCGGGCCTCAATTTGGCCTGGGTCGGTAATAAATTGCATCACTGCACCTCCCTAATCCGTTCCAGCAAAATATCGGCGATCCTGGGATCTGCTCCGATATGGCCGGCTAAATCGATCACTACGCCGGGAATTTCCCGACGGAGCTCAGCTAATTCTTCTGGAATATCCTGTTGGATATGCACCCCATTGGCAAGAAACATCGGCACAACAGTAATCTTCGTCACACCTCTGGCAGCCAGTTTCCTGACAGCTTCATCAATGGTCTGTAATCCCGAGTCTCTATTCATAATAGCCGTCTCCACCAAGTCATGCCCCACTCTTTCCTCAATCAATGCACTGACCTGGAAGACCACCTTATTGGCCTCACTGACACTGGCCCTACTGCCATGGCCAAGGACCACGATTCCTGCTTTCATGGCAAAACCTCCTTAAGGAACTTTATTACATCATCATAATTATGAACGATTCTTTCATAGTCAACCCGCGGGCGGTCAATAACGACAAGCGGTAAATCAAGAGCAACCGCAGCGTCGAATTTGCTGCCAGCGCCACCCTCATCGCCACTGTTTTTAGTTACAATGACCTCACTGGCGAATTGCCTAAATAATGCCACATTAAATTCCTGGCTAAACGGCCCTTGTACGGCCACTATATCCCCAGGCCCAAAGCCCAGCATCAGGCACTCGGCCAATACCGCCGAATCCGGCAAGATTCTGGCTATCAATCGATGACTAGCTAGCAACGGTTCAGCTTTGAATGCCTTCAAGCCCCGGCTGCCGATAGTTAAAAACACAACCTTGCCAAGTCCCGCCGCCAGTCTGGCGGCATGTTCAACATCACTGGCAAGATGTAGTTTTGAATAATTCGGAAGCGGTGCCACTGGCCGCTCATAGCGCAAGTAGCTGATGCCACAACTCCTGCAGGCAGCTATGGCGTTGCGGGAAACTCCCGCCGCATAGGGGTGACTGGCGTCAATCACCGCCTCAATATCTCGCTGCCTTATCAGTCCGGCCAATCCGGCTTCATCCAACTGACCGGTGCTAACCAGCAGTTCATATTCCTCTGCAAGCTTCCGCCCATAATCGCTGACTACCGAGACCAGTGTCTGATAACCCTGCCTGGCCACCTGTGCCGCTATTTCCCGGCCGTCTTTGGTACCGGCCAGCACCAAAATCATATCAAATATCCCCTAGGGGTGATCATATGACCTTCCCGTACATAAGTCTGGCTATTACCGATAATCACCAGGGAAAGCATGTCAATATGCTCCTTGGTAAACCCGGCCAGGTCGGACAATACGGTACTCTGATTTGGTCGGCTGGCATGATGAACAATGCCCACCGGGGTCGAGTCCGGGCGATACTTAAGCATGATATCTCTGGCGGTTTCGATCTGGGTGATCCGGCGCTTGCTTTTGGGATTATAAAGAGCAATCACGAAATCGGCAGCCGCCGCAGCTTCTATTCTCTTGATAATGACCTCCCAGGGGGTCAAAAGATCGCTTAAGCTGACTACTGCGAAGTCGTGCATCAGTGGCGCACCCAATATAGCCGCCGCCGCGCAAATAGCGCTTATCCCGGGAATGATATCAACTATCGGCCTGACTCCGGGCGGATATTTTAACACAAGCTCCAACGCCAACCCGGCCATACCATATATACCGGCGTCACCACTGGAGATGATCGCCACCGTTTTGCCGAGCAGAGCTTCCTCAACAGCCGCCTGACAGCGGTCAATTTCCTGCATCATGCCGGTACCAATCACCTTTTTACCAACGATAAGTTCCTTGATCAAGTCAATATAAACATCGTAACCCACCACAACTTCAGCTTCGACAATAGTGTCATAAGCCCGCCTGCTCATATCCAAAAGATTACCAGGCCCTATTCCTACAACCGCTATCTGACCTCGGTTACGGCCAGCGTTATTCTTCCGTAAATCGTCTTGCGTAGCAGAAGTTCCTTTGTCCGCCCCGCTAGTAATGCTGCCGGTTCGCATACGCTTCCCACTCCTATCTGTTTTTGCACAAACTCAGACACCACAAGCTGGTGCTCTTCAATACATTTTTGTAATTCTTCATTGGTAAATATCGCCACAGGGACTTTCAACTGCCGCGCCACAGCCAATATTCCTACTTCATCCTGTTTGGCAGTGACAGTGGCAATAACTGCAATGCTTTTCATGCTGCGGCCAAGCCGATTGCATACATCTTTCATAGCAGCGAAAATCTCATCGCTGGTCGTGCCTCTGCGGCAACCAATGCCCACCGCCAGTGTCGCCGGGCGCAAAAAAACGTGGTTCTTATCCATCGATAACTGCTTATCGCTAATTACCACCGCAGCATCATAGTCAATCTTCCGCAACTGATCAAAATCAGTCAGGGTTATTCCCATGTCCTCTGCCACGCGGTAATAATGATTCCATTCAGCCAGGCTGCGGTCGATAAAAAAAACGACCTTCTGGCGATTGGCACTAGCGGCATTAACCGCCTTGAGCTCTTCAAAGGGCTCAATAGCCAGTCCAAGCTTCACAGCTAAAATATCGGCGGCCGGCTGGCCACCAACATCGGTAGCTGTAGTAATAACCGGTCTGGCTCCTATTGCCTGACCGATTGTTCTGGCCAGTTCGTTTGCACCACCAATATGCCCGGAAAGCAGGCTGATCGCAAACTCACCAGCCTCATCCATAACCACCACCGCCGGGTCGGAACGTTTATCGCTGATATGGGATGCAAGCACCCTCACCGCAATACCAGTGGCCATGATGAATATCAGACCGTCGTACACGAGATAAATACTATCCACAAGGTCACTCAGTCTATCATAGTGCTGAGCGGCTACGCCCGCACCCCGACCTGTTTTGACATATATATCTGCCCCGCCATTCAGCTTCGGGGACAGTTTTGCGGCCAATTGCGCGCCGCCATCTGTCACCGCGAGAATCGCAATCTTCATTTTGCGTCCCGGAACATATGACTGAATTTCGGCGAATAAAGCTGGGATAAAGCGTATTCTCCTTCCAGGCAATGACCAACCACAATCATAGCTGTACGCGTAATCCCGGCTTCACCAACTATCTTACCGATAGTTGCCAGCGTGCCCCGGAAAATTTTCTCATCCGGCCAGGTGGCTTTTTCCACTACCGCTATCGGCGTGGTCTCGCTGTATCCCCCCTGAAGCAGTTCGCCAACTACCTCGTCAATCATATGAACACTCAAAAATATGCACATAGTGCAATTATGACTGGCGAGTAGCGCCAATTTTTCTTTTTCCGGCACAGGTGTCCGGCCTTCCATGCGGGTAATGATCAGCGACTGGCTGACATCAGGCAGTGTATATTCACACTTGAGCGCTGCTGCCGCCCCCAGAAAAGAACTCACTCCCGGCACTACATCATAAGTGATCTTCAGGGCGTCCAGAGCATCCATCTGCTCCCTGATGGCACCATAAATACTGGGATCGCCGGTATGCAACCGAACGACCATTTTGCCAGCCTTCACTGTCCGTTCCATAGTTTCAATCACTTCGTCCAGCGTCATTGATGCGCTGTTATGAATTTCGGCCTGTGGTTTGGCGCTGTCTAGTAGCGCCGGATTTACCAATGATCCGGCATATATAATGGTGTCGGCCTCGGTAATCAGGCGCTGGCCCTTAACGGTGACAAGTTCCGGATCCCCCGGACCTGCTCCGACAAAGAATACCTGCATCACAGACCCTCCCTTTTAATCAAAATAAGCGACAAGTAGTCCCGCTTCAATCCTCGAAGGCTATCTAAGTCAAAAGTTACGAATTGATCTGGATACCCCAGTTTGCTAATGTAAACCGCTTTATCTTTTAGACCAAGCTCATTGAGAAGATCGACAATCTCCTCGTACTTCCCAGCCACCTTCATCAGTACCACGCTAGGAAACTGTTCCAGAATAGCTCTAAGGTCAGCCGGATCATCCACCGCCGGTATAATCGCCAGCCTTTCCGACCCTTCCGCCAAGGCGATATTAAGATGCGCCGCCGCTCCGGCAAAGGAAGTTACCCCAGGGACGGTCTGAACCTCCACATCAGGCAGCAAGAGCCGCACCTCTTTCAGCAGATAGCTATAAGTGCTGAACAACATGGCGTCACCAATTGTAATAAAAGCGACATTTTTCCCTTGGCGTAAATGCTCGACAATCTTGACTGCCCCGCGTTTCCATTCCTTTTCCAGCACAGCCTTGTCCCTGGTCATCGGCGTGGCAATCTCCACCAGCTCTGCTGTCGCCGGAATATATGGTCCTGCTACCTTCATGGCCACACTGTCGTTATCAGTGCTGGAACGCGGCAGGCAAATGACTGTTGCCGTTTTTAAAACATTTATCGCCCTCATAGTCAGCAGATCAGGGTCACCCGGCCCGACACCGACTCCGTAAAATTTACCTATCATTGGGATCCCCCTTAATACAAGTAATAATATAAATCTGATTCAAGGCCTGAAACATATTTTGAGATCCTGCCCGGCGAACCCTGGTTATCTGAACGCCGAAAGTCTCGATCTGGTAGCCGCTGCGGCGCTGCATCTCCTTTAGCGCCCCATGCAACGTTTCCACCGTCACAGCAGTAATAATCAGTCGACCACCAGGGTGAAGCAAGTTGCTGGCCTTTTCCAGGATATCGGCCAGATGCCCGCCGCTGCCGCCAACAAAAATTACATCCGCCATGGGCAACCCAGTCAGCGCTCCGGGAGCCGTGCCTTCGATAATTTCAATATTAGTCACCGCAAACCGGTCGGCATTGGCCCGAATCAGTCCAATAGCCGCCTCTTCGCGTTCCACGGCCAGCACCCTGCCTCGTGGTGCCAATAGCGCAGCTTCCACCGAAATCGAACCCGTCCCTGCACCGATATCAATAACCGTGTCACTCTCGCCGATATGCGCCTTGGTCACAACCAATATACGCACTTCTTGCTTTGTCATGGGAATATCACCGCGAATGAATAATTCATCGGCAATTCCCGGTACTTTCACCTTCACGTCATCACCACCATCACACAATGTCCGAACCCGTTGATATCCAAAGCATCTCCCAAAGTCATCGCCACAATCTTTTCATCGGGATAGGAAAGATTTGCGCATAGCCAAACTTTCGACTCGGTCGGCCATCCACCGGCAATTAGCAGTCTGGCAATATGACAGGGATTATGCTGACTATCTGTTAATATGCCCATTTTTTTACCTGGTCGATAACCTAAAGCCTCTTCAGGCGCAGCCCGACCGTGAAGACTAACCAGCGTTGCATCCTGCCAAGGGCAGGCTAGCCTGGCGAAGGCCAACTGCAGTGAACTGACTCCGGGAATCACAGAAATCAGATCCGGCGAAAATTCGAGTCGCAGCGCCGCCAGCAAACTATAATAACCGGGGTCGCCTGAAACCATTACCACTACATCCTGCTCTGGTAACCGCAGGTGAATAAAGTCCATAACTCCCGCAATATCATGATCAATTATCTTTGTTTCGACTCCGGCCCCGGCAAAGTCGTTCAGAGCCCGTCGGCTGCCAATCAGCACCGTCGCCTGCGCAATAATCTTTTGTGCTATCGGCGGCAAATAATCCAGCGAGCCTGGTCCTATTCCAACAACGGTGATTTTATGTTCCATCCCAGACTCCCCCCGATCTCCCGGGCCGTAGCGTCAAGGCCAAGGATTTCTCCACTTAAAGTGACAATAACAGTCCCAACACTCAGCCCACCGAAAACATAGCGGCTGGCCCTCACACTGGCGCGCTCAGCCAGAACCTGATATACGTCGGTCAGACCATTGTCAGTAATAATTGTCATCGCTGCCTCAGTAGTAGTGCAGTCGAGTATTTCCTTCACAGCCTGCTGCGATGCCCCTGAAGCAGCGGCGTAAGCGGCCAGCGTTTCCAGTCTGGCATCAGCCATCCTGCTATGGGTATGAAAAATACCGGCTGCCAGCTTGATAATTTTCCCCAGATGACCGAACAGCAATACGCGGGACAGCCCGTAATCCACCGATGCCTCCAGCATATAACCCATAAAATTACTGGTCTGAACAATGGCGTTGGCCGGCAAACCATAACGATTGACAGCAATATCCCAACCGATCTTGCCGGGAACCAACACCGCCTGGTCATAGCCCAGGGCTTTAACCACACTGATCTGAGTAATCAGCGAAGTTTTAAAGGCCTCCTCCGACATCGGCTCAACTATGCCGGTAGTGCCGATTATTGACAGCCCCCCGCAGATTCCCAGCTGTGGATTCAAGGTTCGCTTAGCCAACCTTTCTCCCTCAGGGATTGTGATGGTAATCACCGCGCCATAGCCCGGCGGCAGTACTTCCCTGACCGCCTGAAGAATCATGCTCCGCGGGACAGGATTGATGGCTGGCTCTCCTACTGCTACCGCCAATCCAGGCTTGGTCACCGTCCCCACCCCGAGCCCTGCCTTAATAACGATATCAGCTGCAGAATTAATCTCTGCCGTCACCGTCAGCGTGGTCCCGTTAGTAATATCGGGATCGTCACCGGCATCTTTGACCACAGAAGCACTGCCTCCATTAGCGGTTTTAGAACTGGCGGTAATAGGCACAGTTATAACCGTCCCTTTGGGTAACAAAATCTCAACCTGTTCAGGCTTAAAACCCTGCCAGGCCAGAATCGCCGCTTTAGCGGCGGCGGTGGCGCAAGTGCCAGTTGTTATCCCACTGCGTAAAACCTTAGTTGACAAATAGAAAACCCCCTGGACAGGGGGTGTAAATAACACCGCGATAGAAACGCTGCTGTTATCTATATACCCACCTGCCTATCTTCCGTAGGTCATAACGGCGCGTGTTAGAACAGGCAGGTCTCCTGACTCTGGTTCATCGCCTAACCACACCTTCCCGGATTTCACCCAGTGGTATAACGTGGCCGGCTCCCCATTACAGTGGCGGGACCGCACCGGCATTTCACCGGCTTCCCTATTAAGCATAAGCACCTGTTCCCTGATATAAAATTGTAAATTAGCAAATTTTACGGGTATTTATTCCTTATATTCTGCCACTGTGACAATATTCCTGCTAAATAATGTACCAAAAAACATGATTATTTTGGCTAAAGTGATATTCTTCCTGTCAGAAAGAATAAATGCTCCATTAATGTTAGCAATCCCAGCAGCAACTTTCGCCTCACGGAACTATATTATTCCCCGTCCCTGGCAAAAAAACACACTTCTTCAGTTCATACCGTCGGCAAATTCATTATCGCCAGCACTTGACGCACGCTACTATCAAGATCTCCGGTGTTTTTCACCACATGATCGGCGATCTGCCAATTATTAAATTCTCCCTGGCTTTCCGCATAATCAATCCATTGTCTGATTTCCTCAGCATTTTTGCCCTGCAATATATAGCGATCTAAAATTACATCCTTGTCGACTAGAATATAGATCGATTCCAGCCTTTCGCCCAACAACTTCTTCAATTGTTCCAGCCCAGCCTCATCGATATCCACCACCGAAACAGGATGGCTCTGAATCTTGTTATGAACCTCATCTTTGCTCAGGCCGTAGAACTGTCCAGAATAAGTCACTTTTTCCATCAGGCTCAAATTAGCGAATGCGGACTTGTCGACAAAATAGTAATCGATTCCTTCCTGTTCATCCGCATGGGGTGGTCTGGTAGTATGGCTCACCAGTCTAACAATGCCCTGATGTTTCAGTAACTGCTTAACGATGGAGCTTTTCCCCGAAGCGGGCGGGCCACTAATGGCATACACTTTATTCATACCAAATTCCCCCTCAACCTTAATCCCATCTGTCGGTCAGCAAGTTTTAAAACCGCCGTTTGGTATTGTTCGACACCACATCCGACATATTCCTCTATTTTAGCCTTAAAATGCCAAAAATCAGCATATTAGTATATCAACTGTGCCGAGTACAATTGCCTTAAACGCGGCAGACAGCATCATTCAAGTTCAAATCACTATTGCATTGTATTTATTTTGTCCACATCCGGAAATCTTATTGAAATTATAATCTTTGACCTTGCATCAAACATATAAAAGATTAACAGAAGGAAACCCCTTAAAGCAAATCGAATTTTGCATATAGATAGCTAAAAATAATTTTTATATATGGAAATAGGGAGGTTTCGCATGGAAGAATATATTATTTGTAAAGCTTGCGGTTACATTATGGCAAAATCCCATTTTGCCGGTCGGTGCCCTGCCTGCGGTATTCCTGGTGAGGCATTGTTCGAACCATACACCAAGACAATTTCCCCTATGCGGAGATTTTTACTTGACCAACATATTCACCCCATCGCAGTGCACTTTCCCCAAGTGCTGATTCTAATAACCTTGTTCTTGCCGCTCCTCGCTTTAGTGACAAGCGATCCTCTACGGGAACAACTACAGATTGTTGCCCGACTGGCCATTTTTGTCCTACCACTTACCATTTTCGGTGGTATCGCGACAGGACTGTTTGACGGCAAGCTCCGCTTTAAGCGGGTTACAACCCCTTTGCTTATTCGGAAAATAATAGTCAGCGTCATTCTGCAGATTTTATCACTTATCATCTTGGGCGTATATCTAAACAATGGTTTTTCCGGCAACGCCGTATGGATCATTGTTGGCTTAAGTGCCGCAGGCACCGCCTGCTCGGTCTTCTTGGGCAGAACCGGCTCCTCGATGTTTAGCTCCTTTCTGCCAGGCTAATATCTGAACTCCTGTTGACAAAAGAAAAATCCCGCTCACATTAGTGAACGGGATTTTTTTTTTGCTTAAGCTATAAAGCTTCTGAAACATCTCCGTATAAGCAAGAGGCTAAGCACTAATATTCTGGTCCTTTTTGGGTTTCCTGTGCAGCCACGCCGCAAATTTTTCAACAATCACAAAGAATACTGGAACCAGGAAAATTCCGAGCCCGGTAGCCATTATCATCCCGCCTACGACTGCGGTGCCCATCGCGTTTCTGGCCAGAGCTCCAGCTCCGGTGGCCAAAACCAGCGGCATACAGCCGAATACCAGGGACATGGAGGTCATCAGTATGGGGCGCAGACGTATCTTGGCTGCTTCAATAGCCGCCTGAACCGGCTCCATTCCCTTATCCACCCTGATTTTGGCGAATTCGACGATCAAAATCGCGTTCTTGGCCGCCAATCCGATCAGCATTATCAGCCCGATCTGCATATATACGCAGTTTTCTGTCCCGTTCCAGTTAAATAGAAGAGCACCATAATTCCGTAGGAACTGAAACAGAAAAGCACCAAATATTCCTGTCGGCACCGCCAAGAGAACAGCAAACGGGATAGTCCAGCTTTCGTACAATGCCGCAAGGCACAAGAATACGAAAAATATTGCCAAGCCGAACAATATCGGGGCTTTGTTGCCGGAAACTATTTCCTCACGACTTTCGCCGGACCATTCATAACCAAACCCTTCCGGCAGCGTCTCGGCAGCGACCTCTTCCAGAGCGGCCATCGTCTGGCCTGAACTGTACCCAGGAGCAGGACTGCCGCTTAATTGAATCGCCGGGAATCCATTATAACGCGTTACGTTGGATGTGGCGTTAACCGCTTTCGGTATTAACAATGTATTAAGTGGCACCATTGCGCCCGACGAACTGCGCAAGTAAAGGAACCGTGTATCTTCCACGTCACTTCTAAACTCAGGCTCAGCCTGCATAACAACTTTGTAGGTCCGGCCGAACTGGTTGAAATCATCGACAACGACGCCGCCAAGAAAAGACTGCAAGGCATTGAAAACGTCATTTACCGGAACTCCGAGCTTTTCTGCCTTATCCCGGTCAACCGAGAACTGGTAGCCGGGAGTATCGATCTGGTAAGTGGAATTTATCATCCCGATCTCCGGCCTTTTCTGAGCGGCTTCAATAAACTGCTTGGAAACCTGATCCATGTCCGCAGCCGACAGGCCCATCTTGTTTTCCAACATCAACGAGAACCCACCGACCATTCCCATGCCAGGAAGAGATGGCGGATTAAAGGCAAAAGAGTTTGCCTCAGGCAACTGGCTGCCAAGCATGAAAACATCGCCAACTTTTGCGTCTATCTGTAGGTCCGGTGTTTTTCTTTCCGCCCAAGGTTTCAGACCGATGAACAGCACCCCGGCATTAGGCTTGGTGGCACCGCTCATTAGATCCCAGCCGGAAATGGCGATAACATTCTCAATGCCCGGCCGTGTACGAACACCCTCCGACAATTTATCCAGCGCAATTTTAGTGCGATTCAGGCTGGCCCCCTCCGGCAGATTAGCCGCTGCGATCAGCCACCCCTGGTCTTCGTTAGGCACAAAACTGGTAGGCACAACCTTAAACAAGTAGACGGTCATACCGACCACTACCAGTAAAAACAACAGGCAATAGCGCGCTTGGGGAATAAGTTTTCCCAACCTGCCGCCATAACGCTCAATCATCTGTTCAAACCAGCTGTTAAATCTTGCAAAAAACCTGCCGACAAATCCACCATGGGCCTCAGGATCATACGGCTTTAACAGCAGCGCACACAGCGCGGGAGTGAGGCTCAGGGCCACCGTGGCCGACAAAGCCATAGATACGGCAATCGTCAAGGCGAATTGCTTATACAAAACACCGATGATGCCACCGAAAAACGCCACTGGGATAAATACCGCCGCCAACACAAAGGCAATAGCGACAACCGGTCCGGAAACCTCAGACATCGCCCGCTTGGTAGCTTCGACCGGACTAAGTCCGGAATACCTAAGATGATGTTCAACCGCTTCAATTACCACAATGGCGTCGTCGACAACAAGCCCGATAGACAGCACCATGGCAAACAAGGTAAGAGTATTTATCGAAAATCCCAGCAGCAAGAAAGCGCCGAAAGTGCCGATCAGCGACACCGGAATGGCCAGCATTGGAATAAGCGTGGCCCGCCAACTTTGCAAAAATAAAAATACAACAAAAAGCACTAGACAGATAGCCTTGGCGAAAGTCTTGCACACCTCAAGCATCGACTGCCGCACAAATTCGGTCTGATCAACAATCGTTTTGTATGCAAGATCGGCCGGGAAACGTTTGGTGGCCTCAGCAATAACTTTCTGCACATTGCCGATCGTTTCCAAAGCATTGGCGTCACTGGTCAGCTGCAGTCCGAAAACCGCGCTGGGATGGCCGTTGAGATCATTGCTATAACTATAGTCCCTGCTGCCCAATTCTATTCTGGCCACATCCTTCAACCGGACGAATGAGCCATCAGCATTGGAACGGACAATAATGTTGCCAAATTCTGCCGCGTCATCCAGATTGCCCTTAACCCTGGCCGTATACTGAAATTGCTGTCCTGGGACCGAAGGCGACTGGCCGATGGCGCCGGCTGGTGCTTGGACATTCTGCTTGCTGATCGCGTCGGAAATATCGCTGGTCGTTACCCCTAAACGCGCCATTTTTTCTGGCTGCAGCCATACCCGCATACTGAAATCGGCGTCAAAGGACATGACATTACCTACGCCTTTGACTCTTTTGATATTGTCGATAAGATAAATACTACCGTAATTTTTCATAAAAACTGTGTCATAAGAATTGTGCGGTGACCACAAAGCGAAGAACATCGCAAAATCTTCAGAAGATTTCTGGGTAGTAATACCGTTCTGTTGAACCACCCCAGGCAGCGACGCGGTAGCCAGAGTAACCCGGTTTTGAGTCTGCACCGCGGCAATATCCGCATTCTTGCCGGCCTCAAACTGGACGTTGAGTGAATACACGCCGCCATCGGAACTGCTGGACTGCATAGAGACCATACCATCCACACCGTTGATTTGCTGCTCGATAACTTGAGCGACGGTCTGATTGACAACATCAGCGTTCGCGCCCTGATATGCGGCAGTAACATTAATTACTGGCGGAGCTATTTCCGGATACTGGGCAATCGGCAAATTGAAAGCCGCGATCAAACCAATAGCCGTTATGAGCACCGACAGAACAATTGCAAATATAGGTCGTTCAATAAAAAATTTGGCCACAAAAACACCTCCTATTGGCCGGCGGTATTGGGTTTCGCCGCTTGCAGATCACCCAAACCAATCATACTGACATTCAAGGGAGTACCGGGAGGAGTCTTTAAGAAACCTTCGACGATAACTCGGTCACCGGCTTTCAGCCCAGTTTCCACAAGCCATAAATCGCCAACCCGTGGCCCCATGGTTACTGGTCGCGATTCCGCCTTATCCCCTTCGGCTACAACCGTCACAAAAGTTTTGCCCAGCATTTGCTGTACAGCGCGTTGCGGCACCAACAATGCCTGGTGACGAATTTCGCCCTGAGCTATTACCCGGGCAAACATGCCAGGAACCAATATACCCTGCGAGTTGCTAAAAGCAGCTTTAAATATTATAGTACCATCCTGAGACAAGCTACGATCCATTTGTTCCATTTTGCCAGTGATTGGATACTCAGAACCGTCGCTGAGCACCAGCTTCAATCCCTGGCCCCAGGAAGATTTTTGGCCGAGCCGCGCGAAACGCAAATATTCATTCTCGCTCATACTGAAGCTCACCAAAACCGGGTCGATGGAAGAAACAGTTGCCAGCAAATTTACACCAGGCTGAACAAAAGTACCCGCACTTAGAGTATTAACATCGATACGCCCGCTGACCGGAGAAACAATCAAAGTGTCCGCGAGATCGTCTTCTGCTTGTTGCAGTCTTGCCTGATAAGCCTCTACCTGGGCTTCATCCTGCTGTTCAACAGCCAGGGCGTTATCCAGCACCTGCTCGGCAATTGCCTGCTGACCTGCCAAAGTCTTGTACCTGGCGACATCAAGACGGGAATTGGCCAACGCAGCTTCCGCCTGAGCCAACTGCGCCCGGGCTGCCAGCATAGCGGATTCATATTGCCGTCGGTCAATCTGGAACAACGGTTGGCCCTTGGTAACGGCGACTCCGCCGGTAACCATTCTGCCAACAATATTTCCTGATACTTTGGCCCTGATTTGCACTTCATTCTTAGCTTCAACCTGTCCGACAAACTCATATGTAACTGGCGTATCCCGCTGAATTACCTTCATCGCCTTCACCACCACCGCCATCGACGGCGGTGCCGCAGCCTGCGTACCGCAGCCTGCAGCCATGACAGCGACTAACGAGACCGCCAAGCCATAACAATACTGTTTGCTCCAGTGAATGACCTTCATTACTATTACCTCCCGAACTAGTCCGTTTCAAAATGCATCCTCCCATTAAGGACTGTTGATCAACTTGCATTCACAACTTTGTCCTTGCCGCAAACAATGCATTTATGAAAAATTCCCCGCAAACCCATAAAACCCTTTATTTTTTTTGCTAAAAAAATAAAGCAGGGCATCAAAATACCCCACTCCGGTTGCTATATAAAGATCAATCTGCTCTACTATGGCGATATACTTAAAACCGGCATGAGCAATAGCCCATACCGGCAAAAGAGCCTGCAATAATCTACGCTACAGCCTATATCGATCATTACATATCCATAAGCAATCTTTCGACTACCCACGAACATTACACAACCGGTACAGACCTTTGCTCGACCGCCAAAGATACCTACTGCACCCGCCGCAATCTCCCGACTGCAACGGATACTCAAGTCTCAGAACCCCTGACGATCTTAGCTCGACCAACATAAATCCCTTGGGACCACACGACAACAGTGTGGCTGCCGTACAGCCTTTCACAACCCATGCCAGTCTTCCCGCCGACTAGCGCCGAACCTTGCGACCCGACACCACTCTTTGGCCGACCAATGTCGAACACCTTGAGATATCCGGCACCGATCTTGGCTCGACTATTACAGACCCTTTACACTAAATAGTATGTACAAAACAGCCGACGCTATACAGGAAATTTCTACAGATAATCGACTGATTTTGCAACCAGCACCGACATCACTCGCATTTTAATTTATAGACGAAACATAATTATATCTATAAATATTCAAACATTTCAATATATCGTCTTGAAATCAATCTGATATCCTGTTATAATTTCTTTGTAACAAGCAACAAACAGGAGGATTTTAAAAAATGGATAACCTCTCCGAACTATTTTGGCAGGCATCATTGGCGGAAATCAAACGCGGCTATATTTATCGGCGTGCCGAAGATGTTTTCACCTGTCTGGTTTGCGGAAAAAGCTTCACCAATGGTACCATCTATCCGGACAATGATCAGCTCTACGACGCGAGAAAATATAGCGAGATTCACATAGCCCAGGAACATAGCTCCATCTTCCAAGTCTTGGTCAACCTTGATAAACGGCTGACCGGCCTGACAGATCATCAGAAAACCATCCTCGATCTTCTATATCAAGGTCATAGCGACAAAGAAATCGCCACAATACTCGATGTAGGCAGTACCTCCACCATCCGCAATCATCGTTTCAGTCTACGGGAAAAACAAAAGCAGGCAAAAATACTGCTGGCCATCATGGAACTATTAGCAGAACAGGTCCCGGCAAAAGACACCTTCATCGAAGTACCCCGCAGCGCCCGGCAAGTCGATGACCGATTCGCCATCACCGAACAAGAAAATGACAAAATCCTCACTGCCTATTTCAAGCAAGGACTGAGTGGTCCACTGGATGTCTTCCCGTTAAAAGAGAAAAAGCGCCTGGCTATCTTACGCCATATCCTGAAGCGGTTTGAACCCGGCAGAAACTACACCGAAAAAGAAGTAAACGCAATATTAAAACCGATATACGATGACTATGTGTTATTACGACGACAGCTCATTGAATACGGATTTATGGACCGTGTTCAAGATGGCAGCGCGTATTGGATTAAACTATGACTAAATTTACCGAAAGAAGAAAGGTGACAGCATGAACAGACAAAAAGAACTTAAGCTGGCGTACAAAGAAAATCCACCGCCAATGGGAGTGTACCAACTAACCAATAACCTGAACGGAAAAATTCTTGTTGGCAGCAGCCTGAATTTGCCGGGTAAAAAGAACAGCCAACTCTTTCAGCTCAAAATGGGTGGCCACCCTAACAAGGAATTGCAAGCAGATTGGATTTCAGCCGAAGCAGATGCATTTAGTTTTACCGTCCTGGAAACTCTGAAAACGTCAGATTTCTCGCCCGCTGATTGGCGTAAAGCAGTTACCAACCTGGAAGACAAGTGGCTGGCTGCTCTACAGCCCTATGGCGAACGAGGTTACAATCAGGAAAAGAAACCTTCCCGCACAGAAAAAAGCCTTTCAATCTTGGATTGAGGGGCTTTTTCACTGCTATATAGCGGCTTCCGCCAAACGGAACCCGATCTCCAAAGCCTTCAGATTAACAGATTCAGTTCCCTTGGGAACGCGTTTCGCCAAAGCATCAGTCAACGATTGACGACTGACCACTTGCGTATAACCGAGTAATGCCCCCAGGGCGACAATATTGGTAAACATCGGGTTACCCAGCTCCTGCCTAGCGGATTTAGTCAAAGGAACCGCCATAACCTGAGCATCCACCGCAGGAATATAGTCAACACTGCCGGAATCGACAATAAGCATGCCGCCCTTTTTCAAACTGCCGCTGTATTTATTGCAGGCTTCCTGGCTCAGCGCCAACAAAATATCTGCGACAATGATTTGGGGATAATCAATGGCCTCCTCGCTGATAATCACCTCGGATTTACTGGCCCCGCCTCGGGCCTCAGGCCCGTAGGACTGAGTTTGAACAGCCTGCTTGTCATCCATCACCGCTGCCTCCGCCAAAATTATGCCTGCAAGAATAATTCCCTGTCCGCCAGTGCCGCACAGGTTAATTCCCCACACCAATTCATCCGCCCCCCTTATTTTGAATGCGGGCAATCAGCTTGTCGTATTCGGCTGTATATTCCTGCACCACTGCCGACGAATGGTACAATTCGCCGATAACAAATTTGCCTTCAAGACTTTCAGGTTTCATCTCGGCTACCTTCTGAAAAACAGCATGATCTCGCTGCCAGATCATCATCTCAGCGGCAGATTTCAGTTTATTCCTCCGCCCGTAAGAAATTGGGCACTGAGTGATGGCGTCAATAACCGAAAATCCTTTGCTTTCGATACCTTTCACTACCAAGTCAGTCAAAAGAGTGGCATGATAAGCAGTTGCTCGGGCTACATAGGTCGCACCGGCAGCAATAGCCAAGGCGGCAATATCAAAAGGACGCTCCATGTGCCCATAAGGAGCGGTAGTCGCTTTGCTGCCCACCGGAGTGAGCGGCGAATATTGTCCACCAGTCATGCCATAAATACTATTATTGAAAATTACGGTGGTAATATCCATATTACGCCTGGCGGCATGAATAAAGTGATTGCCGCCAATAGCTGTGGAATCACCGTCACCAGTGATAACCAGCACCTGCAGCTCGGGGTTAGCCAGCTTAATTCCAGTAGCGAAGGTCAACGCCCGTCCATGGGCAGTGTGCACAGTATTGAAATTCATATATCCCGACGCCCGGGATGAACAGCCGATACCCGAAACTACCACAATCTTTCGTTGTTCCAGGCCGAGCTTGTCGACAGCCCGCAAAATAGCGGCCAGGACAATACCGTTGCCGCAGCCCGGACACCAGATATGCGGCAGGGCAGAACTACGCAAAAATCTCTCGATACTCACGCTCTTTCCCCTCCTGCCGCAACAAAGAGCGGCCGCAAAATTTCCTCTGGTGTAAACAATTCTCCATCAATCCTGGTCACAGAAATCACCTTCTGCCGCGGAATATAGCGCTCAATCTCACCGACTAACTGCCCATAATTCATCTCCGGAACAATCACTCTCCAGGCCTTTTGGCCGACCTCTTCCACCATTTTCCTAGGAAAAGGCCAGATGGTAATCAATTTTAACAAACCAACCTTCATTCCCTGGCCATGAGCTTCCTTGACAGCGGCAGTGGCGGCTCTGGCAGTGCAACCATATGCAATAACAACCAGCTCGGCGTCTTCCATAAATAAGTCGCTATACAACGTAAGCTCATCTTGAACTCGTTCAATCTTAGTATGTAACCTGCGTATAAGCTCATCAGTCACCACCGCATCCTCCGATATCGGCAGACCGTCATAACCGTGAACAAGACCGGTGACATGCGGTAAATAGCCATCACCGAAAGCAGACAACGGCGGCACGCCATCAGCATCAGGTTTATATGGCAGATACTCTTCTGGCGAAACAACCGGCCTTTTGCGGGTCAACACTTCAATCTCCTCTGAATCTGGCAATTCAACCCGCTCCCGCATATGACCAATCACTTCATCTAAAAGCAAAACAACCGGAACACGCAACCACTCGGAAAAATTGACGGCTTTCACCATAATATCAAAACACTCGCGCACCGAACTGGGTGCAAGGGCAATAACCCCACGATCACCATGAGTCCCCCAGCGAGCCTGCATCACATCACCTTGCGCTGGCGCCGTGGGCAGACCGGTAGACGGCCCCATCCGTTGAACATTGACCACCACCAGTGGAATTTCGGCCATAGCTGCATAACCGATCAATTCCTGTTTGAGGGAAAATCCCGGTCCACTGGTAGCGGTAATAGCTTTTATCCCAGCAAGAGAAGCGCCGCATACCGCGCCCATACTGGCGATTTCATCTTCCATCTGTATGAACTTGCCGCCGAGTTCGGGCAGCAGCTCTGCCAATATTTCAGCGATTTCCGTGCTTGGAGTAATCGGATAGCCAGCGAAAAATCGCACTCCAGCAGCCAAAGCGCCTAAAGCGCAGGCCTGATTACCTTGCATTAACTGCGCTCTAGACATTGCCCGCCTCCTCTTTGCCTGTCACCTTAATGGCAAAATCCGGGCACCGCAGCTCGCACTGTCGACAAGCAATACATAGTTTCTGATCTTGGGCATACACCTTGCCACCAAAGTCCATTGCCAACATTTTTTTTGGACAAAAGGCCACACAGATACCGCAACCCTTGCAATATTTATTGGCGATATTTACTGTCAATACTACTCTCCTCCCCCAGGGTTCGCCAGATATCAGTCAGATAAGAATCCACCATCAACCTGTCTCTCAACAAACAACAACCTGTCCAAGTATTTATTTTTCTTCATTTATCAGCAAAAAATTCCCGCCAGGGAATAATAAATACAACTCACACCGAAAAAACCTGGAAGTTAAAACTCGGCCTGACTCGGGTTTTGTAACCATCCAACAAGTGGTATAATTTCTGTAGCAAAACATGAAAGGACTTATTACTATGACCGATTGCTGCCACAACCTGAACCTCAAACTGGCCCGCACCTTATGGATCAATACCTATCGGGCACTGGTCAGCGACGCCGCTGGCAACCATATCGCCACCCTCCGGCTCATCCCCACCCTACCGCTGGACCGCAGCGAACTCCCCCCGGATGCGCCGGAAGCAGCGCCTTATCTGACCGTGTTGGTTGAAGATGGTCATTTTGACGCTGACGGCCTGGTGGAATTTGAAAGTCATACCGCCGAACTAGTGCTAGCGCAAATGGCCCGACTGGGATTCACTCCCGAATACTGCCTATTTGCCTACCCCAGCCCCCCACACTTTCTGAACAATATCGCTGAGTGATACTAATCAAAAATCTCGAATCCTCAAACAAGATTCGAGATTTTTCGGTTTATTGATAAACCTAGGTTTTCCGTGAGAAAGGTCCAGCTGCACGTTCTGATTTCGCCAGTTTTATCAGCGTACACTGTTGATAGGCGAATTTCTCACGAACAATGTGCGGGTCGCTGCGAGGAAGCGCGCGCAGACAGTACCGGGGTACGGCAAGCGCGCTCCCGGAGCACCAACGACGCAGCTGGGCCTTTATCGCCAGCCGTCAACGGCCGAAGTTGCGCTTATACAACGTATACTTTCCATACTTTCCCACCGGTTGAAACCCGGCGAGCGACAGTTGACTGCCTTTGTCGACCAGAATATAAGATTCAGGGTTATTTGCCGTCCGGGCTGCGAAAGACGCCACCGTTTCAGTTGGCTCGGTATGCTTACCTGACCAAACATCATGAGGCGCGGTACTTTCATCCTGTACAAGATGCGGTATAATGTAGCCGCTATAAAACCCGGCGGAAGCCGGATAATCGCCATAAGCGGCCACCACTGCCCCACTGCTCGGCAAGGCTTGAGCCACTGCTTTGGCAGAACGAGTCGCCGCCAGCGGAAGCAACGCCTGGGAAATGAGCAGCAGACTGACGATTGATACCATCGCACCGACAGCCCATGGCAACAAGGCCCGCTCCCCGCGAAACTGCAGCCAACTGATGATCAGCGCCAAGGAGCCAGCCACCAGATAAAACCAAAAGCCGTCTACACCAGGCAATCGCCTGATGCCAAAGGCAACAGCAAGTAACATTAATAGCGCCGGCAGCGACAACCACAGCCACTGCCGAGACCGACAAGCCTGCAGTTGTTCCATTTGCCAGGCGGCAAGCAAAGCGGCTGGAAACAACGCCGGAAATACGTAGGTGGGATATTTTGTGGCCATCAACGTATAAAAAATCACGATGACCCCGGTCCATACCGCCAAAAATGAAAAGTGCGGCGCCGCCCTATTAAACAGTGACCGCAAGAATATCCCCGTCCAGGGAAGCATGCTGACAGGAAAAAGAATCAGATAGTAGTAAAAAACGTTATCTTTGGGATGCTCGGATACCGTAGCCCGCAAATAGTTATGCAGGCCCAAAAAAGTATCGATAAACTCATGGCCGTGAATTTTATACATTGCAACATACCACGGTGCGGCCGTCAACAAGAAAATTGCCATTCCCGGCAGCAAAAACAATTTAGACAGCAGATTCCAGCGCCGGGTAACGAGGATATAAACAAACACGATCAACGCTGGCAAAATGACCCCCACCGGCCCTTTGGTCAGTACCGCCAACCCGGCGAAAAAATACGCCGCTACATACCAACCTTTACCGCGGTCACTGATGCCGAGATAAAAAGACGCCAATGCGACACTGCCGAAAAAGAACAACACAGCATCAGTGAGGACCATCCTGGCCAGTACCCAGTACTCCAAAGAAGTTGCCAGCACCAAAGCCGCGAGTAGCCCGATCCGCCAAGTGCCAAAGATTTTCTTGCCGAACCAACAGATGTATCCGACACTGGCGGCGCTGAACAGCGCTGCCGGAAACCTGGTCGCAAATTCACCCACGCCAAACAGGCGGTAACAGGCAGCAATCAACCAATAAATCATGGCCGGTTTGTCATACCAAAAATGGCCGTAAATCTGTGGTGACAGCCAATTTCCGCTAAACAGCATCTCTTTGGCGGTAAGAGCATAGTTTGCCTCAACCGGATCGGTTATCGGCAGAAATGCATTAAAGGGCAAATAAATCGCCAACGCAAGCAAAAACACTATAATGCTAACCATCATGATTATAATTTCCCCTTCACGGTTTCAACAGCAGCATTTTTCCATCAATAGACGCTAGAGCAGTAAGTCGCCGCTGCTCTTCAGGCTTAAGCCCATCATAATCCGTCTTACGCACCACAAAATACTCCTTGCCTTCGCCGGCGGCACTCTGGCCGAATTGGCCCGGCTTCAATTCCTGCCCGTAAACTCCGGAATAAAAAGTAAATCCGGGATGCAGAAATTTTGCGATATAAACCGGCGACTTGCCATCATAATGGCTGGCAAACTCGGCCGCAATACCTCTAGAATTAAACTTTGGGGCAGCCTGGGGCAACAACATTATCAACAATACCATCGAAAAAAGTGTCATAGCGGAAATTTGCAGCCAAAAAGCTTTGTCGATCTCCAGTCGCCAGACAAAATACCATACCCCAATAGCCATCATGGCGAAAATACAAATTGATACAATCACGCCAACCAATAATTCAGGCATACTTTTCGACGCAAAAAACAGGCCGACACAAAGCAAAGCACTGAAAATAGTCAGCAACAAAGGCCAGGCAATTGGTCGGACCCGATTGCGCCAATCTCCGACAAGGGGTATATACCAGCCTACGATCATCGCCAGAGGTGGAAAAACCGGCAGTATATAAGAAGGCAGCTTTGTCTTGGAAATACTAAAGAACACAAAAATAAATACTGCCCAAATGACCAAAAACATCAACTTCTTGGATTCTTCGCGACTTACGAACACCGCCGACCAAACAGCCTGCGCCAACACCGCTGTCCAGGGGAAAAACCCACAGGCCAGCACCGGTATAAAATAATACCACACCGCCCCTTCCTGGTGCTCAGGACTAAGAAACCTGGTAACATTATGAAAACCGATAAACGTATCGACAAACGGCATGCCATGCTGCTGAAACATCAGCCAATACCAAGGCAGAGCGATTACAAGAAAGATTCCCGCCCCAGGAATAATTTTCATCTTTTTCAGCTGAGAAAAATTCCGGGTTACAATCATATACAGAAAAACTATGGCGACTGGAAACACAATGCCGATCGGGCCTTTGGTAACCACGGCCAGCGCCGCGCCTATATAAAACCAGTAATAGCGTTTTTCCAAAAATGACAGCAGCGCTATGGTCAAGAACAGAGTAAGCGTCATATCCGTGACCGCTGCCTTACCAAGATAAAAAAATTCGATACTCGTCGCCAGCACTAAAGCACTAACCAGGCCGGATTGCTGGCTAAACAATCGCGAACAGGCAAAATAAATATAAAAAACACAGGCGATCGCCAGTAACGCCGAAGGAAATCTGGCGGCAAACTCGCCGACACCAAAAACCTTGAATGATCCCGCCACCAGCCAATAATACATCGGTGGCTTGTCATACCAAAACTCTCCATAAATTCGCGGTGAAAGAAAATCATCGTAACTGATCATCTCTCTGGCAGTTTGGGCATAAACCGGCTCGTCAGGATCTAATAGCGGTACCCCACCTAGATTAAAAAACATAATCATTGAGGCTACAAGTGTTACCAGGAGAAAGCTCCAACCCAATCGTTCAGACATACAGACCTCCAGAATTACATATTCCCCTAGAAGGGTTTAACGTTGTAAAAAGCGGTAAGTTGTCGCCAGTCCGTCAGCGAGGCTGATTCCAGGGCGCCAGCCCAAATCTTTCACAGCAGCGCGGTTATCAAGAGAAGATCGATAAATATCTCCCTCGCGGGCCGGTAAATAATGTAGTTCCCGATCTTTTCCCGCCACCTTGCCCAGCAATTCCACCAAAGAATTGACACTGATTTCACTTGCTGTGCTGATATTATATACAGCATTAGCCTTAGAAGTCGTCAGCGCCTGACAATTTGCAGCCGCCACATCACTGACATAAACAAAATCGCGGGTCTGTCCACCGTCGCCAAAAATTTCAATCGACTGATCATTAAGAAACTTACGGGCAAAGATGCTGATTACCCCACCTTCACCGGCGTCGCCCTGCCTTTCGCCATAAACGTTGGCATAGCGCAAAATAACATATTCCACTCCAAAAATTCGCTGATACATCCGCAAATAATTTTCAGCCACCAGTTTGCTCAGCCCGTAAAAAGAAGTTGGTTGAATACAGGCGTCTTCTGCAATAGGTACGGCATTCACATCGCCATACACCGCGGCGCTTGAGGAAAAGACCACCCGTTTCACACCAGTTTGCCGGGCTGCCTCCATAATATTCACTATTCCCAGCACATTTACCTGACAATCAAAACCCGGATCGTCCAGTGATCTTGGCACAGCCGTCTGCGCCGCATGATGAATAACATACTCAAACCGTTCGGCAGCGAATATTTTCTTTAGATCATCATGAACAATATCCACGTGAAAAAAAGCGGCTCGGGCGTTGACATTTTCCTTTTTTCCGGTGCTCAGATTATCCATAACCGCAACCACGTGGCCCTGCTCCAGCAATTTATCAACAGTATGCGACCCAATGAAGCCGGCACCGCCGGTAACTAATACTTTCAAAGCTTATCACTCCTTATTTTGTCGATTCAACAGAAAGTCCCGTCCAAAAACCTTAACACTGAAATATAGTCCAATTGTGAATGGCAGATATTCAGCAATAATTCGCCAGGCCACCGCTAAGATACCCACCGTTCCCACCGGCAATACCTGTTTGAACAAAACGACGAATGCTCCCTCGGCAATGCCGGAGCCACCAGGAGTTGGAGCAAAATATAGCAGGATATTAAGAAAAATCATTCTTCCCAAAACCAAAGGCCAATCCACAGCAACTCCCAGCCCGGCAAACAGCACCGGAACCATACTATAAAGCGCCAGCAGACTTGCCGCCGATTCCAGAAATACCCGCAGCATCGCAAGCGGTGCCGCCAACATCATAAATACCGCACCGCGGATATCGCGGTACCACCTGAAAACTCTTTTACGGCGGCGGCTCTTCATTCTCTTTGTCAAAAACACTAGGAACTTGATAGATGCCGTAGATCGCAAGAACCATACACCGGCACCACAGCAAACTATAATCAGCAAAGATGCAATAATCAAAACTTTCGGCGCTATCCAGGGCAAAAGCCCGGGATCATAATAAAATATCAGTGGCAGGCAGATGAATAAAAATAATATTGACATCAAAGTTCGAATCAGAACTACCACCGTGGCGATAGCAGTAGGTACTCCGGCCCGGCGAAGAAACACTACTTGGGCCACAGCTCCACCGGCGGCGCCCGGCGTAAGCAACGCCAAAAAATAATTACTGAATATAACCTGCACCGCTTGAAGCAATGTTATCCGCATCCCGGCAATACGGACAAGGTGCAATAACCTTGTGCCATCAAAATACATGCCAACAACCATCAACAAAGCAACAATTACTAAAGACCTCGGTTGAAAAACAGTCAGATAACGGAACGTATGTATATCGACAGTAAAGTAGATTACTCCGCCGGAAATACCGCCCACTAAGGCGATAATAATTGCCAGTCGTCGATAAAAACTAGCCATGCGCCAGCTCCTTAAATGAAACCAAATTTATATTCATTGTGGCCAACCTATTAATAACTGCAGCACTTGTCAGTGCAGATAACTCGCTCTGCCAGTGAAGAGGCCAATGATAAGCCGCCCCTAACGCCAGATCATCATTGCCGGGATGAACCATAATTTCACTCACTCCCGGCGGCAACTGCTCGATTATTTTGAGCAGATACTCCTCCTTCATATTACCCCCGGCCAACATTCCAAAGAAAAAATCAGGAACGGAAAATCCCCGTCGTTTTGCCTTGCGCCTAACCAAAGTGGCCAGCAAAGTAAGTGCGGTACGTCCGATCAGCCTGCCTGGAGCAAACGGATAGCCACCGATAAATGACAAGGGCTCGTCAGATACCCGTAAGGCTTTAATGCCACGGCTCCATGCCAAATCCAGCACGATATCGCTAATTCCAGGTAAAACATGCAGATGCTGATGACTATCCACATGTGTTGGCACAAGGCCAGAGCCAAAGACCTTATCAAGTTGGGCTGCAAGCTCGAGTCGCACCTCAGCCAGATTGACTTTCCCGACGATGAACCGGGCGATAAATTGCAGATAGTCATTAAAAAGCCGTCCTTCTTCATCCACCAGCGATGGGACAAGCGCCTGATCTAATACCGGCTTTTCGCCCCCCACAAGCGTAAGATGAACGCCAACTCCAAGCTCCGGGTATTTGGCAGCCAAATCCACTGCCCCAGCGTAAGCTGCGCCACCAGGCATCAACGACGTACTCGTAATACACCCGGAAACATGTCCCTCAATTACAGCCTTGTTTACCCCGGGATGCAACCCAAAATCATCGGCATTTACAATTAACTTTCTCACAAAACTTCCTCGCTGAATTTCCGTGAGCAATTGGCCCCTCTCTATCGACCCGGCAAGCTCACCATTTGTTTGCCTACATATTCCCAGGTATTACTTACACTACACTTTCTGATAATAATTTAGGAACCAGAAAGTCATTAAAAGGAGGTTTCCTTGTGGACAAAAAAAATCAGCAATCCAAAGCCAAGTTTGGAACTCTAACTGCCACTTCCGATACCAACAATGACTACTCCCAAGACCAAAGCAGCAAGTCCTCATACGCCACCAGCAGCATGCAAGATTATGGTACAATGACTGCGGAATTTGACGCCAACGATGACTCTGGCAGCAAGGCTGGCAGTCAAAACAAAGGAAGCAGCAACAATCAGCAACAAGCAAATAGTAAGAAACCTCAGACTTCAGATAAAAACACCGGACACTAAATAACCGCAGAGCAGGAGCCTAAAGCAGGCTCCTTTTCTGTTTTTTCGCCCTGCTATGACGCCGTGCAGCCAGCTTCGCCTCATAACGTTCAATGCAGGCGACATCAGCTGTACTCAAATTATAAACCTGATACACTAACTGATTTATTAAATCATCCAGTGCGGCAATTTTGCTGTCAAGTTTTAATTCGCCAGCCATCTGCCGGGCAGACAACAACTGCATCATTGCGACAAGTTTCGAAGCCGCGTTATCAGCCTCACTAGTAACCATCACCGGCAAAAGCTCCAGCGTATCGATGTCCGTTTGGGCCATAGCCCGCCCATACTCCATAGCAACAGCGTGATAATAAAAAGACATCAACCGTGAATTGAGCAGTATCAATAAATAGTCGAGGCTGATAGAACTGTTTTTCAGAACGAAGCTGTGGATATTGTTAAGATGATAATAACCATTCTCATCAATACAGGCTGTTAAAGTATATCCTGTTTGGCGAATCAATATTTTTCGCTGGGACTCCACCGCCGGATTCCAGCCACCTTTATACAACATTTGGGGATCAATATTCAACCAGTGTCCCCGATAATCCAGGCAATAACGCTGGACCTGGCTCCCGGATATCAGTCCGCGCTGCCAGGTTTCACCACTAGAGGAAACACCGACAACATCCACCTGCCTGGTCAACGACCGTATGCCGCTGTGCCCGGAGGCAAAATTCACCAGGGGACTACTGTTACTGTCTATTTTATCAATAAGGTCTTTGACCGTCAAATCAGGGAAAATCCGGAAGCGATTATGGGGCAAGGACTCAAAATAATCCTGACCGTAGCACGCGGAACCGGTGCTATTTAAGAGATCGTCTTTCCCTTCCGCCTGATAAATAGTAACCAACTGACCAGCTCTGGCCAATGAATCGCTTTCTTTCCTCAGAATACAGACCGCAGACATGCCAACAGATACCGCCCTGAAAACCGGCAGCAAAATATGAACAAGAGCTTCAATCGCAGTATTACTAAGAATATAGCGCCTGATTTTAGAATAATAGCGCCCGAGAAGAAAGCTGTCAGGGACAATAAACCCTAATTTCCCGCCCTCTACCAGCATCTCGATACCCCGCTCCATAAATAACACATAATAACTTAACTTGTACTCCGCTGAAGCGGGAAAAGCCTGGCGAAGATAGTTCTCATAACCAGATTCAAGTCGCTTTGCACCGCGCAAACCAAAAGACAAGTACGGCGGATTGCCGACCACAAAATCATAATACGCCGACCAAAAAGCACGATCAACACTGGCCGAATTCTCCTGAGGCCGCCGCAAACTGTCGCAAACCAACAAGTTAGGTTGAAAAGTATCGCTGCTGGAGGAATTTTTTAACAATAAACAGGCAGCCGCTAAGTCAATGGCCACCGGATTAATATCAGCGCCCCATAAATTGTGAACGACAATATGGCGGTGAATGCCATCGTCAGACCAATCCTGCTCAGGATACCGAGCTACGATAGCTGCATGGTTTTCCATAAACTTGCGCCACAACACATCATAGGCTTTTAACAGAAAATAACCGCAGCCGCAAGCCGGGTCCAACACCTTGATATAAGGATTATTAACAATATCAGCTGACTCAACAGTACGGGACAAAATAAAATCGATGACTTCCGGTGACGTATAGAACAATCCCTGCGTCCGCCGGTTAATCGACAAACATTCATAAATTTCACCCAAAAACCAAAGATCTCGGGGCAAGCTGACAGACCAGCGAATAATAAGCCCGCCAAATTCATCCGGCAACCCTAAATCTCCGCCGGGAGGCGAATTATCCCGTGCAGCTTCCATAAGCGATGGCAGCGCAATAGCCCGCTCCAACACATCTTCTGGCGGCAAATTCCCACGCCAAATAAGGATTAACGCCTTCAGCAAAATCTGGTCACTGTCGGCGAATCCCTGCGCATCCAACCAGCCTTTAAGTTTCTGGCATTCCGCCACAAACTTTCGCCAGTTCAAACTATCATATCCCATCATTAATCTGGTCCCGGCTTATAATAAATATTCTCCCACTTCTCCCTTTAGACTGCCCTATTCTGGCATAAATTCAACATGACTGGCATAAGCGCTGTGGTTGTGAATAGACTCATAATTCTCACACTCCACTTCAAACCAAACCAAATTCTTCAGAGGCCTGAGCGCCAATACCAAGTCCCTCAGTACATCCTCGACAAATTTGGGGTTTTCATAAGCCTTTTCAGTCAGATGTTTCTCATCCTCACGCTTTAAAAGCGAATAAACCGGCGCACTTCCCTGGGCTTCCATCAACTTAGCCAAATCCTCAATCCAAATGAACTTGCCTGGCTTGTGCTTAATCCGCACCTTCATCAATCCCCGCTGATTATGCGCGCCGTAATCGGAAATCTCCTTGCTGCATGGACACAAAGAAGTAAATGGAACCGCCAGTCCCAACGTAAAATCGAGCTGTTGTCCCCTGATAATATTACCGGAAAATAGGCAGTCAAAATCCAGCAGACTTTTCATACCGCTTACCGGCGCAGTTTTCTCTATAAAATATTTAAAAGCGATATCAACACTAGCCCGCTTTGCGTCAAGCCGGCCAATAATATCATTCAAGATAGCGCTCATTTCTCTGTTGGAAAAAGGTTTCTGGCTCCACTCATTCAGCACCTCAATAAAGCGGCTCATATGAGTTCCCTTATACTCTTGCGGTAAATCCACCGTCAACTTAATATTTGCCAGCACCGCCTGAAAATGCCCATCTTTGCCTTTAATAAAAAATGGCAAATGAACGTCGCTGACTCCCACTTTCTGAATGGCAATGCCCCGCTCATCCCCCAGGTTTTGTACATCCTTCATACTCTCACTCCCACAAATAAACTGTGGCCTCACAAATTTCCCCCCATACTAGTCCTGATAAGCAATAGGGTCAACCAGTCCAGCCTCACTAAAACCCTTCAACCGCAAAAGGCAACTGTCGCACTCACCACAAGCAACCTCTCCTCCAGCATAGCAACTGCTGGTTAAAACCAGTGGCGCTCCCAGCTTGTCCCCCAGCAAAACAATATCCTTCTTACTAAGGCTGATAAGTGGTGTTTCCACGATAATTCGCCGACCGTCGGCTACTGCCGCCTTAGTACTGTAATCAGCCAGATGCTGGAATGCGGCAATAAACTCCGGACGACAATCTGGATATCCAGAATAATCAAGGGCGTTTACACCGATATAAATTGAGTTCGCGCCGATCACCTCGGCGTAACCCATGGCATAGCTCAAAAAAATCAGATTTCGCGCCGGAACATAAGTAGACGGAATATCCTTCCGTGTTACATCACCAGCTGGCAACTCCACAGACTGGTCGGTTAGCGCGCTGCCCCCAATAGCATTCATATTAGTTGTAATAACCAAGTGTCGCTTAACCCGATAATGGTCGGCCACCTGGCGAGCGCTATCCAATTCACGACTGTGGCGTTGCTGGTAATCAAAGCTAATCGGCCAAAGCTCATAACCTGCACTGTCGGCAACAGCCATGCAGACAGTAGAATCTAAGCCCCCCGACAATAAAACGACCGCTTTCACACCTAGCACCTCGCAAAAATTACGTAACTATATTATACGGTTATTTCAGCCCTCTGTATGCTGTTTTTCGCAAAAAGCAAAAATAAAGCCCCAACCTATCGGAGCGAATAAAAAAACCGTATCAGAACAGCTAATTAAGAAAAATAATTCTCGATAAAATTACTATATCCTTCTCATCTACGTTTTCTTGCCATTAATCCCTTTTCTGGTTATCACTTTATCGCTATATTTACAAACAGTTTACAATCAGCTAACAATCCTCAGCATTGATTATGCTAGACTTAAATCAGATACACAATACGATGATGGGAGGCGCCTATGTCGCAAAAAATCAGTGCCGGTCTGATTATGTATCGCTGGAATTTTGAGGACCTGGAAGTACTGCTGGCTCATCCGGGCGGTCCCTTATACGAAGCCAAGGATCAGGGGTTTTGGAGTATACCCAAGGGCCTGGTAGAATCGAATGAGACACTTTTAGCCACTGCATTCCGTGAATTTACCGAAGAAACCGGACTTACCCCGGAGATTACCAACCTGCTTCCCCTGGGAAGCATCATCGAACGAAACGGCAAGATAATCTACGCCTGGGCTTTCCAAGGTAATTGCGATACAACCTTGCCGGTAAACAGCAATCTTTTTCAGATGGAATGGCCGCCAAAATCAGGTGAACTATGCTCTTTCCCAGAAATCGACCGCTTGGCTTTCTACCCCGTAAATACCGCTAAAATAAAAATAGAAACTGTCCAACAATACTTCATCGAACAACTTGAACAGCATGTTTGCGGCCTGGGGCAATACCGTACAGCATTATAGCAAAGAAATGGAGGTAATCTTATGGAGTCTCAAGAACACTTAATCGAAAAAATTGAAGGTTTGCGTAACCGAATCGATCATCTCCGCCGTGAAATATGGGAAAGAGATAGAGTTAACCAAACAATGGCCCACATGGAATACGAACTGGAAAAACTGTTGATCGAATACCTTCAACACATCAAAGAGTACGAACAAGTTGCCTGATGATCAATCATTAACAGAAAATATAATAAATCCTATAAAAAAAACTAAGCCCAGTCGTTACCGGGACTTAGTTTTTTTTGCCCTGCATTCAAGTATACATAATTCAGCACGGCGGAGACTTTAGATTGCAAATTACCTTTGTTAACATTTCAATAATATTGGGTGATTTTTCGATAATTTTCTGCGACATAATCGTGACAATTGACATAAGATATATAAAGATCCTGAAAGGAGGAAAAAACTGTGTACTACGACTACGACTATGACTCCGACCGCCAAGCACCGCAACAACCGTATAATTCATGCGCTCAGGCAGGACCGAACAACGCCACCCTGGGAGCCTCTACCGGTCCTGCTTCGCAGTACCCATCTTCACAATATCCCGTTTACAACTCTCCCATATACAACGCTCCAGGGGCTTTCGGGCCCGGCTTTGGTCCTGCTGCCGGCATACCATTTTATTATCCGACTCCCTTCCCTGTTCCAACACCTTACCCTTATCCATTTCCCTACCATCATCATGCTACTTGCCACCATCACTGGTGGTGGTGGTAAAAATATTGCCGGGTTATCCAGGCACCTCGGCACAGCGAAAAGGCAGCTGCAAATTCCGCAGCTGCCTTTTCATATTCACCTTTGTCCTCAAAGCTAATGAATCACGCAGTACCTGCCTTGAGCAGTTTATCGTTTCATTAAAAATTTCTGAATCGGCGAAATTGTTGAGATAGTATGCTTATACACAATTTGCTGTTTTTCCTCATCTTCAACTATGACAGTAAAAACATCAAAAGATTTAACCACTCCCCGCAATGCTACCCCACTCTTAAGATAAACAATTACCGGAATCTGGTCCAGGCAAATCTGATTCAGAAAACTGTCCTGCAAGTTAACTTGACCTGTTGTCGTCATAATAATCTCCTTATCTTTACCGCAATACTGGTTAGCGGCTTTCAATCATCGCCCGCGGCAAGCTCTATAACCCTGAAACCCAGGGTTTACCCATACATTATTTTACATTAACTTGAACCAAGTGTCTATTTGAAAAAACAAGCAACCGGACTAACCGGAACATATTAGCGTTATAGAACTTTCTTTAAGAAAAAAGCAAGAGCCTAACGGCTCTTATCTTAACTGCTCTGCAATATCCGCTCTGCCAATTTCTTTCAATTTTTCTTTCGCTTCCTCCAAAGTTTCCCCCAGGGATATTCTCTTCATGTCAGTCATCGTTATTAAAATGAATTCACCGTTGAAGTCACTTATTTGCTCACTCAGATCTCTACTTACCCAAATATTGGCTCCGCTTGACATAATTTATCCCCCTCTTTTATCTTTTTATATCCTACTTCGGTAAAATAATGCACTATACCTGCAGCCTGAAGGCTCTTACCACCCTGGCCTGCCAGTTATCAGCCCTGCTGACCACGTATGGCCTCACCAGCCAGTTTATCAGCGAGTTCATTGCCAGCTACCCCAGTATGCCCCTTCACCTTGTTAAAACTGATCCAGTGGTTATGCGGCGCAATAAATTTAGCGTAAGCCTGGGTAAACTTGTTTTTCGCCTTCCAGTCGCCCAGGGCCCAAGCTGCAATCCCGGTATAATCATGATGAATAACCACCGGCCTGATATTTTGTTCGATGGCCCATTTCACCGCCCGCATGACGGCAGCCAGCTCACCGGCGACATTGTGGATACTGGCTGCCTCACTGTCCTCACCAACACCGCTGCCAGTAGAAACAAGTTGATCACCGTCATACACCACATATGCCCAGCCATACAGATATTTTTCCTTGTCAAAACTTCCGTCCACATAAATATCATAACTTTTCTCGCCGGGATTCAGCGAACTTTCCGGACTGCCAGACACCTTTCCGGCAACATAAATCTCGGCCTCCGCCGCCGTCGGGAAAGACTTGAAGACCGCGGCGGGATAACCGTGAACCTGCAGTTTGCAATCATCCCACGTCTTATACACCCCTGGCATCCTGCCATTTTTCACGCCGTAAAACTTCCTGTCAGCCATAAATTACCTCCCGGTCATTATTCCCCACTACCGTCTTTCGGTTGCCCACTTTCGCCCGGCAATACTCATAGCCTCCTGCCAGACAACCTTCAGTGGCAGACCTTTATCCTCGGCCAGTCGTCGACAATCATCAAATTCTGGTGCAACATTACATACCGCGCCCTGCCGGCGGCTGACCTTTACCCCCACCGGTCCCCAGGCAGTTTCCACCGTCACCAGTTCCCTGTCGGCCACCACCCGGCTCACCTGATAAAATCTCAGACCGATAGTTGATGTCTCACTAAGCAATACTTGGACGATGTTCTCCCTCAGCCCGCTGTCCACCAACACCGAAACCTGCATCGCCGGCCGGCCCTTTTTCATAATAATTGGCGTCAGCCAGGCGTCGGCAGCTCCAGCAGCCAGACATTTTTCCAGTACATAAGGATAAATCTGAGGGTTCAGATCATCAATATTAGCTTCAATAACAAATTTATCCGTCCTGCCCACCGCCTGCCTGGCAGTGCCGCTAATCGCCCGCAACGTATTGGGAATCTCCAGATCCCAGGTCCCGGCTCCATACCCAACAGCCTCGCTAACGAAATCCTCAGGCATCGCCCCGTTCCCGCCGCTCAAAACCGCGACTAAGGCAGCTCCGGTTGGTGTCACCAGCTCCTTGGAGATATCGCCATTGTCGTAAGGAATCCCCTTTAAGAGCTCAGCAGTGGCTGGCGCAGGGATCGGCATGCGTCCATGCGCGGCGTTGATATAGCCCCTACCAGTCTGCAGCCTCGAAGTATAAACCTGGTCTATTCCCAGATAATTTAAGCCAAAGACCGTGCCGACAATATCGATAATGGCATCAACGGCCCCGACCTCGTGAAAGTGCACCTGTTCTGGGGTAGTGCCATGCACCTTGGCCTCAGCCGCCGCCAGACGGGAGAAAACCTGTTTACTGGTGTCCTTTACCGATTGGTCTAGCGCTGCCCCGTCAATAATCTTAAAAATATCGGCCAAATGGCGGTGATGCTTGTCGGTTCCTACCTTCACGTCCACATAGACGGCACTTATTCCCTGCTTGAGCACCCGGCTAACCAACAACTCATAGCCGCCCACCGGCAACTTAGCCAATTCTTCGCGCAACCGACTTTCAGGCAAACCCAGATCTAAGAGCGCCCCCAAAAACATATTTCCGCTGATACCAGCAAAGCAATCCAAATAAAGAATCCGCAATACCTTCACCTCATCTTGTTGATAATGCTGGCCAGTCGCCCGGCGCCAAAACCATTGTCGATATTCACCACTGCCACGCCAGCAGCGCAGCTGTTCAACATTGCCAATAGTGCGGCGATACCCCCGAAACTGGCACCATACCCCACACTGGTCGGAACCGCGATAACCGGTTTTGCGGCCATGCCTCCGACCACACTGGCCAGTGCACCTTCCATTCCGGCAACCACGATAATCACATTCGCTTCCTCGATCACCTGGAACTGAGCCATCAGCCGATGAATGCCGGCCACCCCCACGTCAAATACCCGTTTCACTCTGTTGCCAGCCACCTCTGCGGTAACAGCCGCCTCTTCCGCCACTGGAATATCGCTGGTTCCGGCGGTCATCACCAGAATCGATCGAGTTTCATCCACCTCGGGTTCCTCCTGCTGAACCACAATCATCCTAGCCACTTCTGAGAACCTGGCAGCCGGGACTACCGCTTTAACCGCTTCATACATCTCCTTGGTGGCCCGGCTGGCCAAGACGGTTTGGTTGCACTTGGCAAGCCGCTCCACGATCTCCGTTACCTGCTCCACCGTTTTCCCCGGAGAAAACACCACCTCCGGAAAACCTTGCCGCACCGCCCGATGATGATCAATCTTCGCAAAATTAAGATCCTCGTAAGGAAAAATCTTCAACTTATCAAGCGCCGCGTTAAGCGTCAGACGGCCATCGCGGAAACTTTCCAAAATCTCTGTCATATTGCTGCTATCCATCATTCCACCCCATCCAGCACTTCATTCATACTGCCAATACGATACCCCGTCAAATCCACCGTCACAAAAGTAAATCCCAACCCTTTCAGCCCGGCATCTATGGCCCGAGCGGCCTCCGGCCTGATAATCGCCGCAGTCTGCTGTGGTTCTACCTCAATTCGAGCCAAATTGCCGTGATGACGTACCCGCACCTGTCCGCCGACATACCCTTTTACCAATTCCTCGGCCTTATCAACCTGTTCCAGTCGCTCGGGCGTAATCTCGAGACCATAAGCCAGCCGTGAAACCAGGCAGGCAGCGCTGAGCTTGTCCCAGGTAGGCAGTCCCCATTCCCGGGACACCGCCCTTATCTCCTTTTTCGTAAGCCCGGCTTCTAGTAGCGGACTCTTCACCCATTCCAGCTCGGCCACTGCTTTCATCCCCGGCCGGTAGTCCGTCAAATCATCGGCGTTAGTTCCTTCGATCACCCACTCGAATCCCTGTCCTTTGGCCCAGTCGCTCAAAGCGCTGAACCGCCCCTTCTTACAAAAATAACAACGTTCAGCCGTATTGGCGACAAACGCAGGATCATCCAGCTCCGCTGCGGATAGCCAGACATGTCTGATGCCCAGCTTTTCCGCCAAAATTTCTGTGTCCCTTACTTCCTGCCTGGACGAAGTTGCTGACTTAGCGGTGACCATCACCAACTTATCGCCAAGCACCCTCTTGGCAGCCATCGCCAAAAAAGTACTGTCCACTCCCCCGGAAAAAGCTACCGCCACATTACCCAAAGACTGCAGGTTTTTATTTAAGCGCCCTACTTTTTCGTCAGCCGTCACAGAAAAGCCTCCCAAATAAATCTGTTTAAACAAAAAAGGCATAATATTCCTCTAACAGGAAATTATGCCTTCATGACATTTATTGTTTTTATTTTACCATATCCCGCCAACAGTCTCAAGCTTTTAAACTGCTAACTTTAAATCTTAAAACATTAATTTTGCAGATGCTTTTGCCGGGAGCCCAAAAGCAGATCCTCTAAATCTTCCATTATCTTCAATTGATTCTCTTCCAGTAAATTAATACTTTGATTGAGCAACAAAATCTGCGGGTTTCCCCGCAACTTTTGATCACGCGCAATTAGTTCCAGGTAACCTGCGGCCATCTCCAATTGTTCGGCAGCGACTAGTACCTGGCCGTCCAAAAGTTTTTCCAACAACACATAATGATACACCTGCACTGCTTCCATCGCCTTAGAGAACCCCTCACTACTGGCCTGGTGCTGTGCAAACATATTAAAATGCACGATAAATTCCCGAAACTCGTTATTACCGGAAACAGCAAGATCGTCGTCAACCAAATAAATAAGCTTGTATATTTTATTGATATAAGTGTTTTGCAACTGAATTAACGACAAGACATCATTGAACTCCGCCCCACGGTACGATACGAGGTGGAAATCTTGCAGTTCCACACCCACCACCTCCATGACAACAGTAATCACTATATATTATTCACTAGCTACGCATTATGTTTACACTTTTGACTCCAAACTACAGCCGACCTAATAGACAACCTCACTACCACAGAGCTCACCTGCAAAAATATAAACTGCCGGCAGCTTTTATCCTGCCGGCAGTTATATAACCGCAACAATATCGATATCCGGTTCCTTAACCAAATTCAAGGTTCCTGCCCTCGTCCAGATAATCGGACGTGAAGGCTCGCTGGTATTAATCCTTAGTACAGCCCCTGAAACGCCATTATTAAGTCTAACCGCGCTGCCGATATAAAACGGCACCGTTATCTTGCGGAAAGCTTCCACAACCTTCGGATCAAACTGAGTACCGCTACAGGCGTAAATAATACGAGTTGCCTCATACACGGCGACTGCCGGGCGGTATACCCGGTCAGTAGTAAGCGCGTCATAAACATCTGCCACCGCGACAATACGGGCCAGCGGATGAATTTCATTGCCCTTTATCCCCCAGGGATACCCACGGCCATCAGGTCGTTCATGATGCTGCAGGGCCATTAGTGCAATACGCGAATCTACCTTGGTCTCAGTTCGTAAAATATTATATCCGGCGGCAGCATGGTTCTTTACGATCTCAAATTCCTCTGGACTCAGCGGTCCGTCTTTTTCTAAAATAGCATTAGAAATTGTTGTTTTGCCATAGTCGTGCAAAAGGCCGCCGATCCCTAAAATATAAATATCATCTTTCGGCAAGCCCATTGCCATTCCGATTACTATCGCGAAAACGCCGACATCAACACAATGGCCGTATAGATAATCACTATGCTTGCGGATATCAGTCAGACAAATCAACATATGTTCATGAGTGGAGAGTTCACGGATCACTTCATCAATCGATTCTCGTAAATATGGCAAATGAGCAGCAATACTGCCTCTCAGGCGAAAAGCATTCTGCAAAGTGAAAATCATGTTACGGCGTGTAGTAGTGCTAATCAGATTTTGGACCGTGGCAATCTCACGGTTCTTCGGTTTCGAAGCCGGTTGGGGAGATTTATGTTCCACCATAACCCAATCGATCTGATGCTTGTATAGCAAGGCCAGGATTTCCCGACGCAGGGTCGTTCCAGCAGCAATCAAAGTTCGATTGGACAAGTCAATCACATCTTGCGCTAAAATCATGTTTTCCGTGGCGTCACTCAGCAATACCCGTTTAATATCGGTCACCTCCGGGCACAAAAATACCCCCTCCCAACAACAGTCCGGGGGGGGTTCACTACTAGCTCAGTGTAAAATAAGTGACCACATAGTTTTTTACACTTCATCGCTTCCACTGTACGGAACAGTATATTTTTGACATCAAGATGTATACGATGTACATTTTTCGACATAACATAATGCATTCCTGCTTGTTTTTACAAAAAGTAGTAAGTTTTCTCTATTTATTTTTCAAAAAGCACAAAATACCGGATTATTTCGGATAAATTCGGATAAATCTGCGTCCCATAACAAAATATAACAGAAATCGTCAACTGGCTTCGACCACAAAATGTAGATTTTGAAATAATTACCAATATCTTTTTTCGTATAATTCCCTGGGAATAAAATCCTGACACAATTCCTTTCAGTGTATTAATAATCAAAAATGCAGTAAAAACTAAAGGATATAATTAGACCAATGTTGAAAATAATCTAACAACAGCAATTTTGAAAGGTGGTGTATTTCGGTGAGTGTTGGATACTCGCGTAAAGAATTGGGCAAACTCCATAAACAATTCTTCGAAGACCGTATGGCTAAAAACAACGAAAAGGATGCCTACCAGCGATCCTTTATGTCGATGCTCAAAGCCATGATCGACGTGATCGATATAAACAACCAGAAGATTGAGGAAGATATAAAAACTTTGGGCAAAAAGAAATCTGAAGAAAAAGAAAAATAAACGCAAAACTGCCCAAGATAAAAGTCTTGGGCAGTCTTATTTTTTTAACCTCCTATACTTGCCGACCTTGTCCCCCTGATCCGCTTTATCCAGTTTATCAGCCGATCGAACAACAGATACACCACCGGCACGATAATCAGCGTCAGGAAAGTAGAAGTGATCAGACCGCCGATAAGTACCGCGCCCATCGATGAGCGAAGTTCAGCGCCGGCGCCAAGGCCCAGTGCGATCGGCAGCATGCCGAAAATCATCGTCAAAGTAGTCATCAGTATCGGGCGAAGCCTAACCGACCCAGCCTCAACCAAAGCGTCTCCAATCCCCATCCCATTGGCGCGAAGTTGATTAGCGTAGTCGATCAGCAAAATGGCATTCTTGGTCACCAGACCCATCAGCATGATTACCCCGATCAACGAGATGATATTGATAGTCTTGCCGGCGATCAGAAGTCCGAGAACGGCGCCCACCAGCGCAAACGGCAGTGACAGCATAATAGTGAACGGGTGGATAAAACTTTCGAACTCAGCGGCAAGCACCATATAAATCAGGACAATCGCCAAAAGCAAGGCTTTAGAAATCTCAGCAAAGGAGTCCTTCATCGTCTGCGCCTGGCCCACCAGGCGGTAACTATAGCCGAGCGGCAAATTCATACTGGGGATGATCGTCTCCTCGGCCCTGTTCAGCACTTCCCCAGAAGAAATCCCTACAGCATTGGCGTAAACGATTACCTGCCGCTGCCGGCCCTCCCGGTCGATCTCGGTGGGACCGGCGGAAAACCTGACATCGGCAATATCGCCCAGCCTTACAAAAGTACCATTACTTCCGGAAAACCTAAGATTAGATACGTCATCAATTGACATCCGGTTTTCCTGCGGCATCCGGACCCTAATATTATAGTCCTTGTCAGCCACATTAAACTGATTACCAGTAGTCATGCCGAGAAAGGCCGCCTGAATTTCATTACCGGCGGTTGTGGCGTCAATTCCCGCCTGCCCCATCCGTACCGGGTCCAGGTGTATCTGCACCTCCGGCTCGGACTGAGCGCTGGAAATATCCACATCGGCCGTACCGGGAATCTTGCGTATTTCATCAGCCAGTTTTGCAGCCACCCCCTGCAGCACAGCCAGATCCGGGCCTCGCAGACCGATCTGGACCGGCCGGGAATCGCCCCTACCCACGCCCTGGACATTCTGCACAACAATCTTCAGACCATTTACCCTGCTGAACTTTATCCTAAGATCGTCCATGATGTCCCGCATGGCCCTGGTGTGTAGCTTGCGGTCCGCCCCGGCGAGAAAGTCCCCGGCGGAATGAGACTCGGAAATGATGTCATACCAGCCTTGAGCGCGTTCGCTGGACGGTTTGAGCCGCACCAGGATGCTGGCCTTGTACACCGGGCTGCGCATGCCGATGCCGAGAAAAGCAGCCTCCATCTCGGGTATGCGCAGAATCTCCCCTTCCACAGGTGTGACCAACTGCTGCATCCTGGCCAGCGACGTCCCGGCAGGAGCCTCGATCATAATATTGAACTCTCCGGAATCATACTCCGGCTGGAATTCCGAACCGAGAAAATGCACCGAAGAGTTGATCATCATAGCGACAACCAACAACACTATCGGCACCGTCGCCATAGCGACAACCTTGCCCGGTCGCCTTAGCGCCCAGCCCACCACCAGCTTATAAAACTCACGCAGCTGCAGAAACCCGCTTTCCCAAGCGTCGAGCACTTTTTGTATCCATTTGGCCAGCCCGCGCTGCCGCTCTCGGTCCACCGGAACGATCTTCAGCCAGTGCGCCGCCAACATCGGCGTCATTGTGAACGCCACGAACAGGGAAAATGCTACAGCGAACGCCACCGTCATTGCGAACTGCCGGAAAAACTGGCCGATAATCTGGTCCATATTGCCCACCGGCACAAATACCGACAAAATCGACAACGTCGTGGCCATGACTGCCAGCGCTATCTCGCCGGTGCCTTTGGCCGAGGCCTCCATCGCCGGCTCGCCATGTTCCATGTGGCGGTAAATATTCTCGATAACCACGATGGCATCATCAATCAAGATACCCACCGCCAAGCTGAGACCCATCAACGACATATTGTTGATGGTATAATGCATAACCTTCATCAGGAAAAACGTGGCGATAATCGATGTGGGTATCGCCAATCCGCCGATAATCGTCGCCCGGCCGTTCTGCAAAAACAGGAACGTGACCAGCACGGCCAGCAGACCGCCAAAGAACAGCGACATCATGACATCATTGACATTATCGTGAATATATCGCGTGCTGTCCCTGACTACCGTTACCTTTATATCCGGCGGCAGAACCTTTTGCTGCAGCTCCGCCATCCGCGCTTTCACCCGTTCGGCAACAGCCACAGTATTAGTGCCGGACTGCTTCTGGACGGCGATGACCACACTGGGCGTGCCGTTGGTCCGAGTGTAACTGCGCTGTTCCTCCCAACCATCGACAACACTGGCTACATCCCTGACCCTGATGGTCTGGGTACCTTGAGTGGCGACTACGATATTCTCGATATCAGCCACCGACTTATACTGGCCCAGCGTACGCACCGTTATCTCTGTGCCCTGCTCCTGCACACGCCCGCCAGGAGTGTCAATATTCTGGGCGTTGATGGCGCTGAGAACCTTTGAAAAACTTATACCATAGGCCTGCATCCTGCGGGGGTCAACCTGAATCTGGACTTCCCTGGCCGAGGCTCCGAATACACTGACATCGGCCACGTCATCCAGCCGCTGCAACTCATCCTTCACCACATCAACAGCTATCTTGCGGGTTTCATTTGGACTGCGCTTATCAGACGCCATGGAAAAATACACTATCGCCTGAGCGGTAAGATCCACCCGCTGCACGGCAGGTTCGTCGATCTGGTCAGGCAGACGTTTGCGGATACCGGCCACCTTTTCCCGCACATCGTTGGCCGCCATCTTGGCATCAGTACCGAAATTGAACTCCAAAATAGTCGTGGAAGAACCCTCGGTGGTTACCGATGACAGCGTCTTGATATTAGACACCGAACTGACGGCATCCTCAATCGGCTTAGTCACCAGTGTCTCCATCTCTTCCGGCGAAGTACCTGCCCAAGTGACCGTAACCGTAACCAAAGGCATATCAACATCAGGCATCAAATCAATACCGATCGTCGAATATGAACTCAGACCGAATACCACCAGCAGCATAACCAACATGGTGGTAAAAACCGGTCGTTTAATAAAAGTATAAAGTCCTGCACCCATAAATGATTATTCCCCTTCCCCGGCAGGCAAATCAATACTTGATCCGTCGCGCAATTTATTCTGCCCGGAAAGAACGATCGTGTCGCCTTCATTTAATCCACCAAGCACCTCGGCCCAGCCGCCGCCAACATACCCCAGGGTCAAAATGTGCTGTTGCACCTTTCGGTCAGCACCAACCACATACACCGACTTCTGATCTTCCCGGAGCACCAGGGCTATCTCCGGCACAACCAGTACATTTTTATGCACTTCGCTTGCTATTTCCACCTGAGCGAACATTCCGGTCTTCAATTGACCATCGCCATTCGGTATCTGCACTTCAGCGGTAAATGTCCGGGACGGCAAATCAGCCGCCGGCGTGATTCTGGTCACATAACCACTAAACACCTTGTTTCCAAGTGCACCGACCTTTACCACTGCCGCCGACCCGACTTTCAACTGGCTAACTTCATCTTCACCCACCGATGCTTTAGCCAGCAAAAAACTCACATCCGCCAGCTTAACAATCGGTGTACCTGTTTTGGCGTAAGTTCCCGCCTGAAGATAACGCATTGTGACAATCCCGGCCCTTGATGCAGTTACATTAGCATTCTCCAGCCGGGCACTCAGCTGAGCTACAACACCTTGCGCCGAAGTAAGCTGACCGATAGCCAGGTCGCGTTTTATTCTAGCGGTGTCCAGCGACTGCAACGCTATCGCCCCCTGCCCAGCCAGCGCCTTTGCCCGCGCGAGATCCAGTTCAGCCTGTTCGAGATTAGCCTTGGCGACATACTCGGTTCCCTGAGCCTGAGTAAGCTCCGGCAACAATTCATCAGTATCCAGCACCGCAATCACCGCACCAGCAGCAACCGTATCCCCGGCGTCAACATACAAATTGGCGATTCTGCCGTCCACCTTCGATGACACATCAGCCGTCCAGAAAGGCTCCAAATTCGCAGAAAACAGCAGTTTGGGCTGCACATCCCTACGGCCAACCTTGCCGGTGTCCACCGTCAATACCCGTCCCTGAGCCGCCCTTTGCGCCCGCGCCTTATCTGCAGCAATATTAGCATAAATACGATATGAAATAATCGCCAACAATATAATTGCGACAACCGCCACAATCCGATAAACTTTCTTCTTGTCAGTTCCCAATCTTATCTCCCCCAGCAATTTAAAAATATACTTCTGTAGTATTATTCGACCACGAAATAACGTCTCCTGCTTAAAATTGACCAAGCAGTCAATTTTAACAAAAAATAAACGGCTACCGGCAGGGAACCACCTGTCACCCCACTCCGTCGATCACGATACTGATAATGGCCTTTGACAGCATATACTGTCGGGAGAGACAGCCAAGTCGCAGATTCAATAGATTTTCCCGAGTTCCGAATATGCGGGCAACGACTTTACTTCTGTCGGCGGGAGGGGATTTCCGGAGCGGGATTTTTATCCCCAGCCGTCGGCGGCTTCGCTGCCGGTAACGGCGTAGGATATCATCCGTAGCGGAGGAATTCCCTTCTCGCCAAAGACTCAGACGGTAGTAGGTGTACCCCCAATTCCGCTTTAGTTTCGACATTATATATACAATGCAAAAGAACCCGCTTTCCTGCCCTTGCGGCCGGAAAGCGGGTTTTATCATCAGTCAATTTTTTTCGCTACTCAGTTCCGCCGACAATAATCTGGGGAATACGGAGAGTCGGTTGAGCGTCAGCCACCGGCGCGGACTGACCATCCTTGCCGCAGGTACCGAGAGTAAACCCAAGATCACTGCCAACCATATCGATCATTCTTAGCACCTCCGGCCCATTGCCGGTGAGCGTCGCCCCCCGCACGGCGTGCGCGATTTCGCCATTTTTGATTAGATACCCTTCAGCAACGTCGAATACAAAATCGCCATTCACCGTATTCACCTGTCCGCCGCCCATCTTCTTCACCAACAGGCCGTTTTTAACCGACTTCACAATTGTCTGAGGATCATCCTTGCCTGGCGCAATATAAGTATTGCGCATCCTTGGTATCGGCTTATGCTCGAAAGACTCCCGCCGCCCATTGCCGCTGGGGTTCACTTTATCACGGGTTGCGGTAAGATAATCATACATAAAACCTTTGAGAACTCCATTTTCAATCAAAACGGTTTTCTGAGTTGGAAAACCTTCATCATCAAACCGCATCGTTCCATAACGATGGGGAATTGTGCCGTCATCCACCACCGTTATAATATCGGCAGCCACCTTTTGTCCCTGCTGACCGGCATAAACGGACAGCCCCTTCTGCACTAGATCGGCTTCCAGCCCGTGGCCGCAGGCCTCATGCACCATCGTTCCTCCGGCGGCCCCAGCCATTACCACCGGCATACGGCCTGCCGGCATAGCCTTAGCGCCCAGCGAAGTAAGCGCCCGGCCAGCTGCAGTCAGCGCCAGTTCCTCACAAGCCGCCGGCGCCATCAATTCAAACCCCTGATTGGACCCCAGAGCCTCAAATCCGGTCTGAATCTTCGATCCCTCGGCGGCAATAGCGTTCACTGACAACCTAGTTCTTACCCGCCTGTCCTCCACTATCCTACCGAGTGAATTGGCGATCATAACATCCTGCCTAACATCGCCGTAAACCACCATCACCTGTTTTATTCTTTCGTCCAGTGCCCTGGCCGCCGTGTTGGCAGCCTCAACCACCGCCACTTTATCCTCGATCTTGACATCGCCTGGCAACACCTTAACATCCAGATCGTCGCCAGTCGGAATACTCTGTAAATCAAGAACTACATCCTTATTGGCCCCTTTTCCGGCCCTGCTGGCAATATCAGCCACCGCCATAAGCTCATCCCGATTAACCTTGTTGGTATAAGCATAAGCAGTTGTATCGCCGTAGACCACCCTGACACCGGCTCCGATATCGGTACCAGTTTTAACCCGTTCAATCCTGTTGTCCTCGCAAGAAACAATTGTCGTTTTTCGATTCTCGATAAATATATCGGCAAAATCGCCCCCCTGGGCCAACGCTTTGTGCAATATGTCATCCAATACCCTGCGGTCAAGCATTCGTTTTCCGCCTCCATCCAATAAATCCCAACAGTTGTTCACCAAACCAAAATACAAGCCTAGTATATTCTCGCGCTGCTTTTTTATGTAATTTCGTGCAGTACGCGTCTGATAACCTCATCAGGCACCTGATTACTTATCTTTACTACCCCGATATCATTTAGCAAAATCCAGCTAATAGCCCCGCCGACGCTCTTCTTATCACGGCCCAAAAAAACTGCTAAATCATCTGGACGGCAATTCTCGGCAGTAACCGGCAGTCCGAACCGTTCCAACAGCACCCGCACCCTATCCACCGCCCTTGCGGAACACAAGCCGAGATAATGACTGATCAAACTTGCGCCGTGAATACCGATGGCCACCGCTTCGCCGTGAGTATAACGGCCGTAGCCTCCGCTCGCTTCCACCGCATGCCCGATAGTATGTCCAAAATTAAGAACCATCCGAAAATAACTTTCCTTTTCGTCCTGTTCCACCACCCGGGCTTTAATTTCACAGGATCGGCGGACAATCTCCGTCATCGCAGCATCATCCTTGGCTATTATGTCAGCAGAATTTTCCTCTAAATAATCAAAAAAAGCCGCATCCGCAATAACCCCATGCTTTACCACCTCTGCCAAGCCTGTGGCAAGCTCCCGCTGTGGCAGTGTGACCAGTGCATCGATGTCGGCAACCACCAGCCTCGGCTGATAAAAAGCGCCAATCAAATTCTTGCCCAAAGGATGATTAACAGCCACCTTGCCGCCGACACTGGAGTCCACCTGCGCCAGCAAACTGGTCGGCACCTGAATAAACGGCACTCCCCTGAGATATGTGGCGGCAACAAAACCGGTCAGATCGCCAACCACCCCGCCCCCCAGAGCAACAATCGGCGACTGACGGTCAAGTCCCCGAGTAATCGCTTTGCTAAAAAGCTCTCCCGCCACAGCCAAGGCCTTAGAAGCCTCGCCGGAAGGAACGGTAGCCAATTCAGGGTCGAACCCCGCATTCCTTAAAGAAATCAAAGTTTTCTCGCCATAAAGCGCCCCGACATTACTATCTGATATCACCAGCGCCTTAGCGGTAAAATTCATTCCAGTGATCAATCCGCCCAGCCCTTCGATCCCGGAAGGGCCGATGTGAATACTATAGTCGCCGGCTGGAAGATTCACTCTCACCTCAGACATTATTGTACCCCTCCCGCCGTAAAAAAGCGATAATCCGCTCCACTGTCTGCAGTGGTGACAATTGATCAGTGTCAACAATAAAATCAGCCTGCTGATAAAGTCCGGCCCGCTTCTCCATTAACTCGGCCACAACCTTCGCCCGATCGGGGCGATTAAGCAGCGGCCGGGTACTCTTCCGCCCGGTCCGTTCCAGCACCGTCTTAATGGAAGCAGTCAACGATACCACCAGACCATTTTCCCGTAGCCGCTCCATATTCTCAGAACACAATACCACTCCGCCGCCAGTGGCGATTACCCGGTTCTGACGGCAGGCAATCCTGGCGATGGTCTCCTGTTCTTTCTTGCGAAAATATGCCTCTCCGTGCCGTTCAAACATCTCGGCCACCGTCATCCCATTTTGGCGCTCTATCCGCTTGTCAACATCGACAAAAGAACACCTTAGCCTTCCGGCCAACAATCGCCCGACCCTGGTTTTGCCTGTTCCCATGAATCCTATCAATACAATA
>Ga0364910_1045_pt1 | contig 72434 bp, 70 predicted proteins | sample SorcelJu500001C4_3_FD_206970 | JGI IMG/M metagenome (GOLD analysis project Ga0364910, IMG submission 206970) | Enriched cells from Trout Bog Lake Hypolimnion, Wisconsin, USA - BchlTB.June25.5000.01.C4 | ecosystem: Environmental > Aquatic > Freshwater > Lake > Hypolimnion/Profundal zone | place...
GTATCTTGATCTTTTTTAGTCGCTGGATAAAGGGTAATATTCATTGTTTGATCTTTCCTATGGTTAGGAAGATTTAGTAAGCATGACTTTATCTTCTCAACACTTTCGTTTAGTGTTGTATGATGTGTGTCGATCTGCAAATCGTAAACCGCATGAATGTGGACCTTATGAAACTGTCCTCTTGCAGACCCGACTATTCGATTACCTCGCTCCTTTTCTCTTTGCTCTAGAATGGAAAGAGGTGCATTTACTCCAACCCACAAAACATGAAAGTTTTTGAGGGCTCTTCTCCATTCATCGATCTGTTCTTTACCAAATGAAACATCATCAATAATTATACGATGTCCCATTTTGGCAAGAGTTAATACTACTTCTCGAAATGTCTCTGCTATCTTCAGAGCATATGGACCTATTTGTAATTCCTGAACAAGATTTCCGGATTCATCTCTATCAGCTTTCCAACTATATCCAAGAGGGGCTTCTCCTCCTATCCAATCATTGATCTTCTCGGGCATCCAGCCAATGATTTTATCGATGCCTATATGAAGAAACGGCTCGTCAAATGCATGTTGTAAAGCCTTTGCTAGGGTAGTTTTTCCGCTACTCGAAGGACCGTTCAAATAAATAATTTGGATTTGATTATCCACCGTTGCAATAATCCTGGTTTGATTCATAAGACCAACGTGTTATGAGTCCGTACCCTCTCCTTAAACTACATCAAGTTACGGTAGCTGACTGCAATCATCATACAACGAAATAGCCCTTTTCATCTATTTGAATTTGAGGCCTTTTGATGTGACTTGCTACCCCTTTTTGGTCCATCAGTGGTCTATGAAAATTGTTACTAATTTTCAAAACGGCTAGCATTTTTCTTTAATATTTTTGTAAGGCTATCAATTGAGCTTTAGCTTTCAATTTGACGAATGCATACGCATAGATAGAGAGAAATTCTGTATTATCAGGTTCAGAAGTAATTGGAAATAAAGACATCAATTTCGCATCACCAAATCAATAAATGTCAATTTAATGATAGATTGGATCTACCATCCAGACTATTTTATATAATAATTGTTAATCCTTTCTCTATCCTCATTCTCTTGATCACCCTTGTAGTAGATTTCGATGAACTCTATTCTGTCTTCGACTGGAAAATATGCATATGTGACGCGAATACCAGAATGAACACCTTTTCCTTTTAACGATTTGCAAGCGAACTTCTTAACATTAAAAATTTTAGGAGCTAGAATTGTAAGATTTTCTATTGCAAAGATGCCATGATTGTCCACATTAAGTTTGTGATAAGCAATTAATTGAGCTTTCACAAGCAAGTCTAAGTCTTCCTCAAGACTGGGAAATCTTTTAAGAAGTTTTCTTAGATCTTTCTTAAATTTATCTAGCTGCTCAATGTGCTTGAATTTCATGGTTGCTATACTCTCTTACGCTATATGCAGGAGTTCGGTAAAATACAGATTCATAATCAATTTTTTGTCTTTCCGATGTGACCATCCATGGGACATCTTGATGAGAGTATTCACTTATTGTTGAAGCATTCATGCCAGATAATTTTTGCAACACATCGTCTATCACTTTGATCTCATTTGCATTAAAGACAGAAAGATCGGGTTCTTGATGAGGTAGATATTTTTTTTGGAGATGCTGAAAATATTTACTTTTCACAACTTCGATTTCTTTGTTTTCTATCATCTCATTTACAATGAACTGAAACTCGATTGGAGTAGGGCCATGATGGTTTTTGATGTATGTGGCTCCAATGAGTTGTTCTTCATATTTCTCGTAATAGTTGAAATCTATGAAGTACAGTAGCTTGTACAGGACAGTTTCACCTACATTGGGTTTTGCTCCAACCTTTCCCAATATATAGAGAAGGACTTCCTTAAACTTTTTCATGTTTTTTCTTGGAACGCTAATCCGCAAGTCTGTTTTCTTTTCTTTTGGCTTCTGAGCCTGTTCTATAATAACTTCTGTCGACGACTTGAGATTTAACAACTCATCGATCGAAATATTCAAAGATTTTGAAAGTAAAATAAGTTCGTCAGCTTTCAACGAGCGTTTGTTATTTTCGATTAAAGACAGCGAAGCTCTATCCAATCCTAATCTTTGCGACAATTCCTGTTGGCTTATTCTCAGCGCCTCACGCAAGGCTTTGATTCGTTTACCTAAAGATGTTTCCATAAGCACAAACCTCTGTTTCTTTTTATGATAATAAATGTTTTAATTTTATGCAAATGTATGTTATGTTTCGTAACAATTCGATGGGATAAAAAATGAAAATCTAATGGGGGTACATTTCATGGTCTATTTTTCAAATAAAGGTATTGCGAAGCTTGAACCCAACAGCATCTTCTGTGGACAACCCCCTCACGATAGGTTTTTAAAGTCGAATTTTAATCTGGTTTATTTTGATAGCAGTGTGATAAGAACCTTAATAGAGCAACCGGAAATAAAGATTACACTTTTGGATGATTTTTGCAGAAATATCAAACGGTGGTATCAATCAATTGAATCTTATTATTTATTTTTCGAATATATAGGGTTTCATAAAGATAAACTGGAAAAAACTTAGAGCGCTCATCATTTGAAGAAAATATTGATTGACTATTGTTTCTCCTCGTCATAACGGGGTATGTTGCTCCCGGTAAGGAATGTCGCGAGCATCTGGCCATGTTATGCTCCGAATAAAATTTAAGTTAAGAAATGAGCAATGGGTAAATTGAAAAAAGAAAAATTACAAAAATTTATCAAATTGTCAAGCTAAATTGGAACTGGGAGGCCTGACCTTAGACCTCCAGACCTTTTTAATCCAAGGTGAAGAATCCTAATGAAAATTGTCATTCAACGCGTTTCACACGCCCAAGTCGAGGTCGAAGGTAACACCGTAGGTGCCATTGGTCCAGGAGTAGTTGTTTTTATTGGCATCACACATGGTGATACGGTACACCAAGCCTTCTGGTTGGCTAATAAGGTGATTAACCTTCGGATATTTGAAGATGCTCAAGGAAAAATTAACCAATCGCTCCTAGAATGCAATGGACAGGCATTAATTATATCGCAATTCACCCTTTATGCTGACTTTTCTGGAGGACGTAGACCCTCCTTCACACAAGCTGCTCAACCCGAATTGGCCAAGCAGCTCTGTGAAAAATTCTTGGAAGAAGTACAAAAAAGTGGTGTTAAAGTACAGTCAGGAATCTTTGGCGCCAAAATGAAAGTATCCTTATTGAATGATGGTCCTGTCACCCTCATTCTAGAACGTTCGTCTACGGAATAATTCCTATTTAAATCTCAATGTTCGCTGGACCAGACATGATAGCTCTATCTCCTTTTGGTTGTATCTTAATCTGTCCTCCCTTTAATGAAATAGTAACGCTCCGGTTACCTTCCAAACGCCCTAAAGCCTTGGCGAGCATCGCACAGCTGGTAGCCCCAGTCCCACATGCTTCTGTGATGCGGTTAACACCTCGTTCAAATGTTATGACGGCCATGCTTTTATCTGATGTGATCTCAGCTCTATTGAGATTAATCCCAAGAGGAAAATAATGACGTTGATGTTGATTAAGGTATAGACCCAAATCTTGTAATTCACCCTCATCAATCGCTTCAAAAGTGACCAAGTGAGGTTCCATCGTTTCTGTCCAAAAAAATGTAAATTGTCTCATCCCCAATCCTAGAGTAAAGGTCTCTAATTTTGGATTCAGAAACTTACTTGTATTCAAATGGAGGTTAGTTTTTCCCATATCCACGAAAAAGGTATTATTCTGCCACCAAATTCTTCTCATTCCTCGGGAAGTTTTGAGGTAATATTTCATCTGTCGATTTCCAAACCTATGTTGAAGAAAACAGCTGATGACTCGTGCTCCATTCCCACAAAATTCAGCAATGCTTTGATCAGGTTCTAAAACAATCATAGTTAAGATAAGCCGTTCAGAGTCCTGATATTCTGTTTTTAAAATGAGAGCATCATCTCGTTTTTCCTTGATGAGCCTTTCATGAGCTTCTTTAATCACACCATCGACAACTTCTGGTGAAGCATCGAGACAATCAAAAATAATAAAAGTATTGCCACACCCTTCTCCCCTAATGTAGGGGAAAGAAGATGTTCTAATTTCAACTCTCTCGTCAGAAGAAAAATCATTCGATTGTGATGATCGTCGTACCATTTTTGTCTTCATGTCTAGTCCTAAATATGTTTGTAATTAATCGGTAATACGCACTGTTAAGTGAGTATGTCCCTTGGTAATAGTTTGGATACAAAGTAAGGAGGCGAATGGGTGGAAGCTCCAGCTCTTCACAATCTCCACCTTCTCCATCATCTATAATGTTACTAACGACTGTTATGTAATCATTTGGATTAAATCGATGCTCGTTTACAACGAATTCACAACCCTGTTTGAAACCATTCATGATGACTTCACAAAGCTGGCATAGCAGCCGTGAGCCCTTTTCATTTTTCTGAAAAAAATCAGACTGTTCAGAGTTAAAGGCCCTTTTTATCAGCCCTGCTTTCAATGATCCTTCATTGATAAAAAAATTGACTTTGCCTTTCCTAATTAAATTGTAGATATCAACCTGTGTTTTGTCTTTATAAGAGCCATCGCCTTTAAAGAATGCCGCGAATTCTTTTTCGGCGACGGAAATTTCCTGTAAACAGTCATATCGTTTCGTTTGATCTTTAAAATCGATGACCAGACAGCGCACATGCTCTTTTTCACAGTCAATTTCATCAAGAATTTCAACCTGCTGTTGAATTTCTTTTCGGTGAATAGGTCTCACAAAATCCGTAATCTTAAATCTTCGGTTTTTCACAGTTCCATTCAGAGGATACACATCTGCGACGGTAAAGACTTTTTTAGCAGCTCCCGTACAAAGTAAAGCTTCAAGGTGAACTGCTGACTTAGTGGGTAATGGTCGAAATAAAAAATCGACCAATCTCCAAACATTCCCCAGTTCATGAAGGAATGAGACTGACAAGATGTTGGTATTTTCTCGCACCCTTTCCATCTTCAATTGAACATCGGAGACTGGGCCTAAACCCTCAAAAGCTTGTGTTGTTGTTTCTATTTGCAACATTTAATAACCTCGTTGTTCACAAGCAATAATGCTCGATTCCGAGGATGGCTCGTCAGAAGCAAAAACAATCTCATTTCTAAGACGATAGATACCTGCGAGGTTAATGATCAGCAAAAGGGCTCCCGCCATCCGCATGACCAGCAATGCTTGTGTCTGATCGAAAAAAGCGAAAAAGGTGAAAACAGAAATGCTATAACCAATGTAAATTTTAGCACCATTGCGTGGAGAAAGATATTTTGCACACTTTATCCCGACGATGAGATATGCGATTAATGTCGTATATCCCAGAACGAAAATAAAAAGAGGCATGATGACATCCATAAATGGAAAATGCTGTGATAATGCCATCTGCACAAGAGGGGCACTTTTACTCTCAATGGGGATGTGCCACAGACCTGTGACAAGAACGACTAAAATGCTTAACGTGCAAATGAAGTTATCTAGGCAAACACCAAAAAAAGCCATGCGCGCTTGTCTTTCTGGATAGACCGTATGTGATTCACTTTGAATAGTTGAATCATATCCAATCCCAATATCTGCAGCATAGCAAGCCCCTGCCATCCCGTTTTGAATGGCAAGCATCATTGTACTCCCTGCAAACCCTCCTAATGCTGCATGTCCACTAAACGCAGACTTGAACACCATTGCCAATACTGCAGGTAAATCGGTAAAATAATTTCCAATAACCCATAAGCTCATGCTGATATAAAAGAGCATGAAGCCTGGCATAATCCACGAGCACACTCTAGCAACGCGCGGAACACCACCCATGACGGCAAATAGAACTAAACTCAAAAGTCCGAACGCAACTAAAAAACGGTTGATATCCCATGAATAGGCAATCGTTTCGACAACAACGTTAAACTGATAGATTTCAGCTCCGTAGATGCAAAGAAGAATGCAAACTACGACCGACACCCACTTCACACCAAATGCCTTTTTTAGAAAATACATGGGACCGCCGTCATAACTTTGGCTCTCATTTCGCACGCGATACTTCAGGCCTAAATAAATTTCTGAGTACTTAATGAGTGTGCCTGCAAAGCCTGCGACCCAAACCCAAAATAAAGCTCCAGGGCCTCCAAGTTGGATTGCTGTGACAATTCCCACAATATTTCCAACCCCAAGCATGCCTCCCACGGAAGCAAAAAATGCTTTTAGAGGCTGCAATCCTCGGGTACTTGCAGGATTATGTAAAACTTCCTGAACGAATGTATAAACCACATGCGGGAATGCTCGAATCTGAAAGAAACGAGTCGTGAACGTTAAAAAACATCCGAGAACAATGATGATGGAAAAACCAATATATCCCCAAAAGACAGCATCAGCTTCCATGAGAAGATTAAAAACATGATTGAACATAACAAATCCTTTAAAATAATATCAAAAATAGGCGGAAGTCAGCTGGAAAGGATTAAGAGACTGCCTGAAAATAATCAAAAGGATAGCAATCTAAAACGAACCTACAAAGCTAACGAACGCAATAAAAGTAAAAAGCGGCTTATAGAAGCCAAAATAAAAAAAGTGGGGATTACTTTCGTTTAGAAGAAACGAAAAGAGACTTGCGTTTCAATAACGCAAAAAGGGAAAGAGAAAAATCTGAAAACAATTGCATAGATGCTTGATCTATACAAAGATCGCTAAGCCGAAGACTCGCCAATCGTTCATCATTGGTACACATTGTGAGAACTCCTCAAAATAATTAAAGTAAAAACTATTTCATAACAGATGATTGACTTTGCTAGCCAAAAATTCCTGTTATCCAAATTTTAAAGATATAACCTATTTGCTGTCAAGGATTTTCTATGAGGTCAAGGGATCATGCCTCCCATTACCAAACACGCTGTGGAAAAATGAAATGCGATGCCAAACTTAGTTTTCACTATCATCATAACGTGGTATGTTATTACCGGTAAAGAATGTCGCGGGCGTCTGGCCATGTTATGCTCCAAATCGAATTTAAGTTGAGAAATGGCCCTAGCACCCAGCGCTCTAAAGGAAAGTGCATAGTGAAAAACTCAATTCGTATTGCTATAATTGGTGATTATAATTCCAATCGCTTAAGGCAAAATGCAACTACAGCGGGATTAGAACATGCTGCGAGAAAAATTGGAGTGAAGTTAGAAATAATATGGCTACCAACGACTCAAATTAACATGCAGACCAAAGAAATCTTGTCCGATTTCGATGCTTATTTCGGCGCACCTGGTCCTGTCGTGAGTTTAGAGGGGGCGCTAAAAGGTATTAAATTTGCTCGAGAGAACAATAAACCCTATCTGGGAACATGTGCGGGTTTTCAATATGCCGTTTTGGAATTCGCTAGAAATGCAATGGGTATTGAGAAGGCAACAAGTGCAGAATTTGATCCAAATTCATCTCAATTAGTCCTTTCTGAACTTGCATGTCAAATTGCTGGAAAAAAGATGAAGGTTAGAATAATGCCCGATACTCTAGCATATAAACTCTATGGTACAAAAGAAATAACTGAGGAATACTATTGTCATTATGGAATTAATTCACAGTTCAGTTCGGCAATTCAACAGAAGGGAATGAAAATTTCAGCTACTGATGAGTCAGGTGAACCACGTATCATCGAATTACCTAGCAAAGGATTTTACTTGGCAACTCTTTTTGTCCCACAAACTTCTTCCACACCCACTAATCCACATCCGTTATTAGTTGGATATTTGAAAGCAATTTTAAATTAATTATATGAAGACAAGGGGTCAGAACAGGGAACCACTTCCCTCATAACGTGATATGTTGCTCCCGGTAAACAATGTAAAGAATGTCGCTGGCGTCTGGTCATGTTATGCTCCGAATAAAATTTAAGTTGAGAAATGAGCAATAGGTCAATTGAAAAAAAATACAAAATCATCAAATGGTCAAGCAAAATTGGAACAGGGATGCCTGACCCCAGATCCAGATTCTAAATCTTTTTTAAATTTTCTAAAATCTTTTAAACCTTTAGAGTGGGCAATGAAAATTCAATATCAACCCTATAGGAAGCCTATGCAAGTCAATTGCTGTTACTCACAAGACCAAACATCTATTTTCTCTTGTCAAAGGATAAAAAATGTTGTTCATAATTTGCCCGGAACGCTTTGTACTATGTTAGTTATTCCCATTCCCGCTACCGGCGTATATGCAGTAATGGATCAAACAGTGAACCCCTTGAAAGTGTGCCAGGCAATTCAAATTTCTCCATCTGATTCTAGAGAGCAAGGTTGTAGCATGATCATCACGCCTTTTGCAGTGGCTGCTTTCTTTATGACTGCGTTATTTTTCGTGCGGATGTATGCTGCAACGAGGCTTCCTTCCCGAGCTGCGCAAATCTCCTATGAGAGAGCTGCCACTATAAAAGGGACCAGCCATGCTGCAGATCAGGCTTTTGAGCACTATACTAGGGTGGAAAAAAAAGCGTTAATGGTCACAGGAGCAACTCTGTTAGTGCCCTTGATTGGTTTCAGCAGCCTCATCATTTATGGTTTGGTTTTTGGCGATAGCGATCTCACTAAACTAGGTATCATCCTATTAGCACAAACGGGGTTTGGGGCTGTGTATGGTGGAGCCGGTTACTGGTCTGGAAAACTCATAGCAAGAATTATTGCTACTGCTTACGCCAAAATGTGTCGCAACTCTGAGGCATTGGGAATCGTCGTCGTCGAAGTGTGACTAATTTTATCGCTAAGCGGACAAATTGAGTTGAAACCGGCATTCCAGAGCTATTGGAAACCTTATGAGTCATGATTAAAGCTAGTATAGACCTTCTTTACCCCTTGTGAAAGCTGGGGGTCAGGCCAGGTCTCTCAAACCTTTCAGTTAAAGATTATCATAAACGGAGTAGGGCGTAATGATGCGGGAAGGGGTCAGGGGAAGGGGTCAGACTAGCCCTGACTCGAGCCTCCAGACTTGACCACAGACTTTTGAGACTTATCTCTAAAGTAAAATATGTATCGCTGTATTAGTCTCTGTGTCGTAAATGGCAATACTTGCTTCTTTTACTTCTTCGGAAGTTTCCTGCATGAGTGATCCCGGATTCAAAGAAAGTGTTTTGTTATAATGCTGATTAATTTTTTGGTGAGTATGACCATGAAAGACAACATCATATTTTCCACAGGTTACAAGAGCATCAACAATGCCTGAATAGTCTCCATGAAATACTGCAATGCGTCGATTGTCGATTTCCATTTCTAAAAACCGCTCTTCATATTCTACATCAATTCCCCATTTGTTTTTGAAGGCTAGGTGACGAAATTTATCTCCATCATTGTTACCAAAGACGCCTCGTAAAGGCACCTGCAATTCTTGGAAGAAATGAAGAATGAAAGGAGAGACCCAATCTCCGCAATGAAAGACCCAAGAGACATTTTCTCTGTTAAAGTGCTGAATTGCCTTTCTAATCAATTCACCTTGGTCATGTGTATCAGAAAGCACACCTATTTTCATTTTTTACCGGTAAGTTTATGGTTTTTCTGCAAAAATTTTTATGATTGGATGTGTATGATAATCAGTGCTTTTTTTAGCTATCATGACATCCCTTATTTTGAATTTGGCGCCAACGATTAAGTTAATTAGCTCATCAGGTTCATAGAAAGACCAATGTTTTTCTAGCCCTCCATAGCGAGAATCCTCTTCGAAAGTTTCGTTAGCATTGCCTTGTTTTACTGAAAGATAAAGAGAACCTTTTGATTTAAGGATCTCGTGAATTTTATGAAGAACTAAAAGGATATTCTTTTTAGGAACATGCAGTAGAGCACAGCTCACCCATGCACCATCAAAAGTTTCTGAAGGAAAATCAAGAGCTTCAACGTCCATAATGTAAAAAGAGCAATTAGGAGCATTTTGCTTTGCGGCCTCAATCATTTTTGACGAAAAGTCTATACCAACGACCTCGAATCCACAATCTGAGAACACTTTTGCGTCTCTACCAGGACCACAGCCAATATCAATAATTTTTGCGCGAGGTGGAAGTGATCTGATAAACTTTTGAGCCTCCTCTTGTGGATGGAGATTTGCTGTATTTTCTGCATAACAAGAAGCTGAAGTATCATAACTATTTAACGTAACTACTTTTTTGGACACTTTATCGACGTATCTTTTCATATGAGGATCTGTACGCTCAAAGGGGATTTCATTCCGGTGAAACCAGCGAATTTGATGAAACTCTTCAGAATCAAATTTTAAGAGGTTATCTCGATTGCCTCTAAGAATATACCAAAGAGAAACATCAGTATGAAGAGCTACATTTCCTACGGTATTTGTGACGGTCAAAAAAAGAGGATCTTCAAATAAGAAATCTGCTTCTATTCCTAGCTCTTCTTCGGCCTCTCGTTTAACTGTTTCTCTTGGGTGCTCATTAAGTTCAACATGACCACCAGGTGGAAGCCAAAGCTGTGCTATTTTGTGATCGACAAGAAGAAATTCATTTGAGCAGGGATCTACAATAATGAAATAAGCAACCAAGTGAATATTAGGTCTATCTGGCTTGGCTATTCGGAAAATTTCCGCACCTGATGCAATCCAATTCTTTACAAAACTGATGTGTTCTTTTTCTATTGAATCGAATGGCACGATAGATGAGATCATCGTCATGATTTCGTCTCGGAGAGATTTACCAAAAACCATAATGCACCGCTTACTTATTTTAGAGAAAAATTTCGAGTTTTTTTTACTTCTAGCCATTTATCATCTAAATAAGCGAGAAAACCAAGCCGTAATAAAGCAGTTGTGTATAGAAATTGCATATTCATCCTTAAAATCTTGGCAATTTTCATCATAGTGTAACAGATTTAGTGAAATCCTGACAAAAGTTCTGACATAATGCTTTTTTGGTTGTGGAAATAGAGTCAAGCAAGAAAAAAAACACCGTTTAAGTATTGCTGTAGACGGGAAGTGAAAAAGTGAAGCAAGTAGGATTTGAAGCTACGACCAGCGGGTTATGAGTCCCTCCCCCTCTTCTTAAATCACCGTAATTTACAGTAGCTGACACCAACCACTATACAGAGAAAAAGCCCTTTTCGTCCATTCCAATTTTGTGGCCGTTTGATGTGGCTTGCTGTCCCTATTTGGTCCACCAGTGGTTCAGGGATTTTGCCAGAATTTTCACTGTTCAATTTATATTGAACAGTGAAATTTAGTGAACAGTTGGGGATGAATTATTGCAGCCATTTGATCCACCACCAGTCGCTCATAGATTAAACCAGATTCCCAATGATAAAAATGTTTACAGAAAGACGAAAGTGCCGACATTTTTATCATCCCAGAGTGATGAACTAAAGAATTCTGGATTTGGTGATTAGTTCGATCGTGAAAAAATACGTCACCAAATAAATATTTAGTGATTTGGGATTAGAAATTATGAATTCACTCTTCGCAGAGGCCAAACATTGTTACGACCAAAGTGTTGAAATTGATATAGTTGGGAGTGAACATAGCCATTGGGATCGTTTGGATTAAAAGGTGTGCCTTTTTCAATTAAAAGGTTAGCGTTTTCAAACTGTCCATAGTTAATGGCCATTTGCAAGGGACTCAATCCACTTCGATCGCGGTATAGAACATCAGCACCACCTTCAATTAATAAGCGTGCAACATCGGAAGATCCTTCTTTTAATGCCATTTGCAAAGGACGATGGCCATTCCGTGAGTTATCATTTACATCCGCACCAGCAGTAATCGCAGCCCGTACCTGTTCAAGCAACTTTTTCCCTCTCAATTCTGCAACCATTTTTCCGAGAGAAATCATTTTCATTTTTACAAGATAGAAATTAATTTCTAGAATAGCTTCTTGTATTTCTTTTGGAAGCTCAAGGTCTTCGCTTTTTTTTCCAAGATCCTGAAGATGTGCTGTCCATAGCTTTTGAAGAGGTCTCAGTTCATCTTCATCGAAATTGATAAGCTCAAATATTGTTCCTCGATTCTGAAATGTGTTTGCTATTGCTGCTTCAAAATTGACACGATGAATTAGCCTTGGATTTCTAGTTAATAACAACAAATCGTGATAGTCTTTCATGCGACTATTGATAGCCCCTTTTGAAAGTACTGTTTCTAATTTTTCAGCAAAAATAGTTTCTGGAGGGTAAACCAGTAACGAAATTTCACTCTCAAAGATTGGTTTCCCTTTATACTCAAAGAGGTGAAAATCACGCTCCACGGGTTTTACAAAATCACCTATACCTACATCAATTTGAATTTTATCTTTCATGTTGCTGAATGTAGTCTTTAAGGTTGCTCTATACCCAGGATAATTCATATGAGGCTGTTCCAAAAGCTCTATAGTCTCATATAAAAATGTAAATCCGTCTCCTAATGCTACAGAAGCTATTTTTTGAGTAGCATCTTTTATCTCTGTTTCACTACCATTCATCTTTGTAAGTAAGAAATCTAGGTCTGTTGTTTCACGTCCTATTTCCATCATGTAGGAAAGCAGGAATCCTCCTTTAAAAATGAATTTGTCCGAGTATTCTGAACGAGATAGCCTTGCTAAAAACCGTGCAAGGATTAATTGCCTCCAGCATTCATTAAATGAAATATTTTTTTCCTTCGCAATCTTTTGTACGCGATCTATTAACGCTTGTTTATTCATGTGGTTGCTGTCATTAGGTAAGGTTGAATGTTATATCTGAGTTTTTTTGCGTATTCTTGAAGTTTTCTAAGATCAAGACGCTCTTTTCCTCTTTTAGCGAGAGCTATTTTTAGTGCTTTGATAGCAATCTCGCGACTCAGCAGCCTAAAAGAATCGATGATTGTGCGTTCTCGATCAAATATAGGTACTTGAATCCCGCCAAGATCAATTGTCGTTTTTCCCAGTTCCATATTTCGAAATCGCATGATTCTCGTGAGTCTACGTTCTTTTATTGAAGTACTATGAGACACTGCAATCCAATACTGTCGCGTAATTTGCTCAGTAAGGTCATAAAGAGCGAGCGCGGAAATAAGGCACACGACGCCTCTTGGCACAGAATTTACTGCTTCAATAAGGTCTTCCCACTGAAAATAATCAAGAGGATACTGGAAATCAATTCCTTGATAAATCCCTCGCCCAAGTCGTTTAATCTGTCCTTTTTTTATATAATAGGCCAGATGGGCAGGAAACACCCCGAATTTTTTAGCTTCATCTGCTGTAAATGAAGGCTGTGTCAGAAGAGTTTGAATAGCACTAAGGCGTCTTGGTTTTGGCATAAAAATCTCCTAAATCATAATTTAACAAAAACACCCAATAATGTCTACTGGGTTTTACTGTTAAATATAAGTAGATGAAATGTTCATTAGCTGATAGCATGATTCTCTCTCTTCTAAAGACTTGAATGATTTCAATGATTGCAAAGAAGATCGTCAAAAGCATTCTTTTGCAATGGGGTAAAAATGTTGATTTATTTAGACAATGGATTTTTTAGGAAAATCGTATCGGATAAAACAAATATGGCATGGGATCAATTTTATGATGAATGCCGAGATAATGAGCCAGACTTAGTCAAAAACGGATATGATGAGCAGTGTTCGGAGTCAGACCTGCAATTCTGCAATTTATCTGGGGGTCAGGCCGGTCAGGCCTGACACTTCCATCATAACGTGGTCTGTTGCTCGCGGTAAAGAAAAGAATGTCGCGGGCGTCTGGCCATATTATGCTTCAAGAAAATTTCAGTTGAGAAATGAACAATAGGTAAATTTAAAAAGAAAAATTATAAAAATCATCAAATTGTCTAGCAAAATTGGAACTGGGAGGCCTGACTCCCACACTTATTGTAAAATCTCCAGACATAGCTTTATTTATAAATTCATCTCTTATAGATATGGTATCCTTTGCTTGCCAAGGCATCTTTTAATCTCCTATGTTGATTAAAAAATGCAGTTTACAAATTGTTACCTATGTCCTGATAGAAGATGTCACCCATGTCTTGATACAAAACAGACTTTTGCGACTACCGCCACCATAGCTGCGGTGAGCGTATGTTGATCGTGAACATGATTTGCGGTAGCAACGACAGTATCAGCCCAGGAAGAAAATAAGAGTCAAGAAAAAGATGTGGGTACAAGTATCGCATGAATTGAGCGCAGCAATCGGATCGTGGGGTCAATGGAATGACTACAATTCCCGCGGGCTATATGAGGAGGAAGAATCATGCCCCTCCTCCTAAGAGGTGCTAATACTATTATTCTCTAAGATTTGTGAGAGAAGCTTGGATGATATCCATTGTTATACCTAAAGACCTATTCCAAGCAGCAATCGTTTTCCCTCTACGATTAGTAGCTACGTGAGCAGAGAGTGCTGGATTGTCCGGTGCTGATAATTGCAACGGGGTATCCCACTTCCCTTTTTGAAATGTATTTGCAAAAGTGGCAGGAAGGCCTGGTACTGTAATGTCCTCACCCGTCCAAATGGCCACTGCATTGCCTCTGCCATCAATTGCTACTATAGGTGCCAACGTAAGTTCTGAAGATATTATCTGAGCCGGCCCCCATCTTCCCTTTCTGAAGATGCTTGCAACAACAATACCAGACGAGTCGATCGTTGATTGCCAAGCTGCAACTGCATCTCCACGATGATTAATTGCCACATCTGGTAACCCATTTATCGTAGTCGCTTCAGCCAATGTGACAATCTCGCTTAAGCGTTTGATTTTTCCCTTTTCAAAACGAAACATACGGGTTTCTATAGAAGAATTTTCTTGAGAACTTATTTCTTGAGACCAAACCACTGCGGCCTGCCCTTCATTATTAGTACTGAGGGCTGGGCTGAACACCAAAACATTAGGATCAGGAATAGAGATATCACGAATCAGGCTACAAAGGGTTTTTTCTAAGACCGATTTAAATGTAAGGGCACGTGCACGAATCACTTGATCTCCATTCCAAACGGCCACAAAATTACCCTTCTTACCAACACCTATTTCTGGATTAGTAACAACAGTTTCGTCATCAGAAATTGTTAAAGGGGTGCTCCAAGTTTCCTGATGATGAGGCAGAGCTGCAACCTGAATGATTTCTTTCGGAGACTGTATCGCTTGCCAGATGGCTATGGCATTTCCTTTAGAATCAATTGCAACTTGCGGTAAGGCCTCGGAAGTGGGGGGAATAACTGCAATATCTTCGGTAACCTTCCATAAATTGTCAATAAACGTAGCTGCTCGAATGTTAATTGGAGTTGGATCAGGATCAGGCACCTCCGCCCATACAACAATAGCCTCCCCTTCTTCGTTAATCGCTACTTGAAAGCTCTCTGTAATAACGATTGTGTTAGGCGGAGAAGGGGGATTGAGAGTAATGGGGTCTGACCAGAATCCGTCAAAAATCGATGCCCTTAAAAACTGGCTTATACCAACTGATTCCAACCAAACGGCCACCCCCTTTCCCTTGTTATTGATTTGTACTTCAGGTCTAAGAGCGGTTCCCGCAGCAGTTGAGAGGTCTTCTGGTAAGGACCAAATCACGGTAGCTGGCAGCGAATGACAATTCCATATCAAGAATAAAACAAAGAAGAAGCAGGAATAGATGATTCTTTTCATTTCAAACCTCTTGCATAACTTGTGCTTGTGAAATTACTGATTTTTGTACATAAACAACAATCTGATCAATTTATTATACTATGCAAGTTTATTTTTCAAGCATTTTCTAGACTCTTTTCTTTCTGCTTCTTTTTTCATTCTTTGAGCTTTAGATTGCTTATTCACAGCGTCTGAATGCAAATCTTGTTGCCATTAAGTTGAGCACAGATCGATTGCAAATGCTCTATATCTCCCATTCCAAAATCTCCAAGAAAGAAAACTAGGTCTTCTTTTTAACGCTATGGTTCCAGTTTTCAATATGTGTGCGATCCATTTCTTCAATGATTGCAAACGGCCGTCCCGTGTACTTAATGATATTAGCATGCGAGAAATGGGTGTCTGCAATAAACCATTTTTTCAAAATAGATTTCACTGGATATTTGATTTATTCTCGTTTTGAAAAATAGTTTGTCATTTCAATTCACATTTTTTCCGTGAATGAACAGAAAAATAGAAAGAAGGATAGATTAGAAAAGTGAGGCAAGTAGGATTTGAACCTACGACCAGCAGGTTATGAGTCCGCAGTTCCGCCCCTGCCATTTAGGAGCTAATGCCCTAGATCATAGTGGAACATGTGCTTTTCCATCTACCGCAAAGTGTTGTGATTTATCGCTCTTTTTGAATGCCAGTGGTCCACAAGCAGTCCACGAAAATTATCTTATAGCTAAGGGGTTTTCCGAAAAAAAAGGTTGAACGGGGCCGATTTTTGTGTAAAGAAATGGTTTTCGGGTCTAGCTCTTCTTAGATGTTAGAAATTCTCAAGGAAATTCTTAGGAGATCTGTCTGTCTTTACTAATCCTTAAATATGATAATATTGCGTGCAGAATCGAAAATTTGTAGGTTTTTTAAAGTCTAACAAGAGCTTTTATGAGATTTTTTCTCTTTAACTATTGATTTTTAACTCAAAATTAGCTAAAATGAGGCTATATCAAGAGAAATTATCTCACAAAGGAGCTTCCTCATGCTGATTCGATTTTCAATTGAAAATTGGATGTCCTTCCAAGCCAAAGCAACTTTTTCGTTGATAGCCAGCCGTGAACGTCAACACGGAGAACGTGTACCTAAAATAAGCAAATTTAAACTAGGGATTCTGCCTGTTGCAGCTGTTTACGGAGGCAATGCGTCCGGAAAAACCAATCTTTTTAAGGCCCTGTATTTTGCAAAAGGACTGATTGTTAAAGGAACTCAACCCTATAGTCTAATCGCTGTAGATAGTTTTAGGCTTGGGAAAGCACAAAAAATCGAACAACCCGCACATTTTGAGTTTGAATTGCTCATCGACGAGACAATTTATGCATTTAGCTTCTCTGTTAATCGCAAAAACATTTTAGAAGAAAAATTGGTTCACATTTCTGGTAATAGCGAAAAGACGCTTTATCATCGAGTATCAGGAGAGCCTAATTTCGATTCATCTTTAAAGAGTGACCAATCACTCCTTTTTGCTTTTAAGGGCACTCGCGATAATCAACTTTTCCTCACTAATTCAGTTTCTCAAAAAATAGACACTTTCAAGCCAGTGTACGACTGGTTTAAAGATAGATTGGAACTCATTGCGCCTGATTCAAGGTTTGAACTTTTTGAGCAATTTTTGGATGAAGGGCATCCCTTATACGCGACGATGAATAAGATGTTATCCCAGTTAGATACTGGGATATTCCACCTTGGTGGTGAAGAAATCCCCTTTGAAAATCTACCATTGCCTGAACCGATAAAGATGAAGTTGAGAGAAGAATTAGCAGAGGATTCAACTGTTAGATTACTAGCCGAACCTATGAACGAGCGTTTTGTCGTAACCCGAAAGAATGGCGAACTAATCTCAAAAAAATTGGTCACGTATCATTTAAATTCTGATGGTTCAGAAACAAAGTTTGATATGAGGCAAGAATCGGACGGTTCTCAACGAGTCATCGACCTCCTTCCATCTTTTTTAGAATTATCTGCAGCTCAATCCAAAAAAGTCTACGTCATCGATGAAGTAGACAGGAGTTTGCATACACTGCTGATCAGGCGCCTTCTGGAAGACTATCTTTCAAAATGTTCTCATAATAGTCGCTCTCAGTTACTATTTACCACTCACAATGTGTTATTGATGGATCAGGATTTGTTGCGACGAGATGAAATGTGGATTTCAGAGAGAAATGCGCAAGGTGTTTCCAGTTTATTGTCCTTCAGCGAGTACAAAGATGTTCGATATGACAAAGACATTCGAAAAAGCTATTTGCAAGGACGGTTAGGAGGTATTCCCCGCATTCTTCTACAATCTTCTCCCATCGAAGGAAGCGACTAATGCCGATAAAGCTACGCACTTTTCAAAGACCTTTAGGAGAGCGTCGATATAAAAAGCTATTTGTGATCTCAGTGGAGGGTTCCAAAACTGAGCCACAATATTTTGCCATCTTTAATCAGCCACAATCGATCATTCTAGTAAAATGCCTTAGACGACCATCAACGGAAAGCTCTCCAATTCAGGTGCTCAAGAGAATGGAGGGCTATTTGCGGAAAGAGTCTTTAAGGAAGACTGATGAGGCGTGGATTGTTGTAGACAAGGATGATTGGATAGAGGATCAACTGAGAGAGCTCCTTCAATGGGCCAAGAAAAGTGAAAATCACGGCTTTGCTCTTAGCAATCCCAACTTCGAATATGGCTTTTACTTCATTTTGAGGATGGAAAAGGGGTTGCAAACTCTCAAGAATGTCTGACTCGTCTAAAACGGCACTTGCCCAATTACAAAAAAGATCGACAACAAAAAAATCACTTTGGAGCTCATAGCCAAAGCAATTTCAAGAGCAAAGCAACGAGATACCAATCGGTCAAATGATTTGCCGCAAATATGGAACACGACTGTCTATAAGTTAATAGAAAGAATCATAGATCATAAATGAAAAGAGGAGTCTATGGAAACTAAACTAATGTAGCGGGTGTCTGGCCATGTTATGCTTCAATAAAATTTCAGTTGAGAAATGAACAATAGTAAATTTAAAAAGAAAAATTACAAAAAATAATCGAATTGTCAAGCAAACTTGGAACTGGGAGGCATGACCTGGCCTGATGCTAGACTTTGTGATTAAGATTGCCATCGACTCTCAAAAAAAGTCAAATAGATAAGGGATTTAATTAGTTTGACCACTTAACATTTTACCCATATAGTTTCTGACTTTTCACAAAGATTAGAGAGATGAACCATGCAACCACAATAGGGATAGTGATAATTTGGTAATGGTGGTTTTTGGCGGTCACCATTTGATCATGGTTATGTTCGAAAACACGTCATAACGACAAAGTCATGACATAGCAATGATGTATTTTTGCCTTGCCAGTAATTTACATTGCTTTGTGCCTGCTAAATTTCGTCGTTTATCAGCTGTTCTTTACGGCTAATAAGGCTTTCTGTATCGCGAAGAAAAAAATAAGGAGTGAGGCTGTATGTTGCCTGTAATTGATTGGAATTTGGCTTGGACCATTGCTTGCGGAATGGTAATTGGGCTTTGCCTTTTAAGCCTCATTTCCCTAGTTGGTATGATGTGGCAAAACAATAAAGTGACAGTTTTAGTGATCCTATGCTTCACCATCTTACCTGCTACAATAGCCGGCGCTTTTTTTGGGTATTTTGGATGGATTTGGCTTGTCCCAGGGTTTATAGCTGCAGGGGTTTGCTATGTTGTAGCTGCTAATATCTTGGTCAAGGGAGAAGAAGAACCATGCGATGAGATATAATCAATAGCTGTGTCTAGGAGAATAAAAAAAAGAACAGGGAACAGGGGTTAGAACAGGCGTTAAGCCTCATCCTTCCATCATAACGTGCTATGTTGTCCCCGGTAAAGAATGTCCCGGGCATCTGGCCATGTTATACTCCGAATAAAATTTAACTTGAAAAATGAAAATAGGTAAATTGATAAAGAAAAATTACAAAAAATAATAAAATTGTCAAGCGAACTTGGAACTGGGAGGCGTGACCAATCAGTCAATCAGATTTCATATACCGAAAAGGAAAGAATGGGGCAAGTAGGATTTGAACCTACGACCAGCGGGTTATGAGTCCGCTATCTTACTAAAAACTACAGTGCGCAGCTGTTCTGTATAAGAGGAGTTTACTCCAAGAATGGCAATTCTATCAACTATGTTATTTAGTCATATGGAGCCTCATTTAGGTAATGAGTGTGCATTCCATGTGCATTGAAAAATTATGCGTAGGCGAATGAACTATTTTTGGCATCTATAACAAAAGGCTTAAAGGAGCTTCTTTTTTTTCGAGACTTAGCAAGGCTTGCCAGACTGACTTGATGGTATAGCTTCCCGAATTCTTCATTGCTTCCTTTAAGACGATCCATCACATACATCCGAATGTACATATCCATTGCAGGTGAGGGCAATTGTCCGCTCTCCCATTTCAGCACGGCTACATGCGAAACGCCAAAAATTTCCCCAAAAGCAGTTGTTGTCATTTCAAAATACTTCCGGATGAATCGCAATTCATCTGCTTGAAGTGTTGTAGGCTCATGAATCAACATATTTAAAACTTCAATCTGGAGTTTGCTTAAGTTGATATCTAAAATCCACTCTCCGAAAATCTTTTTCATGGGAACATTGATGAGTTCTATAGGAAATCCCAAACCTTCGTATGTGAAGGTCTCAAATTTTTTGTTTTTCATGGTTTTTCTCCATTTTTTAAAACGTGCATCACCGTGATAATTAACATTCCACCCTCATCAAAGGCGATAATTATGCGAATATCGAAACCTTCGAGTGTTTTTCCTCTTACAGCATATTTCCAGATGTAAAAATTTTCATCAAAAGAGGTTTTTTTGTTTTTCATGATATCCGTTTTTTAACACATAGAGCACGTCGGACAGGCCAATACTCCTTTCGATTTTTCGGTCTCTCGCATGTCTACTTTCGCGGTATTGTTCTTTTTCTATGCAATCGCGAATCTTAGGAAAAAGTTCATCAAGCTGTAGCGGGCGCTTTGCTTTGTCTTTCATTTCGGTTCTATGAGAAGAGTTCTGCTTTCTAGTTTTAAGTGTAATATAGTTACAATTTCGGAGTCAAGTATTTTATGCTAAATAACTAGAATTTTCTCCTAGATTAGTTTCAATGTCGCACAAAACGCTATGTGTTTCCATAAATCCATAAAAAACAACAGGACGAAACACAGATGTCTGATGATAAACCTAAAGATTTTATGGACCCAGCCCAACTTGTTAAAGATCCATGCTGTTAGTTCTCGAAACGCGCTTTAAACTGGCATATTTGGCGATCGGGCATTAATGGCCTTGCGCCAGCAATTTATAGAGTTGGCCGAAAAATCATTATTTCACGTTCTGGCTTTATAGAGAGGTTAACGAGTCATCAAAGAAGGCTAAGAGTTTATTCTCTTCTTGAGTTTTCCAAGTTCTAGCTTCAACAAGAGTTGGAAAGCTTTTGGATTGGGCTTGTAAACCATCATTTAACCTAACCTGCGCCCTATAGTTCTTCGTACCATCTTTATTTGTGATTTTTTGTATTCCACGCATGTCAGCACCTTTAAGTTTGCTGCTGCTGCGTACTGTGCTTTTTAGTGAATCAGTGTGCGGTGTGTGTGCATCACCTTTTTGCTCGCCCATAGAACGATCCACAAAATTACACCTAACTTATTGATGAAGGATAGGTTAGAAAAGTGGGGCAAGTAAGATTTGAACCTACGACCAATGGGTTATGAGCCCCTTCCCTCTTCTTAAACTACCGCAATTTACAGTAGCTGACAGCAACCACTGTACAGTGCAAAAGCCCTTTTAGTCCATCCCTATTTGAGGCCGTTTGATGTGACTTGCTGCCCCCCCTATTTGGTCCAGCAGTGGTCCACGCATTCACAAAATCTATGGTTGGATTGATTGTGCTCTTTCTAAAAAAAGTCGGTCCATTCCTCTGAGGAATTGACGATCTTCTAATGCTATGGGTAAATGAAGAAAACATTCAAAGAAAGCTTGAAAAGCCGTCCATATACTAGATTCAAAAAATTGAGTAAGTTCATACATTTTTTCTTCATTGCTACATATTCCGTACTCAAATTTTTTGATGAAAATACCTTGATCAGTTAATTCATAATCTAAAACATCTCTAATAGCTGCATATGATGGATGGGTGAATTTCGATTTTTTATTATAAATCTCTTCGAGTAATTGTTTATTATTATTTTCATCATCGGATGCAAATTGATTCATGCGATCGGCTATTGCCTTTCTACATTGGCTATTTCCTGGTATATTGTTTTGACGAAACCACTTATGTAAATTTCTTTTACCCTCTATGGTATCTTTACTAAGGATAAAATATTGAGCTAACGCAACACTTTCGTCTATTTCACGAAATAGAGCGCCGGAGTACCAAAACCCTTCTCGTTGCGAGCTGCAAAACATTTTTAGAGTAGTTATTGCTCTTGAAAATAGTAAAAACCCTGCAATTTCCGGAGATTCATGGCCATAGCCATTTGCTAATCCCAAATATTTTTTGTGAATCGAAGCTAATTTATGAAAGCAGCTTTCATAAAATTTCAATAGTTTGAATCGTTCAATTTTAAGTAGTCCATATACACCCTTGTGATTTTGTTTAGCCAGATTCTCAGCAAAAATTGTTGCAAAAAGAACTCGCTCATAATCAGACGATGAACTATATCTTTCGAGTAATTTATCTGAGACCGCTGGTCTCCCCCTGAAATCATGCAGGATCTTTTCTTTATCTTTTTGAATCCACAATTGCACTTGTATTATGGACAATCCGAGCTGACTAGCTAAGTCTTCAATTGCTATTAATTTGAAGGGTACACCGGCTTCAATATTTGATGCTTCATCAAGCATTTTGAGAATGCTTTTTTCAGAAACTGGTTTGTAATCCCAAACCTCAATACAAAGGTTAAGTTGATTAGATACAATCTTCCCTGGTCTTTTTTCGTGAACATGTCCATGCAGCTGGAAATGTGTCGTTGGTGGGTTGGAGGGAATATGGATAAGTTCAACCAGGTGTTTTCCTATCTTAATAAATGCAGATTCCAGGACGACTTGAAATCCTAGATGCATCATCAAGCTGGCATTTTTATCATGATTGCCACGAATGCAAATTTTGTTTCCGTTAAGCTGAGAACAAATTGATTGGAGATGGTCCATATCTCCAAGCCCAAAGTCGCCAAGAAAGAAAACTTGATCGTCTTTGCCAATGCAATCATTCCAATTATTAATAAGGCAGCGATTCATTTCCTCGACAGTTTCAAACGGCCTGCCTGTATACTTAATGATATTGGTATGAGAAAAATGAGTATCTGAAATAAACCATTTCTTCATTTTGTTTATCCTTTGGAGAGTCTCTTTAAACTTCCTCTCTCGTTAATATTCACTGTTCCATATTTTAATCTGTTCCATAAATGTTGAACAGTATAAAATAATGAACAGATAAGGAGGGCGTATGGAAGGTCGTTTTTTGATAGGCTCAAATGAAAAACCTGTGGAAGGGAATATCTATTCTGACAAATCTGCAGTGGTTCTTGATTGGTTGCTGAGAGAAGGCATAAAGAGTCGAGAGTTATCCGTGCGAAATGTGTCTAAAGAAGCTGGGGTAAGTCTTGGGTCGGTACAACGCGTCTTTGGGACTTTAGTTTTAAAAGGAATTTTGCAAGCCGAAGGAATTAGAACCGCCAAAAAGTTTTTCTTGAAAGATCCCAAACGCCTTCTTGAAAGCTGGTTAGAACATTACAGCATTATAAAAAAATGCAAAATGAGAACCTATCGTTCAGGGTTCAAAGATAAAGCAGAGCTTTTAGAGGTGATCAAAAAGTCCAATCTAAGCAATAAGGTAGCATTGGCTCTTCATTCTGCTGTTGAAGCTCATGGATATAAAAATACCAACTTAAACACTCTTGAACTATACATGCTTGATCCTTTGGTTAGACCACAACTTGAGAAAAAGCTACTATTAGAACCTCAAGAAAGAGGCTATGAAGTTTTGCTTATAGAGCCTTACTACAAAAGCTTGCTTAAGAATACTTCTGACTCAAATCTAGATATCAATGTATCTCCTTCCATTTTGACTTTTTTGGATTTATATCACTTTCCTTTACGTGGACAAGAACAAGCAGAATTTATGGCTGAACGTCTTTTGGAGCTTAAACGTATTTACAAGAGTGATAAAACAGCATGACACCTAATCAAGAAGACAAAATCATTTCAGAATTTTTAGAATCTATTGGTCCATGGCGAGATTTTATCGTCATTGGAGGTGGTTTTGCTCTTTTTATCTACAAACTTTACTTAAGCGATCCAAAATTGAAGAATCTTCCAGTTGGAACAAGAGATATCGATTCTCTTATTCCAAGGAAAATCCCCGAAGTATCAAAAAAGAACATTCAAAGTTACCTTCGAGAAGCTGGTTTCAACCATGTTTTTAAAGATTTAGATGATCCAGCCACAGAAGCTTATGTGAAGGACATTGCAGGTGGAGAGGTTGAAATCGAATTCTTGACCGATGACTCTGCCAAAAACAACAAAGATAAAAATGTCCTTATCGCGGGTGTGGTTGCTCAGCCATTGAGCTATTTAACTTTGAGCTTACAGACAACTGTAAAGTTTCAGACTTACTCAAACGTTACTGGAAATGTGGTGACACCTGGCGCCTGGATATTCCATAAAAGCCTAACCTTTACGAAACGCAAAAGTCCGCTAAAGATACTTAAGGATCTTTATGGTATTTGGTATGTTGCTTCCCAGTTGAGTGAATTTTCTGATCATGCCTTGGATGAATTCAATGCTCTAGCAAAACAACATTCAAAATGGTTCAAAACTCTTCAGAAAAATCTACGGAATTGGCTTGGCAATGCATCTCCAAGTGAATGGTCAAAACTAGAAGCTCAGGATCCATCAGGGAGGTTGCGAAAGCTAAATTTTGAACAAATCGTACGAACTCTTATTTGAAGCATGTTTTAGTCCATCTGTAACATGGGCACCCAAAAATATCACTTGGGAGCATTAATTTCATGCGTGGGACACGGTTGAAATCCAGCAAATCCCATGCCTTACATCAATCATTTTGAAGCTTCGAACCAGCGTTTCATCTATTCAAGAATCTACAGAACAGTTTTGCATTAAACAGCCAGCCGGTCCACTTATGTTTAAAACTATAATATTCAGCAACAAAGCTTTGCACGTCGATTGTTTTGACATGAACGAATTTCATTCCTTCATATTTTAAACAAATAATTCTTCCTGGACATAAAGGGAGGTTCCAACCATCAACTTGCTCCGTCAACGTTTTATGTTCGCCTACACATAAAGACAATCGTGCTTCTATATCTCTTATGGGATCACACGTCACACATACACCGGGGGCTATCCTTTTCTTATCGCCATTTTCTTTTACAAAACCATACAATGCACAGTGCAATAGCCTTACATCTAATAAGTCGCTATTTATCTTAAATGCTAATCGATATGCATCTACCCAGCTCTTAAGTCTTTGCATTTGATATCTGCGAATCAATCCAGCTTTTCTACCTGTTTTTTTAATCTTATTTTTCAAGGTCTTTAAAGATAAGATACAAAACACAAAATATCTTTGTAGCGAAAGCCTAGTAAACGTTGCGCCCAATAAACGCACTTTCTGGTTATGATAACCTGCAAGCAAACAATTATAGAATTTTTCTGCACATTCCCACGCTTGTTGAGCCTCGGATTCCGGAACCCCATGCACACCATCAGATTCTTTCCATACGACGGGAAAAGCAACTAGACGATCCCATACAAGGTCTGGAATAAGATAAGGCCAATGATCGACATTTGGATCGAAGAGATGATTTCCATAACGATTGAATGTAAGGTTTAACAAATCAGTTGAGGAATGATTGCCAACAAAAGTTTTTTTTGCTGTTTCATATAAATATTTAAGATTCTCTTTCGCAAAGAACTTTTCATTTCTTATATTCTGTACCAATTGCTCTTGAACCTCTTCGATCGCATCAGCAACTTTTTCAGGATCATCGAATGTTTTCCGAGGGATAGAAAGGCCTTTATAGATGTCGAAACCGTTCCAAAAATCTCCCTTCTTGCCAAGCCGTTCAAAAAAAGCCTCAATCGAATAGCAAGGCTCAAAACCTTTTTCGAATTCGGGGTCTATCGAAGTCAGTAGGTCTTCTAATTGTGCATAAACATCTTCTTGCCCCTTTCTTGATATGGGATCTAAGACGTTGTCATCTAAAAAAGCTAATTGTGGCATAAGTTGTTCCATTTGAAGCAAATTTTACCATATTGATTTATAAAAATTCTAATGCATCACAACAAGAATCAATCTAAGCATAGACTTGGTGTCGTTTGGTATAATGGCACGAATTAATGGACGAGGTATGTAATACTCTCCGCCATTACGACCAGCATTGCCCATATTTTTGATTTTGACTTCATAAGGGGTGGGATAACTCATGTTTTCGGCAAGCCATTGCTTGGCAAGTTTTTCATTGGGAAAGGTTTTGATCTGATCGGGATAGCCTTTCTTGCGAAATCTAACTCGGAATGAGAGGATATTTTTTGAATTAATGCGCACGTCGATTCCGCGAGATAAACGCTTTTTGATTACTTCAAGTTGCTTCATGTCGATGACCCTATTTTTGTAATAATAAGTTGGATCAGCTACTGAAACTGTGGGTGAAATTGATGCCGTTTGCTGTGGCTTACTGTGATCATTTGGTCCACCAGTGGTCCACGGCAGTGGTGTCGCCGTTTTAACCAAATCTGGTAGGTCACAACAATCAGGCTCGAACATATCTCTTGAAGGGAATTTAAAAAGTGGGGCAAGTAGGATTTGAACCTACGACCAGCGGGTTATGAGTCCGCTGCTCTAACCACTGAGCTATTGCCCCATAAGAAAAGCTGCACTCTAGCATACCAAGAGAAAAAAGAAGAATCAAGGCTTTTTAACGCCGAACTGACTCCCCTTCCTCTTCTTCCCTCTCCTGATTCATAAGCGTTTGCTCATAAAAGCTCGCTAAATCACTCTTAAGCTTGATCAAGGATGGACGATAAATATACATCATATGCCCACCTTCATAATCCTTCATCGTCACGTGACCTGACATCGACTCATCCAATCCTAAATGATTAAATGTATACTCCGTCGCAAAAAAAGGCGTCGCTAAATCATAATATCCATTCCCAACAAAAACCCGCAAAAATGGATTTTTAGTCATTACGCTACGTAATGTCTCCCCAACATTCAAATATTGATTCGCAATCCCATAATCCCACGGCTGCACATCTGTCAATATTTTATAATGAGCATCTTTTGTCCATTTCAAATCCGTTTCTATATATTGATTCATCGTCGCTGTGAATGCCCCAAAAATAGCCTCTGCACTCGGATCATATTCAAAACGGGCTCCCACCGCATTTGAATCAATCCCCTTAAAACGACTGTCAAAACGCCCCACCGTACGCCTCTGATCCCGCAAAAGCTCCTTAGCAAAATGCGTCATTTTAATGCGTAAATTGCTTCGATCAATGTAATCGGGAGATAGGCCTGTAAAACGTGCCAACTGAGTCACCACGCGCTGACGCTCAGCAGAAGTTAAAAGATCTCCTTTAAACAACGCCTGCGAATAATCATTGATCACAAAATCTCGTGCAGCTTGAAGGGTATTTAGAAAATTTTCTTGTAAATCTGGAGACAGCTTTTTATGATACCAAGCTGTCGCGGTATAGGTGGGTAAGAACAAAAGATAAGACAAGTCATTGCCCGCATCAAAATCAAGAGATTGAAAATTCAACACCGAAGAAATTAAGATGATTCCATTAGTATAAACATAATACTCATCGTGCAAATAACCCGCGAGCCCTGCAGCTCGAGTTGTCCCATAGCTTTCTCCTGCAATAAATTTGGGCGATTCCCAACGCTGATTGCGCGTAATGTAGAGACGAATAAATTCCGCAACCGATTTGATATCTTCTTCAACTCCATGAAAATGCTTGGCATCATCAGGGGGAATAGCTCTGCTAAAACCTGTCGAAACGGGATCAATAAAGACTAAATCAGTCTCGTCCAAAATAGAAAACTCATTATCCACTAACCGATAAGGAGGTAATGCATCTCCATTTTCGTTCAAAAACACCCGTTTGGGCCCCAAAACTCCCAAATGAAGCCAAACAGATGAAGAACCCGGTCCCCCGTTAAAACAAAAGGTAATCGGACGCTCGCTAAGATTATCGACCCCTTCCTTGTGATAGCTTATATAAAACATGCTCGCTTTGGGTTTGCATTTTTCATCTTTTAAAATGAGAGTCCCAGCAACCGCACGATAAGCTACAGGTTGGCCATTAATAACAATTTGATGCTTTGTTTCCGAAAATTCCTCTTTGTCATTGCACTCTAATTTCTCGCTCTCTTGTTCCTTTTCTTTTTTGGTTTCTTCGGCAGACCAACTCAACGATAGAATTAAGGAGAAAGCAATTCCCCAGTAAACAACATCTTTTAGCATTTGCATGGTTCTTCCTTTTTACATTACTCTGAGGGCACATCATGAAAATTTGTACGTCATTAACACTGACGCTTCATCTTCTATCTATTCAACCCTATTTTGAAAACAGAAAAACAATTTATCCTAAAATCTCATCTAAAATCAAGTGGTTAAAGTTGGCCAATCATTCTTACTCGAATTGCCTTTTCTCAAGATAGCTTTGAACTTTTTCTTGGATTTCTTTCACAGTCAAACCTGTCACACAAACACGTTTGTGACGGCTCGTTTCTCCACTGAGAAGTTGAATATTTGTCTTACTTATACCTAGAAAATTTGCCAAATGACGTAGCAGTTTCGCATTGGCTTCTCCTTTTTCCGGCACGGCAGCCAAGCGAATTTTTAATTCGTCATTTTCCCAGCCAACTATTTCACTTTGAAAAGCTTTAGGAACAACTTTGACTTTAAAGCAAACACCTTGATTTGTTTGTTGAAACATTTCATTTAATACGTTATGAAGAGAAAGTAGCAAAACTCGCTTATAGATTCAATAAATGCATAGACAAAATCGTTATGTCTGATAAAAGCACACTTATATTGACAACTTTATTTGTGACATTCTTAGCCTTTGTTCATTTAATCCGTTTATTCTGGAATATTCCAGTGACCATCGGATCGTTTGTTATTCCCGGATGGACAGGCGCTATTTTCTTTTTTTTGCTTGCTCTTTTGGCTGCTTGGTCTTTCAGAGCACTTGGAGGCCTTTATCCTCCGCCTCCAACAGGCCCTTCAAATCCTTGAAAGAAAGAATCACCGCACCCGCCTCTCGCATCACAGCAAGCGCCTTCTCCGCATCTCCAGGATTGAGATTCGCTCCATGGCAAGCATCTGCTATGACGTAAGGATGAAAACCTAATGCCAGCGCATCCAGGGTTGAATATTTGACACAGTAATCAGTGACAAGCCCTGCAATAAACACTTCATTGACACCCTTTGACCTTAAATAAACTTCTAGTTCTGTCGCCTTGCGATGACCATTGTCATAAAAAGCGCTATAGCTATCGATGAGCGGATCGGTCCCTTTATAAAAAACTTTGTCAATCGATGTGGTATCCCAATTAGGTCCAAATTCCGATCCCCACGTTCCTTGTATACAATGTGCGGGCCATAAGATTTGATCCAATCCCCCTAAATTGATGTGATCTCCCGGTTTTTTGCCTTCATGATTACTGGCAAAACTCCCATGATCGGAAGGATGCCAATCCTTTGTCGCCACAATCACATCGAAAGGATAATGAACCATTTCATTGATGAGAGGGATGATGAGATCGCTTTTTCTCACACCAAAGGCTCCGCCGGGTAAAAAATCATTTTGAATATCCACTAAAAGTAAAGCTTTCACAATATGTACTCTCTAATTAGAAGAATTGGGTGTAAAATGGATGGATTGACGAATCTGCTTGATAAGTCGAATTTTAAGATCATAGAGTTTTTTTTCCATACCCACAACATAAACATGAGGGTTAAGGAAACGCTTAATTCCAACAGGAAAGCGCCCCAATTCGTGCTGTGTATGTTGACGGATTTCCGGCAATGAAGGGCGTTGATAGATGCATTTTCCTTCACGGAATATGGGCTCTAAGAGATCCTTGCAATGCAACTCTTTTTTAATGACGCGGACATGCGTTGGATCAAGAGGATCAACAATCTGGCAATCTCCCTCCCATGGCATATGGATGTCATAGATCACATCTGCGACATTTTCTCGGTTGAAGTAGAAACGTTTCACCTGCAAGATGCCGGGATTAGATACCTTCAACATTTGCTCTGACAGCTTTAACTTGTATTTCCATTCTTCACCACGATCTCGGATTGCAGAAAGTTTATAGACACCATCAAGGGCAGGCTGATCTTTTGCCGTGACCAAGTTAGTACCCACTCCCCAGACATTGATTTGAGCTCCCTGGCGCTTAAGTTCGCTAATAATTGTTTCATCCAGTTCATTGCTTGCGACAATGACCGCATCTTGAAAACCCGCCTCGTCCAACAACGCACGACTTTTGATACTCAAGTCAGCAAGGTCGCCTGAGTCCAATCGAATACCATGAAATTTTTTACCATGTTGTTTCAGCCATTGCCCCACTTGAATTGCTTTTTTGACTCCTTTAATCGTATCATAAGTATCGACCAAGAATACGCAATTATTAGGCAAGCTTTTCGCATAAGTTTGAAAGGCCTCTAGTTCTTCATCAAAGACCATCACCCAGCTATGGGCATGTGTCCCCTTAATAGGTATCCCAAACAACTTCCCTGCAAGGATATTAGAGGTTGAATCACAACCTCCAATATAGGCAGATCGGCTGGCTGTTAAAGCGCCGTCGATTCCTTGAGCTCTTCTGACACCAAATTCGATCACAGAATCTCCCCTAGCAGCCAAACAAATGCGGGCAGCCTTCGTTGCGACTAATGTAGGGAAATTGATGAGATTCAACAACGGGCTTTCAAGAAGCTGGCACTCTATCAAAGGGCCTTGAATCCGAATAAGAGGTTCGTAGGGGAAAACTACGGTTCCTTCAGGCACAGCATCAATATCGCCTGTAAACTTCAATTTAGATAAATAGTCGATGAATTTTTCACTAAAATAAGGATTTCCATCCTGTCCCTGCAGGTGTGCTAAATAATTGAGGTCCGAGGAATCAAAATGAAATTTTTCAAGAAAATGAATGACACTCTCAAGCCCGGCTGCAATAGTAAAGCCCCCTTTAAAAGGGGTTTTGCGAAAAAACAACTGAAAAACAGCTTCCTTTCGCTCTAAACCGGCCTTCCAATATCCATACGACATGGTCATCTGATAGAAGTCAGTTAAAAGCGACAGCGATTGATCGTAGATAGAAGCAATAGGAGTTTGAGGCTTCATGTACTATCTTTAGAGGCTTATTGGTTTTTTGTTTGAGGCTTGAGAAGGGCTGCCTTGCGCTGTTCAAGCTTTTGAATTTGCGATTTAATTTGATTGTCTTCCTCTTGTTGCTTGCGGACATGTTCCAGTTCTTGACCATAGACATCCCAATCTCCAATCATATACCGCTGCCCTTCCACTTCTTCATTCATCTCTTCCAATTGATGCTGATTCAAACGATCCTGCAAGGCTCGAACCTCCTCTTCGATCGCAACCAACTCCATATATTCTGGAATGACGACGGACCACCCGCAAAATGGCATTAAAAAACAAACCCAAAGAATCCATTTATTCATCGATGATGACTCCATTACCAAGATACGGTGCTTTCAGAATAAGAAACGCTTCGTCATTTTTACAGTATAACTATCGATAATATGTAAAAAGAGAAAACTGACCCAAGCCGCTTTTAACATGTTCAAACCACAGAGCACACAGAGAGCACAGAGAGAGCAACAAACATCAAAGTCACTTCTTCACGCGGCTTCTAAAGGCTTTATTGCATCTTCAGTTTTATCATCAGTAGCATTCAGAAGTGATTCAAAATAAGGAATAGTAGCTCTTAGCCCTTCATCGAGAGTCACTACAGGACTCCAATTGAGCATTTTTTTTGCTATGGTGATATCCGGGCATCTTTTTTTGGGATCATCGCTTGGCAATGGCAGAAACACAATGGATGAACTTGAATGCACCCATTGAATCACTTTTTCGGCAAGCTCTATCATCGTGAATTCACCCGCATTGCCTAAATTAATAGGTCCCGTAAAGGATTCAGGTGTTTCCATCAAAGCGCGAATCCCATCGATCAAATCAGTGACATAACAAAATGACCTTGTTTGGCTACCATCACCATAAATGGTGATGGGTTCATTTTTCAAAGCTTGTACAATGAAATTAGAGACGACTCTCCCATCCTCTTTATCCATTTGCGGACCATAAGTATTGAATATTCGTCCCACCTTGATTTTGATGCCATATCGACGGTAGTAATCAAAAAATAGTGTTTCAGCGCATCTTTTTCCTTCATCGTAGCAAGAGCGTATCCCAATAGGATTGACATTTCCCCAATAAGTTTCCTTTTGAGGGTGCTCTAGTGGATCTCCGTAAACTTCGCTGGTTGAAGCTTGAAAGATTTTCGCCTCATATTTCTTCGCAAGGTCAAGCAAATTGATCGCTCCAAAAACATTTGTTTTCATTGTTTGAACCGGATCTCTTTGATAATGAGGAGGAGAAGCGGGACAAGCAAAATTATAGATTTCGTCAATTTTGACTTCAGGGTCGAAATAATCAATCACGTCATGCAAGACAAATGAAAATTGCGGCTTGTTTAATAAATGCTGAATATTGCTCACATTTCCTGTGTAGAGGTTATCCAAACAGATGACTTCATATCCCTCATTTAAAAGACGCTTACACATATGCGATCCTATAAATCCAGCCCCTCCGGTCACTAAAGCTCGCTTTGTTGAGGAATGGGTATTTTTTGAACAATTTTCTCCAAAACAGAAAGCACTCATTAAACAAATCCATATCAACCCCAAGGCTTTCATGTATATGTTCATATCATCCTTATATCTATAGACATATAAATTGAAAATTTTCTTTTTGATTGTTTTATGATTTAAGTCTCCCAACATCATCATACTGAAACCCCAATGCTTTTATTTCTGAGGGATTAAATAAATTTCTCGTATCAAGCAGAATAGGAGTTCTCATTAAAGATCGCACGACCTTTAAATCCATCTTCCGGAATTCTTTCCATTCCGTTAAAACAATCACAGCATCGCTTTCTTTCACGGCAGCAAGCAAGTTATCGCTATATTCAATATCAGGCAGAACGATTAGCATATTGCGCATAGCCAAAGGATCATAAGCTTTGACATGCCCGCCTTTTTCTTCAATATCCTTAATGATATCGATTGCCGGCGAACAACGCACATCATCGGTATTTGCCTTGAAAGCAAGTCCCAGAATTGTAATGATTTTGCCGTTTAAATCGTTTCCCATTAAGCGACACAGCTTTTGCACTATGAGCTTCTTTTGCACAGTATTGGCATCGACAGCTGCTTGTGTGATCTTTAAATCAACTCCTACGCTTTTGGCAGTATACAATATTGCTAAAGTATCTTTAGGGAAGCAAGATCCCCCATAACCCGGACCCGGTTTTAAAAAATCTGGTCCTATACGCTTATCCAAACCCATGCCTATTGCCACATCTGCGATATCTACACCTGTTGCTTCACACAAATTTGCAAATTCGTTGATAAAGGCAATTTTTACAGCTAAAAACGAATTAGATGCATATTTGATCGCTTCGGCGGTCGCTATATTTGTTTTAAAAAAAGGTATATTGCGCTCGATAAGCGGTTGATAAATTTGTTCCATCATCTTTTGAGCTTGCTCACTTTCAACACCTATCACAATTCTATCGGGATTAAAGAAATCAGAAACGGCTGATCCTTCCCTCAAAAATTCGGGATTAAAAGCAACATCAAATGGAATTTGATCTTCTTTATTTTGTGCAATAATATTCCGCATCTTTTGTGTGACGCCGATAGGCACCGTACTTTTCAAACAAATAACTTTATAGTGATTAAGATTTTTTCCAATTGCAGCAGCCACTGCTTCGACTGCTGAAATATCAGCTCCTCCATCCAAGCCTGTTGGAGTACCAACGGCTATGAAAATGGCATCGCTTTTTCGAATGGATTGATCAATATCATTGGAAAAATGAAGGCGCCCTGCGCGCATATTTTTCTCAACGACTTCTCCAAGTCCAGGTTCATAAAAGGGAATACCCCCTTGCTGTAAAAACTCAATTTTTTCCTTCACAATGTCTGCGCAGATCACCTCATTGCCTATTTCTGCAAGGCCAGCACCCAAAACAAGCCCAACATAACCTGTCCCAATGACTGTAATCGCTTTAGAATGAATATTCGGTTCTAAATCAATCGGTTGATCTTGTAAACCAACGCTGCTTGAAAGTGTTAACCGAAACAAAAAAACACAAATGAATAAATAACCGCATATTTGCTTATAAATTCGAGTGTACATGAATCTCCAATGCGTTAAATAAAAAAAAATTGGATTTATCAATATCAAATAAAACATTTAATGACAATTTTCTTGTGAAATTTGGGATTCCGGCCTGTTAACTTGACTGTGAACTAGCCTAAAAATTCCACAGAACCTATAATCAAACATCCTCATCTTATACACAAAAGTCTATCAACCAATTCATCTATATTTTTAGGAGCGAAGTTTATGAAATGGATTTCAAGGCGTATAGTGAATAGGCAATTCAACGGTTTTTATCAAAGTTTGCAGCACTTTGCGAACTTCCCGCATGTCTCTTCAAGCTTCATCTTGTTTTTTTGGCTTGGGATGCTATCTCTATTAATCTTCTCCCCTTTGCGAGCTCAAGAACTGATTCTACGCGATAACTTACAGCGTGCGCAACCGGGCGATTACATCGTGGTTTCTGCAAATAAAACACAAACGCTCATGCATATCCACAGCCGGCAAAACCAAATTTTGACAATAGAAGAAATCGCAGTGCCTGAAAGTAAGCGATCATCTAATTTAAGCTGGAAAGAATGGGTCAACCAAGGAGCTCCAAACAATACCTCTTGGGTTATGTTTGACATTGATCTGCGTACAGGACAAATGATGCGCTACTATTCATTCACAAAAAGAAATTGGTTTGAAATTCCAGATACCGATAACTTTTTATCAAAACTTCTCAACCTCAAATTTGTCAAAATTCCCGAAAACGCTCGCAAAAGAATAGGCACTAAACGCCGCTCCGAACACGAACTGCGCCCTCTTTGGCAACCACGCATGGTCGTCGACGGCCAAACAATTAACAATGTCATGTTTGATGCATGGCGTACTCATTGGCCCCGTGACGGAGGCGACTTATCCGGCAAAACGATCGAAGTTTATCTGCCACGAGATAGTTTACGCTATCCCGCATACTTTCCCTATTGGCTCCAAATCAATGGAACAATAGGAAAAGCAAAAATCCGGATCATCGACTCAGGAAACAATCTTCAATCTCCAAAGCCTCATTTTTCAGTATTTTAGATGGTTATTTAGAAATTTTTGAAAGTTATCAACAGGCCCTTGCCAGTAAAATTAGAAATCAAGCTTTTTTTTAAATGAAATGACAACTTTCAATAGTGGTGGATTATTTTGCTCAATATCAGGTATTTACAATATGCAATTTTGGACCTCCTGTTTTTTCTGCTATTTTGAGCCCTTCTATTTTTCGTCAAGATTCAATTTTAATGACTAGCCTTGCACAACTTTTCCACAAAAAAAGCAGTTCATTTCAAAGCTTTTATTCAATAAAGCGTACAAAAGGCGTAAATTTTATCATGTGAATATCTTTTATGAATAGAAACACTTAAAATTAAAAGTGTTATAACATTTAAAAAAAATTTATTTAAAGTTGATAGATGCAGATGGTAGAGAGGAAATAAAGTATATTTCAAACGCACTAATCAGTTGTCATTTGAGCTCCTATGCGTTATGCTCATTTCTTCCTTAAAATTCACCCTCTTTTGATTTATGAGTACCACTAAACATTATTCCTTGAGAAGAGCTCGCCACATCCTAAAATCAGGATATAAATGGTATCAGAAGAAAAGAAGTCTTCTCTCTCATGATCAATTGAATCAATTTGAATCTCTTTTGCAACAATTGGACACAGCCGTTTTAAAAAAAGATGAAGAAGGAGCTAATCGTTTATCTCACGAAATGGAAGATTTCTGCGATGCTCATTTTAAAAAGGGAATTGCAACATATTTCATGGAAATGGTCATAGCCATTGTCATTGCATTGGTGGTGGCCACGATCGTCCGCCAAACTTGGTTTGAGCTGTATGAAATTCCAACGGGATCGATGCGCCCCACATTTGAAGAACAAGATCACTTAACCGTCACTAAAACAGCTTTTGGAATTAACGTCCCGTTAGCGACTAAGCATTTTTATTTTGATCCAAAGCTTGTCCAACGGATAAGCGTTGTCATTTGGTCAGGCGATGGGATTGATCATTTGGATTCCGACTCGACTTTTATGGGAATTTTCCCCTATACCAAGCGCTATATTAAGCGCTGCCTTGGAAAGCCCGGCGATACGCTTTATTTTTATGGTGGCAAAATCTATGGATTTGACCGAGAGGGCAATGATTTAGTTGAATTGCGCGACAACCCTTGGATGAAACGCTTGGAACATATCCCTTTTACCAATTTTGATGGGAGAAGGACATATGTAGAGGATCGACGTTTAAATGTCGTCCCTGAAGCCATTTTCCATCACTTCAATGAAGCAATAGGAAGACTGCGTTTTTCTCATCATGAAATCCAAGGCGAAGTATTCAACGGTCAAAATTGGGTAAAGGATCGTCCGGAAGCACAGCGAGAGCATCATGAGACTATTCAAACATTTAGCGATTTCTGGGGATTTCGCAATTTCGCCATAGCACGTCTTTTAGATCAGGATCAATTGGAGGCGTTCACTTCTTATCGAGCAAAAGATATGGAACCAGCGCTACTCTATTTAGAGCTTCGCCATACACCCAGTTTAAATTTTCCGGCTCCTTTTCTTTCCGAACGATTTGGTGTTGCCATTAAGGGTTATTCAACCGTTATTCCTCTTCAAGAAAAACATTTAAAAGCGTTAATGGATAACATGTACACTTGCCGCTTTGTGGTCAGGAATGGACGAGCGAGCTCTTATCGATTAGGAAGCGAAAAAATTTATCCTACCAGCCCTCAGTTTCCTAAAGTACCTGATGGAACTTATGAATTCTATTATGGTAAAGGAGTCAAAGTGGGTTGGGGAGGCATAACATCTGCTTTGCCCGCGGATCACTCTTTATATGATCCTCAGCCAAAAAATATTCAAAAGCTATATAATGTCGGCATTGAAATGAACACCCAAGTAGAACCATTGAGCCGAAATCAACCCCTTTTCCCAAACCGCTATGTCTATTTCCGTGATGGTGCTATATACACGATGGGTGGAATTTTGATGGAAGAGGATGATCCAATCCTCAAGAGCTTTAATGAACGTGAAAAGAAAAAAGAACAAATTTCAACGATCAAAAGCCCTTATGTCGCTTTTAAAGACTACGGCCCTCCACTCACTTCAGACGGACAATTAGATAAAACTTTTCTTGAGACATTTGGATATAAAGTTCCAGATGAACGTTACGTGATGCTTGGCGATAACCACGCCATGAGCCAAGATAGCCGTTACTTTGGCCCCATTCCTCAAAATAATTTACAGGGAGCCCCCTCATTAATCATTTGGCCTCCAGGAGAGCGTTGGGGCATTCCCAACCAAAAACCTTATCCCTTGTTTAATTTACCCCGGTTAATTATTTGGAGCATTGCCGCTGCTATAGCACTGATCTGGTATCTCATTCATCGACGCAATCTAAAGAAGCCAATTTTTAAGAAGCTTCCTTAATAACCTGAGTTTTGGGTTTTTTCGGCATTTCGGCTGCGTCAAATCCTCGTTGTTGAGAGCTTTCACGCTAGCCGAAATGCCAAAAAAAACCAAAATTCAGGTTAATAGCTCATGCAAGATTTACTATAGACTTAAGATCGCATGAGTAAGAATACCGTGGGCAATCAACTTTATTTCTCCCTTGCAGATTTTGTTGTAATATACCTTTTGCGAATGTAAAATGGTTCGTGCCTGTGCGAAAAGGTCATAGATAGGAAAAACCCGTTCTAATCCATTCAGTCGCTAACTCTAGTTTTGAATTTTTTTAAGCAAAACAAAATCATTCGAAACAAGGCTTAACTCATTGAATATTATTTTAAGTTTTTAAAAGAACATCATTATTATTTATTTTTCAAAGGAATTCTATAATGCAAAATTCAATCTTATCAACAAATACTACTAATCTTGTACTAAATCATTTTTTAGATCCCGCCAAAGAAAAAGGAACTACTTTTTTTGATGCGCTCGCCCCCATTCCAAATATGAGATTGATATGTGAATCCGCGCTCATTGATAGAGAACTGAAAAGAAGAAATATTCGCGTGGATATTGATTCCTTAAAAAAAATTTGTGAATTAGCCCATGTTATTAAACCAAGAACATTTGTCAAACTAAAACGCAATACACTGATTGAAGATTGGGATCGTGAGAGAAATGAACCTTTTTCAATGAGGTTTACTATCTTCATGGAGGCTAGAAATCAAGATGTCGAAGTTTTCTTTAGCTTGTCAAAAATGATTGCAAGAACAATAAATTCAAAAATCCACTGCGCGGTCAGTATTTTATTTAAAGACATTTCACCTCAACACGTCGATATGGAAGTCCACTCCGCGATCAAGCAATCCTCTAGTTTAGCGGCTTCAAAAAACAGAATAGAAATCATGGAAGCTCTTAGGGGATGTCCCTATATTCTCGAAACCAAGAGTTGGGGAATAACTGATGGCAATGTGGAACCAAAGATGCAAATCTTTACCAGGCGTTTGCAAGGTGATGCCATCGATTTTTTTCATGAATTTGATGAGAAGTCGATCCATCCCGACATCAAATATCGGAATACAATTAAAGTCGCTTACGATATGGCAAGAGCCTTTATGCATATGCGTTCAACAAGTCCTGGTTTTGTTCATAAAGATGTTAAGCCCGAAAATGTCCTTTTTAGTTGGAGGCTAACTGACCTAGGACCGATCATTTTACATTGTAAGCTAGCTGATTATGAATTTGCTGCTCCGCTTAACGACGAAGATAGAAGGACGAAAGCTGTTGGCACATTGTGTTATGCATCTCCGGAAATGATATGGCTGCTATATTCAAACAATTTGTCTTTTGAACGATGCAGCCATTTTATTGACACTGAGGAAACATTCGAAGACTTAATTACCTCAAAAATGGATCAATGGGGTCTATGGTGCCTGTTATTTCTTATGAAGAACGGTCAGCTTCCAGAATGCACCCAGATTCTTTTGAAACTACTAGAATTAAAAGATCAACGATTGGAAATAAAAAAATCCCTCGAAATGGTTACAAACACAGAAAGTGACAAAGATCTTCTTGAGCATCAATTAATTGACACTTCAAAGGGGAAGACAGAATTACTTAGGGAGTGGGAACAAAGCATGATCAAACTACAAAATGAGGTAATTTTATTAGACTGGGATTCAAATTTCTTAGATACATTATTATGGTATTTATCTAGGCCTAATCCTAAAGATCGCATGAATGATAACGAATTGTTACAAGCGATTACAGAAGAAGCCGCTAGAAAAGGTGTGCGTTAAGAGGAAAACTACGCGCATTGCTTTTTGTCTCTCTCTGTGTTCTCTGTGCGCTCTGTGGTTGATATTGAACCACAGAGCACACAGAGAGCACAGAGGGAGACAACTTGCATCATTTCGCTTCATTAACAAAAAATAGTATAGAAAGATTTTAACTACGCAAGAGGTTCAATAAATGCTTTCCAATCTTTTTAAAGGACTTCGCGGGATGATAAATCACACGCCGAGCCCGCAAAGAAAAAAGCTGCCAACAGCGTTTTAGCAATTTTCCAAGATGAGAATGCTCTATCATCAGTGCGTGTAATCGCTGTTGTTGCGCTTGACTTAACATCATATTCAATCGCAATTCTGGGGGAACTGCATCTATATAAGATCGAATTCCACGTAAATAATTATCATTAAGGTGCGTTGTTTTCGTGATACTGCGAGGGGTATCTCTGTACCAAAATAAAGCTCTTGGTATTGCTTCCAAGCGATAGCCTTTCAACGCAGCTCGGCCAAAGAATTCCCAATCTTCTCCCCCTACTCCACGATCCTCTGTCAAGCCATTTAGAGCTTCATAAACTTGCCTCTTGATAAGAGCATTAATGTCACCAAAGATATTCAGGTAAAGTCCGACTGTCACAGCTGCTCCCAATGGGACGAATCGATGAATGATTTTCGTCTCCTTTGAAGGGGCATGATGATCGACAAACACATCCATGGCACACGTCAAGATATCAGCTCCGATTCGCTTCGCCACTTGAACAAACATGCTTATTTGATTGGGTTTTGCATAGTTATCATCATCCATAAACAGTAAATACTCCCCTCTGCTTTGACGTGCAGCATGATTTCTAGCAGCACCAGGGAAAATATTGTTGTCATTTCTGATGATTTGCCAACCTTTTGATTCAAACTCCTCAACCAAACCATCCAAATAAACGTGCGCTTCCGGCAATGTACTTGCATCATCCACTAAAATCACTTCAAAATTGGGATAATCCTGTAATCGGATAGATTCGAGCGCTTGCGCAAGAAAATGAGGGCGGTTAAAGTGAGTGATGCAAACACTTACAAGAGGATGACGGCCATTTTGACTCTCCTCTTTTTCTACCAGCTGAACATTTTGAGAAGAAATCAAATCAAAGTTGTCTAGCCTTATCTTTTCATGCAGCTTCAACCAGTGACTTTTCAATTGTTCGTTCGCATGCCCTACAAAAATCATTTCTTGAAGCTTATGGGGATGTTTCGGCAACTGCCATCCCTCTTTTTTCATCCAATCGAGCAAATTAGCGTCCCTGCTGATCAAGATATCTGCTAAACGAATACATTCCCGTTCAAGAAAATCGGCGGCCAAATCATCAATCTGATCAATCCACAGTTTATGCATATGCTTGCGCCACATAGTAGGGCTGTGAATATCTACACAAAGGGTCTTTTGTTGAAAAGCCCACCCTTGATGTTTAGCTAATAGAGCGTAATAAGCCACGCCATTTGCTAGAGGAAAATGCACGATCTCGAACTCAGATGCGTGTTCAAGCAACCAATGTAAAATCTGATAGGAATGGACTCCGTTTAATAGGCTGCTGATCGATGGACCCCGATAGCTTAGTGGGATTAGCCGGATCGCTTTTCTTCCCTGATGTGAAAGAAATTTCCTAATAGCATTGATTTCGTTCGACTCCGCATGAAGGAATAAAATACTGACAGAATGACCTGCATCGGCCAACGATTCGGCAGCAATCAAAGGTGAGAAATTGACGATCTCATGTTGATCTGGCAAGCTAGCAATGACAAAGCAAATGTTTAGCAAAGTGAAGCTGTCTCGTAGAAGTTTAAGATAAAGAAGCGGAATTAGTGTTCAATAGTTTAATCCCTTTCATGAGACCCGGTGTAGCAAGAAGTTCCAATGTGACAATTAAGTTTTGATATGTTTCTTCCGATAGCAACACTACCGTTCCTTCTTCAGCGGTAATCTTGTACTGGCACCCATCTTGGTGAGCATGGGTCATCAGTTGTCGTAAATTTTTTTGTGCCTCTTCAGCTGTAACTGTTTCCATAATTCCCCTTGAATATGACATAAAAACTAAACTTTACTCATTGCTATTACTGTTGGTTCACCATTTAAATCCCACTCTGTTCCTGAACAAGGTCCAAAATTGATTTCAACAGCAAGAACTTCCTGGCTAATATAATCTTTGAATATCTCAAAGCTTGCGATCACACGCTCTGTAGTCTGGATGCGCAATTTGATGCGGTCCGTTACGGCTAAATTAGCCTCGCGACGCATCGTATTGACCTTGTTGACAATTTCTCTTGCTAATCCTTCTAATAAAAGCGCATCGGTGAGATGCGTATCAAGTGCAATGGTGATCAGACCTTGATTGGCAGCTATTAATCCTTCATGAACTGTTCGCTCCACTTGCACATCTTCAGAGGATAAAGGAATAGACTGTCCCTCTAAATGAATAACAACCGTCTCTCCATTTAGAATCTCTTGCAATTGCTGTTGACTAAATTGTTCAATTGCCATTTGAGCGGCCTTCATCAACTTGCCCACTTTTTTGCCCAAAACGCGGAAATTGGGTTTGGCTGTTAAACTCACAAATTCTTTTTCATTGTTACTAAATGTGACTTTCTTGACATTGAGCTCTTCTGCAATCAAATGCTGCTGATCTTCCAGAAATGAAAGAATGCGCGGATCGGAAGAGACCAAATGCGCCGCAGGCAAGGGTTGCCGGACCTTCAGCTTATGTTCCTTTCTCAAAGCATGACCAAGGCTGACGGTCACCTGCACAGCTTCCATCTCGTCTTCCAACTTTTCCATTCTTCTCTCTTTTTGATACGCAGGAAAATCACATAGATGAACCGATTTCGGCATATCCGGAGTTTTAAGATTTTGGTAAATAGTTTCGCTGATAAAAGGGATATAAGAGGCTGCAATCTTGATGAGTTCCATGAGCACATAATAAAGCGTCGCAAACGCCTGCGCCCGATCTGAAGACTCTTTTTCTTCCCAAAAACGGCGCCTTGATCGACGGATATACCAGTTGGTCAATTGATCGATAAAACCAACAAAAGGCTCTACTGCCAAAGCCAAATCATAAGCATTCATGCCCAACTCAACTTCATGAATGAGCTTATTGAGCAAAGAAACCACCCATTGATCAATCGCTTGATCTAACTTCTTTGGAAGTGGAGCAGGCTTCCAATCATAAATGCGTGCATAGGTCACAAAAAAAAGTATAAGCATTCCAAAGAGGGAGCAGGATCTGACGCAAAATGAGCTCAACGCCATGCTTAGAAAATGATAAGTCTTCGGCTTTTACAGCAGGGCTATGCAGCAGGTATAATCGGATGGCATCCGCGCCATACTGGTGGATGACTTCGACAGGATCCGGATAATTCTTAAGACGCTTTGACATTTTTGTGCCGTTTTCAGCTAGCACAAGACCGTTGACAATGACATTTTTAAAGGCAGGTTGATTAAATAAGGCAGTCGACAAGACGGTGAGCGTATAAAACCAGCCACGCGTTTGATCCAACCCTTCAGCAATAAAGTCCGCCGGAAAATTATTTTCAAACATGACACGGTTTTCGAAAGGATAGTGATTTTGGGCATAAGGCATCGATCCCGATTCAAACCAGCAATCAAAAACCTCTGGAATACGTCGGAAAACCTTCCCATTTTTTTCAAATGTCAATTCATCTATGAAATGACGATGCAAATCTTCGATCTTGCTACCTGTCAATTCTTCCAGTTCTTGAATGCTTCCGATAACAATGAGCTCTCCATCTTCTGCCCGCCATATAGGAATAGGAGTTCCCCAATAACGATTGCGGCTAATCGCCCAATCACGTGCCCCTTCCAACCATTTTCCAAACCTGCCATATTGAACGTGGGCAGGCGTCCAATGCACTTTATCATTGACACCCAACAATAATTCTTTAATCTTTTCTACAGCAACAAACCATGTTCGAATGGTTTTATAAATGAGAGGAGTGTCAGACCGTGGACAAAAAGGATAGCGGTGATGGCAAGTTCCTTGTTGAATGACCTTTCCCTCTTGCTTGAGGCGGCGCATAATTTCTTTATCAGCATCTTTGACAAAGAGTCCTCGATATTCAGGAATTTCAGCCGTAAAGCATCCATTGTTATCGACAGGGCAAACAGGATCGATTCCTGCACGCTGGCAAGCATAAAAATCGACTTCGCCAAATGCCGGTGCAGCATGGACAATTCCTGTGCCATCTTCTAAAGTAATAGAATCTTCTAAAAGAACACGAAAAGCTCCTTGCAGAGCATGATCAATAAAATAATCAAAGTGAGGAATATAACGTTGCCCTTCCAACTCCAATCCGGGAAATGTTCTCACTAAAGTATAATCGTTTGAATCCTTATAATAAGCTGAAAGACGTGCAGAAGCCAAAATGAAATGACGTTTGGAACTGTGATCAATGATCTCTGCATATTCGATGAGGGGTCCTACCATTAGACCCAAGTTGGATACGAGCGTCCAAGGGGTCGTCGTCCAAGCAAGAAAGTAGGTGTTGGCATCATCGCGGGACTGAAAAGCAACGGTTAAAGAAGGATCGTCCACATCTTTATAATTTTCTGAAGCTTCGAAATTGGATAAAGGAGTGCCCAATTTAGCCGAAAAAGGCATAACCTTAAGTCCTTCGTAAACCAAGCTTTTTTCATTGTAAAGTTGTTTAAAAACCCACCAAACGCTTTCCATAAAAGCTTTATCCATGGTGCGGTACGTATTATTGAAATCGACCCACCGTCCCATCCGATTGACTATGACCTTCCATTCCTCGGTGTAGCGCAAAACGATTTTCCGGCATTCTTCGTTAAATCGAGCGATTCCAAAGTCTTCAATAGAAGCTGCGCCTGATAATCCAAAAGTTTTCTCAATTTCATTTTCGATAGGTAACCCATGACAATCCCACCCAAATCGACGGGGCACATAAAACCCCTTCATGGTTTTATAGCGTAAAACAACATCTTTCATGGTTCCGGCTAAAATATGGCCATAATGAGGCAAACCAGTGGCAAATGGGGGTCCATCGTAAAAGGTAAAAAGAGGAGAATTGCGACGTTGAGCAATCGATTTCTCATACATCGCTTCTTCTTGCCAAAAATTTAAGACTTTCTTTTCTCTTTCGTCAAACGACTCTTGAGGAACTTCATCGAACATAAAATTTATCTCATTTTAGGAACTGAATGGCAAGGAACGGCTCCGAACATCAGAGGTAAAAAAAAACGGCAACGGAACCTGAACCACATAAAGCAATGACTTCTCATTGTCAAAAAGGGTTGATAATTCTATATATTTTTTTATTTCGCATTTTCCAATGCGAACAAGTTTACTCTTTTTTAAGCTTTAAGTCTATCAAGCATTTGAAATGAAATACTGGCATTTGTTTTGTACATGGAGGGAGTTGACATTCATCTTCCAATTTGCCTTTCTTGTTGAAAGTATTTATCTTCTTGAAATTGCAAATCTCGTGTTCTTTCCTGCTGCAAGTCTTGATCTTCGGTAAATTGGATATCGCGGGTTCGTTCCTGCTGAAGATTCTTATCTTCGTTAATTTGTGGTCCTGTCGTTTGCTCTTGCTGTAGATATTGATCTTCATAGAATTGCGGCCCTCCGACCTTCTCTTGCTGCAAATTTTGATCTTCTAAAAACTGTAAATCCCAAGTTTTTTCTCGTTGTAAATGAGTGTCTTCCATTTGTGGATCGACATTTAAAACTGATGCATTTAGAACACTTGTGCAGATCAAAACTAATAAAAAAATAGTGCAAGATAATTTCATCTAAAACTCCTATTATTCGGAGGTTCACTATAAATATTTTTGATACCAATAATTATTATCGCATTTTGAGATTAAAAGATCCAATTTTAGCCCTTTTGAAGTTTCCTTTAAACCTCTCTATCTTTCTCTTCTTCAAAAACGCTAAATAGAGTATAATGAATCTGTAATATACGGGGGTGTCATGGTTTCGACTAGGAAGTGAAAAATTGATTGCATGCGGAGGATGTCGGTTGGCCTCCTTAAAAAACCGATAAAACAATTAATTGCCGATAAAGGTAATTTCTTTGCTGCTGATGAAGCTGAAGAGCTTCAAATAGCTGCATAACGTTACGTAAGACCTAACAGTCTTAGTAGCTCGATAGTCTAAGATTGGACCAAGGATTTTAGAGTCTATCGTTATTTACTTGGTGTGAGATTAGCTTTCGATGCCTTTAGGGAGCCAATTTCGAGATGAAATAAGGCGAACTAGTCTTAGTGTTGCGTTCTGCATCGAGACTAGCTTTTTCCAGAACGCTAAGCATGTAGTGGTCAGTTCGTAATTTGCCAAGGACGAGAGTTCGATTCTCTCCACCTCCAATTGTTTGGACAGTGCTCATATTCAATACACCTCGTAATAAATGGCTCACGGATTTCCGTGAGCAAGTTTTTACCTTCTAATTTTAAGTTCTAAATACGAAATTCAAAAATTTCCCTAACCCGGGCGACTTTTTTGATAGGGATCGTGATTATGACACCTGAGTGCAATTAACGTGGATATTTATGTTAGGTTGGGATTCATTTTGCAAAACAAAGTCATTTTGATTAGTTATTCAACTCAAAAGTGATTATCTCCAATTTTTTTGCCATTCATCATACTCAGAAGGACGAATGCGGTAGCGAGCTATATTTCCTTCATGTAATCCTCTAAGTTCAATTTCTACTTTTTCTATGAACCTCGCGTGGTCTTCTAAAGGTATAAACTTGAAAGCTGTTTTCTTAATTGTTTCCACTGCAATTGTTTTATTCATTTTTCCTTTAACAACTTCTACAACGATTTCTAGAATAACATTTCGATAACGCAACCGAAACGGATCAGGTTCGCCAAGTATCTGACGAGTCACTGAGTATAAAGCACAAGATCGTTCATAAGCCCAAATAAATACATCTCGTAGTAAATCAATTGAATTGAGCTCATATACCGCAAAGAGACCGTTTATATATGTTTTTTGTGGAACATCCACAAATGATAATGGAGATAAGTTTAAACGTATCAACGGAATATTAGCCACCAGACGAGAAACTCGCTTGTTCACATCTTCGAATGGCTGTAAATAAGGCAAGTGAACCATCAAAAAAAAGGCTTGTTCAAATGGATCTCTTATCGCTTTCAATAATTTGGTCAAAACATTCTAGGATCTGATCTGGCACAACTAATGGATGATACACGGATTTTCCAATTCCTATTGATTTCGTGCGTATACGACCTCATGCTCTGGGATCAGCTAACAAATTGTCAGAGAGTAGAGCATGTACATTTAGAACAGTTTGTCGATTGATATCGATTTCCGATGCCGTTTCCACCAAAAAATTCGATAGCAGCTTTATGATTCAATATCATTTGGGTTTCGACTAAATCCTTCCCTTCTGTGTAAGCGTCAAGAATAGCCATATTTTCAATTCTATATAGCCATGCTATTTTCTCCTTAAAAACTTCAAATATGGAGAAAAGTCCATGCAAAAAGATCCTTCAGAACGTCTGATCGAATGGTCGGAGAAGATCAAAACGCAAAAGCTCAGCAATAAAAGTGAAGTCACCTGGTGCCGAGAACAAGGTATCTCCTACAATACTTTTCAATATTGGAAAAAGAGAATCAATCTGAGAAATCCCCAAAAGTCAAAGAAAAGGGAATTTATAAAAATACCTGAGGATCATCCATTGATTGAGGTTACTCTTCGGGATTAGTGTCAGGCCTGACATTCCGACATGAGTTTTGGAATCAAGTTAGATGGGTAAGAACTGCATAGATGAATATTTGAGTTGGACCAAGTAAGTAGCGAATGTCGGAATGTCAGGCCTGACCCCAGTGCTCTAGAATAAAAATTCGACAAAGCGATTGGTTAAAGATGATAATCTTCCCAAATACGTCGAAATATCTGGTGCGCTCAATCTTCATCATTCGCCTGCGTTTGAATTTTTGCCCTATTCCAATATTTCATTAACACATCAAATGGTTGCTCATGAAGATGATTATATCCATCGTTTCGAGCCAATTGAACCACTGCCTGATATCGTCGCTGAAATTTTGCGATGCTTTTTAACAAAGTCTCATGGGGATCTAATTTGCAAAAAACCGCCAAACTAATAGTTGCTTGTATCAAATCTCCTATCTCTTCTTGTAGAAAAGAAGAGTCTCCTTTATGCCAGGCATCTTCGATTTCAACACACTCGCTTTGAATTTGCTCAATGAGTTGATGAAAATTTTCCCAATAAAAACCAAATTTTTGAGCTTCTAATTCTAGGTTTTCAACTTGCTTCAATAAACAGTGATCTGCCGAAGAGTCGCGCATGTTATTTTTCCTTTTTTTCTACCTTGCAAGCAAGATATCTAACTTCTTGTTTGATTAGAGTCAACTTTTGAAATATTCGCATTAATTGGTTCTTTTCTTTATTGGTTAGGCTATTAAAAAAATCAGCATCTTTTGCTTCAACTGCAGGCAAAGCTTGAGCATTGGTATTAGAGTCTAATCCCGCCATTTTCCCAATGGCTACTTGAGTGACTCGATCACCGTTCCTTGTTAACCAACCCAAAGTAGCAAGTACCACAAGTAGTAACCCTACGCTCAGGCCAGGGGCAAAAGGCTCCTGAGCAAGCACGTGGGGCTACCCACTTAAGTGGCTGCCGCCGCAACCTCAAGCTGCTTTTGTCTCTCTCTGTGCTCTCTGTGTGCTCTGTGGTTCAATATTAACCACAGAGCACACAGAGAGCACAGAGAGAGACAAAAGGTGATTGGGTTAAGCTCCTTAACATAACCAAGTGAGATAGCGAAAAAAGTGATTAGATAAAAATATGTTGTCATAAATATCCTTTGTATTTAAGAAATCCCCTCAAGATTTTTTTATTGTCGAATATTTGAATGCGTATATTCATAGATACGCTGGTTTAAAAACCCATTTTCATTAACCATCCGGAGAGTCGTTTCTCTCTCGCCTGAATGTCATTATTTGCTTTCACGTATTTGCCTAACTGTTGTTCAGCAACAATATTGCCGTCTAGCATAAAAAGAACTCGCTCCGTTTTGGAGGCAACTTTAATATCATGTGTAACCAATAGAATTGTCGTTCCTCTACGATTAATGTCTGCTAAAATCTCCATGATCTCATTAGCCGATTTGGAATTCAATGCCCCAGTGGGCTCGTCGCCAAAGATAATGTCAGGATCATTAATAAGCGCTCGGCAAATTCCTACTCTTTGCAATTGTCCACCCGAAGCCTGAGTAATATTATGATTAGCTAGTTCAACAATATCCGTTTTCTTCATCAATTCCATCGCTCGATCGTTGATCTCCTGACGATTTGCATTATCTCCAAAATATGCTGAAAGAACGATATTATCAAAAATACAAATGTTCTTTAACAGATAAAAATTCTGAAAAATAAACCCCATTTTATGCAAGCGTAACTTGGACAGTTCTTTTTCAGAAAGGGTTGATAGCTCTTGTCCATTAAAAATAACACTTCCTGCAGTCATTCTGTCCACGCCGCTAATGTTATAGAGTAAGGTCGATTTTCCGGAACCGGAGGGGCCCATCACAGATACAAACTCTCCTTTTTCAATTTGCAGATTCACATTTTTAAGGACGTTGTATTGGTTTTTTTTACTTCCCCCATAAATTCGGCTTAGGGCTTTGACTTCGAGGATGTTTTTCATAAAAATACCTCATTCTTGAATCATGTGAGCTATATAAGATTTATTTATCGATGCGACACTCAAGAACGAAGTGATGGTCACAATCACCATTAATGTCATAGGGAAAATAAAATAAGACTGAACAGGATCGATGACAAAATGAATTCGGGAAGCACCCATAAAAGAAAAAAATGCACTTACCATACCTTGACCAATTGTTTTAGATACAATCGTCCCCAAAGCGATTCCAATATTGAGTACCAGCAAAGCACTCGTGATGTATTGCAAACGAATCGCGTTTAAAGATACGCCTATGCTCTTCATAATAGCTATTTGAGAACAATCTTTAACAATGAGTAATTTTAGAAAAAGGAAAGTCATTAAAATGATGACGGAGATGGCAATAAGTATGCCTATGATTGTGAAAAAACTTAACTGTTCAATGGTATTTCCAAGAGTTTGGAGTAAATACCCTTCCAAATCAGTCACTCTTGCCGGATAAAAAACTTTCGCATATTCATCAATTTTTTTTTTGATATTCACATAAGGTTTTACATCTAAACTGACAACATACCATAGTGCTGTTTCATGATGAATAGGCAATCGTGCTTTTGCTGTACGGCCTCCCTGTGTGACATCCTGGTAAATACCTGTCACCACCATATTCCGTTTATTTCCATCGATGACTAACTGAAGTGGATCACCAATACCCTTATTCAATTCCTCACTGTTCAGAAATGAGAGAGCGATTTCATTGTCTTGTCTTGGCGCAGCTCCTTGCAAATACTCCAAAGGAAATACGGTAAAATCTCCTGTTTCAATATTGATATTTTCTTGAACTCCTTGGCTATTGATAACCTTAAATTGACTAGCCACTAACGGCAAAAACAGATCTACATCTATGTCATTTTGGATATATGTGATCATATCGTTAAATCTCTCAATCATATTTTCTGTTTGTCGTAAATCTATCCGGATATCACTTCGTCCTATCCCCATATAATGAATAAATCCGGGTGATTTGATGGTATTAATAAAATTAACCGGAACAATAATGACCAATGAACAAACCAAGAAAACAAGAAACAGCAATCTAAACATTTTAAATCGTCGAAAGAGATCTCGCAAGCCCAGGAAAATATTCACGTTTAAAAACTTGCTCTTATGAAGAGAAAAATATTTTTTTTCAGCAACCCCGTCCCCCAAGGTTCCCACTCTCAAAGCTTCCAATGCTGTGATGTTATCGAACTTTCTAAGCACTTGCATACACGATACAATCACGACTAAGAACATTAACGCAACGGCAGCGATGGGTCCTGAGTATTGCAGGATACTTTTCGGAGCAACGCCTAAATACAACATCATATTGGCTGTAAAAAGCTGATTGAGAAATAAAGAGATGAGATACCCCACAGCGGAAGCAAAACCCGCTAAAACAACATATTTTGACAGATATATTCTTTTAATATCTTTTTGTTGAATGCCAATTGCTTTCATGACTCCGATCTCTCTATAGTCCTCCTCGATGGAGGCGAGAACGGTAAACTTTATGCACAGGGTGGCTACGATGTTAAATAGAAAGCCAACAAATACGATAACGGCTGCAATTAAACCATCCGTTAGTGCATTGATCATTTTAAACAAGTGGCAGTCAATCGCGGGCCCCATCTTGGGCAATTTAGAAGATTGATAGGAATTTCTAAATTCGCTTAGCTTGCTTAAATCAGTGAGTTGAAATTCAATCAAGTATTCAACTTCGCCAATGTTCTTTTTAAGCATATCAAAATCATCTTCATTGACAACGAAACGCTTTGAATGAACAATGGAAGGATTCATGACAGCATCTCGAACAAAATTAACAACTGTGAAGTCCATCTCAAAAATTCGATTAGAAATTCTAACCCTATCGCCAATTTTCATTTTTTCAGATTGCATATAAAAAATGGGAACAGCAATTTCCCCCCTCGAAACCTCGATGATTTGATTTTCCAGGTTAAGCAAGTAATCCATCGAATGATTCTGTTTTACAAAATCAATATCCATCACACTGTTTATCTCTGCTGTATGATTCTCGCCTAAATAAACATTTGATCCATCAATGTTAATCATTTCAACAGTCTGTTCGCTTTGCACGAGGGGATGGCTAGATGCCCAAAGCTCAATATCGGTCTGATTCATTTTTCCTGAATGCATTTGGATAAAATGCGGGATACGAGATTGAGCCAATAAGTCACTCAAAGAATGAGATAATTCCACAATCATATTTGAACCAATCGCAATCAATAATGCTGAGATCCAAATAAAAATAAAAAGCACTAAGGTTATACATTTTTTTCTGAGAAAATCTTCTTTGATTATTTTTATTAACATGAACCGACTATTGGATTGGAAAAATTGTGCTCGCATATGCACAAATGAAATCATACCCTCTTCAACAAAAATTGAAACGAACCTTTAGGAGCCTTAAGAAGCGCTTCGATCATCCCTGGGAATGCTCGCGATCTGCGTAATAAATCTTCTTGCGCCCAGGGATAAATCCCAACATCGGTCAAAAATTGAACCGCGGAGAGGACAAACTCCGCACATTCCAAAGGAGTCTCGGTTTGAAAAAGCCCTTCTTCGCAGCCCTGACGAATTAACTCTCCATATAAGGATGCTTCTTTCATAAGAGTGACTGCTAATAAACGTGCATGCATTCCTGCATTACCCGGCTGATGAAGGCCTTTCAAAATTGCTTCGTTATTGACAGCTAGACTATCCAATTCAATCAACATACGGATTTTTTCTAATGCATTGCCTTGCGATTTTTTCAACAATAACCGCTTGCGTGCATGATCTTCATCCACGAGATCATCGACAACAGCTTCAAGAAGTTCTTCTTTGAATTTGAAATAATGGTATATCGTGCCTTTTGCGATCCCTAAATGCTCTACAACATTTTGAACGGTCGTTTTGTCATATTCTTTTGTTAGAAAAAGATGACGCGCAGCTTTCACGATCTCTTGTTTGCGCACTTCCGGTTTCTTGATTATCCTGCCCATTTTTTTAACCCTCGCAACATAAAGCGTTAGAATTAGCATGGATCATAACACATTGACCGACCGTCGGTCAATAACAAAATACAGATCGGGAAAATGAAATGCAGTCAACCTTGAGCACTTTTTCTTATCATTGCAATGATAAGTGCATTTTTATAAACTGCTTCAAGAAAACCAGAGTCGAGTTCATTCATTATGTCAAAACTGCATCCTAAAATCGTTTCAGTAATCTTAGAATAGAGTGGTCAATTGTTATCCTGCATATCCTGCCGTTTGCAATCTTGCAAAACTTGTAGAATCTATCTTGAAGGCAAGAATCGCAACAGATGTAAAAGTTCTAACACTGGTGAGGAATAATGAGGGTCTAACCTATTTACCAATGAACGCCACTTAATAGAATATTACTTGCAAAGTAATGAGTCTTTGACAAAAAAGAGAAAATGTGACAAAATTGTAACAAATAAAATATTAGATGGTAAACAATGCGCTCAACAACCTATACCGCTTATTTTTTCTTCTACGAAAAACCCGATGTGGCGGGAGGTTGATAAACGCTTGTAAAACGTAAGCGTTCAAAAGACCCCGCCAAAAGCGGGGTTTTTTTTTGACTCTAAATAATTAGAAAATAAACCGAGACCTGTCCAATGTGCTCCATACTTGAAAAAATTCAATTTTCCCCGAATCGTGCTAATTCCTATTACACGCTTTTGCTCAGCTTATCTCCAGGAATTTCCTCAACTATATGTAGCAAAGCAAATGCATTAAAATCTCTATTGAACATTCACAGCCTCTCTGCCTCATACGGCTTTTATTTCTTTTATTTTTATTTTTTTACTCCACCCAGATGGCGGGAGATACGATGACGCTGGCAAATAAATAAGCCGGTTTTGAATCAAGCCCCGCCTCAAGCGGGGCTTTTTTTTTGCCCTGAAAAATGGATTTAATAACTCTCAAAAAAAGGATTGAATCATGTGCCCTCAACAGTTAAACACAACATCAAGAAAACTGATCATCGCAGGACCCTGCGCTTTAGAGTCTCGGCAGCAACTGAAACAGTGCGTACAGATCCTAAGGCAAATGGGAGTGTCGATGATTCGCGCATCTTTATGGAAACCACGCACTCAACCAGGCTGGGAAGGCCTTGGTAGTATGAGCCTCCCACTGCTTCTTGAAGAAACACTGCCTCATGGGATGATCCCAGCAACAGAGATCATCAGTGCCGAACATGCCCTTATGGTGGTCCATGCCTTAGAAAGGGTCGAGCACAATGCTCAAATGCTTGTCTGGCTAGGTTCGCGCAACCAGAATCACATGGAACAAAAGAAAATCGCCAAGATTTTGGCAACAGGCCCGGAAGGCATCATACTCATGTTCAAAAATCAAATGTGGGAGGATGAAAAACACTGGTTGGGTATTTGTGAGCACATTCTATCAGAAGGATTCCCTTCTGAACGCCTGATGGTTTGCCATCGAGGATTTTCACCAGGAAAAGTACCAAATCCAAAAGGATACCGCAACCTGCCTGACTTTGAAATGGCCATGCGAATCAAAGAAAAAACAGGGCTTCCCATGTTGCTTGACCCTTCCCATATTGGTGGATCAAAGGAAAATGTGATGGATGTATGCACGATAGCAACTGCTTACCAATTTGACGGCCACCTTGTAGAAATGCACTGCGATCCCGAAAATGCGAAGACAGATAAATTGCAGCAGCTCTCTCCGTCTGAATTCCAAGCTTTACTGAAAATTATCCAAGGGCCTTCTTACAAACGAGACGCTGCATGAAAACAATCACTTATCAAGGTGTAGAGGGAGCGTTCAGTTATCTAACAGCCCTTAAGGAGTTCGGAGAAAAGAACCATTTCAGAAGTGCACAAACTTTTAAGGAAATGTTTGAACTTGTACGCAACGGCGAAGCAGATGCTGCCGTCGTTCCAATCGAAAACAGTTTGGTCGGCTCGATCTATGAAAATTATGATCTTATTAATCAATATGACATGCACATTATCGCTGAGCATTACACAAAGATTGAGCATTGCCTTTTGTCGTATCCCTCGAACGAGGTCAAAAGTGAGAGGCTTAAGCAAATCAAGCGTGTCTTGTCTCATCCAAAAGCTCTTGAGCAATGCTCTCATTTTTTCCAAGGGCATTTATGGATGGAAGCAGTTGTCTATATGGATACTGCGGCAGCTGCCAAAAAAATTGCCATTCTTAAAGATCCTAGTTGTGCGGCAATTGCAAGCGCATATGCCGGGGAGCTTTACGGTTTGGATATATTGGCAGAAAAAATAGAAGATGATCCGAGAAATTATACACGCTTTGTGATTGCAACTCAAAAAGGAAGTTTTGATTATCAAGCAGACAAATGTTCTTTGCTTCTTCAATTAAAACATACTCCAGGAGCATTGGTAGAAGGTTTGAAAGAATTTTCGATTGAAGGAATCAATTTGACGAAGATTGAATCTCGACCTCTCCGCGGCTCTCTCTTTGAATATGAATTCTATATCGACTTTGAGTTCAAAGGAAGAAACATGCGAGAAGTCGAACAAGTCTTCAACAAGCTTCATGAAAAAGTCAATAAATTAACTGTATTAGGGTTTTACAAAAAGGGGATCTTATGGACAAGCTGAAGAAATTAAGGGATAGAATCGATTGGCTGGACAGCCAAATCGCTTTATTACTCAACGAAAGAATGCGGGCAACCGATCAAGTGGGAAAAATCAAAAGGATAAACCACATCGTCGTCACCGATCATTCAAGAGAATCAGTTGTTTTACATCATGTAGAAGAGATGGTGCAACATCCGGTTCTGAAAGCAAACATAGCAAATATTTATAGTGAAATCATGCAGGAATCAAAAGTAGCTCAGCAATTTTTTCAACATCTCTCTTTTCCATACCGCCGGATTGGAATCATTGGCCTTGGGTTAATGGGAGGATCGATTTGCAAAGCAATCAAAATGAAAGATTCTGCCATACAAATCGTGACAGTCACATTGAATTGTGAAGATCAAACAATGGCAAGAGAAGGTGGGTGGATTGATCAGGAATACACATCGTTAGGCGCTCTGATTTCAGAGTCCGAACTGATCATTCTTGCCTCTCCTCTCTCTACAGTCATCCCATTGGCAAAACAAATCAGGGAGAAGTGCACATCATCCCATCCTCTGCTCGTCATGGATATTGCCAGCGTCAAAGCAGAAGCCACAGCCGCCTTTGAAGAACTCTCTTGCGAAAAGGTAGAATTCATTGCCACGCATCCGATGGCAGGCAAGGAAAAGGGTGGATTTTCACATAGTCAAGCAACCCTTTTTGTTCATCGTCCCTGGGTCATTGTGCCTCATGAGAAAAATCACTCGGCAAGCCTTGAAAATGTCAAGGAAGTGGTTCGCTTTCTTGGTTCAGAACCGATATGTTTGGACTCCGCCCTCCATGATCAGCAGGCAGCTCTTATCTCTCACCTACCTTCGATTTTATCAAAATGGTACCTTGATTTTGTCACTATGACTGATCCGGAGAGTGTCAAGATTGCAGGACCTGGATTTGAATCGTTCACAAGGCTAGGTCATGATAGAGAGGAACAACGCGAAGAATTTTTAGAGTATAACCGTGAGGCAATCGATCAGCTTTTGGAGAGTTGGTTGAGAATGATCGCCGTTCGTAAAGAGAGGGCTTTAATATGAAAGTATTCACTCCATCTGCAACAGTATCCATCAATGGTATGGCAATGAAAAAACGAGCGATCGGCGAGCGTATTTTCAATTTTGCTGCCGGGGATCCTGTTCTCGATAATCACCCCAAGATTATTCAAAAAGCGATCGAGCATGCTGAAAGAAGAAAATGCCCTTATCCGCCAGTTGAAGGAATTCCAGAATTGCGTTCTCTTGCTGCTCAATGGGTGAATGCAAGCTGCCAAACGAACTATCAGAAAGAGAACGTCCTAGTAACATGCGGTGGAAAATTTGCCCTGTTTGCGCTTATTTATTCCCTCTTGCAAGAAAATGACGAGGTCCTCATTCCAGTACCTTACTGGGTTTCATATCCCGACATTGTCAGGATGGGAGGCGGGAAACCGACTATTGTCAACACCTCGGTAACCAACGGATGGAAAGTCACAGCTAAAGATTTGGATAAGCATGCTTCTGAAAGAAGCAAAATTTTAATATTTAACAACGCCTGCAATCCAACCGGTGCTTTATATACAAAGGGAGAAATCAGCGAGATCTTATCAGCTGCCAAAAGGTTGGGCTTAATTGTGATTTCTGATGAAGTTTATAGCGGCCTTGTTTACGATGGTCATCGCTATATTTCATGCGGTTCATTTCCTGAATATCAAGATCGCGTAATTATCGTTCAAAGCTGTTCGAAAAACTTTGCGATGGCCGGATGGAGAGTCGGATTCGTGCTGGGTGCGGAAAGCATCATCAAAAGGCTGTCGATTTTGCAAACCCAAAGTACAACCGGCACTTCGGTCTCTAGCCAATGGGCCGCAGTGGGTGCATTGGAGCATGCCGAAGAGGTAAATTGCTATGTCAGAGAAAAGATGAAACAAAGAAGAGATCTTTTTGTGCGAACCTACAATTCTTTATTTCCCATTCAGATAGAGGCAATCCCCTCTGCTCTGTACGCTTTTGTCTCCCTCCCATCGATGGGAGTCCTTCATACGGCCGATTCCGCAGCTTTTTGCGAACAGATGATTGCCTCGCATAATATTGCGATGGTACCGGGAGCAGCGTTTGGTGCAGAAGGATATGTTCGCTTTGCATATTCTGAATCAGAAGAGGAGATTGTACAAGGGCTTCGTGCGCTGCAACTCGGATTGAAAGGAGGAAGAAAATGAGTCATTATCGAATTAAAAAAGCAAAATTAAATGGGGAAATTGTTGTTCCCTCTTCAAAATCCCATACACTGCGATCCATTCTTTTAGGTGCGTTAGGAAAAGGGAAGAGCGTTATTCATCGCCACCTTCCTTCAACTGATACATGGGCCATGATAGAAGCGTGCCGATTGTTGGGCGCTACTGTTGATGTTGCACCCTCAATGATTATCATTGAAGGAATCAACGGTCAGATCAGCCATGCTGAAGATGTGATCAATGCCGGAAATTCGGGGATTGTTTTGCGCTTTTGTGCAGCCATTGGAGCCTTGGCCGCCCATCCCGTTGTCATCACCGGAGATTATTCCATTCGCCATCAAAGGCCTATGAGACACCTGCTCGATGGTCTTTCGCAGCTTGGTGTATCGGTTGCTTCGATGCGAGGCGATGGATATGCACCTGTCATCATTCAAGGGCCTCTCCACTCAGGCTCTGCAAGGATAGACGGCCAAGACTCACAGCCTGTCTCGGCACTGCTCATCGCTTCCGCTTTCGCTGATGGGCCCATCGAACTGCATGTTCGTAATCCGGGGGAAAAACCGTGGATTGCTTTGACTTTGAGTTGGTTTGACCGTTTAGGCATTCCTTACATAAATCAAGATTATGAACATTATCGTCTCTTGGGAAATGCTCGTTATGAAGGATTTGAATACACGGTACCCGGAGATTTAAGCAGCGCTGCTTTTCCTATTGCTGCAGCATTAGTCACGCAATCAGAACTGACATTAAATAATATTGATATGAAAGATACTCAAGGCGACAAAGAACTCATCCATCTCTTTCAGCAAATGGGTGCGCGCATTGAAATCGATGAAGAGAAAAAAACGCTGCATGTAAAAAAAGGTGGAACTCTTTCAGGCGTGACTGTTGACATCAACAACTTTGTCGATGCGATTACGATTTTAGCAGTTGTCGCTTGTTTTGCCGAAGGAGAAACACGGATAATAAATGCAGCAGTTGCGAAGCAAAAAGAATGCAACAGAATCCAATGCATTGCAGCAGAATTGCGCAAAATGGGTGCCGATATTCATGAAATAGAAGATGGTCTCGTAATAAAAAAATCGAAGCTTAAAGGAGCCAATCTTCATTCTTATCATGATCATCGGATGGTTATGTCTTTGACTGTCGCAGCCTTGGGAGCTGAAGGTGAAACTAAAGTCCATCCAGTCGAATGCGTAGCCAAAACATTTCCTACCTTTATTCGAGATTTCAATACCCTCCAAGCTAATATTGAGGTGGTAGAATGAATCGAATTTTATGTGGATTGCCCATGAGCGGAAAAACTACAATTGGAAAATTGCTGGCTGAAAAACTCCATCTGAATTTCATCGATACTGATGCCTTGATTGAGAGTGCTTATTCCAAAATCACAGGCAGAAAATCTTCATGCCGGCAGATATTTCTGAAGCATGGAGAAATCTATTTCAGAAAACTTGAATCAAACCAAATTGAGGAGCTGAAAGAAAAAAATCAATCGGTCATATCGCTTGGAGGAGGAGCATTGAACAATCAGAATAACGTCACGATTCTCCAATCCATAGGACGGATCATTTATCTCAAGGCTCCTGTTGAAATTCTTTGGAAAAGAATCGTGCAGAAAGGTATTCCAGCATATTTGGATCCACGCGATCCCGAGCGATCCTTTTATGCATTAGCAGATCAAAGGTCCTCCTTGTACGAAAAAGCTTCTTATGCTGTCATTGAGACAAAGCTCCTCAATGAACAAGAAACTGTAGAAATCATCATTCAAATGAAGGAAATAAAAGATGGCAAGTAATTCATTCGGGACTATATTCAAAATCACCACGTGGGGAGAATCTCATGGCAAAGCCATTGGTGTGGTCATTGATGGTTGTCCGGCCGGTTTAGAAATTGAAGAAAATGAAATCAATGAAGCGCTGGCTTTGCGAGCTCCCGGTAGAAATCCATATACTTCGCCACGAACCGAAACGGATCGAGGGGAAATATTATCCGGGGTGTTTGAAGGAAAGACTACAGGCGCTCCCATTTGCATTTTAATTCCTAATAAAGATGCCGATTCCAGCAAATATGAACCCATCAAAGATAAGCTTAGGCCCGGCCACGCTAATTTCACTTATTTAGAGAAGTATGGAATTTTTGATTATAGAGGGGGCGGACGCTCGTCAGCACGTGAAACAGCTTGTCGTGTTGCTGCAGGGGCTATTGCAAGAAAGCTGCTGCAAAAATACGGCATCAAAATCACCGCCTACCTTAAGCAAATGGGCAATGTTGAAGCGAAAATTCACGATGAAAACATCGAAACAATCCGTTTGCTAACTTATCAAAGTGAAGTTTTCTGTCCGGACAGAGAGGCAGCCTCAACAATGATGGCTTTAATCGAAAACGCCAAAGCGGCAGGCGATTCATTGGGTGGGTTGATCGAATTCATTGCAGCTCCTGTTCCCGCTGGGCTCGGCGATCCGGTGTACGAAAAACTAGAAGCAAAACTCGCTTATGCCATGATGAGTCTGCCTGCGACAAAAGCATTTGAAATCGGATCAGGATTTCAGGCGGTGTCGATGCCGGGGTCTATGCATAACGATCTTTTCATCTATCAAAATGAAAAGACTCTGACGCGGACAAATAATGCAGGAGGCATATTGGGAGGGATATCAACAGGCATGCCGATCATTGGCAGAGTTGCTTTCAAACCCACTTCCAGTATTATGAAACCGCAAGAAACGATCACCACAGATAAAGAGCAAGCCTTATTTCAACTGCCTCCCGGTTCTCGGCACGACCCTTGCGTTGCGATTCGAGCAGTTCCAATTGTGGAAGCAATGGCTGCATGCGTTCTTGCGGATGCTCTTCTGTTAAATAGGTGTGCCAGAATATGATTCAAAAACTCATCTGTCAAGTTCCCCATTTACCTGCATGCTATGAAATCGCCGTCGGCAGCGGACTCCTGATGGATAAAATAAATCTGAAGCAAGACTTAGAACACCTCGGGTCCCGATTTGCCCTCATTACCGATGAAAAAGTTGCCCCTATTTATGGTATACCGTTAACCAAATTATTAGCAGAAAATGAACTAGATATTGGCATGTTTACCATTCCCTGCGGTGAAGAACATAAATCGAGAAAGACAAAACAACATTTGGAAGACCAGCTGTTTGAACGAGGTTTCGGTAGAGATACTTGCATCCTTGCCATGGGAGGTGGAGTTGTTACAGACTTAGCTGGATATCTAGCCGCCACTTATTGCCGCGGTTTACCTCTCGTCATGATTCCTACTTCTCTTTTGTGCATGGTCGATGCTTGTATCGGAGGAAAAACAGGAGTGAATGTCCCCTATGGCAAAAATTTGCTCGGTTGCATCTTTCCGCCTAAGAAAGTGATCATCGATTCCTCTACTCTCAACACCTTGCCACTATCTGAAATTAAGAATGGAGTCGTAGAAATCATCAAGCATGCCCTAATTGCTGACAGCAATTTCTTCCAATTTCTTGAAGAACATTGCGAACATCTTCTACATTTAGATTCCGGAGTGATTGAAAAAGTCATTGTAGAAAGCTGCAAAATCAAAAAAGAGATTGTAGAACAAGATGAGAAAGAAAACGGCAAGCGACGACTATTGAATTTCGGCCATACGATTGGTCATGCTTTAGAGAGCTTAACTCATTATGCGCTTGCCCATGGTGAAGCTGTCGCCATTGGACTTCTGGTCGAATGCCATCTTGCCCTCCAATTGGGCTATCTTAAACAAAGCTCATTTAACCGAGTCCGAGCTATTCTTGCAGCCTATGACCTGCCTTTGAAGCTTCCATCACGCCTTAATATCACGACATTGCTCAATGCCATGACAATGGATAAAAAGTCATTGAAAGGAAGGCCTCGTTTTGTGATCATTGAAGAAATCGGATCTCCACTGGAGTATGATTCGGCTTACTGTACGTGTGTGGATGAAAAATTGATTCAAAATGCTTTGCAATGGATGAACGATGATTTGTATTGTAATTAAAGGCCCTTCATTTGAAGAGGCTCAGCAACAAATGAACCAAGCATTGAAATATGCTGATCTTGTCGAATTGCGGCTCGATGGTTTTAATGAATACGATTTTCCTGCCATTCAAAAATTGCGATCAGATTTTTCCATTCCAATGATTTTCACCTTGAGAAGCAAGCAACAAGGAGGGATTTATCAACACTCAGAAGAAAAACGTCTGGCGGATCTTTGTTCTTTGGCAGATTTGAAACCAGAATATCTCGATATAGAGTCGCATGTTCCCTTGCAAGTTGTGAATGATATTCGGTGCAAATATCCGGATATCCATCTGATTGTTTCATACCACAATTTCTTAGAAACACCGGAAAATCTGGAAGGCATTTATCAAGAGATGAGAAAAATTCCGGCCTATTTCTACAAAGTAGCTGTATCTGCTCAAGATTCCTTGGACGCGATGCGTTTATGCTGCTGGGCTAAGAACACAGACGGTCATGTGATTGCAATCAGTATGGGACCGCATGGACAGATCAGCCGCATTTTGGCACCGATCATTAGAAGTCCAATCACCTATTGCTCTCTCGAAGAATGTCAGAAGAGTGCGCCCGGACAAATGTCCCCTCATACGCTTCTTACTCGATATCAATATCGTTCGTTGAATCCTAATACAGCCATCTATGGATTAATCGGCGATCCGGTTGATCTGAGTATCAGTGATGAAACGCACAATGGATGGATCCAAGCGAATAACTTAGATGCCATTTATGTTAAAATTATTGTCAAAGTAGATCAGCTTTCTGATTTCTTACAACTTGCAAAGCAACTGCCCTTCAAAGGATTGAGTGTGACGATGCCTCTAAAGGAATCCATTATGCCCCATCTTGATCACATCGATGAGGAAGCTGTAGCTATTGGAGCTGTCAATACACTTCTTTTTAAGAATGATGGTATTTCGGGTTTCAATACAGATGGAAAAGGGGCATTGAATGCCATTGAACAAGAATGTTCTGTTAAAGATCAACACATTGTCATCCTGGGTGCAGGCGGAGCAGCCAAGGCAATCGCTTATGAAGCAACGCGCAGAGGGGGGGATGTAACAATTCTGAACAGAAACCAAGAGAAGGCCCATCAGTTGGCCAGCCGTTTTCATTGTGATTCGGAAGGCTTGGATCATCTGAGGAAATGTGGTGAGCGAGGTTATGATATACTGATCAACTGCACTCCCCTTTCGATGCCGATTGAGGATCAAGATATTTTCCCGCATGCCATTATCATGGACATCAAAACTAAACCAAAAGAAACATCTTTATTAAAGAGTGCAAAGAAAAAAGGATGCAAGATTATTTATGGCTATTGCATGTTCATTGAACAAGCCATGGGGCAATTTTCTTTGTGGTTCAAGGATTCATTCCATCAACAAGAATCCAGGCAAACGTTAAAACAAGAGGCACAAAAAGCATTGGACACCATTTGATGTATATATAACTTGATCATATTGGCACGTGAAAAATGAGTGTCTGCAATAAACCAATTTTTCAAGTTGTTTGTGTATATCTCATCTGCAACCAACATGATGAAAATGTGAATGAAGGTTGAGTGTATTGATTGAATTCATTATCGATGTGGTGTGATTAATGCAACAACACGCCTCTTCATTCCCGCCTCCCTGCCACATCAAGTTGAATAGAAATTATTAAACAGACGCAAGTAATTAATTAGTAGATATTTATATTGACAAATTTTACTTTCTGATATATCTTTGTTTTCTATTTAAACTAAAAAAAAGAAAAATTATGAATTTATACCATGTCGATCGGGAGTATAACTCCAGAGAATTACCCAATTGCTCAATCACTGAGAAAGAGGGAGGAACAATTCAAGTTGTTTATATCCATTCTCATCCTAAAAGTTTAAATAATATTGATCATCTTTCCTGTGAAAAAAGCCAAAAATTGCTGAATAAAATTCTACAAGACCTGACTTATTTCAAACAATTGCTTGAGTCGCCAAATGACACATTACGAAATTCGGTCAAAATGGATATTATTGATGACTTCGAATTAGGCAAAATTCTCTATTCCAAATATTTAGATCTCATAAGAAAATCTGGCCTAAAATCACAATTTGAAAAAGCGCCCGATGGCGTCTTTGAAGAGATCGATGCCCTACTGAAAAAGACTTCTATTCCCACCCCCACTAATGTTGACGGGGTCACACCTACCCATACACTAGACGATAAAAATGAGGGAGAAAGGGTATCTAACTCTTGGGACTTTGATTATCGTTTTGATATGCCAAATTTACCCGGAGGGAAAAGAGGACGAACGCGAACGCGTCCGGTGATTACATTTTTTCCGACGACGGTGAAGAGCAATGTAGAAGAGGAAGCACAAAAATTGCCAACACCATCCCCAACTCCCCCGCAAATCGCTCCCGAACTTATGGCTACCTTCCATGCACAAGAGTTGACAACAGCTCAAAAATCGCCAGAACAATTTTTCTCAATACCTCAAGCTCACACACGAATCATACCAGAAGAGAAATCTTCACTAGTTCCTACAAGTTTTCAGCCAAGGTATTATCCATTAAAATTTCCTCCTGTGACACTTTCACCACAAGAGCCTATCTTGCCTGGGATTTTTCCTTCTACTTTTCAGCCAGCTAGTACCCAACAACAATTACCTCTAATTTTGCCCCCTCCCAAAGGTGCTTTTACTCTTATTTTGAGGCCAATTTCATCTTCAATTTTGTCCCAAAATCAAAATCCTCCTTCTGCAACCCTTTTGCCTATAGTTCCGCAAACTCTAAGTCAAACAGCGTTCCGTGTATTGCGAATTGGCTTTAAGCCTTCCTCTATACTTTTCACAAAATGAGAAAGAGATACGCCTCTTCACATTGCAATAAAAGAAAAAACTGCAACCCCTGTGTTTGTCAAAGCCAGCGATTGACGCATTAATCAGTAAATGTTATTCAAGTATTTTTTTTCAAAAAAATCGATCTTTCTTAAGAGGGATTAGCATGTCTAATTTCTGCGCATTTATAATTTCTACTATGAGTGTCGTTCTCCTTTGTTTAACCTCCGCTTTAGAAGGACAATCAGATCAGAGACATTGGCAAGACTCTCGTAGTCAAACTGATTCAACAATTCTCTCCGCTTTTTCTGAAGAAGAGTTAGATAATACTCAAATTGGGATCACAATTGTCTTTAAACCGGAAACTCCTATTCCGCTTGACGCAGTGCTGAATTCTTTTCTTCCTCTGGAAGGACATCGCGGTCCTTTTGGTAGAAGATTTGTCGCCTCTGCTCGCCGTATAAGAGATGCATTACATTTAGATGGGTTTCACCATCGGATCACTTCTGATGGATTCAAATTTCATGTTCCTGTCGGCAAAAGTTCTTTACCCAAGGCTTGGTCTGAAAATGTCCGAGTGATTTTAGGGCTAGATAATTGCCCCATCGCAAAACCACACTATAGAATGAATTTAAATTGTGCAGACTCTGTGATGCATGCGACTTCTCCACAAGAACAAGATATTCCTTCTGGCTGGCCTCCATTTGGTTTTTTTCCCCAACAATTAGCTCAAATTTACGAGTTTCCAAAAGGTGGCTTAGGTGAAGGACAAACGATCGGAATTGTTGAATTCACGCTCGATGAGCCAGGCAGAACTGCTGGCTTTTTTCCAGAAGATGTACTCAGTTATTTCGAGATGATTGGAATATCCCCTCCCCCCCAAATTGAGGTTGTGAGTGTCGATGGCGCACAAAATACCCCCACCTTAGAAATTACTTCTGGCGACATCGAAACTTGTTTGGATATTGAGCTAGCAGGTGCCATTGCACCTCGTGCTAAAATAATCGTTTTTTTTGCTCCCAATACTTCTGCAGGCTTCTATGATGGTTTTGCTACTATGCTTAGTCCTCCTTATAACGTTACCGTTGCTTCCGCCTCTTATGGAACTGCTGAAATTCAATTATCGCACGAAAATGAAAATAGCTATGCGTTAGCCTTTGAAGAATTATTTGCTAGCGTAGCCTCTCAAAAAACGATGTGCGTTTCTACTGGTGATTCTGGATCCGCATTAAGCACAAATTTGAATATTATGACTCCAGGAACTGCTCAAGCCAATTTTCCAGCTAGTTGTCCCCATGCGCTTGCCTGTGGAGGAACAACTCTTTTGCCCAATGGCGATCACACTAAAAGATTCAAAGAGGTCGTTTGGAATTGGGGTGGAGGAGAAGTGGCTGGTAGTGGCGGTATAAGTACAATTTTTGAAGTTCCAGACTATCAATCTGAACATGGGATTTATTTGCGTTCGATCAACAATAAAAGGCCTGGGCGTGCGATACCCGACGTTGCTTTACATGCTGATCCCGAACGTGGGTATAATATCAGAGTTTCCTTTGTCAACCTGGTGATTGGAGGGACAAGTGGTTCTACTCCTATGTGGGCAGCGTTGATTGCTAGGCTAAATTATCTCAACGGGGGAAAGCCTTTAGGCTTTATTAATCCCTTGCTCTATTCTTCGCCTGATGTCTTAAGGAAAATTAAACAAGGATCCAATGGGCAGTACTTTGCTAATGGTAAGTATGATGCGTGTACAGGGCTTGGAGTTCCCAGCAGAAGGATTAGAGAATTGATTCATCCATGTTGTTCAAAAGGGGAGTTGGAACCTTATGACTGTGACATGCCCGAGCATTTGAAAGTGATGCAATCGAATGACAAGTCTCAGCAATATGCTTTGTTAGATCAGCACTATCAAGCTCCTCAAGAAGCCTTTCTGTTAGGCTCTTTTTCTGAGAAAGAACTTGTGCAAGAGACAGTCGGAATGACTGTCATCTTTAAAGAGAAGGTGCAAGCAGATATTGAGATGAGTTTGAACAAGTGGGCTCAAGCACAAGGCTTAACTTTTGAGGGAAGCAGGGGCCCTTTTGCCTGTCGTTTGTCCGGTTCGGCAAAACGCATATGCGAGGCATTAAACCTTTCAGGTTTTAACCACTGGCAAGTGGGTGATGTGAAATATCGCGTTCCTTCAAGTGATATCAAGCTACCAGCCCAACAACCCTGGGTTTCAAAATTGAGTTACATTGCAGGTTTAGATACGCAGCCGTTGCACTACTGTTCAGGTATTCCTACGCATGAAAAGGAAACGTTAGAACGTAAAGTGAAGCAAATCTTAGCGGTGGGGAGGGCGAAGATCTTGAGTCACGATCCTCCTTTTCCTTTTCCTGGCGTGCCTTCTGGCGCATGGAATCTAGGTTTTTTTCCATTTGAGCTTGCGCGCATTTATGATTACTCTAAGAAGGGCTTTGGTGAAGGCCAATCGGTTGCTGTGATTGAACTTGCTGCTGGCTATTCTGATGTGGATCTTGCCAATTATTGGGCCTACATGGGAATTGGGAACCCACCCACTGTGAGTTGGATTGGTGTGGATGGGGCGACTAATGATTATTCTGGAAACCCTTCTAGTAATGATTGGATTCCCACTTCCGACATTGAAATTATTGGCACAATTGCTCCTGATTGTTCTATCCAAGTGATTTTTGCTCCTAATACTGTGGATGGTTTCTACGATGCTATAGCAGCAGCTTTATTTGACAATGCGAATACCATTGTGTCTACCGTCTGGGGGAGACCTGAAGTTCAATGGCCATTTCCTCTGATGTTAGCCATAGACCAGATGATTGCTGAAGCCACCAAATCAGGGATTACCGTTATTGCTTCGACTGGCTCCCAGGGCTCAAGTGATGGCATTTCCGATGGTTTAGCCCATGTGGATTTTCCAGCCTCATCTCCGCATGTTTTAGCTGTAGGGTCAACAACTCTTTTAGCAGACAGCTATCATAAAAAAAGAGTGATCGAAACAGCTTGGAATTCAGGATATGGATTGGAAGCAACAGGTGGCGGAGTTAGTGAAGTATTTGGCATACCTAAATACCAAAAAAAGTATGGCATCAAGCCAACATCTGTCAATCCGTGTCACCGTAAGGGAAGAGGAGTTCCCGATGTTTCGAGCGTAGGCGATCCAACAATTTATCCTATTCCTATCTTCGTTGATATGTCTGCCTCTTATACAAGATTTAATTCCTTAGGCGGCACGGTTGCAACTCCTACATGGGCAGGATTGGTGGCCAGACTTAAGAGTATTTCGAAAAAGCCGCTTGGATTACTGCAGCCTAGACTCTATAAGCATCGAAAAGAGTGGTTTACAGATATTACCAAAGGCAATAATGGCGCTTATCGTGCCAAAAAGGGATATGATCTCACCACTGGGCTAGGTGTTCCCAATGGCAGAATTGTAGAAATTGCAGAAAATGAGAGATAAAAAGTGTAATTCCCATAATATACACATCGTAAATGAAAAATTTTTAAGGTGAACATGTCCAATTTCTTTGCATTTATAATTTCTACCGCTAGCGTAGTACTCTTCTGCATGTAAAAGCCTTTTTTCATGATTTAAAGATCTTGAATTAAAATCAGAAAAGCCAAAAAATTTGCCTCTTAACGAGGTAAATTTGTCATGATTTCCAGAGCTTCTGTTCTTTTTTGTTTCTTCATCGTATCGCTCTTTGGCGATACCATAGAAACTTTTTATGGTTCCATTGAGATTGAAGAACCCATCGTTTTGCAATTAATTCAAAGCCCTGCTATGCAAAGGCTAAAGCATATTCATCAATATGGAGTGGCCTATTATACGACGCACAGAGAAGAGTATAATCGTTATGATCACTCTCTAGGTGTATTCGCCATTCTTAGAAAGAATGGAGCCTCTTTAGAAGAGCAAATTTCCGGCCTTTTGCATGATCTTTCCCATACGGTATTTTCTCATGTGGGAGATTGGATTTTCGGTAAGGAATACCAGGAAGATGATTACCAAAACACGATCTACAAAATTTATTTGTCTCATTCAGGAATTGAGAAAATCCTTCTCAAATATGGATATACCATTAATAGAGTTTCTCCCAAAAAGAGAGAATTTGTCATGCTGGAGCAATCACTGCCAAATCTTTGTGCCGATCGGATTGATTATAATATTCAAGGTGCCTATTTTCAAGGCTTTCTCACTAAGCAAGAAGCGTTGGAACTATATGACGAGCTCAAATTTGTGGAGGGATGCTGGATTGCATCTCGTATTGATCTTCTAAAAAAATTAGCAAAATTTTCTCTCTTTATGACTCAAGATTGTTGGGGTGGAGCGGCTAATTATGTAACATCTCGCTGGCTGGCTGATGCTATGATTAAAGGATTGGATATTGGCCTTCTTTCCTGGCATGAAATTCATTTTGGGATTGACCATGATGTTTGGGATAAACTGTTGCATGCAAAAAATCCGTTTATTCAACAACAAATGCAAATGCTTGCCAATGCAAATGATTATTATCAACTGGTCGATCCTTCAGAAGCTCACGTCATTGTACGATTTAGATGTCGTGGTATTGATCCTTGGGTTATGCACAAAGGGCAAATTGTCAGACTCACTTCTATTGATGCAGAGTTCGCTCAAGAATTTGAAGCTCTCAAGGAAAAAGCAGCCAAGGGTTGGCCCATCAAAATGCTAAGCGAAGTTGTTGCTTCCAAATGACTAAAAAAGTAATGATGAAAAAAAAGTATTTTTCTAAAAATCCACATCATTGATTTTCTTTCCATTTTTGAATAAAGATACTTTTATCATTACCTAAGAATCTAACAGCAATAAGGTCTATTAACCTTTTCCTATCCCGGTTATTAATTATTCGCCAACACTTTTTTAAAAAAGTCAAATTTTATACTTTTACTCAAAATTGTTTTTAAGCGATTAAGTGTTATAAAACACACCAAAATAAGTCAATAATTACTATAATGGTATTCAACATCCTTAATGCTAAAATCCTGTGCAATTGAGCTCAGGTAGCCTACAACTTGGCTGCAGGAACTGTGTGAATGGAAAGGAATTGTTAATATTAAGATTTAGGGTTATCGTATGCCTTTTATCTTCATGAGATCACACAATGTCTGAACATTATCCTGAGATCACCATTGCCAATCGAAAAATCGGCCCTCTACAGCCACCCTATATTATCGCTGAAATTTCCGGTAACCATCTCAGAGATAAAAAGAGGGCCAAACTTCTGTTTAGTGAAGCTAAACGTGCAGGGGTAGATGCGATCAAAATCCAAACCTACACACCCGATTCTCTAGCCATTGAAATTGCGCGTGAAAAGATCGATTCTAAACCCCAATGGAAAGAAGCTTGGGGATGGAATACCGGTGACATCTACCATCTATATGAACAAGTTTATACCCCTCAAGGTGAATTCACGGAATATCTTTTTGCTTTAGGCAGTGAATTTGAGCTCACTGTTTTCAGTACCCCTTTTAGTGTTAAAGATGCACGCTATCTGGCAGAAAACTTTGACCCACCAGCCTATAAAATAGGTGCCTTGGAATATGACTTTTTTCCTTTATTAGAGATAGTGGCCCAAACCAAAAAACCCATCATCTTGAATGTTTGCATAGCTAACCTTGATAAAATCAATGCCACTCTTAACTTTTTAAAGAGGGCTAATAGCGGACCTGTTGTTCTTCTTACAGGTCCAAAAATTTACCATGCCGACTCTGCAAAAAACTTCTTACTCGGGCGCCTATCGGCCCTTCAAGAAAAATTTTTTGAAACCAACGTCTTAGGTTTGAGCGATCATTTTCTACGAGGTGAATACAACGGAACATATTACCAAGGATACGAGTTTTCTGTGGCCGGAATTTTACAATATGGAGCCAGGATTATTGAGAAACATTTTTGCGGTTGTCGAAGTGGGCTGCCTGGGCAATCTGGGGAAGATGTCGATGGAGCAACTTCCATTGTAACAGAAGAAATGCTTGCTTTGGTCTATTGGGCAAGGCAGGCTTACCGGAAGTTGCGAGGGGAAAAGATTTCATCCTATAATGAAAACGAATTGCAGTTAATCCAACGCAAAGCGGCCTATGGATATGGAGAAAAAATGATCGGGCCTTCACAAGCCGAGATTGATAGCAATGAAGCTGGGGCTACGCGCTATATCTATGCCAATCGGGATTTACCCAAGAACCATACTTTACAACTGGATGATTTGCATTTCAGCCGAGCGATCCATCATGCCCATCCTGATGCTAAGAAAATGACTTTTTTACCAACTTCCACAGTATCGCAAATTCTGGGAAATTATTTAAAACATGCTGTTGAAAAGGGTGATCCTATCTTTGCTGAGTCGTTAAAAAACTCGATTGACATTCATAAACCCTATGAGGCAGGTCTTTTTAATATTAGTCAGTAAATAGTTGCTTTTTGTCTCTCTCTGTGCTCTCTGTGTTCTCTGTGGTTCAATATTAACCACAGAGCACACAGAGTGCACAGAGAGAGACAAAAAGCAATCTGCCTCTTTCCTACTCCCCTCTCCTTGAATTTCATGATTTATATAATATTTCGAAAACAGTGAAATATTTATCTTATCTTTAACCAATATTTAAAAATTAGCTTTTAAATATGCCGCTTATACATTCGCAAAACCATCTTTAAAATCGAAACTAAAAACATCTAAATATTCAAGTAAATTTAGTTATTTTAGCAACTTCGAGAGCCACAAGCAGATAAATTTTTTTAGAGAGACACAGGTAATTTTTTTATGAATGAGATGCCATCATTTTTTGAATTTGATAGTGTTCAGAGCTACCCTCCTACATTTGATACAGGCCCTTTTCAAGCCGACATGGATATAGACGATGAATCAAGCAGCTCGGGAACAACGGAGAAAATGGTTGAGGATTATATGGAAGAGGAAAAGAAATCCGATTTTCAAGAGGATGCTTCTCTGAGCCTAACTCCCTTAGCCAATAAAATCATCAAATTAACGAATGGAGAGCTTAGAGAAGATTGTTTGGAAAAAATGAGTGAAGGTCTATCGAATTTCATTCCAGAAAAGCTTAAACACAGCATTGATCAAAAATTTTTTGCTAATTTACATGGAGATGGTCTAATCGGAGACTCTCATTTGGAAGGAGGGAATCTTAAAACAAACCTTCCTTTCATATTAAAGGTTTTAAAGAATACTCCACAATCAATCTCAGAAGAAAGACGAAGGTTATGTTCAGATTTTGAAAATTTAGTCAAGTTACTGGACTTAATCAAAAAAGTTAAATTTACAAAGAAAGAATCTGTCAACAAGCTAGCAACGCACATTGTCTCCCTATTAAAACAATTAAAACAGGGAGAAATTTTTCTTTTTCCCGGAGGCTGGAATGGAAGTCCGCCCCACACTATGCTCTATGAATTTCAAAATTGCGGCGATAGCTTTTCACTTAAAATTGGCAACACAGGAAAAGGGATCGAAAATGCCCCCTGTTTAATGACAGACAAATATAATTATCAACCCTTTGTCATGGTCATCAATATTCCTTTAGACAATGTGTTTTCAATAGCTTTTTGGGAGGTCACACTTTGTATGACCTATGTTAGTAGGAAACTAGCAATTTTTGACCCGATTAGAATTTATCAAGACTGGGTATGGTTGTTGGATGGACAGTTAATTGAGGAATGTGATCCTTCAAACATTTTAATAAAAGCTCAAAAAGATGGCACCTGTGCCATGAAAATCATTTTAGCCTATCTGAAGATGGGCTTAGAAACCATTGAAGCAAAAGATGCCATTCATCAAATTAAATTTTGGTCTCTAGCTAATTACTATCTCTCAAATGTTAAACCAAAGAATTATTCAGACTTGGTTTTAAGGGAAAAAGCAGCTAGTGCATTGGCCAAAGCAACACTTTATAGAACAGAACATCATCCACATTTTTTTGGTGAGGGTTCTTTTGTAGAAGATCTCATAAAGATCTATGCTTTGATATCTGCTGTTCTGAGGGAATGTCATGCTTTTAGACAAAATTCTTTTCCCGTTCATCAAGAGTATTACAAATTGGCTTATGGTAAAATAGAAGGTGGTTTTTTTGAAAACCGACTAAACATAACAAAACATTCAAATGCTTCAGAATCATCATCAGAACCATCGAAAAAACGACAAAAGATAGATACTAAAGATCCGATTTGGGATCAGTTAGTCGAAGTCTCCAAGCTACCAAAGCTTGCCTATTGGACCGATGCTCTTTCCTCATGGGCAGACTTTATCAATCAACAAAGTCACAATGAGTATCAATACGATTCAGCTCAAGAAATTTGTCACAATTTCCACCGTTTTGTTCGAACATTACCCCTTCCTAAAAGAGGCACTTTTTCCGTCGCAAAAATAGCAAATAGTGCCATCGTAACAGACCATTTAAGAACTTTAGCAAGCTACATTTGTATTGAACTTCACATGTCTAAAAGTAATTTCGCTTCATGTGTTATTGATTTTTTACATCTTTTTGCTATAACCGACTTTCTTGCGCGTGAGGCCATTCTCACCCGCCATAAATTTGATATTTTTGATTTGAATCTCTACGTTCCTCTCTTGCATGCTCTTTTTCCCAAAAATCCTTCGGCTTTGACTCTGCCCTATCTCGATTTAATAGATCAAGAAAGGTTATTC
>Ga0364910_1051_pt1 | contig 62825 bp, 95 predicted proteins | sample SorcelJu500001C4_3_FD_206970 | JGI IMG/M metagenome (GOLD analysis project Ga0364910, IMG submission 206970) | Enriched cells from Trout Bog Lake Hypolimnion, Wisconsin, USA - BchlTB.June25.5000.01.C4 | ecosystem: Environmental > Aquatic > Freshwater > Lake > Hypolimnion/Profundal zone | place...
TTCGGTGAGCCTAGAGAAATCAAAAAGGCCGCCAGAAAACTCTAGGTTTCAAGATAAGCCTGCTGCAGTTTTTCAATATTTGATGATAACCAGACATTACTGCCAAAGGGCTGGACCAAAAGACTATTTTGCCAGCCCTTTTTCTTTCGCTGCTTACCGCAAAAAGGCTAAAGCTGAGTTGAATAGCTGCAGTGCCGCAAAGGGTGCTGTTGGCAAATTGGCGAAGGGAGACATTCGTAATGGTAGTTAAGGTACAGGATGTTATGGAACTAAGTGAACTGAGTGAAGGTAAGATTGTGGCGGGGCATAGTGGACTGGGCAAGGCGGTATTTTGGGTGCATGTTGTTGACTCTTATGACGTTTTGGAGTGGGTGCAAGGGGGAGAACTTTTATTCACCACCGGCATCGGAATTCGTGATAACTTAGAATATTTCCCGGAATTTGTACGCGAGTGTTCTGAAAAAGGAGTTGCGGGCCTGATTGTAAATATAGGCCCATATATACAGGAAATCCCGAAGGCGGCCTTTGCAGTGGCCGACGAGTTAGGGTTCCCGCTATTCGAAGTGCCGTGGGCAGTCAAACTTGTCAAAGTTACCAGAGCTATTTACACATATATTGCCAAGAAAAATATTGAAGAAAAATCAATCCAGGATATTTTTGAAAACGTTTTAGAGGGAAGTACCTATAATTATGATAATCTTCTTGCCAGGGCGGCATCCTGCGGTTATGATTTGACCGAACCGCATCAAATTATGGTAGTCAGGTTTGAGCAATTGGCTGCCTATTTTCAGAAAACTGGGACGTTGTCGGAGCAACAAATGTTGGTTGTCAAATTAGAAATTCTGTCGGCTATAACGGGAGTATTTACTCATCTGGGGAAAAAGGTTCTTACGCTTATTCGCCTAGATGCGGTCATAATTATGCTGCCTTCACAGCGAAATTATAAAGAGCAGCAAAAGACGAAGGAGATCGCCAGCGAATTACTACGCGTCCTGCCGACCCGGTTTGTTGGGCTTAGTTTTAATGTCGGCTGGGGAAATCCCCATAAAGATATCACTGAGGCAAAGAAAAGTTTGGCGCAGGCCGAACAATCGATTCGGGTTGTACAGACTATTCCTGATTCTGCCAAGTGTATGGGCTATGATGAACTGGGCTTTTTCAAAGTGCTATTTAGCGTAGATAGAGAGAACTTGGAGGAATTCCGCAATGAAGTTTTGAATGGCTTGCTGGAGTACGATCGCAAACACTCTGCTGAGCTTGCGAATACGTTAGCGACATATCTGGAGGAAAACGGAAATTGCGCGCGGGTATCCGAGCGACTTTACATACATCGCAATACTTTAAAATATCGCGTGCAAAAGATTACTGATATATCGGGAAGAAATCTGTCTGACCCTAATGATCGGATGCTGCTATATTTTGCTACAATAGTACAAAAGTTTCTCTGCATGTGAGCGATCTATAAAGGCAGATGCATTGATGGGACAAGTGAGCGGACGAAATTCATATTTTAAAAGGGCTTCCGAAGTTAGAATCTAGGAAGCCCTTTGGCGTTTAATTCAAATTCATTTCTGGCGGGTAGGGTGGAGCGCACCAGTAAGATGGGGTTTATGATAAAATTTCAATAAACATCTGGGAAAGGCGGGGATCGAACTGAGTTCCCGCACACCGCTTGATTTCAGCCAACGCGGCAGCGGGAGGCATAGCCGTGCGGTATGGGCGATCGGAGGTCATGGCGTCGAAAGCGTCAGCCAGGGCCAGTATTCGGCATTCCAGGGGGATCTCATTACCGCTGATGCCCAGGGGATATCCATTGCCGTCCCACCACTCCTGATGTTTTAATATCCAGTCGGCGATAGGTTCGAGGTCAGATGAAGCTCGGGCGATACGAAAGCCGATTTCGCAATGGCGCTGCATGATGGCAAGTTCTTCTGGGTCAAGTTTTGCGGGTTTATTCAGAATGTTGTCGGGGATGCCGACTTTACCGATATCGTGAAATTGAGCGAACAGCCGCAGATCGGATATTCTAGTACGGGGTAGTTTGAGTTTACGGCCGAGCTTTTCCGCCAGGTCCTGCAGCCGATCGGCATGGCCTTCGGTGATATAATCCCGTTCTTCCAGCGCTTTCATCATGGTCTGAACGATGGCGCTACGGGTGCTCTGGCTTTGATGCATTTTCTGCCGGTACATTTCGTTGTCAGCCTGCTTGAATATTTCTTCGACATTCTTGCCGCCGTCGTAATCTGCTGCCCAGCCAAGGGAGAGGCTGACTGGCAAATGTGGGTTTTTTCGGTTATAGTCAGTGACCAGGGCGCGGATTTCTTCCACTGCAACCTCCAGGTGCTTTTTGGCCGGCCCACGAACAATAACCGCGAATTCATCGCCACCGATGCGGGCGACTACTGCGCTTTCGTCGGGGAACACCGAGTGTAGCATGGACGACACAATACGGAGTATATCGTCACCATGACGGTGCCCGAGTGTGTCATTGATCAACTTCAGTCCGTCGACATCGCAAACTATGATGGCGACGCCGCCGCCCAGACGGGAGGCCAGCGTGTTCATCTCGGTCTCGAAATAGGTGCGGTTGTGGACTTTTGTCAAGGCATCATGAATGCTGAGGAATTCAATTTGTTTTTCCGACAGCCGTACATCAGTTATGTCTCGTACCATGGTCAATACCTTGTCCGGTCCGAGGCTTCTGAAGCGGGCATCGCGAAAACGGAGCATGCCGTCGATCATTATGCTGTATTCATAGTATTGGGTCGCACCAGTATCGATGGTCCTTTGAATGTTGGACAGATAGCTCTGGGCGATGTCGGGTGGCATCAGTTCCAGCACATTATGGCCCACGGCATCATCGGCGGAATTTACTACGGATATGAATTCTGCAGGCATCTTAAATTTCAGGATGTTTCCTTCCTGATCGAATACGGTCATTGAGTCGGGAATGGCATTCAGCATGGCAAGGTTCATTGCTTCAGCTCCAGCCAGTTCTTCCTCTATTTTTTTACGGGCAGTGATGTCCCGCAACAACGTTAGGCAGCGGACTTGTCCGCGGATGATAGCTCTTTTGGAGTTGATTTCAACGACAATTCTGCGCCCGGACTTGTCGACTGTGTCCCGCAAGTAGATCTGCGGACCGTCGGTGACTGATTTTCTCATATAATTGAGCGCCGCTGCCAGGTTTTCCGGCGAGGAAATGGCCACTGATCCCTTTGTTTTAAGTTCATCCTCCGAATAGCCGAACAATTCCACGGTGCGCAGGTTGGCCCACAGAATATCGCCATTATCCGGGTCGGTAACGATAATCGCGTCGTTGGCGGCGTTAAAGATTTCATTCAACGTTGCCTCGCTTTTAATCCGTTCGTCAAGTTCTGCTTGCAGCGAGGCATGGAGGGTGGAATTCTCCAGGGCCAAAGAGGCCAGTTCGGCAAAGCGCTCCAGTAGAGTGATTTGATCAGGATAGAAGTTGCGGCCAGGCGTGTAGAAGGCCACGCCGAATACTCCGAGAACTTTTTGGTTTACCCGTAATGGGGCGACAAATAATGCGCTTAAGTTGTCGGCTTGGGCGATGGGGCTACGTTCTTCCCAGTCCTGGTAGTTGTTTATCGCCTCGGCCTGGCCGCTTGAATACACTTTCCCCATTAGTCCCGAATTTACTGATACCCTTGGAGGGCCACCAATTCCGGCTTTGAATTCAAGATGGGCTCCATCAGCCGAGGCCAGGGCGAGGTAGGAGTCGTCGGCATCTACCAGTGAGGCGGCGCTGGTCATGATATTATCCAGCAATTGGTCCATATCCAGCTTGTTAAGAAGGTTAAACGCCGTTTCCTGCAGCGCGGAGAGCAGTATGTTCTGTTTCATTATCTGCTCGTTGCTGCGAGACAGTACTTCGTACTGTAGTCGGAGTTCTTCTTCTGTTGCGGTCAGTTCCTCATAGGTGGCCGTCATTTCCTCGTGATTTTGTTGCAGCAGTTCATGTTCCTGCAGCAGTTGGGACTCGGTCTGCTTAAGTTCTGTAACATCGTGGAAAACGTTGGCGATCTGGCTGGGTCCGACTTTGTATATGGTGGCAGAAAAGTATTTGTCCAGGGCTTTGCTATAGTGGACAGCTCGGGCTGTTACCCCGGTACGGGCCACTTCCCGGAACTTATCGATCCAATAAGAATCGATGTTTGGCAATAGCTCAAGCACGGTATGTCCGATCAAATCCGTGTGACTTTTATTGAACACTTGACCGAAAGCCTGGTTAACGAACCGGTGGCGGAAATCCACTGCAGCGCCATGGCTGTCGTATATGATCTCGTACAGCACAAAAGCTTCCTGCATGATGGCAAGAAGCTCCAGTAATTCTTCTTGCGAAACTTTATATTCAGGGGTGGTCATCTGCTCGGGGATGTCTTGGTGTAGTAGCTCATACTTAGAGGTATTATTCGGCATTAATCCGGACCTCCTAGCAAAATTGACGCAAATATTAATGCGAAGGCTTTATTTTATGGATAATTTCGACAAATTAACAGAAAAACCCTACAAAACATAAAATCTTTCCTCGTAGCGCAGAAAATACTTCCAGCATGTGGTTGTTTGCGCTGCGCTTTTCAAGGCATATCACTTTATTAATCTGTATTTTACAAGTGAAATCCGCTTAGCCGGTGTGGCTAATGTCATAAACGAAGCCCTGCCGTTGGGATGAATTAGGCCGACCAGGAATCTTGGTAAATTTGCATAACCTATTTACATAATATTATACAGGAGAAATAAAAAAAGTGACTGCCTAAGGGACAGTCGTTACGATGAAAAAAGAGGGACTGACTAAGTCCCCCTTTTTGTATTTGGAGCAATATGTAGTGATTCTTAACGAGGTAGCAGACCGCGATTTAAAGTTGTAGCTACTGTCTTTTCGCTTAATCAGGTGAGCGGTTAGCCTACTTGTGTAGTCAAAAATATCGGTAAGGTCATGTGAGATATTTGGTCCTGGAGTTCTTCTATTTTGTCGATGTGGCGATCCTCATCACTCAGAATATCTTCAAGGATTTCGCGAGTGGCGAAATCTTTTACTTCACCAGCCAGCACAATTGCCGCGTTATAAGCTTCAATCGCGCCTTGCTCTGAGTCGTGATCGTGTCCCAATTGTTTGGATACGTCACTGCCGATATGTATATCTTTCAGTTTGGAGACGATCGGGGTGCCTTCAAGGAAGATTATTCTGGCAATTAGTTTTTCCGCGTGCTTCATTTCGTCAATAGCCCGTTTTTCAAATCCCCCGTGCAGTTTCTCGTAGCCCCAGTTAGCGCACATTTCCGAATGAACGATGTACTGATTGATTGCGCTCAATTCATCGGCAAGCAATGAGTTTAAAACATCAATAAGTTTGGAGTTTCCTTTCATTTCAGCAACCTCCTTCAATAATAATACATGTTAAAGGTAACATGGCTGGCAATAAAAAGCAATATTTCGGCCTTGTTCATCAGATTTATAATCAGGCATATGGATTGATTGCTCAGTGGTGGATTTTTAGTGCCAGTGCGTCATTAGTGGTGTTAAGTGGTTGTGACAGACCCAGCCTGAGGGCGAGTTGTTCCCGGAGCTGCTTTTGCAGTCGGGAAAACATCGGGGAAGGCGGGAGGGTTTCAAATAAGCAGGGGAAGTAGTCTTGGTCAACAATTTGCTGCAACGTCCAAGGGAAATTGATGTCATAAAGCCAGCTAAGCATGATCAGGTTGTAATCAGCATATGTCTTCAATTTTTCATAGTCTAATAATTTGCCTGCCAGCAGGTCGCTGACAAGTTCCGGAGAATAGCCATCATCAGCAGGGCGCGGCGGTAAAACCCGGTAAATATCCAGTTTATCGGCATCCCGAACAATTTTGGCATATACCGTCAGCCTCTGGTCCGGGTGTTGCGGAATGCCTACTGCATTGTGGCAGGCGACTGCAAAAGCCAGCGGTTTCCATTCCTGGGGGCCGATTTGACGATCTATTTTCTCGGTTTTAAGCTGCTCTATCCCGAATAGGCCGTGGTTTATCGAATTCTTGTCTCTAAATGTGCGAAATAGGGTGAATTGTTTGAAGCGGCCAACATCATGACACAGTCCGACCGCTTCGGCCAGTCGTGAATCTGCGGCAGACATGCCGAGTGACATTGCCAGATTTTTGCAGTGATCAGCCACAATATGACTATGCCGTTCTTTTAGCAAAATATTGGGATGTATTTCGTTATCAGCGGTGTAAAATGATTTTACATATTTGTCAAACCAGGTATGCAGATCTTGTAAGACTGATATTTCCAAATTTAAGCCAGCTCCTTTGACAGCCTATTGGCCTGAGCGCAGTTGCGTCAGGCCACGGCATCAGCGGGCGTTATCCAGCTGGTATTTTGGCCAGCTGCTGGATATACGGCCCTTATTATCTTCTTTACTTCACAAGTTTATTCGCTGTAGCGAAGGGTAAGCAGCCCACCCAAGTGCAAGGACTGTTATATTTACCACTAATAATTGGTAAGATATTTTTTTAGCTTGTCGGAAATAACTTTTTTAATAGCGTTTTGATCAATTACTTCGTGGGCGATGCCGGAAGAATCGATTTTTTTGAGCTTGATTATTGAGCCTGCCGAGAGTCCTTCGGCCTGAAATGTTCCACCAATAGTATGAACGATAATATTGTAAAGATTCATCTGGTCACCTTGTTTGACAAAATTACCGGTCATTGCCAGGAAAGGGATGCCGGAAAAATCTCCTTCTCCCATTCTGAAATTGCCTGCGGCATGTCCGCCTGTGGGTCCCTGGCCATTCAGGCGGGCGTCGAAGTTCACCTTGCCGTGGACGTCTTTCGCAGTCAGAAGGGCACTATCAAGGCCGCTCCCTTTGGCGGTGAGGTTGTATTGTTGCGAGGCGGGAATTACATCGCCGTTTACTGTTAGAGTGCCAGCCCAGGCTTGTGACCGAGCATCAATTATCGTCAAGACCCCGGCTATGTATGAAAAATTGCCGTTAGCGTTGGTAAAAACAACGGAACCAAATGATCCTTTGGGAATGGAGAATTGCCCATTGGCACGGGGGCTGGTAGTTGAGCCGGTTATTTTCGCCTGGAAGGCAAGTGGCCCTTTAAATGAGTTGCCGGCCAGTACTGACGGATCAAAACTGGCGGATGAAACATTGAGGTTGAGATTTGCTGCAGTGGGGGCAAAGGATATATTGCCGCTCAGCGACATTGGCTGGCCAGCTACTGTGGCGGTGGTATCTGAAAGTTCAACTCTTTTATCAGTTAGCTTGATTTTGCCTGTTCCCTCACTGAAGACATAGCCGTTGATGTTGGCAGAGACTTTCTCCATAGACCCTTCCCCGGAAAATGAATATTCACTTGTCTGCCGAGTTACTGTAAGAACCGGGTTTTTCAATAGGCCACTACTGATACGGATACTGCTAGGCAGTATTAAATCCAGTGGCAGTTCATTTACCGCAAGTTGGTCAGCTTTGATTTCCAGGTTTCCGGGGCCGCTAAAGTTCCAGTCGCCTTTCGCAGCAAGCGGTGTGGTACCGGTTTTGCCAGTAAAATCGAGTGCCAGAGTTGGATATTTGGCGAAGTCAATGGTGCCGTCGATCGACTCCAGCTTCCGGTTATTCAGTGAATTGATGGTCAAAGCGCCTTGCTTAATTTTGACTGTTCCGCGAAAGTTAAGGGGTTGGCCGGTATTTGTTTTCAGTAAAGTTTCCCAGTTCCAGTGTCCGTTCTTTTGATCAAGCATGACCACCGGATTATCCAGGGTGACGCTTTGCAACGAATGAAGGTCGACTTTGCCGGATAAAAGGTCGCGTAAAACAAACCGGATGGAGATCTGATCGCTTTTGCCGATAATGGTCTTTTGGTTGTCGCAGACTGTAACCTGATGGGCTGTCAGCGTCCCGAAAAATGAGAAATCGATACTGCCGACTTGAAGTTTGCCGTTGATATTTTCATTTATTTTTGCTATCAACTGTGATTGGGCGCTATCGAGTGCTCTGGCGACAATAGAATTCCAACAAAGAACGAGAGTCAATAAGAGCAAGGCTATTGTAATAAATAGCATGTGACGTTTTTGGGGCAATGGCTTCACCTCCGATATCTATTATATTTACACGGTGGAGTAAAGGATTCCTTCCTTTAGGTCGGTATCTGCAGTGAGTAAATATTATCATATATGACAACTCATTCCGGGCAGTAAAATAGCCATTCCCGTCTTGAACGGAAATGGCGCGGTGACGAAGTGGTAACTACCAGGCACAGTCAGTCATAAAATAGGAAAAAAGGTTGGCGAGGCTAGTTATGAGAAGAAATCGGGTTTGTGAGCAATTGGAGAATTACGACTTTACCCGAAAATCGTTTGCGATTATTACCTTGGACATTTTGACACAGACGCTGGAACTGGAGGCGCAGCAAGCCCAACAAAATGCGGTGACGATCGCCGCACTAGGGTCTTCCATTGCTGCAGTTCTGGCAGCGGTCGTATGATCGCTGCCAGAACTGCGAAGATTTTAGTTGTTAGTTTCTTTATATACAGTGACCGCCGGTCTAATTTCCAGTTGCTCGATTCTACGGATTCTCTCCTCCATTCTGATAGCGACATCATCATTGATGGTAGGGCGCGCTGCAGCATAATTATCGAAGTTCTCCAGAACTAATCACCTCCTAACAGGTACAGTAGGCGCGTAATCCACCTCTAGGAGTATTTTGCACAATATGGGCGTCGTTAATCACTTAAGTCACAGACCAATATTTTCATGGGAGAATAACGCTGATAACGGATGTTAAATAATAAATATACAGGCTGTTCAAAGAGGCCAAGATACCAGGAGCAGCTGGGGTTGCGGAGCACCGCACATTAACTGTGCGAATGCAAGCAAACATAGCCGTGATGCGAGAGTGGCCTTTATAAACAGCCTGAAAAGGCAGTGCCGCTAGATAGTCTATCAGTTGGCCAGACATGTGACCTTTATCTGATCGACAGGCGGTTTGCGGACTCGAAAAATTCGGAGCAAACCGATAGTTGAGCGTCACATGTCACTATTAATCGACAGGATGATCATTCGGGGGCAAGGCCTTCTTGAAGAGCAAACCGGTTCTGGATAAATTCGTGGACATTCATACCGCAACGAGGGCATTGACGATGACGGCGATGATCGTGCTCAAAGCCGCAACAGGGGCAGACCCTGACAACCTCAATACAGCGAACTTCGTAGATTCTGTGTTCTACATTAAAAGCGCCGATGCACTGTTTACAGCATCTCACTGGGTGATGTTCATGGTACTCTTTATAATATTTTTCCATTTGATAACCTCCTTTACTTTTAGTATATTCTATGCAATAAACGGTAAGATGTTATGTATAGTATCCAATGGTTTTTAGAAAAATTTAAAAGATAGAAAGTTGAATTCCAACGGCGCTATATTCCAAAAGCACTGGCTGCTTTTCGCAGGACTGCCGCATGAAAAGCTGTTAGATGATTAGCGGCTGTGGGCGAAAAGAATGATTTCTGGTATAATAATTACTGTAGTCTCTAAAACAAGGAGGTAAATTAATTTGAATAAGACATTGTGGATTGTTATTGCGCTGGTGGCGGTTGTAGCATTTTTAGGAATAGGCAGCTACAATTCATTAGTCAGTATGAACGAGCAGGTCAACAGTAAGTGGAGCCAGGTTGATAATCAACTGCAACGCCGGAGTGATCTGATACCCAATTTGGTGAATACGGTGAAGGGCTATGCCGCTCATGAACAAAAGGCTATTCAGGCGGTGGCTGATGCCCGGGCGAAGCTTGCCGGCGCCGGTGGGCCAGCGGCCAAAGCAGGAGCCAACAACGAGCTTAGCGGCGCTCTAAGCAGGTTGCTTGTGGTGGTAGAGAACTATCCAAACCTCAAGGCAGATCAGAATTTCCGCTCGTTGATGGATGAACTTGCCGGCACTGAGAACCGCATAGCTGTGGCCCGCAAAGATTATAACGATGCGGTGCAGGAATACAATGTAAAAATTCGTTCTTTGCCAACCAGCCTGTTTGCCAGAATGATGGGCTTTGGTCCGAAAGAGTATTTTAAAGCCGAGGAAGGTGCTAAAGAAGTTCCCAAAGTGAATTTTTAACGCCAGGTAAAGAGAGGAATTGCGCATGAAAAAGTGGCTGGCCTATCTGGTGTTGGGGGCATGTCTGGTTATCGGCCCGGTTGCCTGGGCTCAGCCGAAAATACCGCCGGCTCCCACTTCAGGCAGCGTATTTGTCCAAGATTATGCCGGAGTGCTCAGTGAAGAGACTAAGACCCAAATAGATTCACTGGGAGCACAACTAAAAACCCAAACCAAGGCCCATGTGGTTGCGGTAACGATAAAGTCACTTGAAGGAAGCGTACTGTCTGATTACTCTCTGGCGATTTTACGCCAGTGGGGAGTGGGCGACAAAGCCCTGAATAATGGCGTTGTAATTTTAGTGGCAGTCGGCGACCGTCAGTCAAGGATTGAAGTAGGATACGGCCTGGAAGGCCGGTTGCCTGATGCTAAGACCGGCCGTATTCAGGACCAATATATGATCCCTTACTTTCAGAAAGGTGACTATGACCAGGGAGTTTTGAACGGTTACCAGGCAGTAGTCGGTGAAGTGGCCCAGGAATATGGCGCCCAAATCGGAGCGGACGCCACTCAGGTTGCCGAATCCAGGCCTGCCAACCATAATGGATTCTGGGATATGCTGCCATGGTGGGCGCGTATTATAATCGTGGTTGTCGTGCTGCTGCTATTCATTTGTGATTGGGTCTTTTGGGGCGGTGCTCTTACCTTTTTGCTGTTGTCGATGTTTCGCGGCGGTGGCGGAGGTGGAGGCTCAGGTGGCGGCGGATTCGGTGGAGGCTCAGGCGGCGGCGGCGGCTCGGATCGCAAATGGTAGGCTATTAAAGCGAAGCCTTGAACGCCATTATCAGGCTTCAAGGCTTTTTCGGTTGCTCGGCGGATCGCGGTTGGGATGACAGCTGGGGCGAATGAAACTGGGTAGCGATAAAAATTAAAATAATATATAATAATAATAATCAATCGATAGAAAAAATCCGTTATTCGGAGGGCATAAGGATGGAACTTCTGACATTAATTAATAAGGCTGAGCAGACGCATCAGTTGGAGAAGGCTGAGATTGTCGCTCTGCTTGAGTCGGCAGAAATTAATCAGGAGTTATTCGCGGCCGCCGATCAGGTGCGTCGCCGCTATGTCGGCGATGAAGTACACCTCCGGGGCTTGATAGAATTTTCGAATATTTGCAAGCAGAATTGTTTGTATTGCGGCTTGCGCCGGGACAACAAAAGTCTGGAGAGATATCGCCTTGAGCCGGATGTTATCATTGATTTTGCCCGCAAGGCCAGGGATTACGGGTATCGGACAATGGTTCTGCAGTCAGGGGAAGACTCCGGATACAGTTTGGTTGAGATGCAATATATCATCCGCAAGATTAAAGAGCTTGATGTGGCTATTACCTTAAGTGTAGGCGAGAAGAGCCGGGAAGAATACAAGGCTTACAAGGACGCTGGCGCTGACCGCTATTTGCTGAGGATCGAAACGACAGACCAGGCACTCTATGATGCAATGGACCCGGGGATGAGCCACGCCAACCGGTTGCGTTGCCTACGGGACCTGAAGGAACTGGGGTTTGAGGTCGGTAGCGGCTGCCTGGTAGGGTTGCCTGGGCAGACACTGGAATCTTTGGCTGATGATATTTTGTTTTTTAAAGAGATTGACGCTGATATGATCGGGGTGGGTCCATTCATACCCAATCCAGATACTCCGCTAAAAGATCAACAGGGCGGGGCGTTTGAGCTAAGTTTGAAGGTTATGGCGATAGTCAGGCTGCTAATGCCGGATATAAATATTCCAGCTACCACGGCGATGGAGTCATTGAACCCCAATGGACGGATTATTGCTCTAAACAGCGGCGCCAATGTGGTGATGCCAAATGTTACTGAAGGTGATTATCGTCGGATGTATGCTCTTTACCCTGGGAAAATCTGCATTGGTGACACTCCGGCCCACTGCCGGACGTGCATTACCGGGAAAATTAGCGGCATCGGTCGCAAGATATCACAGGATTGCGGTTATAGAAAAAGAAGGTCCTGACAAGGGCAAGTGCGCCCGGAATTTCGTCGCAAGCTGACATATTTCCCGGGAAATCTTCGGCATAATGCCCGATTTTCCTTGAGGCGTTGCATTTGACTGGATATATTGCAAATATGTGGTAATTATTGCGCGCTTATGGCTATAAAGTGGGTACGATGGCCAATAAAATCGCAGAATAGGTACAGGGCTACCTGGTTATTGTCGACGATTTATATTTACTAGACTTTCCAATAATTTCAGAGTTGACATGAAGGTCCGAGGTAGATATAATATACTAGTAACACCAAAGGCAGAACGACTCCGTAGCTCAGCTGGATAGAGCGTTTGACTACGAATCAAAAGGCCGCAGGTTCGAATCCTGCCGGGGTCGCCAGTAAAAACAATACTCGCAGGGCATTATGCTCTGCGAGTTTTTCGTTTGTACCCAAGTAGTACCCAAGTAGGTTTTATTCGTCTGTTTTTTCGGGTGTTTCAGTGTCGGTTTTGGGAGAGGGTTTAAGGTAGGTTTCGAGGGTTGTTGCGGCGCTCATTTTTAAGGATGGGGTTGTGTGTGAATATGTTCCGAGGGTGGTGGTGATGGTCGAGTGTCCCATTAGCTCCTGCACTACTTTCGGATTTACTTCCGCCATTAGCATCTGCGAGGCAAATGTGTGTCGGAGGTCGTGTACTCTTATTGTGGGGATGTCGAGCTTTGTCAGGATGCGGGTCAAGATCTTGCGGAGCGAGTCGGGCGAATAGGGTGTTCCGTCTGGGTAGGCGAATACGAGGTTCTGGGGGTTATCTGCTGCTGAGCTTTTTGCTCGCTGCTGAGCGAGGATGTCGAGTGCGGTCTGAGGCAAGGGAATCATGCGCTTGCTGGTGAGTGTCTTGGGGTCGCTGAGGGCAAATCCCTTCGCTGCGCGGGTCAAGCTCTGCACTATATGTATTGCCCCGGCTGCGAGATCAATGTCTGCCCAGCGGAGCCCTAGGGCCTCTCCTCTGCGCAACCCGGTAAAGATAATAAAAATTATGCAAGGGAGGAGGGGTTCGTCCATCTCGCTGGCGATGAGCTTGTTGATATCGTCGCGAGAGAGGGTTTTCATTTCTTTGCGCTCGAGGCGCGGCATGGTCACGGAAGCGGCTGGGTTGTATGTTATTAGGTTTTTCGCTATTGCATCATTCATGGCTGCGCGGATCACCTGGCGCACGAGGCCAATGGTACGAGGCGATAGGAATTTGACCGGGGCATCGGGCTTAACTTTGATCTGCTTTGTTGTCAGGATCTTTATTAGGCGCTGGATGTCGGTCGGTCTAAGGTTTTGGAGTTTAATCGATCCGATCTCCTGCGGAATGTGTTTTGCGATAACGGTATAATTCCGGACGGTCGACGATTTTCGCTGGAGTGATACTGTGTCGGCGATCCATTGACTTACCCATTCGGATAAGGTTGCTGTGTTCGTCGATGTAAAGAGGAGACCTTTTTGAGATAATCGGATTAGTTCGTTAATTTGGCGCTGAGCTTCTGCCTTTGTTTTGCCATAGCGGGAATGAGATCTTCCATTGATCAAAATACGCCCTTCCCAAGATCCATTTTCTCTTTTTCGGTAGCTTCCCTCTCCATTCCCGCGCTGGCGTGGCATCAAAAACTCATCTCCACCCTAATTACTTTCCCAATTATCGTAACATCTTCTTTTTTGCAAAGCAAAGGGGCATAATTGCTATTTGCAGCTTGCAAAATTATTTGTCCACCCTGGTAACGAATCCGACGAATCATTCCTTCTTCTTCGTGGATTATTACGGCTACTTCTCCATCGTCTACATGGGGTTGGCGACGAACCAGCACCTTGCTACCATCTATAATATGGATTTCTTGCATTGAGCTTCCCTTAACAATGAGTTTGAAATATTCTCCGTCTAATACATCTTTCGTAGACACAAACACCCACTCCAGTACATTATTATTATCGTAGAGGGGCGCTTTTGCGGTAATTTCCCTGAGTAGCGGGATTTTTGTAACGTCTGTTATTGGCTCAATGTCTTTTAATTGCTGGTAACTATCGTCCAAGATACCGGCTATCTCAAGTAGTTCTGAATAAGGGAATGCGTATGCGATCGATAGTCGTTTTAGAATATCTGCACTAGGCTTTGGTAGATGGTTGCTTCTCGAGTCTATCCCTACTTCAAGCTGCCGAATGTAATTGTGCGATAGACCTGATCTCGATGCCACACTTCGAAGAGATTCCCCTTTGCGTAGGTTCTGGAGAAGATTCCCTAGATCGTTAGTCACTCTTATCACCTCCTTGTGATTTTGGGTTGTAATACAGCCATTACAGACATTGTATCACGAGTGTTTCAGGATTACAAGCGTTTTGTAAAGTTAATATTACGATTAATGTAATACCATCTCAGTGAGGCGGCTTTAAATAAGTCGAATCATGTCGGTAAGCCCAGTTGACAAAAACGTAATTGATGTATTACAATAAAAAAAGAAAGGGGTGAGGGTCGTGAACAAGCTAAAGCATTATAGAAAAATCAAGCATTTTACCCAGGAGGAGCTGGCGGCAGCTTCGGGTGTGACGCGGCAAACGATTGTCAGGCTGGAGAGCGGGAACGGAAATCCGCTATTGGTGACAATGGTTGCTCTCAGCGAGGCGCTGGAGTTGAAAGTCGGCACCGTTTTCCCGGCTGTATTGGGAGGTAATGCTAAAAATACTAAAGTGGGAGGCGAGAAGGTTGGCTAAGACTGAGGCGCTTATTTTAGAAGCGATTGAGGGCTTGCGAAAAGAGATCGATCCTGATCGGCTACTTGATCTCAAGGGAGCTGCGGCGGTTCTGGGTGTGAGTATGCCAACGATTTATCGAGTTTCGGCGCATCCTGATTTCCCGGTTATAAGATTGGGACGATTGATCAGGGTCAGAAAGCGGGCGCTAATCGAGTTTGTCGAGAAGTCGGATTTATCGAAGCTGTCGGTATAAATTAAGGGGGCTTGTTGGTGGAGAAGATTGCTGTAGATCTCCCGGTGGTGGATTGCGTTGCTGAAATCAAAATTGTCGATGGCTCCGAATTAAAAATTATCGATAAGGCGAAACAATATGTGGTGGCGGCGATCGGCTTAGATGGTGTCGGGCGCGTTGAAATAAAGGCAACGAAAAAATATATTACTTTTGTTGCGTGCGAGTTAATTAGCGAGGCAATGAGGCTTGCTAGTCAAGACAATGATCATCAAGCATTAAAAATGATCATGGGCAATGTTCTGGATGTATTAAAAGGTTGAGGAGGGATAAGCGTGGCTGCTGATTTAAAAATTATCGAGCAAAGTGCAAAGATTGTATGGAATTTCGAAGAGGTCAAAGCTGAGCTGCGGGCGCATGTTGAAAAGTATGTTGGGCTGGTTGTCAATGATGATAATCTCAAAGGTATGGAGGCTACTCAGAAAGAGATCGCAGCGCTGCGGCTCAAAGTCAGCAAGTTTCGGCTGGCGGTCAAAGCGGAGAATGAGAAGCCGTATCTTGCATTCGAGGTTCAGGCGAAAGAATTGCTCAAGCTGATCGAGGACGTGGAGGTTCCCATCAAAGATCAGATCTTGAAATATGAGGATGATCGTCGGGAAAAGAAGCGTGTGGATTGCGTGGCGCAGATTGCATCGGTTGCTGCTGAGTTGAGCTTGAATGAGGAGTATGTCAGGCAGATCGTTGTCGATGAAAAATGGCTGCTGCGCGGCGCTAAAAAAGGCGAGGTCAAGGAAGCAATTCAAATGAGAGTCTGTTGGTTCTTGGATATTCAGCGGAAGGCGGTCGAGGCTGCTACTTTCAAGGCACAAAAAATCGAGATGGCAAAATTCATGATCGAGTCGCTCAGCGTTGGGTTGATATCTCCGCTCAAGTTCGAAGATATCGAGAATCGAATTGATTCTTTGGATATCGGATCGCTCAAGGCGAATATCGAGGCTGAGGTTGCTAAGCGCAGAGATCGCGAGGCTGCTGCGGCTGAAGCTGCGGTTATCAAGGCGGCTGCTGAGGCAAAAGCGGCAGAGGATCGGGAGATTGCTATTACTAATAAGATCGCTGCGGGTGTTCAGGCTGCGGCAGACAAAGCGATGGCGGATGCTAAGGCTGAAGAGATCAAGCAGGAAGAGGTCAATTTGGCTCCGATCGCAGATGTTCAGAAGGTTGCTGCGAGGTTTGATGTGCAATTGGATCTGATCTTTGTCACGGCTGCGGAGTGCAAAGTCGTTGAGGCGCTATTGAGAGCGCAAGGGATCGAATATCGGGCTGCTGTGAAAAAGAGCGTGGCTTAAAAAGGGGAGGGATTGGCGATGAGTGAGGGCATCAAATGTATTGCAACTAAGCTGGCGAAGGTCATGGGCGATATCAATTTCGTTAAAAATGATGCTCATAATAAGGATCAGAATTATGGGTACGCCTCGGATGAAGCGGTGTTGATCGAAGTCAAAAATGCGTTGGCAAAAAATAATGTCGCGAGCAAAAACAAGTTCGTTATTTTGTCGGATGTCGATGGCATGAATGCGAACAATAAGAAATTTAATGTGGTCAAAATGGAGTGTATTCTTACTGCGATTGATGGCGATAGCGGCGAGATGATGGAGTCGAATGGGTTCGGTGCTGGCATGGATTATGGCGGAGATAAAGCGCTGGCTAAAGCACAGACAATTTCTCATAAGTATGCATGGCTCAAATTGCTCAATATGCCGACCGGGAATAATCCCGAAGCGGATGAAGATGTCGACAAGGAAGCTCGGGCTGCGCAGGCTGCGGCTGCTAAAGCTGCGGCAAATAGAGCTGCGAATGATCGGGCGGCTGCTGATAAAGCGGCGGCAAATAAGGCGGCTGCAGCAAAAGCTGCGAATGATAAGGCGGCTGCTGATAAAGCGGCAGCGGCTAAGGCATCAGCAGACAATGCGGCTAAAGCGGCTCCCTCGGCTGGCGGAACAGTTACTGAGCTGAAGGCGTCGGCTGCACAGCGAACGGAATTAGTTGAGTTGGCTGGCGCGCTGGGCATGGCGAATATTGAGGTTAAGGATCTTATCAAGTTGCGCTGCGGGGTTGATAGTAGCAAGGATATGTCGGTGGCTCAGGCAGATGAGTTATTGTCGCTGCTAAAGGAAATGGTCGAGGCTAAAATTGCGGCTGCTGCGGGCGTTGTTGATGATGAGGAGATTCCCTTCAGCGATCAGGCTGCGAGCTAAAAAAAGGAGGGTTTTTTGGTGGATTTATTTACTGAGATTTTGGGCGAAGATCAGGCGGTGTTCACTTTAGATTATTTGGCTGGCGAGGAGCGCTCTCGCACTTATGCTCGGTCGAGTCGGGTTTATATCGGCGGGAAAAATAATTCAGCAAGAGTCGGGTTCAATCTGGCAACAGTATCTGATTTTATGAGCGAAAAACCTTTTTGGATTAAGCCACATATTTCGGCTAAGGGGATTATATTTCAGGTCTATAAAAAAAGCACGCAGGGTGCTTGGTATGTTTCTCCGATCAAGCAGGCCGATGGTTCAATAAAAGGCTATTTTGCTTCAGCGGCTGGGTTTGAAAGATTATTGCAAGTAGCTGGCTGGCCCTATCCACTGCATATCGTTTTGCGCTGGGATAGTAATTTATCTGGCTGGGTTGGAGAGCGCGACAAAGCAATCGAACATTTCTATTTTTCGCGTTCGGCTAAAAAGCAGGATGAGGCTGCTATCTAAGAAATAAGGAGCTGGTTTTTTACTGGCTCCTTTGGTGTTGCTATTTATCTGTGGGAGGTGTTGCAATGTATCGCAGGGTGTCGATGGTTTTGTTGTTTTCCTTTCTGGTGAGCGTGTTGGCTCTATGGGGCGTGTTTATTAGGCTGGGTCAGGTAGATGCGGCGGTGGTGCATCTGCAAGCACAGGTCGCCCTATTGAGAACCTCGTCCCCTGTTAGTCGGGGCGGCGTGATCTTTGAGTCAAAGCAGATGAAGGTTACAGCTTATACCCGAGGGTATGAGTCTACTGGCAAGAGGGTCGGCGATCGGAGTTATGGAGTCACAGCAAGCGGGTATCGGATCCAGGGTGATGAGTTGGTTTTGGCTGCGGGTCAGAATATACCGTTTGGCACAAAGATTTTTGTTCCAGGTTATGGTCTTGGAGTGGTGTTGGATCGCGGCGGCGCGATTGAGGATGGTCATATTGATGTTTATATCAATGATGTTTCGGCTGCTCGGAGATGGGGCGTGAAGCAACTTGATTGCAAGATTCTTAGGTGATGGGAGGTGCGGAGGAGTTGCGGTACGCGAATATTTATAGTCAGTTTTGGGGAGATCGGCGAGTCAAAGAGCTTAATGATAAGGCAAAACTGCTTTTTTTATACTTATTGACATCGCCACATTCAAATATGATCGGGTTTTATTTCTTACCTCTCGCTTATGCTGCGAATGATATGCGATGGTTGCAGCAAGAGATTGAGGAGGTATTGGAAGATCTGGATCAGCTTGCTTTGTATGATCGCGAGTCGGAGGTCGTGCTGGTCAGAAATTTCTTAAAATACAATCCAATTCGTGGTGGATCTCAGGCGAAGGGCGCGGTCAAATGCATGCTTGACACACCGGAATCGAGCCTATTGGGAGGGTTCATTGAGGGTGTCAAGAGGTATGCGGGTGAGTATCTGATCTTATTTGAAGGTGCTTTGAGTGCCGATGGACTGTTTAGGGAGGGTGTCGGGAGGGTGTTGGGAGGGTGTCAAGAGGGTGTCGAGAGTGTCCCGAGTCCTACCCGTGGATACGGAACAGGAACAGGAACAGGAACAGGAACAGGAACGGGATACGCAATTTCGGCAGTACCCCTGCCGACCCCATACGATCAGATAATGGATTTATATAATCAGATCTGCGTGGGAATGCCGAGGGCTCAGCTATTGAATGACAAAAGAAAAAAAGCCATCAAAAGGATCTGGGTGAAAAGTCCGAGTCTTGATTTCTTTCAATCGCTGTTCATTCGCGCTGCTGGAGTGCCGTTCTTAAATGGTGAGAACGCCCGGGGCTGGCGAGCGGATATCGAATGGCTCTCTAATGACAACAATATCCTCAAGGTCTTGGAGGGCAAATATGATAACTCGACCGCGGGTTCGGCTGAGTTAGAGAGGATGTGCGCGGAATATGACCGGAATGCAGCTTCGGAAGTTAGTTGAGTTGATATGTGCGAATTATCAGCAGATCAAAGTCGATAAGGCAAAAATGGCGGGACTATGGATGATGGAGTTTGGTTCGGTTCCGGATGAGCTGATAGAGCGTGCTGTAATGCAAGTTTTACGATACTGTAAAGCGTTTCCTTCGGTGGCAGATGTTCACCTGTCGGTCGATATGCTGCGAGCTGAGGTTCGGGATAAAGAGCATAAGGCGCTAAAGGAATCGGATCGCAAGGTCAACCCGGAAGTCATAGCTCTCCTGGCTCGGGTCAAGGAGCAAGGATTTAAGCAGGAGCGCGATCTGACCAAGGAGGCAGCTTTTATTCGGACGTTTTACCCGGAGGTCAGCGATGAATGGGTGGCGGAGAATGCGATGGAGATCGGGCAGCTTATGCGGGGCGCTGAGGTTTGCGCTATCTGTAATTGGACAGCTAAGCAATGCAGTAGCGCAGGGATGGAGTTTGTGCCTGAGATGTATCGAGGCTATCTGATTTTAGTTAGTAGAGATTGCAGAAAGAAGGCGGCGGCTAATGGATCACAAGAAACAGATCGCAGATCAGCTTGAAAAATTCAATCGGTTTATGCGGGAAGGTATTCGCGGGTTGGATCGTGAGATTTTGCGTAGGGCGTGCCACTTCACGATTCATGATACCTTTTCGAAAAATCCGAAATTATGCAAGCATGCAGGCAAGGTGCGGATGGAGCGCCGTGAGATTGAAGGCAAAGATCCTGTCGGGTTGTTTTGCACCGCTTGCGGACGGTGGCTGGATTAATGCTGATATTGGATTGGACTCAACCGGATGCGCCGCTGGTCAATCGAATCGCGGTCACTATTGGCGATCTGCGGCTTGAAAGCGCTTGCAATATTCCGAGAAGTACATTGGTCTGTGGCAAGGAAACAGCAAATGCCCTGCTGTATGGTCAGTTTCAACAGATCTGGAATCAGGCGGTTGAGCTTCTCGATAAAGAGCTGCGGGAGTTAAGAAAAAGCGATCTTGACCGCACGATAGAAGCGATGGCTGTTAAGGCAAGCAAAATAGAGGAGGATATTGTCAATGAATAAGGTTGTGCTGCTTGGAAGGTTGACCAATGACCCAGAGGTTCGTTATACACAGTCCGGCAAAGCTGTGGCGGGTTTTACGCTGGCGGTCAATAGGTTCTCAGGGCAAGGGCAGAAAGAGGCTGATTTCATCCCCTGCGTGGCATGGGAGAAGCTGGCTGAAATAATAGGCAATAATGTGTCGAAGGGTCAGCGGTTATTGGTTACTGGTCGGCTGCAGATTAGATCTTATGAAGCTACCGATGGTACAAAGAAGCGGGTCGCTGAGATCATCGTTAATGAGATGGAGTTCATCGAAAAGCGGGCTGCAGAGCATGATAGCGGCAATGATGATCCTAATCCATTTTGCGGGCAGGTAATGCCTGAAGAAGAGATTCCGTTTTAAATGTGGGGCAGCGCCAAAAATGTAAAAGCAGGCGAGATTTATCGGTCAACTAATGCTAAGTGGATACAGATAGAGGGGTTGACCGATTCGGATGTCGCGTATGTGATCATCAAGTGCGATCGGCGCAAAGGCAGGGCAAATGATATCAAGGTCGGCGCTCATCGTGTTTTTAAGAGGTCGAATATGAGTAATTTCTATGGCCCGATTGAGATTAAGATCGATTTTGTAAATGATTTTTGGCAATAGTGAGGGTTGTAAATGAAAAAGCGAATGAAATTTGAGAATGCACTCAATGATCGGAGCGAATTGTCGTGCATTGATTGTGCGGTTGGGCAGATTGTCTATCATGGGGCAGGGGCGTATGCTGATTGCCCCGCAATGCTGGTGGAGGTTCCTATTCTGTCGGGAATGAATTTTGCGGATGGTAAAATGCGGGCGAATGCCCCGGCATCGTGCAAAAGTCGGGAGGTTCGCTAATGGATATGTGCCAAGATTGCGGGTTGACTGAGGATCGTGATCCGAGGTTGCCGCACAGAATAAAAAAACGAATATGGTGCAAGCAACGGCGCAGAGCTCGGAGATTGGAAGATCTCGCTTGCACGCTGTTCGAGCAGAAGGAGAAAAAATGAATAAGTTGCTGCTGAAGATGCGCGAGGGTGGGCTGATGCTGTATGAGCGGGCTGGGTTCGGGCTGGGGAGAGAGGTCGTTCCTGCTGGCCCGGAGGATTTGAAGGAGATCGTGCGGCTGGTAAAACAGGGAGCGCTGCTTGATCAGTACCCGGAGATGCTGGAAGTGATGTATGAGTTTTGCAGGGCAAAAAATCTACATCCTAATTGGAAATCGTCGCATGAGGGCTGGGCTCTGATAAAAGAAGAATTGGATGAGCTTTGGGATGAGATTCGGCGGAAGGAAAAAGATCAGGATTTTTTTCAAATGCGGACAGAGGCAATGCAGGTTGCGGCGATGGGCATTCGCTTTATGATAGATATTTGCAGAAAAAAAGAAGAGGATGGTGAAGGTAATGTCGGAGGTTAATATCAGCTTATCTACTATTTGCGGCGGAGCTTTGGAGGATCAGTTTCAAGATCTGTATCCTGCGCTGATTAGTCAGATCAAGCAAGGGCAGAAGGCAAGTCTGTCGATCACGATCAATTTCAAGAAGATTGAAAACACGGACACAATGCTCTCGGCGGACTATTCGCTGACACCGAAATTCCCGGCCGTAAAGAAAGCGAGTATATGTCAGATCACCGGGGAAGGAAAGCTCAAAACTGATGCTCCCCAACCGCGACCGCAAGTGGTAAATTTATTTAATGCTACAGGAGGTAATGAATAATGGAAAAGTTGGAATTGATGGTCGGTAATGTCACTGGTGAGGATAATGAACTCACCCTTCGCCAAGGTCAGGCAAAAAAAATCTATGATTATAATGGTTTCCGGTATAAGGCATTCAGCACCGAGAGCTTTATTAAGCTGGTAAACTCGAAAGGTGAAATCGGGTCGGCGATCGTCGCTTATGATGATTCTGGCATCAAGGCTATTCTGGATGATCTGGTTGTCGATCGCGACCAGGATATCGTCGAATATGATTTCAGGTTCTCCCAGCAATTTTTGGAATGGAAAGGGATTTTGAATGGCGCTCGGTTGAACCAGCAAGATTTTATCAAGTTTCTCAAGCGGCGCGAACCGGATGAGGTTATTGATCTGGAGTCGCTGATGGCTCAACTACAAAACTTCAAGTTCGTGACGAATATCTCGGGCGACTTCACTTTTGATGATCGAAATAATTATACTTTCGCGATGAAGATCGGCGAGGCTGAAGGAACAGTTCGCTTGCCGCAATTCATCTTCGCTGATATCGAGATTTATAATGAGTCGGGATTCAGGCAATCGATCGAGATCGAGCTGGAGGTCGTGATCCCGAAAAATGAGGGCGAAAAAGTTCTCTTCTTGCTGAGCTGTCCAAAGCTGGAGCGCTATAAGCGGGCGGCGATGGAGAATGAGATGGGTAAAGTATTTAAAGGGCTTGATGGCTGGCTGATCGTTACTGGCGCGATTTAAGGATGGGGCTTGCGCCCCTTCCTATTTTGAGGAGGATGAGCGATGAGTAAATGTTTTGCTGATGGTGAACCTTGTCAATTCTATGGATTATGTGAAGGGGAAAAGTGCGTGGAGGTTGCTGAGATATCGTGATCAAGGATAGCGGAAATCGTACAAAGTTTAATACTGGCGCGGTTCGTGATCTGCATATTGGCAAAGGGCGCTATGATTTGCTGCCGTGGGATGCAATTCATGAGCTGGCGCTGCATTGCGAAGAAGGCGCTCGGAAATATGGCGAGCGGAATTGCGAAAAAGGGATCCCGGTGCATAGTTTGATTGATAGCGCGATTCGGCATCTATCTTGCTATCTGAGGGGCATGAAAGATGAACATCATCTGCGAGCTGCGCTATGGAATATAGCATTCGCGATCTTTATGGAGAAGAATCACCCTGAGATGCAGGATATCCCGGCGAGGATGGAGGTTGAGTGATGGCTGATGAAGCGAAAGAGCTTACCGTGGCTGAGGCTGCGGCGGTGATTAAAACGTATTGCCAGGGCGGTCGGATTCATGAGTTGCATGGCAGAATGATTGTTGATTTGATCGAGAAACTGACAGGAGAGAATGCTCGGTTGACTCGCTGTAATAAGTGCGGATCAAAGGATCATGGTTATTGTAAAAGCTGCGAGTGGAATAAAAATGAGTCGGTATTCCCGAAGGAAAGAAGGGGTATCGTGGTAAGACTCGTTATCTATGGCAAAACTGTTCCGCAAGGACGAGCGAGGTTTAAGCATATCAAATGCAAGGATGGGCGCGAGCTTGATATTGCATATGACCCTACAAAAAGCAGGGACTTCAAGGCGCTGGTTTATGAGGAGGCGCTCAAGGTCAAGCCGATCAAACCGTTTGAGGGCGAGGTCGGGATCAGCGTGGTTGTGTTCAGAGCGATGCCGAAGGATTTCTCAAAAAAGAAACAGCAGATGGCGATCAATGGTGAGATTTCACCTATTACTCGCCCGGATTGGAAAAATTATTTCGCGGGAATCGAGGATGCGCTCAAGGGCGTGATGTGGAAAGATGATAGTCAAGTGGTTGATGTTAGCGGCGGCAAGCGTTATTCTGATATCCCCCGGGTCGAGATTGAGGTTTGGGAAAAAAAGATGCTATTGTAATGCAAATATTATAGAATAGTAATGCGGGGGTGCGATGATGATTCAGGTCAATGAAAAGTGGCGGATCTCAATGGATGATCGTAATGCGGTTTTGCAGGAATCGTATGCAGGTAAGGGCGCTAATGAGGGCGAGGTTATGTGGGAGAATGCGGGCTATTATCCTTCGTTTCAGGCTGCGCTGGTTGGGTTGGTTAAGCGAGAGGTTGCTGTTCCTGGAGATTTGGTGGAGATGGGCCAGAGGTTGGATCAGATCGAGTCAGATATTCGGGCGTTGAGCGATGATATTTTTCTGGGGCATCGCTGATGAAAAAAGATGATCTTAATGATTTCCCTCTCTCTCTGGAGCAGTATGAGAAGATCCGGAAATTTTATTGGGTAATGGCTCTGGTCGATGATTGCTGTTTCTGTTCGAGTCGAGGGTGGTTTTTTAGCGTTGATCGACCGTATGGGCAATTGTGGCGAAATCCCACATATGAAGAGGCTGTGGAACGGACGCGGTTTTGTCGGTTGAGAAATAAAGGGAATCTTGGAAGCATGGGCGTGTCTGCTATTCCGGGCTATTGGCGATTCGCAGAAGATCGGAAGGATCGCACGATAAAAAATATCAAGAGAGGAAGAGGAGCGTGATGGGTGATGTATAATGTGGTTTTGCATGAGGATGGCAATGCATGGTGCGCTTTGATTGGTGAGGATCTACAGAGCGGGATCGCGGGCTATGGGGATACTCCTGGCGATGCGCTGCGCGAATTGGCTGAGAATTTTGATAAGGAGCAAATGGAATGTTCCTTGTAGTTTATAAAGATGGCTCTCGAATCGAGGTTCATGAGTGTGAGACTCAGGGCAAGGCTCTCGGGGTCTGTGAGGAAATTGCGGGCGATGAGAATAATCAGGGTGAGCTTTATTTGACCAAGACGATTGCGAAATGGATCGCGGGAAAAGCGGAGGGCTGCAGCTTATGAGTTATTGGGTAACGCTGGTGGATGATTATGGTCAGTCTGTCCCAGTCGATGCGCATACTGCTGGCGGGGTGCATGAGGAAGGCGAATGCAGGGTCGCTGAGATGAATGTCACCAGCAATTATGCAAAGCATTTTGATTTCAGGATGTTGGATGGCAAATTTGGATCGCAGACGATCGTTCAGATGGAGAATGCGGTCAAGGATCTGGGAACCCGGATTCATCGTGATTATCAGAATCCTACACCGGGGAATGTCGGCTATGTGGTGGATATTCTGCTGCAATGGGCTGAGGTTCATCCCGATGGCGTTTGGCGGGTGAAATAATGCTGAAGGTATATGGGGCATCTGATGATCTGATTGAGATTGAAGGCGATAATGGCGATATTTATGATGAATTTAATATTTATCCAAAAACTAACGAAGAATATCATCTTGGCTTTTCAGATGGTACTGTTTTGCGGGTCGTATATGATAGCGATGCTCTTTGGAGGTTGACTCCTTTATTTAAAGGGTTGTTGTTCGATAAAAAAGAGGATGGTCTGGTTTCGGCTGATACAAATGATGTTGTATATTTCAAGGATGGGGTTAAGTGGTGTGTCTGCGGCAAAGATTTGGCGATGCAAAGCGCAGGAGCCCGCAGTAGGCGGTATAAATAAAAATGAGGAGGATGGTTTGAATGAGTGAATTTGATGCTCAAGGAAATCCGGTGGAGCAGGTTGCTCCGGTAGTTGAACAGGTGGCTGCTTCCGAGCCTATTGTTGAGCAGGCTGCTGCTATTGTCGAGCCTGCTGTCGAGAAGGTCGAGGATGCTGCGGTGGCTGGTGTAGAGATTGCTGTTGGCGCGGTTGCAGAGGTTGGGTCGGTTGCTGAGGAGCAGGCCGCTGGTATCGGCGCGGATCTGAAAGCGCTTGAAGCTCGATTCAGATCTGGCGAGGTGATGGTTGCGGCTGAGATCGCGGCGATGTTTGATGGATTGAGAAAACGCGAGTCTGGGCTGATGAGCGTTATCATTCATTATGAGGAGAATATGCAGACCGCTGAGCCTTTTGTGGCAATGCATAAAATGATGGCTGCAGCGCGGCAAGCTCTCTCGAGTCTATAAAGTGGTTCTTGATGAAGCTCGGGAAATCAGGAAAAGCGCTCATATGTGGCTACTCTATATCGATGGGCGAGAAGAGGGATTGGCGAACGCTTATTCAGATATCTTGATGGGCGGCAGAACTGAGAGCGATGGAATGCCGCATGGGTCGGATGTTGGGAATATAACCTGCTCAAAGGGTTTGAAGTTGGTGGAGAAAGATTCCGAGTTTCGTTGGATCAGGTTGATAAGGGATGTCGAGAAAGAGCTGCCTGAGTGGTTGCTGGTCTATCTGCAGATTAGGCGGCTGCATTGCATCTACAGTAGCAGAAAAGGCTGGTATAAGCCTGTGCTGGTGGATTATGCGGAGGCTATGAAAGGCAAGACGGAAAAGAGTTATGGCGAGTTGATTGCGATCAGCAGGGACACTATGTCAGATTGGTGGCTGAAGCTGGTGAATGATCTCTCGATCGCTGCTGCAATAAGAGGTTTAAAATGAGAGGGTCGGCTCGAAAGAGCTGGCTCTCTTTTTTTATTTCGCTGTAGACCTTGACGAATCGTTTTTTCGGTGATAATCTGTTATCGAGTAGTTCTGTCTGACAAGAATTACGAACATGTAATATGTCAATCCCTCCAAAACGATCGCCTTGGCCCGAGGCGATCGTTTTTCTATGCTCGGGCTAATATTGAAAAGAGGCAAGGATATGCTAATTATTTTGGTCGACCCTTCTGGAGCTGGTAAGTCTACGATCGAGAGCGAGCTGCATAAACGCAATATGGCTAGTCGGCTGCGGAGTCATACTACCCGGAGCCGGAGGGCTGGCGAAAGCGGCGAAGAGTATTGTTTCGTGAGTAGCAAAGAGTTTATTGCCGTGAATCCTATTGCTCGCACAACTTATGATGGTGAGCGGTATGGGCTGAGCTTAGAAGAGATCAATCGGGCAGGCGACCGATCGAAGGATTTCGTGGTGGTTGTTGATTGGAAAGGCGCGATGGAGTTGCGCAAGGTTTATAGTGGCAAGGCGTTTTTGGTCTTTGTCGATGCACCGGATGAGCAATTGGTGCGGCGCATTAAGGAGCGCGGCGCAGATGTGGAGCGGCGGATCGCGAGGATCCATAAAGATAGGAATTGCATCATGAATTGCAATTTCGTGACGGTCAATAGTGATGGTGATCTGGAAAAGGTTATGGGCAAGCTCAAGACGGTTCTGCGGATGTTCAGGATCAAGGAAGAGCGGAGGGGCGATTAAACATGTATTTACATTTATACCAAGGATCTCCAACTGTGGGATTAACTGATGGTGTTGCTGTGAGCGAGGGAACGCATCTTTCCCCGGTGACAACCGCTTATCTGAATGCGAGCAACCCGGACACGGGCGTAGCTCAGAAGTTGGCGCTGCGGTGTGATGCTGGCTATTTGACTAATGGCAGCACCTTGGTCACGCTACCGGGAGCGAATGCGACTGATTGGCAATTGGCTCCTGATAATGCGGGAGCGCCGGGAGTATGGCAAGGCTGGGGCGCATCGCTGACCATCGCGGCATCAATCGGAGCGACGAACACGATTCTCTGGGCGCAGGCTCGGTCGCAATTGGCGGATGTTCCGCAGAGTGACATTACCGTGGCGATCAATTTCGCTGCAAATGTTCAATCGACATAAGGAGGAATTGATATGGCTGCTGTTGGCGGTAAGGTTGGCGGGTTGCTAAGCATAGCAAATAATGGGCTTTTCGCGATTCAGCCTGCATCCGGGCAGGAATACACGGTTCATAATATTTATTATGCTGGATCGGTTCAGATCAATCAGACCGATGGAGTGAATGTGTTGAATTATATGTCGGACAGCTCGGCTGGCGGCATGCTTGGGTATAACCTCAATGTTACCAACACTTTGTATATCACAATCAAGAATATGAGCGGGTCGGCAATGCTGATCGGCTATGATGGGGTGCAGACCACATGATCAAGGTGACGATCTATAATCCACCGATGCAAGGGCTCAACATGGATAATGCGGATGATACGGCAGCTTATGATCTGTATTTGAGGGGTCAGGTTCCGCAGATCTTGTCGTGGGGCTTTGACAACATCAATAATTTTACTGAGATATATGTGGATTTCGTCATGGATGATCAGATGGCTCTGCTGAAAAGCTACGAACCTGAGAGTACGGTGGTGATACAGGATGAGCAAGAATCTGGGGTTGATTGATAGGGGTATTAACAGCAATCGAAAGGTTGCGAATTTCACTTATGGTACTCTTATTGAGAATTACTTTCCGGGCTCCCCGGTTGCGCTTCCTATTGCCGAACCGGGAACAGCAACAGTTTCATTCACGGTTACATTGCCGATGCTCATAAGTTGCTCTCTGGCGGATGTAATTTGTGGCAGCGTTCCGTTTGTTGTTGCTGGCGGCATTAACACGATGGCGAGTGCAATCAATATCAGCTATCGAGTGCTGAAAAATGGAGTCAGCCAGTATGTCAGTGGTGCTACCTCGATCCTAGCGAACAACTACTGGACAGTTGATGTTTTCAGAATTTCAAGTGCTATCGTTGGAGATGTCATTGATCTCAGAATATGGGGATCAGCGACAGGTTTAAACCTCACATATAATGCTTTGATGATGCACATGTATGGAATGAAACCGTTGCCTAAGATTGGCTGGATGGATGCTCCGAGCGTAACGATGCTAAACTCAATGACTTTACTGCAAGGAAATTCGCCTTCAAAATATCCCACTACTTCCTATCTGATGTATATTAGCGGAAGTCCTACTGGTCGAGGCATGTGGTTTGCGATGGGGAATACTTATTCGGTTGGTAGTATTAAGTTCGATCCTAGCGTCAATCAGTTCGGCATAGCTACTGGTAGTCAGGGTGGCCCTAGTTTATGGAGTACGGCTTTGACTCATGCTTCTTATATGCCGTACTATCATTCACCTGCACCGACTTCAGTAATGTCTTGGGGCGAGATTCAAATTTAAGGCGGTGGCGCTAATGTCAAGGTTATTCGGTTTGATCGACAGGGCTTTATATGGAAACAGAAAGACCGTAACCTTTTCATATCCTGCTCCAACGGAGTCTTATTTCCCGGGTTCTCCAGTTGCAATACCGACCACAGAGCCCGGAGTATCTCAGATAATCTTGACGGTTACGAGTGGAATGCTCCCAACAATAAATGTCCCTGGATTGTTTTTTTTGTTTCAACCACATATGCTCGCTGGCATGCAGAATACTACCGCAGGTTCAATCAATTTATATATGCGAGTTATCAAAAACGGAGTTAGTCAAGGAACTATGGGGCCGACATCAGTAGGAGCAAATCTTTATTCAACGGCATATAGTTATGCCTGGATGACTGTTGTTCCTGGCGATGTCATAGAGTTCAGGCTGTGGGCAAGTCTTATAGGGATTAATCTTATTTACTCAGGGCTAATGATTCATCCTTGGTCAATAAACCTCTCTACAAAGATAAATTATGCAGATAACATTGTGGTTGCGTTGCCAGCATCTGCCTCGTTCGTTCAGGGATTAGCACCTGCAAAAGTTACTGGTTCTTTTATCGGGCTATCTCTTTATGCTTGCAATAATGGACTCGCTGCAGGGATGCAGATGGATGAGGCGGTAACATATACGCTCACGGGCTATCGGCTCGATCCGTCGATTCATGGGTTTTACCCGTCGAACACTACTTTTTCTTATGTGCCGAGTCACCAATTGGGGCAGGTAACCCATGCAGGGTATATGCCCTATTATTATGGATTACCAAAGATAACTTCAATAGCGTGGACTCCGCTGCAGATATGAGGTGAGTGAATGGTTAATTTAACAGATCGAGGGCATCTGGTCAAAAACAATCTCTCTGATCGCGGGCGCAAGGTTATCGCGAACCTCACGGATGGAGGTATGAAGGTCGTTCGGCAGAGCGCGGCGGTTAATGTGGGCGCTGATACGAAGCGCCTTGTAATGGTTCATCAGGCTATAGCGGCGGATCTGCTGCGCAGGGTCATAGTGCATCAGAACGTGAGCGCGGATACAAAGCGGCTGGTGATGGCGCATGTTTCGATTTCGGCTGACACGCTGCGCAGGATTATCAAAAGCGGCGGAACGGCCATGATTGAGAATGTTATCTATAAGGTGATGATCGGGCGGTCGGAAGCGGTTGATGTGATGATCGAGCGTGAGATCGGAATGAATGTCAATATTTCGAGATCAATTGGGATGAAGGTGAAGATATGAAGCTCGGCGAGATCGGGGTAAATTTACAGTTCTTTGTTAGTGATGCGAATGGGGTTGTGGATCTGTCCACGGCGACATCGGCGATCCTTCGCTATGAGGTTAATGGCAATGCGGTGCAGGTCAATTGCACTTATGCTACGAATCCAAAGCTCGGCGAAGTCGATTATCTGGTGCAGGCGAATGATTTCCAGGTTGCTGGAGTTTACACGGCTGAGGTTACAGTGTTCTTCGGATCAAATAAGTTCATCTCGAATACGGTCGCGATCTATGTGGATCCGTCGATATGATCGAGAAGCACCCGAGGCTCGAGGATAAGAAAGCGTATGAGGCTGCGAAAAAGGAATATTGTGAGATATGCGGCTCGCCCTCTCGAGGGATCGGGCCGCATCATATTTTTACCCGAGGATCTGGTGGCCCGGATATGGCTGAGAATTTTGTGCAGCCGTGCTGGGATTGCCACTATGTCAAGCTCCCTGCTGGGAAGTATTCGCAGGAGTTTCTTCTTAGTTTCCCGGCGAGGCGGCTGGGGATCAGCGTGGATGAGTGTAGGTGCAGGATCAGGAGGGCGATGGGATATGCGGTGGAAGCATGAGGATTTCTTCTGGACGGTGTTGATTGGGCTCAGCCCTTTTGTTCTTATTGCGGCTGGATATTATATTGCGGAGGTTATGCATAAATGAGCGAGGATATTCTGGTTGATGGTGTGCAGGTTTTTTGTGCGTTCACGGATCTTGTGGAGATAGCGGCGCTGGTTCCGAACCCGCGCAATCCCAATAAGCACCCGGAGAAACAGATCGCGATGCTGGCAAAGATCATTAAGGCGCAGGGTTGGCGGGCTCCGGTAACGGTGTCGAATAGATCAGGGTTCGTTGTTCGTGGTCATGGGCGGCTGCTGGCGGCTCTGAAGCTGGGTCTGAGCAAAGTTCCTGTCGATCGGCAGGATTATGCGAATGAAGCAGCGGAGTATGCTGATTTGGTCGCTGATAATCGGATCGCTGAGCTGGCGAATCAGAATAATGCGGTGTTGAAAGATTTACTGCTGGAGTTTGATGATGGCGAAATGGATATGGAACTATTCGGCTTTGATGATGCGGCGCTGGAGAAGCTGATGGTGGATGTCGGTGGCAAGGTTGATGCTGAGGTGATGCTATCCCCGGAAGTATTCGAGGAGCATAACCTCATGATTTTATATTTCGATAATGAGCTGGATTGGCAGGCTGCGAAAGAAACCTTCAATATGAGGCAGGGGACGGATGAGCTGGGCGATCGGGCGAAGAAAAAAGATGGGTCGCCAGGGCGCAAGGGCTTGATTCGAGTGGCGAAAGGCGTGGATATTCTGCGCATGGTGAATGGGCAATGAGCGAATATGATTCTGCTGAAGCGTGGGGTGAATGGGTATGGTCATATTAGTTCCGAGCTATAAGCGGGCTGGGGCAGTATTCATCCGCAAATGGTTGCCGAGCGCTGTTCTCTGTGTGCATGAGTTCGAGGCAGAGGATTATAAGCTGATGGAAGCTGGTAAGTTGGCAATCATACCTGATGCGCTGCGAGGCAATATGTCGCGGGTCAGGAATTGGATGCTTGAATATGGCTTTGAGCGTGATGAGCATGTGGTCATGATGGATGATGATGTTACGGCGGTCGGCTATCATGAACAGGCTGAGCAGGTCAAGGTCGATGAGTCAAGGTTCATGGAGTTCTTGGCGCGAGGATATCAGGTCGCTGATGATCTGGGTGTGAAGCTCTGGGGTGTGAATGTGCAGAGTGATTCGATGTTCTATATGCAATGGGCTCCGATCTCTCTGAATGTCCCGGTGCTGGGAACGCTGAGCTGCCATTTAAGACATCCGCTGAAGTATGATGAGCGGCTGAGCTTGAACGAGGATTATGATATGTTCCTGCAGCAATGTGAAAAGTACCGCAAGGTTCTCCGGTTCGATAAGTGGCATTATTATGCTAAGCATATGGATCTGGCTGGCGGGTGCGCAGCATACCGGAATCTGACGGAAGAAAAGATTCAGGCCGATCTGATGCAGAAGAAGTGGGGCAAGGAGATCGTGCGGTACAATTTCAAGAAGTCATGCAACCCGATAGTTCGGGTTCCATTTTAGGAGGATATGCTTTGAAAGAAACTGATCGGCTGTATAGTACAGATACTCCGATGGGAAAAAAGATGGCGGCTGAAATGTATGAGAGGCTTAGCGAGAGGCGGGCTGAGGATATGCGGCGCAATTTTGAGAAGCAGGTCGATAGCATGAAAGAGTTTTTTGTTGGCGATAGACCTTGGGGCGAACCTTGGAAGGCTGCTGCTACAAAGAGTGCTTCAGCGGTTTTTAGGGCTGCAGAGCGCAGGCAGGCTGAGAGGGCGTGTAAGGCTGCGAAAGATCTAAACTTTTATCCTCGGGCGCTATATGGGGGGATAGATCCAGATCCGCAGCGGCTGGCTGCTGATGATTATGATGCTGATGGGGCAGAGGAGAAGTTTAGCGATATGGAACGAATGGACAATCCTTACTTTAAGGTTGCTAGGGCAATGCAGGTTGAGATGGATAGTCGGGATGTGGGTGCAGCGGAGAGTTTTGCTGAGGCGGCTGTTGCTGCGATGAGCGAAGAGATGCGGCTGAAGTTCGAACCTTTTAGGTTAGCGCTGAATGCTACTGCTGCTGATAAAAGGGCGGCAGATCTGGCGATGCAGCTCAAGGTGGCAGATAAGAGTTTCGATAATCGGGTAGTGATCAAGCGGAGCGCAGAGGTAAGCAGCGTTAAGATTATTGTGGAGGAGGTGGGCTGTGTGAGAAAGATCGAGATAGAGATCCCACTTACTGCGGTATCGGATGCGCTGTTCGATAGCAAGGTGAATCAGAAGCCGATCGATGAAGAGGTGAGCGCTCCTGAGCTGGCTGATGCTAATGCTGAGCTGGCTGCGATGAGTCAGGATGTCAAGAATGATCAGGTCTATGGGATTGATCATGGGTATGATCCGAATAGAGTCTGGGATCCCAATAGTCATGCGTGGTCGGTTAAGAAATAAGTAGGGGGGCTGGATATGTGTGGCGATTGCAAGTTCTGCAAGAGGATCACGATCAATGCTCTGCGGCGGGCAGGTTTTATTTGCGTTAAACATGATATTGTGGTGCGCCCTGCGGATTCAGGGTGCGATGATGAGGTGATGGATGATGCCAAAGAAAAAAGTGGCGAGAGTCGAAGGTGAAGTTGATGTTGGCGGGCGACCTCGGATAGAGATTGAATGGGCGCAGGTTGATCAGATGTGTCAGATGCAATGTACTGCGCTGGAGATCGCGGGAGTGCTTGGATGCTCGGTGGATACGCTCAATTTGCGGCTGCATGAAGAGAAAGGTATGGGTTTTAAGGATTACTTTTACATAAAGGGATCAGCCGGGAAAGTATCGCTTAGGCGCAAGCAATTTCAGACAGCGCTGGCTGGCAATGTCACGATGTTGATCTGGCTCGGCAAGCAGGTCTTGGATCAGAAAGATAAGTCGGAGATTGACCAGACGATAAAGGCGAGTGTGGTGGACAACGATGAAGAGCGCAAGAGGAAAATCCTCAAGAGGAACCCGAAAGCGCGGGAGCTGCTCAAGCAACTCGCTGAAATTAGAGGCTGATGAGTCAACCCTAAAGATCTTGGCGCAGGAAGATTATGAGTATTATTGTTATCGGGTGAATCGAGGGGTCTGGAAGCGCTCAAAGCATTCGAAGCTGATCTGCGATACTTTGCAGCGGGTTGAGGCTGGCGAACTTGATCGCGTGATGATATTCTTACCGCCCCGGCATTCGAAGTCTATGACGGTATCTGAGGGATTCCCGAGTTGGTTTATTGGCAAAGATCCTGAGCGCAGGGTGATCGAGGTTTCGTATGGCGATTCGCTGGCGCAGAAGTTTGGATATGCGAATCGGCGCAAGGTTGAGGAGTATGGCAAAGTCCTGTTCGATATCGAGACAGACTCGAGCAATAGCTCAAAAACCAATTGGGGCATCGCAGGGCATCGCGGCGGAATGATCTCGGCAGGCATCGGTGGATCTATTACTGGCGAAGGCGCGGATCTGCTGATCATTGATGATCCTGTTAAGAATCGGCAAGAGGCTGATTCCCCGGTCTATCGTGAGATGGTCTGGGATGAATGGCAAAACACCCTACTGACTCGACTCCATCCGGGGGCTCGGGTCATTATTATTATGACTCGCTGGCATTCGGATGATCTGGCTGGCAGGCTCTTGAACAATGAGGGTCGGGTCGAAGATGGCGGCAAATGGACGGTTATAAGTTTGCCGGCAATCGCTGAAGAGGCGGAGCAGGATGCTGAGGGTAAGTGGATCACCTATCCTGACCAACTCGGCAGGAGTCCAGGCGAGGCGCTCTGGCCTGAGCATGGATATGATGTCGAATGGGCTGCGCGAAAGAAGCTGGAGGTCGGATCTTATACTTGGGCGAGTCTGTATCAGCAAAGACCGCGGCCTCGGGATGAGATGAAGATGTTTCGGCGTGAGTGGTTCGAGATCGTGGATTCATACCCGCGTGATGCAAAGAGCGTGCGGTATTGGGATTTTGCAGCTACTGAGCCGAAGCGCGGCAAAGACCCAGATTATACTGCGGGCGCTAAGGTCTGCGAAAAGAATGGCGTTTATTGGATAACTGATATGCGGCGAACGCGAGCGACTCCACTCGGGGTCGAGCAATTGGTCGTTCAAACGGCGGATATCGACACATATTCATTGCCGATCTGGATTGAGCAAGAGCCCGGATCAAGTGGAGTTAATACGATTGATCATTATCGGCGAGAGGTATTGAAAGGCTATCCCTGCTATGGGAATAAAGTTACTGGCAGCAAGGAGCTGCGGGCGCTGCCGATGTCGGCTGCTGCTGAGGCCGGGAATGTGAAGGTTGTTCGCGGGCCGTGGAATAAAGCGTTCTTGGATGAGTTGGAAACCTTCGGCGATCCGAGCGAGCATGATGATCAGGTCGATGCAGCAAGCGGCGGGTTCCAGAAAGTTGCGCTGTCGATACCGACCGAGTTGGCACCGTTCGCTCTCGAGCATACAAGCAAATGGCGGTAGCACGGAGGTAATAGATATGGCACTTTATCGGCAGAAAAACGAAGTAGTGGATGCGGTGCAGGTCACTCCTGCTCTCTTGAAGTTGAAGCGCGGCTGTACTCGGCATGATGGTGAGTTTACAGAAGTGCGAGAAGGCGACCTGATCTATTGTGCAGATCGGGTGATCATATTCGCTCGGCAGGGAATGAGTGGGGCTGCGATGATCGGTGATTTTATTGTGACTAATGGTCACGGCGAGATTTATCCGGTGCATTGGGCTGCGTTCATTGAAAGATTCGAGAAAGTTGATGAGGATGGCGATCAACCTGTGTGCTTCGCTGACCGTTATCGATAGGCTCTGAAGGGGAATGGGCGCGGGACACACGGAAAACGCGCTGGCGAGCCCACATGAGAGTTTGAAGTAGGTTGCAGGGGGTGAGAAGAATGCCGTGGCAATGTAGGATGATCGATCCCCCGAAAAAGCGGGGCGATGCTCAGCCAGGAGATATGTGGTTTGCTGATCCGGTTTATTATGAGGGCAGTAATTTTATCAGTGATTATTATCGGCAGCACAACAGCGACAGGCAGCTACTCTTCATAAGGGTGCCGAAGCTGCAGCATGGAACTGATTTTTGCGTTGATTCGAATGCAAGTAGCGGCGCTGGCGGCTGGACGGTTACTGGTGAAGCGCCAAATATCACGGTGAACCCGAGCATCAATATAGTTGGCTTTTATCATGGGTGGCTGCAAAATGGTGTGTTGAGCGATGATGTCGAGGGGCGCACCTTCGGAAAGGGGTGAGGTAGATGGGTCTGGATGAGGCAAATGATCTTGATGTGAAATATAGCCCAGCAGATATTCTGGGCAGCTCTGGTCTGCAGCGGTTTGGCGGCTGGGTCAGAGAAGAGTGGCTGAGGGATCTGTCAGGGTTGACCGGGATCAAGGTTTATAAAGAGATGCGGGATAATGATGCGATTATCGGGGCGATAATGTTCGCCTTCAAGATGCTGATCAGGCAGGCCGATTGGTATGTAGAACCCGCGAGCGAGGAAGCAAATGATAAGGCGGCGGCTGAGTTCTTGGAATCTTGCATGGACGATATGAGCACATCGTTTAAAGACACGATTCAAGAGGCGCTTAGTTCATTGATCTTCGGTTGGTCGTATCATGAAATCGTTTACAAGAAGCGTTGCGGGCCTATGCAGAAAGATGGCACGAAACGGTCGAAGTTCGATGATGGCAAGATTGGCTGGCGGCGGATACCGATGCGGGCGCAGGAAACATTCTTTCGTTGGGTGTTCGGCGATGATGGCTCGATAATGGCGATGCAGCAGATTGCGCCACCGGATTATAAGCTCAGGACGATACCGATTGAGAAGGCGTTGCTGTTCAGGCTGGAGATCTACAAGAATAATCCTGAAGGCAGATCGCTCTTGCGCAATGCGTATCGACCATGGATGTTCAAAAAGAATATGGAGGAGATCGAAGGGATCGGGGTTGAACGTGATCTGGCAGGTTTGCCGATGGCGACCGTCCCACCTGAATATCTCTCACCAAATGCTACTCCTGATCAGAAGGCGGTGGTTTCGCTCATTAAGCAGATTGTCACTTCGATCAAGCGGGATGAGTCAGAGGGATTGATATTCCCATCTGAAACTACACTGGATGGCAAACAGACCGGATTCAAGTTCTCGCTGCTGTCTACTGGATCAAGGCGGCAATTTGATACCAATCAAATAATCAATCGATATAATCAGCAGATCGCTATGACGGTTCTTGCTGATTTTATTATGTTGGGGCATCAAGGTGCTGGATCGTATGCGCTGTCGAGCGATAAGAAAGCTCTGTTCAGTATGGCGCTGAGTGCGATCATGGATTCGATCGGCGATGTGTTCAATTCATATGCTGTGCCGAGGCTGTTTCAGCTCAACGATTTCTCCGGACTTGTTGATTATCCAAAGATCAAGCATGGCGATATCGAAACCCCGGATCTCACAGAACTCGGTCAGTATATCGCTAATCTTGCTGGATCTCAGGCGCTAACGGTGAATGATCCTGAGATGGAGAATTATCTGCGGCGTGCTGCGAATCTTCCTGAGCGCCCGGAAGGGCAACCAATGCCAGCGGAGGTCGCGGCTCAACAGGCCAAGGATGCTGCTGATGCGCAAGCTAAGTCGGCGCAGGCTCTTGCTCAGACAAAGCAGGTCAAGCCTGCTGGCGGGTCTACTGATGCGGCTGGTGCGAAGTTAGAGCAAGAGTCAGCAAAGGAAGATCAGAATATCGCGGCAAATAAGGCAACGAGCGATTCTGGATTCATAAAGCAATTGAAGAAACTGTTCGGGATCGATATCGAAAAGCGTGTTGAGAGCGCTGCCCGGATAGAGCTGCAGAGATACCTGCGCGGGGAGTTCGCAGCTAATAGAAAAAAATTTGAAGCGTGGTTGCGGCGGTTCACCGGGAATCAAGATGAACTGTTTGAGGCGCTGAAAGATTATGAAATGGTCGGGATGGATCTGGCTCCGTCGATTCGGTCGCTGATCGGTTCATGCATGCTGGCTGGTGGCGAATATGCTATCGATCGGCTGAATGGAATGGTAAGCGAAACCATTGAGATGAAGTTCGGCCCTACTTGGGGAGCTGAATGGCTGGATGGCAAAGTCGATCATCTCATTACTGGTCTTGATGCAGCCACGCGAGATATGGTTTATAGTTCGATCGGCGATATGGTTGGCGAGGGCGCTGATTGGCAGGATATCGCAGATAAATTGAATGATGATTATGCGTTCGGCGATGCGCGGTCGGAAACGATCGCTCGTACTGAGTCAGGCGAGGCTTATAATGCTGGTGCGATTCAGGCGTGGGATCAATCGGGTCTTGTGCAGGCGGTTCGAGTGTCGGATGGCGACTATGATGAAACCTGTGCAGCTACTGATGGAATGATCTGGTCGCTTGATTTTGCAATGGATCACCTACTTGAACATCCGCGCTGCGAGCGTGAGTTCGAGCTGATTCTGAATGATGATCTGCCTGGAGGCGAAGAGATCGACCCGGATCAGATCGATCAGGATGAGGAGCAGTATTCGTCAATGACCGAGGGCAGCGGGTTCGATGAAAGCGGCAATGAGGATAATGTCGAGAAGTTTGATGAGGATGAGCATTCCCGAGGAGCTAATGGCAGATTCACCGATACGTTTCGATTCGATAATAAACCGAGTTTTGGATCGCATGGAACGTATCGAACTCCGATGCCAGATGATTCGATGGGGAGAAGCGGCAAGCTCGATATGGGTGGCAACCATCGGGTGCAAGTAGAAAAGGATGCACCCATAACCAAGATTCGAGCGTTCGCTGAAGGGTCTGGCGGCAGAGGCAAGTTAAAAGAAGTCGAGCAGCGCGATCGTTTGAGCCTTCAGCATCTTGATATGAATGGCAAGCCGATCAATCCCGAGAGCTGGCGCAAGTGCAGAGGAACGGTTGATGGCACAGATCCTTTTGGTGTTAAACAACAGTATGAGGTGCATTGGTTTCAAGCTCCTAATTCGGGCAAGATCAACATGAAGGCTATTGGGACGGTTGATGCAGATGGCAAGCTCGATCGGCTAGACAAGGTGTAATGCATGTGTTACAATGATTGCAAAGAGGGGTTGATGTCGTGGAAGAGCTAAAGATGTTTCGGTATATCGGCAAGACAGACCCGCTCAATGTGATACACGGCAAGGAGTATGCGTGTCGTGGGTCTTTGAGTCATGGAACGCTTCTGTCGATCATTGATGAGTCGAAAGAGCCGTGCGGGTACTTGTATAGTTGCGATCTATTCGAGGCTGTTGATGCTGGTGAAAAGAAAGACGAATAAAATATTAGGCTGATAGCCGCTCGATAAAAATCGGGCGGCTTTTCATTTTGAAAGGGGTGGATGATATGTTGTCGATGGGAAATGCGGTTCTGTCAATGAAGGTGACTTATTCGAACACAACGAGTCAGACGATCGGCCCTCTGCCGACAGATTATTATGGGGTCGAGGTCAACAATGACAGCGGCTCTTCAATGACAATTCAGATCGGCACGGTTATTGTCACGATTCTGAATGGCGAGTATTTCGCGAATGTCTTTGATCCGTTCAATACGATTATTATTACGGCGACAGGCGCATGGCGCTTGCATCTGCTGGCATAGGAGGAGAAAGAGATGGTAGGTAAAAGTGCAACAGCGGGAGTCAATACTGCAGCAGGCCCGGGCGGTGCAGGGCAATATAAAGTTACTGCTCTGGGAACAACCAATTCAGCTCTGATCAAAACAGGGCAGAGCAGGGTTTATGGCTGGCTGCTCAATAATCTTTGTGCGGCGACAAGGTATGTGAAGATCTATAATAAGGCGACCGCTCCGACGGTCGGCACCGATCCGGTTCAGGATCCAATTGGGATCCCGGCTGGTGGCACGGCGGTTTTCTGGGCTGGCGATATAGGGCTGAATTATCCTCTAGGTATCGGCATCGGCATTACCGCTGGCGGGCTGGATTCGGATGTCGCTCCTTGTGTTGCGGGCGATGTGATCGCAGTTGTATTTTATGCTTAGGAGCTGCGAAAGCGGCTCTTTTTGATGGGGGTGAGGATATGGGCTGGTTTGATAAGATCTCGAAAGCGGTCGTGGTTGAGAAACGCGAGTCTTGGTTCGAAGAGATTTTAAAGTTTAACCCTTATCATGATGAAAAGGGGCGGTTTGGTGATTCAGGCGGAGCGCATTCTGTCACAACGCGGAATGGCGGCGGCTTTTCGACGTTCAATGCAATGGAAGCGCATGGACATAGTGTCGGGGCGCTGTTAACACCGCATGATACTCCACAGATCGCAATGGCGCGGGCTATGTGTGCGCATAATACAAGTATCACACCGTCGACGGATCTGATCAAAAGTCCTGAGCGCGATGCTATAAGGGCTGCGGCTGGGCAAAAGGTTTATGATGAGGCGGTCGCGAAATTAGAGCGCAATGGCAGCAAGTTGGTTCAAGGCAAAGAGGCATGGGTTGTTATCGGCCCTCCTGCTTCGGGAAAGTCGGCGCTGGCTGAGCCGATCTCGTTTCGCAATGGCGCACTCGAGATCGATTCTGATGAGGCAAAGAAAGGTTTACCTGAGTATGATAATGGGCGGGGCGCTGGGATCGTACACGAGGAAAGCTCAAAGATTGTTGATCAGGTTCGTCTGGATGCAATGAAGAATGGCGATAATATGGTATTGCCTGTTGTCGGCAAAAGCATGGAAAGCATCGACAAGATCGCTGCTGACCTGGAGGCTAATGGCTATAAGGCACATCTGGTCTTGATGGATGTCACCAAGGATAATGCTACGACAAGGGCGATCTCTCGCTGGAAGTCTACGGGTCGATTCGTTGATACCAATTATGTGTATAATAGTGTCGGAGAAAAGCCGCAGGCGAATTATGAGAGTATCAAGTCGAGTGGGGGCAAAGGCTGGGATTCGATGAGTCGCTATGATAATAATGGATCGAAAAATGTCGGCCCTGTATTGAAAGAGGGCATCGATCATGCGGGCTTAGGCAGCAAGGATTGACAAGCATTGCGAGAATGTAATACTTGTGGTACAATAGAGGTGGAGGCGAGGTGATTGTAATGGCTAGAAAGATTGAATTTGATTATGATGCTGCACCGGATTTCAATAGAATGAAACCGGAACTCAAGGCGAAGATCGCGGAGATTCTCAAGATCGATCCTAAATTATTGTGTTCAGATCCCGGCGCTGATCCGATGGCGTGGATCAATGCGGGCGATGATCGAGATGAGGGTCGCATGATCGCGAATCAGGTCGCTCGGGAGATGGGGTTCAAGGATTGGAAGTGTGAAGAGCGAGCTCATGAGCGCGAGGCGGCTGGTGTTAGGTGAATTGAATATGAGGCTAAAAAGGCTGCTAAGTGATAGCGGCTTTTTTTATTAGCGCTGAAAGGCGCTTTTTTTGTTGCCTAAAATCGGAAAGGGGTTGAGGTTGTGAAAGATGAGCGAATAGTAAAGTCGGATGCGCCGAGTCGTTATACGCTGGGTGTGGTCTACTCGCCGAATGAAGTCGATTCGCAGGGTGATTATTCTGATGCTAAGGAGATCGAAAAGGCGTGTCATGATTTCACTCGACGGATGCAGAGCAAAACCAAGGTACATAAGCGGGCAATGGATCTGATGTATGCGGTGGTCAAAGCTCTGGATCAGGGCGTTGCGGTGCAGGTCGGTATTGATGATATTTATGAGGATATAAAGAAAGGGCCGGATGGCCCGCTCGGGATCATGCATTGGTATGATGGCAATGATGCTGGCGATATCGTCGAGAATTATATCTTGCCGTGCGATGCGAAGATGGGCGATGAGGTTGTCAAGGCTGGCTCTTGGTTGATGGGCGTGATTTGGAACCCTGCTTATTTTGCAAAGATTCAGGATGGAACGTTCACCGGATATTCGATGGGCGGCGCTGGTAAGCGGCTGGACAAGTCGGAGGATGGTGCTGATCGGAATATGTTCAGCAAGTTTTCTGATGGCGTGCAGAGGCTCCTGAAGGATCTGACAAGTGATGGGCTCGGGCAATCGCATATCGATAAACCGCTCGGCGCTGAGAAGTGTGGCAAGTGTGGCAAAAAGAAATGCACTTGCGCGGGTGAGTAATATGTATGAGTTTCCGAAAGTGAAGATCGGCTGCAAGAAATCAGGGGTTGGGCTGTTGGTCGAGATCAATGGCAAGCCAATTGAGGTTCGGGCGATTCGATTCGAGGGCGCTGTCGATGAATTTGCCACGGTGCAGCTCACTTTTGTTGCTGATGTCGAGATCGAGGGCGGGTTTCCGGTCGTGAGTGTTGGGCGGGAATCCAATACCGATGTTGTTGATGTGCGGCGCGATATCGGGCAGCTCGGATCTTTTGTTCGCGGTGATCTTGGCGAGCTGCAGCGCAAGATCGATTCGCTGCTGAAAGAGGTTAGTGATCTTGCAACGCAAACTACCGAGGCGAGGCGCAGAGAATTGATTCAGGCGAGGGGGATTGGCAGAGTTGGAAATTGGTGAAATGATTCAGGCGCTCAAAGCAGGCAAGAAGTGTGCTAGGAGCGGGTGGAATGGCAAAAGGATGTATTTGCTACTCGTTGAGGGTAGAGAATATGGCGTTTGCTTCCATGCGGATCTAAGAAAGGGCTGGGGCATTGAGTGTCCTGAACTTGCGCCCTGGATCGGCATGAAAACGGCGGATACTAAGTTCGTTCCTTGGCTGGCGAGTCAAACCGACTTGCTGGCTGATGATTGGATGATTATCTAGTAGAAAGGGGTGGCAATTATGCCAACTAAACTGGTCGATATCGCGATCAATGAGGTTAGTCTGGTCGATAAGGCGGCGAATCGTAAAAGGTTCCTTATCGTTAAGCGTGCTGCGGAAGGAGGTGAAACCACAATGAATGAGGCTATGCTGGATGAAGTCAGGGAGATCCTGAAATCAGGCAAAAAGATCTCCACCGCAAATATGGATAAACTCAAAAATGTCCACGCATCTCTGAGTCAGTTCATCGGTGACAATGGCATTGATGATGATGGCGATGATGATGCAGCCGAACCAGCCGGGAGCGCTGGCGGTAAACAAAAAGGGGGAAGTCAAATGGAAGCAAAAGAAATTCAAAAAATGCTCGATGATCAGAAGATTGCTATTGAGAAGGCTGCAAATGAGCAACTTGCTGCTCTGCAGAAGAAACTCGATGATGCAGAGGGGATCGCTAAGGCTGAGCGCGATAGCCGCTTAACCAGCGAATATATCGCTAAGGCGGTAGTGCTTGATTGCTTGGTGATCAAGGCAGAGGAGTTCGGCCCTGTTCTCAAGGGCGTTTTTGAGAAGGCTCCTGAAGAGTTCGCGAAGGTTATGGCTGTGCTTACGGCTGCGAATGAAGCTATCAAAAAAGGCGGGATCTTCAAAGTCGTGGGCGGCGATGGCTCTGCCACTAATGGCGCTCAAGGGCAGATCGATGCTAAAGCTGCTGAGCTGCGCAAGTCGGATTCCTCGCTCAGCAAAGAGCAGGCTGTTCGCAAGGTTCTCAAGGAAAACCCGGAATTGTATGCCCAACATAAAGCGGAGCAGGCGCAAGGCTAATAGCTGAGCGCTATTTTAAATTATAGAGGAGGTTATCTATTATGGCTGCTTATGAAGCTCTTCCCCATGATTTTTCGTTTCTTGCAGGTGCTGACCTGACAGCCGCTCAGTATATGTTCGTTAAGCTGAACGCTGCTGGTGCGGTCATTCTGGCTGCTGCTATTACCGACAATGTTATCGGTGTGCTGCAGAACAATCCCAAGATCGCGACAGGCGCGGTGGTTCGGTTGTATGGTGTTTCAAAGGTGATCTTGAATGCTACTCTTGCGATCGGCGTTGTGGTTTCCACTGATGCGAATGGCAAGGCGATCGCTGCTGCTTCTACTTCGGTTGAGGTTGGCACTTTGCTTACTGGCGGCAATGCAAGTGAGCAAGGCTCGATTCTACTGCAGCATCGCGGCATTCAGTAAACTGTAATTCAAATGTTACAGTAATGTAAATTAGATGAATCAAATAGAAAAAGGAGTTGACTGAAGATGCCTAATCCGACATATTCTCAGTTTCATATTGACTCTGCGCTGACTAATATCTCTGTCGCTTATATTCAGGATGAGAAGAATTTTATTGCAGCGCAGGTATTCCCGGTGATCCCGGTGTCCAAACAAAGCGATCGCTACTTCGTATATACCAAGGGCGATTGGTTCAGAGATGAGGCCCAGGAGAGAGCTGCTGGAACTGAATCTGCTGGCGGTGGTTATAATCTGGATAATACCCCGACTTATTTCTGCCATAAGTATGCTTATCATCGCGATGTGACCGAGGATGAGCGCACCAATTCGGACGATCCTCTCAAACCCGATGAGGATGCAACCGAGTTCGTTACTCAGAAGATGCTCATTCGTCGCGAATTGGTCTGGGTAAACAACTACTTCGGTACTGGCAAATGGGGTACTGATTGGACAGGCGTGGCATCTGCGCCTACTGCGAATCAGGTGTTGCAATGGAATCAGGCGGCTGCGGTTCCTATGTCCGATATCGACAATGCTAAGAGTCTGGTTCAATCGACCACCGGGGTTAAGCCTAATTGCTTGACCATCGGCACTCCGGTTTACTATGCGCTGCGCAATTGCGCGTCGATCCTTGACCGGATCAAATATACCCAGCGCGGCGTTGTGACCAGCGATCTGCTGGCTGCTCTGTTTGATGTCGATAAGCTCTTGGTCGCGGGTGCTGTTGTTAATACCGCGAATCAAGGCGCTGCCGATGCGATCAGTTTCATCGTCGGCAAAGCTGCTTTGCTGAGCTATGCGAATCCGAAACCCGGCATTCGTCAACCGTCTGCTGGCTATTCGTTCGCATGGACAGGCCTGTATGGATCTGGTGCGTTCGGCTCTCGGATCATCCGCATTCCTATGCCTTGGCTGGGTCAGGGTACTGAGCGGATCGAGGCTGAGATGGGCTTTGATCTGAAGATGGTCGGCGCTGATCTTGGGTTGTTCATGACAACCGTGGTGGCATAGTGGGATATTATGTTGCGAATCATGCGCTCGATATTGGCGAGGAAAGTTTTAAGATCGGGGCTATTGTTCCGAAAGCTGAAGAGCTTTCTACTATTCAGGCTCTGCTCAATGTCGAGTATCTGATCTATGTGGATGAGGAGCTGCCTGTTGAGGGCGGCTCTCCTCAACTCAAAAAGGCAGCAGCCTCAAAGCGGAAATAAGGGAGTGAGCTGCGATGGCCTGGAGTTATGGTGGTAATCCTGTACCGGGATCGCTCGATGAGATAAGGTTCTTGATCGGCGATACTGATTCAACGAATCAATTGATTCAAGATGGGGAAGTCAAATATGTCATGGCTCAGACTTCATCTTCTCAAGAATGCGCGGCGCAATGTTGCGAGGCTGTGGCGGCTAAACTAACAGGCAAAGCTGATATGTCTATCGGGAATGTCCGTGTGTCATTCAGCCAGCAGGCTAAGAGTTATATGACTTTGGCGGTTCAGCTCAGGGCGAAGGTCAGCTTGATGATCATGCCGTATGCTGGCGGGATGAGCCAAGGCGAGAAGGATGCTGCTGCGAGCAATACGGATGCTGTTAAGTCGATTTTCTCGAGAGGGATGATGCGCGGTGTCAATGTTGACTCCTCTTCTAACAACTCCTATTAAAGTCGAGCGCCTTGCTGTTTCAGCGGGGCGCTCTCTTTCTGGGGTACCGATTAGATTGCCGAATGTGGTGATCTATCCCAACCTCATGTGCCAAGTGCAGGATAAGGGCTCTGTGCATGTTATGACCGATGCGGGGTTGGTTGCGATTAGTTCGTGGGGCTTTACTACAGATGTCGCTAATATCTTGGAGGGCGATATTATCACGAAACCTGATGGTGCGAAGTGTCGGGTCGTGGCGGTTAGTCAGTTCACCGAATATATTCCGCATACGGAAATTATGGCAAAGAGCGGTGTTGTCTAATGGGCGGCAGGGTCGAGTTGCGGAATTTTGATGTGGTTGTCAGCAATATGAATGCTCTGTCGGAGAAGCTGAAGCAGCAGGCGCAGGAGTCTGCAGACTATGCTTCGATAGTGCTTCAGGAGAAAGCAAAGGAGTACGCGGCATTGACCGATTATTCTTTGGCGGAATTGGCTGCTTGGAATAGCAGCATGCTTACTGATGGCATGCGCCATTCGGTGCAGCATGTAGGTGCTTATAGCGCCAAGATGCCTGAAGATTCTGGGCCGACCGCAGATCAGTTCGTTCATATTCAGAGTGGCACTTTGTATGCGAATATCGAGCGCAAGGTTATTATTCAGGGCGATCGGATTATTGCTGCTGTCGGTGTCGAGGAGAGCATGGTTCCGTATATCGGTTATTTGATCAATGGCAATTCAAAGATGCGGGCTCGGGACTTTCTCGGGCATGCGCTGCAAGATGTCAAAGAAACGATGATCAAAATTTTGAAATCAGGTATTTCTGTTGGTGGCAGCTCGCGAGGAGGTAATGTCAGATGATCAATATTAAAAGCGGCGATGATGCGATTAAGCTGATCTATTCGATATTATCAGCACTTCCTGCGCTGGCTGTGTATGTAAATGATCGGGTCTATCCTACTCATCTCGATACGATTGATCAGCAAGGGTTTCCATGCGTTACGATGGCATCTGCTGCGGGAGAGACAATGGTGTCGGCGATGGGTTATGAGGGAACGATTCAGATCGATGTTTGGAGCAAGGTGGATCGCGATGAAATTTGGGCGATCTATTTGCTGGTACGAAAAGCTCTTAATCTTCAAAAGGTCGGGTTCCGTTGTAGGGAGATCAGTGTTAATGACAATCTCTATGAATCGTCAACATATACGCATCACCTTGCGGCGAAATTTCGGCTGGTTGTTTGATCTTATTAGAAAGGGGATGAATTTTTATGGCTATCACATTTGGTACTGGTGCTTTATTCGGAGTAGACTCCACAGGAGCTTCTTGGGAGTTTGGCACGTTGCAGGGTGTTTCGGTCGGTTTCGGTTGGGATGCTAAAGAGCTTACTGGTCAGTATCAGTTCGCTAAAAAAGTCGCTAGAGGCAAGGCGAAGATCGATTGCAAGGCTACTTATGGTGAGTTCAGGGCTGCAGCATTCAACCTGATTTTTGGTGGCACGATCACCGCTGGCGCGAGGAGAAAGGTCGTTCGCGAAACGCTAGTCGTTACCGCTGGGGCGGCAACCGCTTCTGCATCTGCTGGCACGATCACCGCAGATCTGGGGGCTTATGATGCAACCAACTCAACCTTGTCGATCCCTCTAACACCTACGGCGATTACTCCTGTTACCGGAACGTATAAGTTGATTATTGCTACTGGCGTATATGCGTTTTTCACCGGGGTAACAAGCGCTTATGTTTCGTATGAAATGAGCTTGCTCACTGGCAAAACCATTACTCTCGGCAATGCTCTTATGGGTACCGCTCCAAACTTCCAGATCTATCTCGGCAATGAGTCTAATGGCAGCGGCATGGAGATAAAACTCAATTCGTGCGTTGCTTCGAAGCTCGATCTCGGATTTAAAAATGACGATTTCTTGATTCCGAATTTCGAGTTTCAGGCGATGGTCGATGCTACGAACAACCCTGGATTCATCTATTTGGATGAGTAGTCGGGGAAATGGTAATGAAGGGGCAGGCGCAGAGCTTGCCCCTATTATTTTGAGGAGGCGCTATTATAGTGGCTAATGTGAAGGAAACAGTGAAATTCCCCGGAGTGGAAGTTCAATTGCAGAATATGGTTCTTGAGATCCCAACAATGAATTTCAGGTTGATGCGGCGCGAGGGTGCGCTGGTAAAATTGCAGATCCTTGTTAATGAGTTTGATTCAATGGGAGAAAAAGTTACAGATGGACATTCTCAGCTAATGTCGGATGCTGCGCTTGATGCAGCGGTTGATCTAGTTTGGATGGCAGCTCATAGGAATTACCCGGATCTCTCGAAAGAGCAGATCGAGGAAGGTCTTGATATGGATAATATCAAGGACATCATCCCGATCCTGATCTCGAGGAATCCTGTCAAGGCGGTTGCTGAAGGAAAAAACTCCAAACCGCAAGCGGTGAAATAGATTGGGATTATATCTATGCGATGCTTGCGGCTGAGTTTGGCTATAGTGAAGAGTTTATTGATGAGTCGATGGATATGGAGAAGTTCGAAGGTCATGCGAGATATAGGGAGCAATGCCCCCCGGCTGGCATGATGTTCAGGTTATTTATGGAGTCGTTCGGAGATAGTGAGTCGAGCGGCTCTCCGTCAACTGAGGGTCAGAAAAAATCCCCGGCTATTGTTTCGGGCAAAGAAGCAATCGCGGCGTTTAAGGCTGGCAAGCCAATCCCTGAATCAAAAAGCAATATGGATGAAGTCAATGCGTTCGCTGCAATGATGGGCGCTGGCGGTATGCAGATCAGAAAGAAGGGGTCGTAATGGCGGATCTCGGCGAGTATTATGTAGGCGTAGGGCTCGATGTAGGCGATTTCAATAGCAATATGTCGGGCGCTCTTTCGGGATTGCAATCGGCAGCGCAGGCGATGGTCGCGGCAATGCAAACAGTTGTTTCGCAGATCGAGAATGCAACATCGAGCGCAAGTGCAGGTTTTCAATCGGCGGCGGACAGCGCTAAGGCTTCGGCAGAGAATATGACCGGATCTGCTGGGGCTGCTGTCGTGAGCATGAAAGAATCTTTTTCGTCGCTCAGAGCGGGCGTTGGAGGCATGGGAATCGCGGTGGCTGCAGCTCTGGGCGAGGCTACGAAAAAAGTATTAGAATTTGATGAGTCTGTGGTTCAGTTGCATCGGCAGACAGGTATGACCCTTGAGGATGCTAGTGCATGGATGGGGATCGCGCGGATGTGGGGCGTGAGTTCTCAATCTATGACGATGGGGATCAGGTCGTTGTCGCGGCAATTAGAGCAGGCGAAAAAGTCGGTCAATGATACAAATTCGGTATTTACGCGGTATCATATCACAATCAAAGATGCTACGACCGGAGCGCTGCTTCCGATGAATGAGATCCTTGGCAATGTGGCTGAGAAGGTCAAGCAATTAGGTTATGGTCAGGCTGCAACGGCGGTTGCTACTACTGCTTTCGGGCGGGCGGGCATGCAATTGCTTCCATTCTTGCATGAAGGCAAAGAGGGCATCGAGAAGGTCACGGTCGCTATGCAGAAGTATGGTATTTTAATGCATGATGATTCTGCGTTCGAGGCTTATAAGCAAGCTACGAGGGATTTCAATCTTGCTTCGTTGGGTATGGAGGTTCAACTTTCGTCAGTATTAATGCCTGTTTTGGTTCAGTTGGCGGGGTTAGTGACAAAAGTGACTCAGGCATATAATGATCTGAGTCAACCAGTTAAAGATGGCCTTACCACATTTATCACTTTTGGATCTATGGTTGCGATTCTCGCTGGCGGTATGGCGGCATTGAAGGCTGTGATGAGCGCGTTGGGATTCGCGGAGCTGGCTAGTAAAGTTACCATGGCTATCAATCCAATAACGGCGATGAAAACAGGAGTGACAATGCTGACTACGGCGTTCACAGAGGTAAGGGCGGCTTTGTCTTTGCTGCCCGCTGCGTTCGCTGGAGGCTTAGGCGGGTTAAGGGTATGGTGTGCAATGACAGGGTTGGCAACGATCGCGACAACGCTAATGTGGGTAGCAATAGCGGCAATAATTCTAATCGTCGCTGGGTTAGCGATTGCGTGGGCGACGAATTTCAATAATATCAGACAAGCAACAGCGGATTCTCTCGGCAAGATCTGGGAAGGGTTCAAGACTATGGGGAGTTCGCTAGTGGAATGGTGTAATGGTATTATTCACATGATTCATGGCGCATTCACGCTCAATTGGGATGAGGTCAAGAGTGGATCGGCTCAATTCTTAGCTTCTTATCAGACGTATTGGAGTGGGATCAAGGCGGTTGCACTCAATGGCTGCGCGTTCATCAAGACCGCCGTAGTCACCACCGCTGCAGGGATAAAGGAAATGTTTAGCATGCCTAAAGCCCCGGAAGAAGGCCCTCCCGGTGGCGATGATGGCGAGGGTCGCGGCACAGGCAAAGCGAAAAGCGATAAAGGCAAGTCGGCTTATGAGAAAGCGAAGCAGATATATGAGAAAGAGATTCAGTTGGCTCAATATTCTGCCCAAGAAAAAGAAGCTATATATACCGAAATGCTTGCCAATATAACTAAGTCTGAAGAAGAGGCTTATGATTATAAGGCGGGGCTCTATAAGCTCGATTATGATGCGGTAAAAGAAGGCATCGAGAATAAAGAGGCGCTGCTGGAGAATCAAAAAATTAGCGAGCATATGGATGATGCGACATATGCTGGCAAGTCGCTGGCGATCAAAAAAGAGGCTCTCACGAATGAGGTCAATTTTGAGGTTAATTCGCGGATGAATCTTGCCAATGCGAAGGCGACAATCTCGGCAAAGGATCAGGCTGTTCTCAGGGCGGGGATCACGGCTGAGGTTATGGGGCAGACGAATGTTTTAAAGTTGATCAGGGCTGTATTGGAAGAGTCTCAGAAGCTGGTCGATGTGGATACGCAATTGGCAAAAATTCAGAGCGAAAGCACTCATGCAAGCGATAGCGATGCGATTGAGTCGATGAAAAAGTATTATGATCTGCAGAAGAGTCTGGGCTTGACGAGCGTTGCTGAGGATACGGCGAATCAATCAAAAATCGTTGCGATGCAAGAAGCGGCGGATCAGGCGCAACTCGATCGAGATAATCAGCAGGTTATCAATGATAATAAGGATCTCGATAAAAAAACGGTTGCTTATCAGGCTTATATAAATAATAAAAATGCGATTACAATGAAGGCAGCGCAACAACAAACGGCGATAGCTAATGCTGCAACAGTTGCTGACAAGCAGCGGATGATCACGCTTGCATCTGATATCTCTAATGCTTATGGCTCTTGTGTGAGAGGCATTCTGACCGGAACTAAGGCGATCGGGTCGGCGATTCGAGAGATGGGGCAATCGATATTAACCTCATATGTCACGATGGTCACTCAACCGATGTTGGATCATTTCAAACAAATGCTGACTAAGAAATTGGTGGCGAATAAGGCTTCGGGTTCGGCGGAAGTGGTTGCGGATAAAGCTCAGCAAATGGCTATTACCGCAGGTCGTGCGGCAGCGGCAACCACCCAGATAACAACCGCAAAGGGTGCTGCAAAGGCTGCTGCTGCTGCTGGCGCTGCATCTGCAACGGCAATAGTGACCGCGAATGCGGCTGCGTTTGCAGCGTTGCTGGCGATGGTGACAGCTATGGCAACGGCGATCGCGCTTATTCCCCCGGCTGGGCCAGCTATGGCATCGGCAATGATGACAGGAGTTGGTACTGCAACGACAGCGCTAACGGCGGCGACCACTGTTGCTTCTACTGGAATCGGAGCTTCGATGGCTAATGTCGCATCGTTCGATACTGGCACTTGGAGTGTTCCTCATGACATGCTGGCGATGGTTCATAAAGGCGAGCCGATCATTCCTGCTCCGTTCGCGGATAAGGCGCGGTCGGTGTTGTCTGGCGAGATGGTTCCTGCGGGATCGAGTGGCGGAATGACAGTTCAGGTCGTGTCGAGCCCACAGGTGTCAATGATCGATACCAAGGGCGCGAAAGCGTTCTTCGATCAGCATGCGAATGTGCTGGCTGATACCATTTCGAAGAGGTTGGTCAGGACGTTCAAGTATAAGCAAGCATAATAACAAAGCCGCTTCATTTCGAGGCGGCTTTGTTATTGCTGAGAGGCGGGTGCGGTTATGATCTATGTGAAAGTTACCCAGCCAAATAGTAGCGGTGGCGTTATTCCTTGCGCTAAGTTGAGCAATATCGGAGGCGTGGCTCTTGAGGCAAAAATTAAGCGGTCGGGCGGGAATATCTCTCCTGATGCTATTTTTGCATATTCGGGGCATGAGCTAGTGATAATCGGGTCAACAGGGCAGCTCGGATTTTATCTGTGCGTGGGCAATTCTACCATCAAGTATCTCATGTCTAATTCTTTTATTACCGATACGAATGAACACACGATTTCAGGTACTTGGGATGGCGCTAGTACGGTTTCAATATATATCGATGGGGTTCTCGATAACACCCTTATCGATGCTACTATTCCAACTACGTGGAATGTCAACAATATCTATTTTGGCTCGGATGTCGTTATCGGCAGCGGGAATTGGAGTGGAGATGTTAGGGATTGTCGAGCGTGGAATGCTCCGCGAACGGCAGCGCAGATCCTCTCATTCCTCAATTATTCATTCACCGGGGCGGAAGCAGGTCTTGCTAGTTTTTATCCTTGCAATGAGGGATCAGGCACGGTCATTCATGATTTGGGGTCGGGCGGCTATTATCTGGCTCTTAATGGAAACACTTGGGACAATAGCAACCCTTATACTCCGCCTTCTGTCAGCTATTCAGATTCATCGAATGCGATTTTTCCTTCGCTGCAAGGTCTTGCGTGGCCTGTAGAAAAGACTCCAATATTCAGTACGGCGATCACTGTCAGCAAAAATTTGCTTGATTCAAGGGAAACTTACACGCAGTACCCGCTCTATAAGATCAAGTTGTCGTTTGAGTTCTTAACGGATGATGGTACGGCTGCGGGAGATTATCAACAATTGCTCGGCTTTGTGTTGGCTCGGCATGGCTCTTTTGAAGATTTCTTGTTCAATAATGTTGATGATAATTATGTTTCGAATCAAGTGCTCGGAGTTGGTGATGGAGTCACAACCACTTTTCAAATGGTGCGCACCTATGCGGGATTCGTCGATGCGGTAAGAGGATTGAATGGAACGCCAACAGTTTATTTGGGTGGTGTGCAAACAACTCTATTCACGGTATCGGATCATGGTGTGATTACTTTCAATACCGCACCAATTTTAAGCACGGTAATCACGGCGACTTTTAACTTCTATTATCGAGTCAGGTTTACGGCGGATTCTAATGATTTTAGCCAGTTCGTATCGAAGATCTGGGAGCTAAAGTCGCTCGAGATGGTTACGGTAAAGGGGAGTTAATATGATCTATGTGAAGTCGGCAAATGCTACTTATGTTGGCGGAGCGACAACCGGATTATCGCTCAATACTTATGGGTTAACGATCGAGGCAAGGATAAAGTATCTCGGTGGCAGCATTGCATCGATGTGCTTATTCAATTATTCGGGGCATCAAATTGGCATTGATAATACCGGAACACCCACTTTTATGTTGGGTGGCCCGAATATTACGGTTGCGGCTGCTGCTGCGCTGGGCGATTCAAATGAGCATCTGATTTCAGGCACATGGGATGGCAACCAAACTCTGTCAATATATATCGATGGCGTTCTTAGTAACACCCTTGTTTCGGGTTCGTTGCCTGCGGCGTTCAATCCATCTTCTCCATATATAGCTAATTATTATCAAATTGGCGATGGAGGTCTGAATGCCGATTTCAGGGATTGCCGCGCTTGGAATGTTTGCAGGACAGCTCCACAGATTTTGTCGTATCTTAATTACATATTCTCGGGTACGGAAACGAATTTATTAGGGTATTATCCCTGTAATGAAGGCTCAGGAACAATTATTCACGATCTTACTATCGGGGGGCATTATTTCAATTTAGGGAGCTATGTGTGGAATAATAGCAATCCATACACTCCTCCTGCTGTCAGTTACTCGGATTCATCGAATGCTGTGTTCCCGGCATTGCAAGGGTTGGCGTGGCCCGTGGAAAGAACCGCGATCTTTGATACTGCGATTGCTGTCAGCAAAAATCTGATCGAGGCGAGAGAGTCGTATACTCAATACCCGATTTATAAGATCAAGCTCTCGTTTGAATTTCTTGCTGATGATGGCACGGCTGCTGGAGATTATCAGGCGCTGCAGGGTTTTGTTTTAGCCCGGCATGGGGCGTTTGAGGACTTTCTGTTTAATAACCCTGATGATAATCATGTTGCGAATCAGATCGTCGGGGTCGGTGATGGGGTCACGACCACTTTTCAGTTAATACGCACATATGCTGGGTTTGTTGATGCGGTAAGGGGCTTGAATGGCACACCAACAGTTTATTTAGGTGGTGCGCAGACAACTCAATTCACGATCACGGATCATGGTGTAATTACCTTCAATACCGCTCCAACCCTTAATACGGTAATCACCGCGACATTCAGCTTTTATTATCGAGTTCGGTTCACGGCTGATGCGAATGATTTTAGTCAGTTTATGTCTAAGCTCTGGGAGCTAAAAGCGATTGAGATGGTGACGGTAAAATGAAAGTATTGTCGGATAAAATGATGATTCTGCTTAATAGTGTCAGGGGCATAAAGCGGGTCGATCTGTATACCATTACCCTGACAACCGGGGAAATATTGCGATATACCTCGGCGGATTACGATCTTACTTATAATGGATTGATCTATCGGAGTATGCCGATCAATCGAGGGGTGATAAGCCAATCGGTCGGATTGTCGGTCGATGATGTCGATGTTGAGATTATCGTTAAACCCAATAATGTCACGGCAGGCGGTTCGAGTTTGGCTCTGGCGGCGCAGGTAGGTGCTTTCGATGCGGCGCTGATTTCAATCGACACCGCGTTTATGCCTGATTGGGGCGATCTATCAACCGGAGTAATAAATAGGTTTCAGGGCTATATCGATATCGATGCGCTTACCGGAACCAGCTTGAAGGTAAAGGCGAAGTCTATTACCGAAGCGCTTAATATCGATATTCCTCGAAATACCTATAGCCCTTCATGTGGATATGCCTTGTATGGCTCGGGTTGCGGCGTGGATAAAGATGCCTTCGGTTTCCCGGCAGCGGTGCTTGCTGGATGCACAAGTTTGGCTTTGAATATCGGAATTGCAAAGGTAAATAATTATTTGGATTTGGGATATGTGTTGGGAATGACAGGTGCGAATACTGGCGCGCAAAAGAGCATCAAGGTGCAGGTCGGCGGAATAGTTTCCTTGTCCTCCCCGCTCAACACTCCTCCTGCGGTTGGCGATATGTTCATGTTTTATCCGGGGTGCGCGGGAGATCTTGTTTCGTGTGCAAAATTCAACAATGCAATCAGGAATCGGTCGTTCCCATATGTTCCTGTACCGGAGGTGACGATATGACAAGGGCTGATGTTGTAAAGGAAGCGAAAAGCTGGATTGGAACACCGTATCATCCTTGCGCACGGCAAAAAGGCGTAGGGATTGATTGCGGCATGCTGTTGGCAGAAGTTTATCACAATGTCGGGTTAGCTCCTGATATTGCAATAAAGCATTATTCGCCCGAGGCACATATGCATCAAATCGAAGATGGCTATACAGGGTTGGTGCAGGAATATGCTACTCGGGTCGAGAGAGATCCTCTTCCGGGCGATCTTATTTTGTATCGGTTTGGGAAGCGGGTAGGTCATGCTGCGATTGTAATTGAGTGGCCTTTGGCTGTTCATGCGCTAGTCGAGCAGGGGGTTGTCTATGAGGATCTGAGTCAAAAATCATGGACATCTCGCCAAGTAGCGATTTATTCGATTTGGGGGGATTAGTGTGGGGGGACATAACACTCATACCTATGACACAAAAATAGCTAGCATGTCCTTGCAAAATAGTTCGTATGGCTTGCCGATTCCTATTGTTTATGGTACGAATCGGGTCGCTGGTAATCTCGTTGATTATCTTGATTTTACTGCGGTTCCCCACACGACAACCACGCGAACAGGCAAGGGCGGGCATAACACAACGAGCAATACCACTTATACCTACACAGTGGCTGCGACGATCGCTCTCTGTGAGGGGCCGATCGCAGGAATTGGCAGAGTATGGAGCAATGCTAGTAAATATAGCCTCAATGTCTTAAATGATTCTCGGCTGAATGGAATTTTCGCAACGCTCGGCAGCGCAAGCCATGCTATAAGTAATATCGTTGTTAAGTATGGCACAATGGGTCAATCTCCGTGGGCCTATATGGTATCGAAGCATGCTGCTCATGCGCTTCCTTATAGCGGCACGGCTAATGTTTCAAGCGTATGGGGTCTGGGAGATAGTTCTGCTATGCCGAATTTTACTTGGGAGATTCTTGGACTCAAGGTTCAATCGGCTACGAACCCAGATTCGGATCCGAAGGATATTATTTATGATTTGCTTACGAATCCGGTTTATGGAGTTTATGGCCCGAGCATCATTCCTTATCTGGCTGATATGACACCCTTTAGCCTGTATTGTCAGGTTAGAGGGTTGTATTTTTCTCCAACCTTAACTGATGCTCGGGCTGCGGTAGATATCATCAAAGACATTTTGGATGCTACTAGCTGTCAGGCTGTGTGGTCGCAGGGCAAGCTGAAGATAATCCCTTATTGCGAGGAAATTATCAGCGGCAATGGGTTGATCTATACTCCCAATGTCACTCCGGTTTATGATCTGTCGAATGATCATTTTTTGGATGAATTGACCTGCACCCGTACTTTGTCTGCCGATGCGTATAATTATGTGGAGGTTGGGTTCACCAATCGTGCGAAGGATTATAACAGCGATATTGGCAGGGCGATGGATTTGGCATCGATAAATATCCATGGCATCAGAAAAATGCCAGATGTCACCTTTGATTTTATTACTCGAAATGATGTGGCAAAGCGAGTCGCTCAGTTAGCAATGCAGCGTGCGCTTTTCATCAGGAATCAATATAAAGCATCGGTTTCGTGGAAGCAAGTTGCTCTCGATCCGATGGATATCGTCACGGCTACTGAACCAAGTCTGGGGCTCTCTAAAAAGCCGATCAGGGCGACAAAAATGTCTTTTGATGAAGACGATAATATTCAGATGGAGTTCGAGGAGTGCTTGCTGGGAACAACAACCGAGGCGATCTATGCGGTGCAAAATTCTAGTGGCATGGTGGTTGATCAATTGGCATCTCCGGGCAGCATTAATCCTCCTTGGTTTTTTCCAATGCCTATCGAGCTTACTGCGGGACAGCTAAAAATAGGAGTGGCTGTTTCGGGGAGCAATCCTTATTGGGGCGGCTGCAATATCTGGATCAGTACCGACAATCTCAAATATACGTTGGTTGGAACAGCAAAGGCAGCGGCGCGGATGGGTGTATTGTATGCTGATCTTCCTGACTCAAGCGGGATTGACATTACCAATAAGATTGCGGTCAATTTAACCGAAAGTATGGGAGCTATGCTGAGCGGAACAGATGCTGATTTCGCGGCGCTTGCGACAATATGCTGGGTTGGCGGTGAGTTGATTGCTTATGAAAATGCTAATTTGCAGGGAGTACCGTATGAGTATCTCCTCGATAAGTTAGCTCGGGGCGTGTATGGTACTCCGCATGCATTGCGGGCTGCTGGCACTCAATTCGCTCGGTTGGATGATGCGATTATTACCTATCCGTTCAAAAGTACCGATGTTGGAACGCAGATTTGGGTCAAATGCACAAGTTTCAACATTTTTCAGCAAGCTGAGGAAGATATCAGTACGGTCACGGCCTATCCATATACTGTTGCGAACCCGCTATTTAGTCAAGCGAGTGGGTTGAGTGCTGCGGTAAATGGAACGCAGGTTGTCCTCTCATTTACTCCTCCGACCAGCGCTGCTTACGATCACGCTGAGATCTATATTAGAAATCGGGATCTCACTTGGAATGATGCGGGCTCGCAAGTTTGGAATAGCAGCTCGGCTACGTGGAACACGGTTGATGAAAGCGCCTGGGCGCAAGGGATAACTTATTCGCTGGCGGGGAGCGCATTCAATCAGCTTATATTAACCCTTCCGTCTGGTAGTTATCATGCGAAGGTAGTCGCGGTGACAAGTTCTCCTGCTAGTGTTAGAGCTGATTTCGCAGGAGCCCCAATGATTACGTTCATGGTATAAAAAAGGGAGTGATTGTATGAGTTACAACAATTCTATGACCGCAGCAACGACAATGCTTGCGTCAGAAGGGCTGATTCAGGAAAATATTCGGGCGCTGCTGCAGGATGGCATAGCTGCCCCGCTAGTGGTCGAAACAAAAACGCTAAGCGCTCCCCCGGGCGGCACGGCTGGCAGGGTGTGGATCGTCGGCGCGAGCCCCACAGGGGCATGGGCAGGGTATGCTAATTATCTGGCTCAGTATATGAGTAGCGCATGGTCGTTTTATATGCCTTATACCGGACAGGTTGTTGTCTTGAAGGATGCTCTGGCTCAGGTGCAATGGAATGGGGCTGCGTGGACATCCTATCCCTTTGCGATCCTCAGCAAGAATAAATTCATCAATGGCGATATGCGTATTGATCAGCGGAATAGTGGCGCGGTGCAGACGTTTACGGCTGCTGCTGCGATTGCGTATTGCGTTGATCGGTTCTATGCGAGTTGTACCGGAGCGAATGTCACAGGGCAGCGGGTCGCTGGCACGGCTCCTTATGAATATGCGTACAAGATCACAGGGCTCGCGGCGAACACCGGGACTTTGTTTGGGCAGCGGATCGAGTCGCATAATGCGATTGATCTGGTCAATCAGTTGGTTCCTTGTCAGGCTCAGATCTCAAGTTCGGCGCTTACATCGGTTACTTGGACAGCTTATTATGCTTCGGTTGTTGATAATTTCACGACAAAGACCCAGATCGGCACCGGAACGCTGACGATCAATTCAACCCCGACGATCTATAATTTCAGTTTCAATGGTGGCGCGAATGCTGGCAATGGCATCTGCGTTGAGTTCACCACCGGGGCTCTGGTCGCGGCTCAGACGATCACCTATAGCGGGGTTCAAGGCGAGCGAAATATCTTCCAATCTCCTTATGAGTTCATGAGTCATGGGCAGCAATTGGCGCTTTGTCAGCGATATCTCCCGATGGTGAGTCTTGCAATAGGTCAACAGATCGGCATGGGGTTATGCACGCTAACAACCGGGGGCATCGCATTCGTAGCATTCCCGGTCACTCCAAGGGTTGTTCCAACAGGCGTGACGGTGAGCGCGGCTGCAAGTTTCAGTTATCTCAATGCTGCGGGAACAGGAGTGGTCGGGTCGGCGTTGACGTTCAATAATGCTTCTCCTGTCGGCGGGGCGCTCAATTTTACGGTCGCCGCTGGACTAATCGCAGGCAATGCGACAATCGCTTATGCGAATGCTGCGGCATCAATTCAATGGTTGGGATGTGAGCTATAATGTGGCAATATACCGATAGTACAAATTTGGTTGTGTTCAGGATCACAGACTCGGGTGCGATGGAGTCCAGGGCGATCGATGATGTTGAGATCGCTGCATGGCTGGCTGCGGGGGGCATTCCTCTCGCGGCTGGATAATAAGGAGAGTTGCTGCGAAGCGGCATAAATATGCTCAGGTGGAGGTGATTTTGATGGTAAAGTTCATCATGGTTACTCCCCAGACAGGCAATTGGCTGATGAGGCTGTGGCATAGAGCTGCAGCTTTTATTATTTGCAAGGTGACAGGATCTAAATGGGATCATGTTGCTGTTGTGATTGATGGCTATCTGTATGAGGAGAAGCCGCCGCATGCTCGCAAGGGCGCTGCGGATCAGTATGCTCATGAGAAGATCATGAAAGAGGTCAATGCTGGTTTTAGCGATGAGCAAGAAGGCGCTGCGCGGGTTGTGGCTGAGAAGATCGTCGGGGCTTTGTATGGGCTCGACAATCTGTTGATCGGCGCGGTGGCGGATGTCTTGAGCGAGAATTTCGCGCATCTGCTGGCAGGCATGGATCACATGAATGATTTTGATTGCTCAGCGTTTGGGACGATCATCGCGAGGATCAAGTGGCCCGAGTTTCTAGTCGGCGAGTTTCCGATCGAAGTTACACCAGAAAAATTTGATAGAGAGCTGGCGAAGCGAATGGGGGGCTAATCATGGCAGAGATCACGTTGCTTGATCTGTTTAACAAGATCAGTTCGGTCGAAATGGCAATGAATGCTCAGAATTTGAGCGCTAATACCCAGATCAATTCGATTGATTCGAAAGTCGAACGGGTTCTGGGACGCATGGAAGAGGAACGCAGGTTCTGCGATACCTGCAAGGGTGATATGAATGAGCGGATTGCGAGCTCCTCCGATGATGTCGAGGAGAAACTCAAGCAAGAGATTGAGCAGCGACGATCTGAGGCTACTGAAGTTTTCAACCGGATAGGCAAGGTCGAGAAAACCCAGAATATTTGCGCTGGACAACAAGAGGGCGCTAATGTCGCGAAGATCGATAACCGCGATATGTTTGCCCGCGTGATCTCGGTTCTTGCGGTAGTTGCGGCGGTGGCAGCAGTATTCATTCGTTAGGAGGTGAGCCTGTGAGATGTATTTTTGATTGGTTGGATGATAATTGGATCAATCTGGTTGTATTGATGGTGCTGGCGCTGTTTTGTTGGTGGATGTTCGGCTATTGGGAAAATGGTTGGCATGGCAAACGATTTGATCTGGCGAGCTGCTGGGCAGGGGTCGTGACCGTCACTGGCGGCGCGGTGATCGGGGTCGGGCGGCAGGTTCTGGAGTATAAGAAATATAGAGTTGATAGTGAGTTCAATACCCCGGCTGGGTCTGCACCTGAACAGAAGCCTAGTTTTGTAAAAGATAATAAATAAGAGGAGAGTGTTATTTATGAACGGAAAACAGATTACCATGGATGAATTGAAAGTTATGGCTATAGCAGCGAGGGGCAAAGTCGGTCATGTTTATTATCATTGGTCGGCATCGCAATATTTCGAAGCGGTCGAGAATAAGGAAGAGATCGAGGAAGATTATCATATTCTCTTTGATGATCTCGGCAATATGTATATTGATTGCGAGGATTTGGCTGAGGTCAAAGCGCACACATATATGCGCAATACCGGAGCGGTCGGCATGGCATTCATCGGTTGCTTAGGTGCGAGTGGCATCGATAATATGGGAGAGTTCCCTGTCACCGATGCAGCGATCGAATCGATGGCGATGGCGAGCGCGGTGCTGGCGACCAATCTCGGGATCCCGATCGCGATTCAGCATTTTATGACTCATGCGGAGGCGGGCGACGATCTTGATGGTATCTATCCTCCCTACGAGGCGAATGGATATCCCAATGGAAAGTATGGCCCGGATAATTCATGCGAGCGATGGGATTTCCTCGTACTCAAAGAAGGTGGCGATCGGTGGTCGGGTGGCAAGATCTTGAGAGGCAAAGCCATTTATTACCAAATCGCAGGGATGTAAAGTAATATTGCTATTACATTATGAGCGATAAATAGCAAAACTCGCTGGCGGGCATATATGAGCGTTTGGCACGATTCTCGGGTCTATGGGTGCGATCATAGCGGGGATCGTGCTTTCGTTCGTTGTGGGGCATCTGGTAGCGCGGTATTTTAGACTAGCGGAATATAAAAATGGGCTGGAGGGCTGGGATATGAAAAGCTGGACAATTGATGGTATAGAGGTCATTGCTGATGATGATGTCGATCAAGAAGAAGCTGCGGATGCTGTTCGGGAAGCGCTGGAAGATTTTAAGGCGCAGAGAAAGATCTTGCTGCGGATCGAGATCCGAGTGAGAGGTGATGGGCAAGAAGTTGAAGTTTTTAGAAAAGAGAAATCTCCGATCAAAAGGATCAGGCGGATCACCGGATATTTGTCGGAGGATACCAATTTCAATTATGCAAAAAAAGCAGAACTCGATAGTCGAGTCAATCATATGGGAGGTTTATAAAATGTTTCTATCGTTTTTGGCAAAGGAATGGAAAGCGATCTTGATCTTCTTGATGGTGATCGTGGTCGGCTGCTGGGGCTACGGAGAATATCAGATTCTCAGGGCGCATTATTTGAAACCTGCAATTCCGACCGTGATCGTGCAACCGCTACAGGAAACGGTCAAGGTGGTCAATACAACTTCGGCGGCTGTTGTCCCTGTCGCGCAGCCGGGACAGGTTGTTCAGTTCGTCGATCGCGGCGGGCAGATTGTCGCGGTAGTCAATGGCAAGGAGTATATCGTACCGAATCAGACCGGATCGAGCAATGTCGAACTGGGCAAAAATGGCCAACTTCAGCTCACGACTCAGGCGGTGGCGAAGATCGATATGACGGATATAGTCAATCAGAGGTTGAATGAGTCGCTGGCTGCGGATAGGGCGATCTGGCAGAAGGCTGAGGGCGATCAAAAGTGGGAGCTGGGCGTTGGTGTCGGTTATCATAAAGAGGCGTACATCCCGATCAGCGTGCAGTATAATCCAACTCATCATACCGGGATAATGGCTGAGATTCATCTCGCTGGATCTGGCATTGATGGTGGCGAGGCTCAATACAAAATACGGTTTTAACTTTAAGGCCTGCGATTGCAGGTCTTTTTTTATTGCAGGAGTTTGTCAATGGATAGCCAATAATAGGAAGAATGTAAAGATAAGGAGATGGCAATTTTGTTTAAGTTTACAAAGATAGTCGTTTTAGCGCTTTTTATAGTGGGGTTTGCTGGATCTGTTTGCTTGGCTGATGAGGCGCAAGTGATTAGTTCGTTTAAGGTTGTGATCAATAAGTATGTGCAGGCTTATAAGGATCATCCGCCAATTATGGTTGACAAGGCGTATGATGGTAACGGATGGATGAAAAGCGAGGCGAGCATGGAGGCGAACCCGGCATTCGACATTCAAAAAACTGATTCGATTATAGCTCCTTATGAGGGAATCTTGAGTTACAAGGTTGATTCGAATGCGGCAAGGCGAGGAGCGCAAACAGAAGCTGAGGCGCAGGCAGAGAGCATCGATTATTCTACTCCTCCTAGTGTGTTATCGATGCGGTTGACTTTTTCATATAGCGGCGGTTCTTGGGTTTTGAACAAAGTGGAGTATGAAGAATCTGGTCGCTGGTGGGATTTGACCAACGATACAACAGGACTCAAGGATGAGTTACTTCCAAAAATGAATTAAGAAAAAAAAAGAGCCCCTTCGCGGGGCTTATTTTTTTTGCTCTGGCTCGTATTCAATCAGGTCGGAAAGTTTGCAATCCAGGGCATCGCAGATGGCGATAAGCGAGTTAAGATCAAGGCTCGAGCAATCGGCATCTTTGTATAATTTGTCGATGGGCCAGCGACAGAGGT
>Ga0364910_1052_pt1 | contig 62732 bp, 58 predicted proteins | sample SorcelJu500001C4_3_FD_206970 | JGI IMG/M metagenome (GOLD analysis project Ga0364910, IMG submission 206970) | Enriched cells from Trout Bog Lake Hypolimnion, Wisconsin, USA - BchlTB.June25.5000.01.C4 | ecosystem: Environmental > Aquatic > Freshwater > Lake > Hypolimnion/Profundal zone | place...
GCTGTCGAAACAAATGAAAGTAAGCTTTGGGCTTATGCCCGTGGTGGCAACTGATGCCTATTTTGAGAATATGGGAACCTTAGAGGATATTCGGATAGAGCCAGGAACTAGTAAAGGGAATGAATTTCGGGCCATTCTTCAGCAATTACAGAAAAAAATGCAGACTCCATACCTGGATATGCTTATTGAGCTTTATAGCGGAATAACAAGAGAAATGACAAAATATCAATGTCTCTTCCCTGCACAAAATAACATGATATATGCTGATGGTACACTCGGGCTCTGTTTTATGACCGGCAGGCGAGATGTTTCTAATTATTTATCCGATTTTGCAGTATGGGAACAAAGTAACTTGAATTATCGGGAGGATATCGCGGCGGACTTTCTCTGTCGAGAGTGTAAAACTTGCCCGGCCAGTTGTGCCGGAAATTATCAGATAAGCCTTCCCCAAAAAATTATGAATGACTTAAAAAGATGGTTTTTTAAATGAGTAGCATCTTTAAGAGGATTCGATCCTATAATAAACTTTTTGGTATTAATAGACTGGGACTCCGAGCATTATTCAATCAACGAGTGAGTATTCATGAAACTGCGGTTATTGGTCCTGATATTATGTGTTATCCCAATGGGCGTATTCAAATTGGTATGGCGGTGAAATTGTTCGGCAGATCAATTTTAGTTGGCGATGACATACCTGAATCGTTTTTAGAGATAGGCGAAGGGACGAAAATTAATTATTTATTTTATGTGAACTATAGTGGCGGTTGCCGGATAGGGAAAAATTGTGCTGTAGCCACGGGTGTATCGATTATTACTTCTTCGCTTGATTATGAAGATGCCCAGCTGTTTTCGAGTGCCCCCAATGTTAATTCCAGCGTAATCATTGAAGATAACGTATGGATTGGAACAGGAGTAACAATATTGCCGGGAGTTAGGATTGCGTCAGGGATAATAGTTGGAGCAAATTCCTTGGTTAATCAGAATCTTATGTCCGCAGGAATCTATGCAGGTATTCCGGCAATAAAAATAAAGGATTTATAATGGAAATCACCCTGGGCTGAAAGGGAAGTGCTCATGAAGGTTAATCGCAACTTTGATCAAATTTACTGCAAAGAGCAAAATCCTTGGGATATCGGAGATGCTGATTCCGACAGATATGATCTTTATTATAATTTGATTAAGAACCATTCTCTTCAACGCAAGACTATTTTTGATATTGGATGTGGAATAGGGGCATTTTTAGCTCGTTTTAAAGATGATTTCCAAGATCTTTCTGGGGTTGAGTTATGTAATATTGCAATTGAACGGGGACATAAAAAGTATCCTTTTATTGATTTTACTCCGGGGTCAGCCGATGCATTAGCTGAAGTAATTGCTGATGACTCCAGATATGATACTATTATTTTTAGTGACGTCATCTATTATCTCAATGAACAAGGGAAAAATGCATCCTTAAGGTGGATTTCCGAACATCTGGGAGACGAAGGACTGGCTTTTATCGCCGCGTGGTGTCCGGGCGGCAAATATTTGACATATGAGGAACTTGAGCGATTAGTTAAAAGGTATTTTGTCGTGGAAGAAGCCACGCTACTAAGTAGCAATCACGCTGTTTTTATTACTCGAAAAAAATACAGTTTTGTTGCAATAACTATTGACTATGAGACTTGGCAGCCTATTCCCAAAGGGAAAACGATCGATTGGGACAAGGATATTTTCCAATCGGCTGATCAATTAATAGAAATAGCCAGTGACCTGAAGATTCCCTTAACCTTTATGGCAGAGATGGGTGAGTATTTTTGGTGTCTTGAAAATTTGCCTGATGTGGCGAAAAAAATGCAGGAACAGTGGAAAAAAATGATCAAGATGGGGCATGATGTGCAATTACATCTGCATCCCAGTTGGCTACCTGAATTAGGAGCTGAATTTAAGGATGGTCATTGGTCCTGGAATTTGGAGTATTCCAAATGCAGCGCTTTTCCGGGTGACCTTATTACGCTTATAGCAAAATGTAAAGCTGAATTAGAGATGATATTGCGGGAGGTGGACCCGGATTATCAGGTAGCGTGTTTCCGGGCGGGAGGCTATTCCGTTCAACCATCTAAAAACCTTTATGAGGCACTTACGGCAAACGGAATAGCATGTGATAGTTCGGTCTTTTACGGGGGACGTTCGGACGAACGGGGATACGATTTTTCACTCGCATATTCGAATCATCAGCCTTATTTTGCCAATAGTTTTGATTTTCAATTAAAGGCTGTTCCCGCGGAAAAAGGAATTGTTGAGCTGCCGATATGTACTTTTAACTCTGGCGAAAGATGGTTTTTTGATGGTCTTGAGGCCAGAGTTTTCGCAAAACGTTTTTTCCGGTACCAAGATAATCAAAAGACATCATGGCTATCGAGCGAAAAATTCCGTTTGCGTAGGAAAAGACAGGCTGTTGTAGGCAGACTTTACGCTATTATAAAACGGGTTTTTGGTGTGAACAACATTTTTCCCAGAAGGCTGGGGTATTTCTTGACAGATTACTCAGGAGAGAAATTGACCGGGAATGATTATTTTGTCGCAATCGGACACACCAAGGCAGATCTTAATTTTTCTGAATTGAAATCGAATATTAGTCAACTTGTTGAGAGTAAATCAGTAGAATTTATGACGTTGTCAAAAATGACACAGGTTGCTCGTGAGGAACTATCCCGGACAATTAGCCCAGATGTAAAAACTGAAGCCGATAGACAAGTGCTGCGGGAGTGGAAGGCCGTGCTGGGAACGATTCATCACGATGCCCAGTCTAGCTACCTGCAAGCTATGATAAAGCGGGATAGTGAAACAATATTGGATCTTGGGTGCGGTTCAGGGTATTGGACTCATAAGATATCTCAGTTAGTTCCGTGGGCGAAAGTATGCGGTGTTGATGTCGGTGAAGATTTCATTGCCAAAGCAAGAGAATTATACTCTACGGAGAGAGTACAATTTGAATTGGCAAATTTTGAACAGCTTCCTTTTGCGGAGAGCTGGTTTGATTGCATTTATGCTGATAACACGTTAGAGCACGCATATGATGTTGACAAGGTGCTAATGGAGACATACCGGATATTAAAATGGGGAGGACAACTTGTAGCAGCTATACCAAGTGATGCTAGAAACGTAAGAGCGATCTGTGACAATCACTCATGGAAGACCTATCCGGCAGAAGTTAAGATAAGATTAGAATGCGCAGGCTTCACCAATATAGAGATTGAAGAACTTGATACCTACAAGGCATTAGGAACGTCACCCTATCCACCCTCTAAAGATAGGATAATGTACATTAAAGCCTGGAAAAAACACTGTGCGGGTTCGAAACTAGAGCGCGCGTTAGAAGTTATGGATTGGGTATATAAAAAAATTGAGCCAGGGAACTCAGAACATGGCGTTGATGAAGTAGAGATAATTTTAAACGGGAAAGCTCTCTGTATGGGGTATGCAATTGTGGTGGGCAAATTGCTGATGGCCGAGGGTTTTAATATTAAATGGCTGACTATGTTCGCTAAAGGGCATCCTCGCGGGCGTGGAAAGGAAAAAATCGATTCTCATGAGGTCGTATTAGTTAGGCTTGACGGGAAGGAAATAGTATTTGATCCGATGGCAAATATCGTAATTCCATATAGCTTTAAGGAAATAATTAAAAACCCCAGTTTAGCCGAAGAGATAATAGCTCCGGATTCTCGCTATGTGGAACGAGGATATTTTATGTACACTACATCCTTTTGGTACAGTAAAGTATTTAAATACCAGGTACGTAGTGATTTGACGAAATGAGGCAGATATGGAATATAAGCGTAAAATTATAATAACAAAGCATTCTTTTGCTCAAGTGAAAGATAGTTTGGATTTTCAGTTAATCTCATTTGATGAATTAAAAGAATGGGTCCGAAGAGGAGTATACTTTCGCAAGCTGCTTAGCTATGATACTGTGGTATTACAAACCTATAATTTCAACGTACTGGGGAAACCGTTTCTGACTGCTGTACTGATCCGGTTACTTAGTTCTAACAGCTGCCGTATTGAAGATGAACAAGGGCGTTCCATCAAGGTAAATATGAATTTTCTATTACTGGCGGCGTCTCGCTATCTACAAGGATTATTTCACAAAGGGGAGGTAATCCGGCAAACAGCTGAGGAATGTATTGCTTTGACCAATCAGCTGACAGAAAAGGGTCGATTGGATTTGACCAGCCGTCCAGTTTATTTGCGAACAGACCTGGTGTTTGGCCTGCGTTCCGGCGGCTCTGTCGGCCACATCGCCGGGGTGCTTAATAATTTGAGTAAATTTACGGGCAAGCCCGTTTTTTTTACGGCGGACAGTATTCCCACAGTCAGTGAGGATATTGAAAAACATATTATTGTGCCGCCGGCGGATTTTCTCTGGGATCATGGAGAGGTAACGGTTCTTCAGTATAACTGTTTTTTCACCAGTGAGGTGGAGAAAATTCTGGCACAGACCCCGGTTTCTTTTATTTATCAACGTTACAGCACTTATAATATTAGTGGGGCAATTCTGGCCCGTAAACATGCCGTGCCATTTGTTCTCGAGTATAACGGCTCGGAAATCTGGATTGCCAGAAACTGGGGAAAACCGTTCCGCTATGAACGACTCGCCCAGCAGATGGAGGATCTTAATCTGAATGACGCAGATGTCATCGTGGTGATCAGTTCGCCGCTACGGGATGAACTTGTTCGCAGAGGCATTGACTGTGAAAAGATTCTGGTTAATCCTAACGGCGTTAATCCCAGGGCTTATCACCCGCAAATCGATGGTTCGCCGGTGAGAAATAACTATGGTCTCGACAACAAGCTGGTGGTTGGGTTCATAGGCACGTTTGGCAAATGGCACGGGGCGGAAGTGCTGGCCCAGGCTTTTGTCCTGTTAATAAAAAGAAGGCCTGATCTCCAAGAAAATATCCGCCTGTTTTTCATCGGCGACGGAGTCACGCTGCCGCAAGTGAAGGAAATGATTAAGGAAAATTCACTTGAGGCGGAATGCGTTTTTGCAGGACTGGTTCCCCAGGCGGACGGGCCAGGATATTTAGCGGCTTGCGATGTATTGGTGTCTCCACAGATTCCAAACGCTGACGGTTCACCTTTTTTTGGATCACCGACCAAATTGTTTGAATATATGGCGATGGGCAAAGCAATAATTGCGTCTGACCTGTTCCAACTCGGCGAAATAATTGAGCATGACGTCACCGGACTGCTAGTCGCCCCAGGCGAGGTCGAGAAGTTAACAACTGCCATAGGAAGGCTGGCCGATGACCATCAGTTACGCGCCAGGCTGGGTGTGGCAGCGCGAGATAAGGTGATTGCAAATTATACCTGGGAAGAACACACTTTGAAAATTATCGATAAATTGCGGGCGCGCTGTGATGATTAGCCGGTGTTTTAGAGGTGAATTCTGATGTCCCGAAAGAATGTCATATATTTATTGCTGGCGGCAATAATGTTTTTTACGACTATAGACGTGGCAATCATTTATTTCGTGAAGGATTTTGGCTTTGTCCGGTACATCGCTGTCCCGGACCTGGCGGCCTGTCAGCCTGAGTATCCGCAGCTTGAGCTGATACCTCAGAATAACCCGGACGCCGCGATTTATCACTTGCGCAATGTCATGAACAAGGTCAGGAAAGTTGCACATACTCCTTCAAGGGATATCAGCAGTTTGCTGGCGTATGTAAAGAGTGGCGGCGGTCTGGACTGCAGTGGAATGGCGGATTTATATTTGGATGAGTTGCTTGAAAACCACATTAAAGCTAGACAGATATCATTGTTCAGAGACCTGGGAGACATGTATGACAGCCATGCAACAGTGGAGGTATATCTAAACGGCAAATGGGTGATATTCGATCCTACTTTCAATATAAGTTTTACGAAAAACGGTGTGCTAATCGGCGCTGAGGACATACACCAAGCGTTAATTCATGGCACTTTCGGCGACATTAAGCCGGTTTTCTATGGTGAGGTGGAATATCCGGCAAGGGTGGACAAGTATTATATGCATTGGCTTTCTTTGTACAACAATGTTTTTGTCGCTGGCAACGGCGATATCCCGTTTATCAAAAAAATGCCTCCTTTACGCTATTGGTTGGGACCGGTCTGTTATTATCAGGAAAATCCCCGGTGGCATAATCACGACATAGATCTGCATGAGGGCATCTATTTTGTTGCCGTTGTTCTGTTGCCAATATTCATTATGGTACTGGGCTTTTTGCTCGTAGCATTATTATTGCTGGCCTGGAGACGTAAGGCTCGATATAATATCAGACAAGTGGCTAAAAAATGAGAAAGAAGCTGTTGCGCGTACTGGGAGTAATAATTGCTATGTTATTGGCTGCCGATATTGCCGGTATTTTCTTGTTAGAGCAATATTATTTTGTTCGCTACATCCCCGTTAAAAGTTTACAGGACGTATATGTCAGTCAGACTAGTTATGATCAGGACCGCTCTAAGTTATATCCTATTTATACCGCCGACAGGGCCGTCCTTCTTTTGGAACAAACCATGAACAGGGTAAAGAAAGTTGAACCAACCCCGGCCGGCGGGATTAAAGCAATTATGAGGCGAGTCAATAGCGGCGGGGGGGTAGAATGCGGGGGAATGGCGCTATTCTATCACCACGAATTGTATCAACATGATATTCAAGCAAGGATTATCCAACTGATGCGGGGTATCGGCAACAATGATACTCATGTGGTTGTTGAGGTAAATCTAAATAATAAGTGGGTGATTTTTGATCCCACTTTTAATGTGAGTTATGAGAAGGGAGGAGTGTTGATAGGCGCTCAGGAGATCCATCAATCATTGCTTGACGGAACATTTTCCAGGGTAAAGCCGATCTTTTATGGCGAAGTTGCTTACCCGTCCCGACTGGAGCATAACTATATGCATTGGTTATCTTATTATAATAATGTTTTCGTGACGGCCGCTCCAAAGTCGGTTTGGCTGTCGAGAATTTTTCAACTTAAATATTGGTATGGGGCGCACACATACTACCCCGAAGAGGGGGTAGATCATGACTCCCATCTACAGCGCCACAATAAAAACTATTTTATTTTTGTCGTTATATTACCGTTGATAATAACAGGGCTTGCCCTGATTTTTGCTACAAAAATGATTTTTGAATACAGACATAAAAAAAAATAGGCCTAAGCCCAGGCGATATTCGTATCTAAAAATAAGCTCCTGTACGTTATTGATGGGGACCGGTATGATACCACAGGAGAATCCCCGGCGGTACAATCAGGACATAGATCTACAGCGGGGCGTTTATATGTTGCCGCCGTTGTGTTGCCCATTCTTATCACCGCCTGGCGTTTTGCTAGCAGCAGTATTATTGCTGCGCTGGAGGCGTAAGGCTCGAAATAATATCAGACAGGTGGCTAAAAGATGAGGAAAAGACTGCTGATTGTACTTGGGATGATAATTGCAATATTGTTGGCTGTCGATATAGCCGGTATTTTATTGTTGCGGGAATATAGTTTTGTTAGGTATGTTTCTCTTGCCCACTTTCAGGACGCTGATTCGAGCCAGACTACTTATGATGGCGACCGGAGCGGGCTGCGGCCCTTGAACAACGACAAAAGAGCGATTGTTCTGTTGCAGGAAGTCATGAACAAGGTCAAAAAGATTGGACCGATTCCGCCTGGCGATATCAACGCGATCATAAGACAGGTCAGTGGCGGCGAAGGGGTGGCCTGCGGCGGAATGGCCGAACTTTATCACTATAACTTGTACGAGCATGGGATTAAAGCCAGAATCATCCAACTGCAACGGGATGTTGGCAATAAGTACGATAGCCATGTGACCGTGGAAGTATATCTGAATAATAGATGGGTAATATTTGATCCGACTTTTAATGTAAGCTATGAGAAAGATGGAGTGCTGATTGGTGCTCAGGAGATCCATCAGTCATTGATCGACGGCACTTTCAACAGAATAAGGCCGATATTTTATGGCGAAGTTGCCTACCCAGCCCGGCTAGATAAATATTATATGCATTGGTTATCCTTATATGATAATATTTTCGTGCCGGTTAACGCGAAGTCAGCTTGGTTGGGGAAATTTCCGCCGTTTAGATACTGGTATGGACCGTTATGCTACTATCCGGAAGATGGCAGAAGTCATGATTATCATCTGCAGCTGCACAACAAGACGTATTTTATAGTTGTTGTTGTATTGCCGACGGCATTAATCGGGCTGATCTTGCTATTTGCCACACTATTGATTATTGAATACCATCGAAAGAATAGACCCAATCCGCCATATAAGAGGTAACGCTTTTCCTGTTTATATAAAGGCAAAAATCAAACAGGCAATGTCTTAATTGGGAGTGGTGTTTATTGGAAATCAATCACTACATTATAAAGGCGCGGAGAATGCCGCCCCATATAATTATCCGGAAAGGTATCGGGTTGTTGCTGCGCAAATCTCAAGACATCGCCTACAGGCTGCGAGACAGATGCTCAACCACCTATTCACCTCCAACCGGCTATCGCTTGTCGGCAAATCCGATTGAGCTTTTACCGGGCACTCTGGCAGCGCATCGGGAAACCATCCTAAACCTTGCGAATTTATATCTCGCCCATTATTTTGATCTATTGGGGTCTGGCTGGACGGAAGTAAACTATGGTCTGCAAGCAGGTGGCCTGGAAGACTGCCGCTATAATATGAGCCAGCAGATCAACCCGGATTCGGCGGGGCAATGGTTAAGCGGTAGAATCAGCCCGGCCAATTTCGAAACATCCAAGGCAATTTGGCGATTAGTTGATAAAGAATATAAGCCGCTGGACTGGCAAGTGGACTTTAAGTCCGGTTACCGCTGGAGCGAAGCGGTGTGGTATCACGACATCAAATACGGCGACTGCCGGGGGGCGGATGTTAAAGTTCCCTGGGAATTGGCTAGGAGCCAGCATTTGCCGATGCTTGCCTGGGCGTATAATGTCAGCCGCCATGTTGATAAGGACATGGCCGCGGCAATGACGTATGCCAGAGAGTTTGAAAACCAGATTATGGACTTCATTGCCCTCAATCCTCCGCGATACGGTGTAAACTGGTGCTGCACCATGGATGTAGGCATCCGGGTTACGAACTGGCTGATGGGCTATGACCTCTTCAAAGCGGCGGGAGTGGAATTCGACACCCAGTTTGAACAGGTGCTGGCACAATCGGTATATGAGCATGGTTTACATATAATTCACCACCTTGAATATTCGCCTGAACTGCGATCTAATCACTACTTGTCCGATATTGCTGGCTTGTTGTTCGTTGCAGTCCATCTACCAGCAGACCGCGTTGCTGATCGCTGGCTAGCGTTCGCGGTGCAGGAATTGATTTCTGAGATGCACGATGAATTCCAACCAGACGGCTCCAACTTTGAAGCCTCGACCAGCTATCACAGGTTATCGGCGGAGATTATGTTTTATTGCGCTGCTTTGTGCCTGGGACTGCCGCCTGGGAGAAAACAGGCGCTTAGCCATTATGTTACTGCGGGGCATGACGTTCAGCCAAGGCTTAAAGAGCCCCTGGAACAATTCTATAATGTCCAAGATCCGCAGCTCTTTTCCGACTGGTTTTGGGAGCGGCTGGAGAAAGCGGCGGAGTTTACGCTTCATATTATGAAGCCCTGTGGCGCAATTCCCCAGTTCGGCGACAACGACAGCGGACGATTTCTGAAGATATGGCCAGCCTGCGATAAAACCACCACCGCTCAGATGGTGGCGAAATATAAGAACTTGGAACATTATCGTGGGTTATCGGACGATTCCGTGTATTATGACGAGAACATTCTCGACCACCGACACCTGTTGGCAGTTGCCGGCGCGCTATTCGGGCGGCAGGATTTCCTTGAGGCCGCCGGCGAGGTCTCGCCGGAAGCAATCCTGGTGCAAAAAATGCTGCAGGGCAAGACGGTAACATCTTATCATCGAAAGCGTAAATTGACCCAGTCGGCGGCTTGCCGACAGATTGACTCTTCCTCCAAATCTTTGGAGCAGTGGAAAAATGATCTGGTGGCAGGATACGGCCCGCCGCTGGTTACTATCTTCCCAGCGGAAGGTGGTAGATCAGACTTGCTTGAAGATTTGCGGCTGTTTTGCTATCCCGATTTTGGCTTATGCGTATATAAGTCGAAAGCTTTATATCTGGTTATCCGCTGTGGCAGCGTCGGCCAGAATGGCAACGGCGGCCACGCCCATAATGATCAGCTGGCTATTGAGCTTACCATTGACGGCCAGGATATTATCCGTGATCCCGGCACGTACCTCTACACTCCGTTGCCGGAACGTCGCAACGTTTTTCGCTCGACAACGGCGCATTTTACGCCGCAAATGGCGACCAGAGAACAAAATGGCTGGCTGCCAGGTGCTAACGGCCTTTTCAGCATGACAGAAAAGGCCGGCTATGGAACAGTATATATGGAGCACGATGGGTTTGTTGGTTATCATGATGGGTTTGGGATTGAAGTGTACCGACTGCTAGAACTAACCAGATACTCAATCCAGATTTTAGACTATTGTTCACAGGAAATCCGGTTAGACTCCGGCTTTAAAGAATATTCCTGCGGATATGGGAAATGTCAGATAGAAAAATAGACTGGAAAAGGTGAGTGCTAGTTGTTATTTACTTCAATAGTGTTTTGTTTTGTGTTTTTGCCATTTACTGTTTTGCTTTATTACAAGATAAATAGGACTCTCAAATATCGCCTGGGACTGATCTGGCTGATTCTTGCCAGCCTTGTTTTCTACGGCTATTGGAACCTGCGGTATATCGCCCTGCTGTTATCTTCGGTAATGATCAATTATTGCTGCGGTTATCTGATAACGAAATATTTCGCCGAGGAGCGCAATGAACTGGCGCGGTCGGTGATGATAGCAGGAATCGTCGCCGATTTGATTATTCTCGGCATATTTAAATACCTTGGCTTTATTACAACAAATCTGAACTATCTTGGTATCGGAAGCTTCGGTGTGTGCGACATCATATTGCCGCTGGGAATATCTTTTTTCACCTTTACCCAGATTGCCTTTCTGGTAGATTCTTATAAAAAGATAGTGTCGACTAAAAACTTTATCAGTTACCTTTTATTTGTGACGTATTTCCCGCACCTATTAGCCGGGCCGATACTGCATTACCGGGATATGATGCCGCAATTCATGGATGAAGGCAAAAAACAGGTCGACTGGGACAGAATTGCTTATGGGCTGCTATTGTTTACCATTGGATTGTTCAAAAAAGTAGTGATTGCCGATAAATTCGCGACCTGGGTCACCCCTGGGTTTGGCGCCGATTATTTGACAATGATCGAGGCCTGGGCTGCGGCTTTAAGTTATACGTTTCAGATTTATTTTGATTTTTCCGGATATACCGACATGGCTCTTGGCATGTCAGCCATGATGAACATTAGGCTGCCGGTCAATTTTAACTCCCCTTACAAGGCGAATTCGATAATAGAGTTCTGGAAAAGGTGGCATATCACGCTGTCCACCTTTTTAAAAGACTATTTATATATTCCCTTGGGGGGCAACAGGAAGGGAACCTTCCGAAGGTATCTGAACCTATTGATTACTATGTTTCTTGGCGGGTTGTGGCATGGCACGGCCTGGACTTACGTCGTCTGGGGACTATTGCACGGGGGCGGCCTGGTCGTCAATCATGCCTTTCGTGCGGCCCGCCTGAACATGAATTGGCTGATGGGAAGATGCTTGACCTTTATCTTCGTGGTTGTTGCCTGGGTATTTTTCCGGGCTGCTAATTTCGCCCAGGCCAGTGTTGTGCTAAAAGGAATGGTTAATTGGCACGGTGGCTATGCTCAGGCGACACTGCCGCAGGGCAGGGGCGAAGTGGCGATATTGCTGTTATTTGTGGTTATCGTCTTCTCCGTACCCAACAGCCTGGAAATAGCAAAACGCTATCAGCCCAACTGGTGGTGGACAATAGCGACCGGGCTGGTGTTGGCAGGTACGGTAATCTATGGATTTGGCCAGACTACCACCTTCATTTATTATCAGTTTTAATCGGGAGGACATTAACCGTTGATATCTCATAAACGTTTTGTGCTCAGTGTTATAGCAGTCCCTTTTTTCATAGTATGCTCGGTGTTTTTGTTCAATTATGTCGTGGACCCGTTTAACATGAATGGGGTGTTCGATCTCGGGCTGAATAAGCAGCTCATTTCTTTCAAGGCCGATTATCGCTTGTATAAAGCCATTGCCTTTGCCCGGCAGCCCGAGCCCAATATTATCTTGGGCGATTCAAGAATGGCACATTTCGATGCCGGGCCTATCCAACAAGAGACTGGGCAGGTGTATTTTAATAATGCTTATGGCGGGGGCACAGCATATGAGATTATTGACACTTTCTGGCTATGCGCCGGGCAGACCAAATTAAAAAATGTGGTTATCGGCTTGAATTTCAATTTGTTCAACGCCGAAAACAAACTTGATCTAGTGCCCCAGGCCAAAGAGCTTATAGACGATAAGCAAAAATACTATTTTTCTAGTACCATAACTAAAATATCGTTTTACAACGTCTACTACCGGTTGTTTAACATCAATCTGGTCAGTGAGAACCCAAAAGTTACTAAAGCAGTATTCTGGAAAGTGCAGTTGCAGCGAACCTCGGATTATTACGGTAAATACCGTTATCCCGCCGATATAGTCCGGGAACTGAAAAAGATAAAACAGTATTGTGATAAGAATGGCATCAATCTGGTGATAATAATCCCCCCGACTCATGTCGACCTGCAACGAAAGGTGGACGATTTCGGGCTAAGACCGGAGTACGTGCGGTATAAGCATGATCTAGCGGGAATAGCTAGGACGATTGACTTTGATTATCCCAATGAATGGACCCGTGATTACAATATGTTTACTGACCCCTATCACTTCAACGAGAAAGTACGGGAGCAGATATTGAAGGAAGTATGGGGAGGAAAACTGTGCGTGGGGCGTGAATTATAATTATTGATCAAGCAGGTGAGAACATGGACTCTGGCCGAAAAAAAGTATTAATGGCGTGTTGCAATTATTGGGATTCTCCCTTTCAAGTTGGCAGTCACCACTTGGCAAAAGGTTTTGCTGAGTCCGGATGGGATGTTGCATTTGTATCGGATCCCATCTCACCTCTCCATTGGGTTGGGCCGCGAAGTACAGAATTAAACGACCGGTTTGCGATATATCATTCCGGCGGCCAGCGGCGAATTGGCGGCAACGTGTGGACTTATGTGCCGGGAGCTGTGTTGACGCCTCACAATAAGCCCATTTTAAGCAGCGTGATGGTGCAGAAATATTGGCACAGGCTCACTTACCCGGATGTGATAGAAAAAATAAGGCTTGCCGGGTTTAGTTCGGTTGATCTTATCTACTTCGATAGTATCAGTCAGGCATTTTGGTTAAATGCAGTCAAACATAAGAAGTCGGTGCTTCGAATTGCGGACAATAACCATGGGTTTGGTAAGTTTACCAGTTCACTGCGTTGGATGGAACAATGGTTAGCTGAACGAGTGGATCTTGTTGTTTACACTGCCAAGGGACTGGAAGAATACGTCGACAATTTGAACCCTCAGGGGAAAATGTATTTTCCCAATGGTGTGAATTACCGTCATTTTTCCGAGGGTAATCGGTCCGTACCGGACGAGTATTTAAGTATATCGAGGCCAATAGCCGTTTATGTCGGGGCTTTGGATGTTTGGTTTGATTATGATTTAGTGAATAACGCGGCGCGGCAACTGCCCCACATATCTTTTGTGTTGATTGGCCCTGAAGGTATTGCCAGAACAAAACTGGAAAAGCTGCCCAATATCCATCTTTTAGGCAAACGGGCCTATGATGAATTACCTGGCTATCTTATTAACGCAGATGTAGGGATAATTCCGTTTAACGTCAAGAAATATCCGGATTTGGTAAATTGTATTAATCCACTGAAGCTATACGAATATATGTCTTGCGGATTACCAGTGGTGGCCACAAAATGGGATGAATTGATATCACTCTCCAGTCCGGCCATCCTGGTTCAACAAGAAGAGGAATTTATTAATGCTGTTCGTAATTGCACTAGCCTAGCTTATGACCCTATACCACTTCATGATTATGCAGCCAAGCAAGACTGGTCAAAAAGGATAATCCAATTGGAAAACTGGATTAACGTTAAAACGTAATGCCTGTTGAGGCTTATTGGATCATTGGTTCCAGGTTGTGGATAGGAGATTGGGAATGCAAGAAGAAAGTCGAAACCTTAGGATTTTGATGATATCTGCGCGGGCCGATTATGGTGGCGGGCCGGAACATGTATTCCGACTAATTGAACAGTTGATAGGCGAGGATGTTCAAATATATGTGGCTTGTCCTGAAGAGGAACCATACTGGACTAGGTATTCTAATTTAGTGAGAGCGGAATGGTTATTGGACATCCCGCATCGCCATTTTTCCCTGCGGCACTTGTGGCGTTTGTATCAATTTGTGCGAAAACATAAAATAAATCTGATTCATTCCCACGGGAAAGGAGCTGGGATATATGGTCGGCTACTCGGAATTATGGCACATAGGCCGTGCATTCATACCTTCCACGGCATCCATGTGGGGGATTATAATTACTGGCAGAAATCACTCTACTATTGGCTTGAACAAATCCTGTCATCTGTCAGCAGCAGGCTCATTTCCGTGTCGCCGGGAGAAGCGGGGATAATTATTAGCAATCGTCTTTGCCGGAAGCAAAAACTGACCGTCATCTGCAACGGTGTGGTTTTGACGGATAAGTCAACTGGCTTTTTTCCCGACAACTACAAAATGATTATAACAATGACCCGTTTTGATAATGCAAAAAACACGGAATTGCTGATTAAAATAGCCAGCTATTTAAAAAAGGTCGGCAGAATAAAGGAATTTACAATTACTATTTTAGGCACGGGCCAGGGAGAAAGCAGCTTCAGAGCTGAAGCCCAAAAGGCAGGATTTGGCGATTATTTCGTATTTACCGGCGCTGTTCCCAATCCTGGCGACTATTTAAGTGCGGCGTTCTGCTATCTGTCGACATCTCGTTGGGAAGGGATGCCGCTAAGTGTGCTTGAGGCGATGGCGGTTGGCTTGCCAGTGATCGCCACTGCTGTTGTAGGCAATTGCGATGTCGTGGAGCATAATATTTCCGGCCTTCTCTATGACATCGAGCAACCGGAGAAAGCAGGTGAATTTCTCTGCGATCTGGCGGATGACCCTGGATTGTGGCAGCGTTTGTCAGCTGCCGCCAAGCGCGAAGTGACGGAAAAGTACAGCGTTGATCGGATGATGCAGTCAACGCTGCGGGTTTATAAGGATGTATTCCAAAAATCAGTTAAAGCGAAAGGATAGCGCTAATGAAGATCGCCATCGTCCATGATTGGCTGGTAACCTACGCCGGTGCCGAGCGGGTGCTGGAACAGATACTGAATATCTATCCTGAGGCCGATTTGTACAGTCTGGTCGATTTTTTGCCGTCCGGGCAGCGCGGGTTTCTGCAGGGGAAATCAGTAAGCACCTCATTTATCCAGCGATTGCCTTGGTCCAGCCGCAGATATCGTCAGTATCTGCCGTTGATGCCGCTGGCGGTGGAGCAGTTCGACCTGTCGGGCTATGACCTGGTGCTTTCTTGTTCCCACGCCGTGGCCAAAGGTGTGTTGACTGGCCCGGACCAGCTGCATATTTCCTATGTGCATACCCCCATTCGGTACGCCTGGGACCTGCAGCACCTTTATCTACGGGAAAGCGGCCTGGACCGGGGGCTTAAAGGCTGGCTTGCTAAGGTGTCATTGCACAATATTCGCCAGTGGGACTATCGCACCGCCAACGGGGTGGACAGCTTTATCGCCAATTCCCAATATATTGCCCGCCGCATCTGGAAGGTTTACCGTCGGGAATCGACAGTCATTTACCCGCCAGTTGATTTGACTACATATTCTCCGGGGATAGAGAAGGAAGATTTTTACCTGACGGCTTCCAGGATGGTACCCTATAAGAAAATAAACCTGGTTGTCGAGGCCTTCAAGGCCATGCCGGACAAAAAACTGATTGTGATTGGTGATGGGCCGGAATTTAACAAAATCCGCGCAATGGCAGGGAAAAACACTACTTTGCTGGGATATCAGTCAGGGGATGTATTAAAAAGCCATATGCAGCGTGCCCGCGCATTTGTATTTGCCGCCGAAGAAGATTTCGGCATTACGCCTGTCGAGGCGCAAGCCTGTGGCACGCCGGTGATTGCCTTTGGAAAAGGCGGTGCGTTAGAGACGGTGAAAGGTCTGGACTCCGATAGCCCTACTGGCATATTCTTTCAAGATCAGTCGGTGAATTCGCTGGTGACAGCTGTTAGGCTTTTCGAGGCAGAAGGTCTGGCCATCCAGGCAGATCATTGCCGTGAGAATGCCTTGCGGTTTTCGGCCGAAAGGTTCCGGGAAGAATATAAAGCCTTCGTGGACAGAGCGCTCGGCAGATAAGCCTCTTGGCAAGGATTAGCGTCAAGTTTACGTGAGAGGTTGCTCTAGGTTACTTGCCAAGGCTTTCCACTTGAATTTCTCCCACAAATATGGTGTAGTAATTAACGCATCAAAGTTGTCGCTTATCTGCTTAATAAAACGGCCAAAATGAACTCTTCAGAGCCAATGCTACATGGCTGAAAACTCAGTATTACCAGTTGATATGCGGGCGTAGCTTAGTGATAGAGTACCGGCTTCCCAGCCGTAAATATGTTACTTATAGTCCAAAGTGGAATATAGATAAATCAAGGCCTTGCGGCATCAGCCAGCAAGGCCTCTTTTGTGGGTCGACGCTTATTTGACGCAGAAGGGATAATTTGACGTTAAAAGTATCTGCAAATTTGCTTGTGTGCGGATACTTTTATCCGTTGCAATAAAACAAGGAAAGTGATGCCATGTTGTTAGAAGTATCCGCACGAATGGCTATAATGCGGACCTTTCTAACGGAGGCTAATATGGATGAATATAAACAGATACATAATATTTTCTTCGCCTAGGGAGGGCTCGCGAGGACCTCTGATATAACAAAAGCAGGACTGCATAAACATGAAGGCAAAATTATTCGCCTTAAACAAGGGTACTATCAATGGATTGGCGAAGGAGAGCCCGAAGAGCTGGAAAATTTGCAGCGGTTGTTGCCTGATCTGATTCTATGCATGGAATCGACCCTGTATTACTACGGCTATACGGACAGGAACCCAGATAAATGGCATGTTGCAGTCCATCGCGACGCCAACAAAAAGCGTCTCCACATCGATTATCCGCTGATATCAGTTCATTATTTTGACACAAAGTACTTGAATATGGGTGTTGCAACGGGAAGCATCAATGGAGTAGACTTTCGGATCTATGACCGCGACCGCACAATTTGCGATGTCATTCGCCACATCAATAAACTCGATCGGGAGATTGTGAACAAAGCTATCAAGGCATACTTAGCTGACTCCGGAAAGAATATCTCAAAGCTTATTGAATATGCAAAGCAGATGAGAGCATATAAAAAAATCCAATTGTGGATAGGAGTGTGGCTTTGATGCCCGATAGCGCGCAATCTGTTCTGGATAAACTGAAGAGCAAGGCGAGGGAGACAAGAAAGAGCTACGCCATACTTTTGCAGTTGTTTTGCCAGGAAGAGTTTCTACGTCGTCTTGAAGGCTCACAGTATCGAGAGAATTTGATACTAAAAGGCGGGTTGTTAATTTATAGTATTAGCAGTTTTAGTAGCCGGCCAACAATGGATATCGATTTTTTACTGCGGGGGACACCTAACTCCGAAGAACACATCATGAGAGTAATCGAAAACATTCTAAATACAAAGACGCTGAACAGCTTTATTCAATTCGAAGTCAAGGGCATTGATCCGTTAGCCGAGCAACGCGAATACCACGGAATGCGTATTAATTTGGTTGCGCATATCAAACAGACGAGGACACCTTTTCATATTGACATGGGCGTTGGCGATATCATTGTTCCTAAAGCTGAGCTGCGGAAGCTGCCGGTACAATTAACGGCTATACAGAGCCTGAAGTTATGACGTACTCGCTGGAGTCCACGGTCGCTGAGAAGTTGATGCTATTATCGCTCTCATGGAACTAAGCAGCAGAATGAAGGATTACTACGACACATTTTTTTAGCCAGCTCATTTAGCTTCGATGCCAGGACTCTTCAGGAGGCAGTCTTTGCTACCCTGCAAAAACGTGGAACCAGATACGAGACCGATACCATGGAAAGACTGGATGCGTTTGCTCAAGACACCGAGATGCAGCAAAAATGGAAGCGCTTTGCCGGAACGATCAACATTCCGCTGGATTTTGAAGAGGTGATCGGAGTTATTGGTCAATTCGTGGGGCCGATTTACAAGGCCATAATAGCCGAAGATGAACTGCTGGGAATTTGGAATCCCAGAGAAATGAAGTATGAAGGCTATGCCCAGACGGAGAAGCCTTAAAAACTTTCAGGAATATTACCCTGCTAAAGATAGCGGTTTAAGTGGAAGAAGCCTCCCGGAAAACTCCGGGAGGCCAGCTTTTTAATCTTTGGTTGAGGCAGTCTGCTTCACCCTCTGAACGAAAACGGACATCCGATTCGTGGCATCGCGGGCGGCTGACTCTAAACGATGGGTAGACATATGTCGGAAGGTGTGAGGAGAAATAGACGGAAGATTGTTGATGGACGTAAACTTCTATAACCAAGTGTGAAAAGTGTTTACATGCATCGGGCCACCACAACTATTGGTGAAAACCTGGTCCGAATTTATCCACTTCTTTCCCTTTTGGGCCTTTTAAAGATTTTGTTCCTGTTGAAGTAATATCAGTAAATTTACAACGTCATCAGATATACCCAACATTCGTTTTGATCCTTTGGTCTTGGGATCTTTTGTACTGATTGGTTTGCCAACAATATATTCGTTTGACTGGCGGACGTGAACTTGTTGCTGTTCAAAATTTATCGCCGACCAATTCAGGGCTAATACCTCACCTCGTCGAATGCCGGTAATCAGGGCAAGATAAACCAGAACCCGATACTTTGTTTTTACATCGGGGCCATTATCGAGAGCATTCAGGAAACGGCCAAGAGTATCTTCGTTATATATCTGAATTTTCTCAGGATCATATTCAACTTTCGGAGCAACAACAGACGCACAAGGAATTTCAGGCATTAACTTCCACTTTACAGCTTTATTAAACATGGCCGACAAAAGTCGGTAGTGCATCTCAATAACGCGGGGAGATAATGCTCCTGTTCTTCCGTCCTGTCGAATACCTGGCTTTTCCAATTGATCGAGGAACCGTAAAATATGTTTTGGCTGTATCTCATCAATCCGGAAAGGCTTAAAAGCTGGAATGACCCGGCTGTTAAGAAGCTCGTTATATCGTTCATAAGTTTTGCGGGATATGTAGGTTGTTTTGGAAACATAATTCTCCCGCCAAAACTCGACGAATTCTGGAAATGTCAGAGATTTCTTTTTGGTCTGGACCCCTCCGTGGACAACTTCCGCGTAAAAGAGGGCCAACAGTTTTTCAGCTTTGGCGTCCGAATCGACATGGACAGTCCGGAAATGGCGGATTTGATTTCCTTTTTGGGCGTAACCACGACACTTTGTCCAAAATTAATACAAACGCTCTAACAAACTGTAATAACACAACAAGGATTCTCGGGGAAAATGTATAATTTCTTAAGTATAAAAGCATATGCGAAATAATGCACAAAGAAGTGAGGCTCCGAGTCATGCTGGTTCGAGACAATATGACGCCCTATCCTAAAACACTTTACGCAAATAACACACTCAAAGAAGCCGCCAAACTTTTCGCTAAATACAAAATCAACGGCGCGCCGGTTGTCGATGAGCACGGTGAAATTCGCGGCCTGCTAACAAGTTCTCACTTCGTCAAGATCATTGCCGGCGACGAATCCTTTGATCAGACTGTCGAGGCGGTCATGCTCCGACATGTCATTACCATTGCTCCCGATTCCACTCTGGAGGATGCCTATCATATTCCGGTAAGTTGTCTGCCGGTGATTTCCGCCGACAATAAAATTGTCGGTATACTGACAAAAAGAGATTGCCTTAAAGCGTTTCGTTCCAGCGCCGATCATGCCACCAATGAAATTGAGGCGTTTATTCGTTCTGCTCATAACGGCATTGTCGTTATTAATGCCTATGGCATTATCACAACCTATAATGATGCAGCCGCCAGGCTTATTGGTACGCCGCCGGAAAAAGCTATCGGCCGGCCAATTGAAGATATCCTGCCTGACTCCAGGCTGAAAAGCGTACTAACGACAGGGTTGAGCGAAAGAGGCTGCCACCTCATGGTCAACGGCCAACTTGTGTTTTCGAACCGTTCACCAATCTTTGCAGAAGCCAGAATTGTCGGGGCTTTGGCTATTATTCAGGATACTTCCGAATTAGCCGATGTTGCCCGACAACTTTCCCGAACTCAGCACCATGTGGAAGCTTTAGAAAATATTTTTGAAAGTGCCCGTCAAGGCTTTGTTGTAGTCGATGAAAATGGCATAATAACCCAGGTGAACAAATCATATGAAGAAATCTTTAATATCAATCGCGAAGACCTGATCGGCCACCCGGCTGAAGAATCAATTGAAGGTACAAAGTTGCACATTGTTGCCCAGACAGGAATCCCCGAACTGGGAGTCATCCAAAACTACAAAGGGCGGCAAGTAATTGTCAACCGCCTTCCCATTTTTAAAGATGGGAAAGCCATCGGCGCGATTGGTGAAATTATGTTCAAGGATATAACCGAAGTAAACTACCTCCTTGAGCGCCTTAACACTTTGGAAAAACAGGTCACGCAATATAAGACGGAACTTGGGCAGGTACGTCAGGAACCAAGCAGGGCGGAATTTACATTTGCCGACATCGTCGGCAGCTCACGAGCCATTGTTCAAGCAAAAAATTTGGCTGTAAAAGCAGCCCGAAATGATAGCAATGTCCTCATTCTAGGTGAAAGCGGCACCGGCAAGGAGCTCTTTTCCCATGCTATCCATAACGCCAGCCAACGCAGCAAAATGCCTTTCATCGCAGTCAACTGCGCGGCGATTCCATCAGAGCTTTTGGAATCAGAACTCTTTGGCTATGAGGAAGGATCCTTCACCGGCGCTAAGAAAGGCGGAAAGAAAGGTAAATTTGAACTGGCCGACCGCGGAACGCTTTTCCTTGATGAAATCGGTGACATGCCCCTATCGATGCAGGCAAAAATCCTAAGAGCAATCCAGGACAAGTCATTCGACCCCGTCGGCGGAAACAAAACATGTATCTCCGATGTGCGAATCATTGCGGCCACCAATAAAAATCTTGCCCTGATGGTGAGCCAGCAGACTTTCCGGGAGGACCTGTATTACCGGTTGAATGTACTACTGATCAAAGTTCCGGCTCTACGGGAAAGAAAAGAAGATATCGGAGAACTGCTGTTACGCTTATTGCCGAACATATGCAATGACCTAGGGGTACAACCAAAGGAATTCGCCCCGGAGGCTATGGGCTTACTCCGTCAACATTCATGGCCCGGTAATATCAGAGAACTGGAGAATATACTGGAACAACTCGCCGCAACTATTGACAACCGTCTGATAACACCGCAGCACCTCATGCATACCAACTTTGCCGCCAATTTTGGAGAAACCGGCCGCACCGTCGATCAAAATATATTGCCTCCCGGCCTGAACGAACGGGACAAAATTGTTGAAACCTTAAAATACGCCGGCAATAACAAAGTGATGACCGCAAAACTTCTTGGCTGGCATCGATCAACACTCTATGAAAAAATGAAACGATATAACCTCAAGTAAAAAAGCAGTGTCTGGTCCGCCCTACAAAATGTCGGATCAGACACTTTTTTTTTCGCAAAACCCTGTATTTACTGGCTTCAAGGTCTTGGCACCATTCTTGCGTATTAAATAGTTATTAGTAAGACTAACATCTATTAAGTCGAAGGAGGAATCAACAATGCCAAGATCATTGAATCAACTACTAACCAAATTGATGGAGGGAAACAACCTTATTGGAACCTACTATCGCCGCGCAATTGAAGACTCGGCAAAAATAAGGTTCGATCAGCTTATAGTTAAAACCATGAATGGTGGCGAATATCAGACCTCTGACCCGGCGGAAAGCAAACTGTTTTTCGATCTGAGCGAAATGGAAGGAACGGGATCAAACAAAGGATTCTGTAAGGAAGATAACTGCTACTATTATGAAAGCTTTGGCAATTGGCAGAGCAACCACTAATGCATAGTCCTACAAGGCGGCAGCATTAGGCCTTGCGGATTTCGCCTTATGCCGGCGATTGTATTAATTCGTTTCCCACAAGGATACAACGATATACTGGTGTATCCTTTTTTTTGCCCTCTTTTGCAAAAAATATATCAATAAACGCCCGGACTGGGAGTTTGCCGGCATATATGCCGACGAAGGCATTACCGGCACAAGCACCAAAAATCGCACGGAATTTAAACGGATGATTGACGATTGCCTGACAGGCAGGATTGACATGGTGATTACCAAATCCATATCACGCTTTGCCCGCAATACACTTGATTGCCTCAAATATGTCAGAGCACTGAAGGAAAAAGGCGTCGCAGTATATTTGGAGAAGGAAAATATAGACAGTATGGACTCGAAAGGTGAAGTCTTGCTTACTATTTTAAGCTCACTCGCGCAGGACGAATCCCGCTCGATCAGCGAGAATAGTCGCCGGGGTATTGTCCGGCGCTTCCAACAGGGCAAGATTCGGGTGAACCACAAAAAATTTACCGGCTTTAACAAAGATAACACTGGTGAACTAATTATTGATGAAGAGGAGGCCAACATTGTCCGGCGTATTTTTACAGAGTACATTTCCGGTAAAGGCTGCAAGGCGATAGGCAAAAGTCTTGGGGCCGACGGTATTCTTACTGCGACTGGCAACGAGGTATGGCATGAGTCGGTCATAAAGCAAATGCTGCAAAATGAAAAGTATGCAGGGGATGCTCTGGTGCAGAAGACGATAACATTGGACTTTCTAACTCATAAGAGGGTAAAAAATAAGGGGCAGGTTCAGCAGTTTTATGTAGAAGATAATCACCCGGCCATTATATCCAAGGAAACTTTTCAAGCGGTGCAGACGGAAACCGAGCGTAGAAGTGGGCTTAAAGGCGACGATGAAACAGGCAGCCGATATACGAATAAGTATCCGTTTTCAGGGAAGATATTTTGTAGTGAGTGTGGCGCGCCCTTTCGAAGAAAGAACTGGGGTGTGAATAAATACAAGAAACCAGTTTGGATATGTCGGACGAGGCTTGATAAAGGCCCAAAAGGATGCTGAATGCAGGCGCTGGATGAGGATAAACTTAAAGAAGCTTTTGCTCGGGTTGTTGGCTGGATTATAACTGACAGAGGTGCTTTTATTAAGCGCATGACGGAGAATATCGAGAAAGTTTTTAATGAGCAAGCCAGCTCGGTGGAGATTGAGTCAATTGACAAGCGACTGGAGGAATTGCGTGGAGAGATGGCCGCATTGGTTAAGCTGAACTTGACAGCAGGGATTAATGATGAGATTTATGGCGGGGAATATAACCGGATACTTAGTAAGATGGAGAAATTACGTAGTAAGAGGACGGGTATCACACAAACGGGAATTTTGCGGCAGGAGACACTTGGGCGGGTGCGGGAAGTAGCCAAGCTATTGCGAGAAAAGAATTGTGTGACGGAAGGCGTTATTTGGGATACTGGTAGAGCATATTCGGGCAATAAATTTGGTGCAAGTAGAGTTTGTTCTTCGCGCAGGGATTGGGATATTTGAGACGTTATAAACCGACTGCAGTTCCTTTTCAATTTTGCATATTTATAAAGAATTCGCCAGTATTTTGATATCGTTATGCAGCTTTGGCGCAATTACGTACGACCAACAAGATAGCCCTCGCTTTTGCGAAGGCTTCTAACAACCTTTGGACAATTACTTCAGTATCCTTTCAGTAGCTGCATTGTAGCCGATAGCTGCTACTCTGGGTATAAAATTATAGCGGATAAGGTAGACTACTGATGCAATTGAATATTCCTCCTATAGCCACCTAACAGGTGGTATTTTCTTATATGACAAAAACTATGTGCATATCGTGTAACAGATTTACTATCAAAATCGGGAGGTAAATATGCCCGAAAACCTAATGGGTTACGGGCATATTTAATGTAGAAGGAAGTGTCATCTTTGGTCCCTAGCCTTTTCTGCGCAACCGGTCAGATAGATATCTTTATTTTTTTCAAAACTTATAAAAAGACTAAATAATTACTGAAGTGAACCCTAGTTCAGGAAGCTAAAATAAAACCACCATTCGTAGGATATCTTTAACTTACGCAGACTGGCACCGTTTCTGAAAGGGTGTCAGTCTTGTTTTTAGTTGGCAACGCTCGTAGTTGTAGTAATGAATGTACTCTTCGACTGCAGCCCTGGCTTCGACAAGGGAAGCGAACTTGCGCCGTTGAATCCATTCGGTCTTGAGCATGCAGAAGAAGTTTTCCATACAAGCATTATCCAAACAATTACCTCTTCTTGACATGGAGGGTGTAATATCATAGTCTTGAGTTAGGCGAAAATACGCGTGAGAGCTGTATTGGAAGCCTTGGTCGCTGTGGAGCGCAAGTCCACTGGCGACCTTCTCTTTTTTGACGGCATCTTGAATTGTCATGGTCACTAAGTTAACGCTTTGCTCCGTACCCATTTTGTAGCCAACGATAAATCCGTCATACAGATCTTTGATGGCCGACAGATAAAGAACCCCCTGCTGAGTATGAATACAAGTGATATCGGTAACCCATTTTTGATTGGGCCGTTCCGCCCTAAAGTCTCGGTTGAATACGTTTTCGTAGCGATGAATAGCATCGCTGTAATGAGTATAGGGACGTCGCCGGCGGGCGACCGATTGAAGGCCTATTTTTCTCATTATCCGATAGACTGCCTTGTGGTTAACCACCAAACCGTAATGAATCATCAGTTGAAGCGTAATTTGCCGATATCCAGCGCTACTGTTAGATGCTCTGTATATGTCTCCGATCATTTCCGCAAGCCGTACGTCACGGTCCGGGCGTTGCTGGCGTTTCCGCCACTTGTAGTACCCCGAATAGGATACACCGAGAACTTTGCACATTTCACCGAGAGGATACTTGCCATCAAACCTGAAAATAACCCGATAACAAAGTCGTTGTCTCATCTCCTTTCCACCTCGCAAAGAAAATTTCGCAGTAATTCATTCTCCATTCTCAAGCGTTTAAGCTCATATCCTACTTGTTCTGTTTCCGTCCGAGCGATTTGCTTGGGCCTGCCTTTAGGTTGGTATTGTAAACCAAGTAGACCCTTTCTTCGATATGTTATACACCACTTATTAACGCGCTGCTCATCTGTGAGTCCAAGCAACTTGGTGATTTCTCTGGCCGTCAAGCCTTCTTCCAAATGCATTCTCACTGCTTGCTCTTTAACAGAAACTGGATAGCGTTTCATTCCCTTTTTTCCAGACATAAAGACCTCCTGTGGTAGTTGTTTCCATCCTACCACAGGAGGTCTTTTCTTTCATCTTCCGTTTTCGGGGTTCACTTCATACTTGCCCTCGTCTTTTATAAGGCTTTAAACATGGATTTAGACACCTTATTGCATTTTGTCCCTTAATCAACCTATGATTGCCATTTTTTCTGTATCAGACTGTTTGGCTCTGGACCGGCAGAAATCGCGAAAGTTATTAACCGACGAAAAGAATTCCCGCATCATAATGACCCCCAAATAAGGATTGGTACTAATAAAATCCCCGTTTTTCTCTTTTGATCTTATTCCTCCAACGGCCATAAAAAAAACAATAATCGGCAATAAATACAAAATACCATAAAGACCATGTTTTTTTCTCAGGTGATTTAAATCAATTGACAAGCCAAAAAACTGCATTAGGAAATCATAAAGAAGTGCTGAATGAAAATTACACTTGCGTTGCGCGACCACAGGAAATTTTCCTTGTCCAACTCGTTTAATGTACTCAGGAATATCAAACGAGTTAGCATAAACAATTCCATTAAGATATCCGAAGGCCCCACTGCCAAGTCCGGCATATTCATCGTAATTAACGACATATTCATCGACCAGGGAATCATCTCGGGAAAAACACCAGGCTGTATTTGCCCGGTATTCATTTTTGAGAGCAGCTGTAATTATTTCGTAATAAGTTCTCCCACGCTGATTCAAAATAGCACCCATTTTTAATTCCATCGCCTTTTGGGTGGTTGTCGACATCATCAAGGGATAGTAAGTTACCTGATCAACTTTTAATCTTTGGAGAACACCGAGATCATCGCGCAGCATAGCTTCTGTTTGTTGGGGGAAATTAAACATCATGTCGATATTAAGGGTTGGGAAATGCCCTTGGACCGTCTTGATTTTTTCGCTGATTTCCTCACCGCTGCCGTATTTATTATAGCGGCCGATAGTTTTTAGAATATCATTGTTGAAGGTCTGAACGCCTACTGACAAGCGTTTAACTCCTAAATCTTTTAGAATGTGTATCCTTTCCGTATCTAAATGATTGGGATTTGTCTCAACAGATATTTCGTTTATGCAAAAACACTTTTTTATTAAATTGATTGTTTTAGCTAGTTCATCGATTAAAATAGTGGGCGTTCCCCCACCGATGTACAATGCCTTAAAGTCGTATCCAGCTTTTTGATAAAAAACTATCTCTTTTCTTAAAGCGGTAAAATATTCTCTTGCCAAGCCTTCATGAAAAGCCACCTTGTGAAAGGAACAATAGGTACAAAGCTCTTCACAAAATGGGATGTGAACATAAAGCATTGATGGCGATTGGATCTTGTCAATTCGCGGGAATTGCCATGTATCACAGGAATTAAAGTGCAGATATTCTTTTGCCTGCTCACGAACAATATAGCTTACAAATTTATCAATTAACATGCGCGGTCACACTTCCAATAATTTTATTAATAAGAATATGATGATCATCATCAACATTTACCTACTTACGCAAAAATTATGCCAAAGCGCCAAAGCGCCAAAGCGTGCCAGGTCAGACCATTAGGTGCACTCTAGGACAAACGGATAATGTCGGATCAGACACTTTGTAGGTCGGACCCGACATTATCCGTTTTTTTACTTAAAGCCCGTACTTTTTGATTTTCTCATAGAGGGTTGAGCGATGCCCGCCGAGCAGTTTGGCAGCAAGTGCCTTATTATTGCCGGCATTCTTCAAAGTTTCAACAATTATTCCCCTTTCGCCGGCCGCTGGGGACGACCCAGTGGCCGGCCGGGCTTTTCAAAGTTGACCGCGAAATTGGTATGCATGAGAAGCTGGGGGTAATGACGCGGCTGTCGACGGTGGCGGCAATCTGCTCCAGCAAGTTTATGAGTTCGAGGATATTGCCTGGCCAAAGATGCTGCCTGAGGATTGCCATTGTTTCGGAAGTGAATTCCTTGGGTTTTAGCTACATGTACGCCTGCCAATTTGGCCGACATTTCGTTGAAAGTAGTGATGACGCCGAAGGCGTTGATGACAATGATACCGATTCCTGTCTTGTTGGTAAAGAAAAGTATAAATAATAAATATTATATAATTAGAATTACCGAGTTGGTTGTCTAGGTCCTTTATGACAAAGATCCTGCTAATATGGCTTCTCTGAGGCGAAAGGTGTCTGTCGGCACAAAGTGTCTGGCCAGACACAAAATATGTCGAGACAGACACAAAATATGTCGAGACAGACACTTTTTATGTCGGTTAGTCGAGCCGGCAAAGTTGCTCCGTGAGGCGAATTCCCTGCAGCGACAGGCTCAATATTGTCACGACGGGGCATTGGCACAGTTTATGCAAAATATAGTTACACAGTCAGCGAAGATGACTGTCAGTTGCCGAGTGAAAAATCCAACTTATTCAGGAGGGCAGAAGAATCAGGCGGTTTGAATTATCGGAAGATCAACAAAATGATGAAAAAAATAACACGCGGGTTCGCAGAAAAAGAGCTGGCGCCCGGAATTGCTGAAAGGGATCAAAAGGAAGAATTTGACCGGGGCCTGTTTGACACCATGGGTGCCATTGGCCTCACGGGTATCTGTTTTCTCGAACAGTATGGCGGTGTAGGGGGGACAATATTTCTTATGTAATTGTCGTAGAGGAAATATCGCAGTTTGACGGCAGCCTGGGTGGTACGCCACAGCCAGGCGTTAAAGTGAATTATTAGCTGCGAGTTTCTGAGTGGCATAGTGGCAATGAAAAAATCTGCAGAGCAGGTGACGAGAATGATGTATGGCACTGAATATAAGGGAAAGTGCGTATCGGCGGACCAGGCGGTCAAAGTGGTGAAAAGTGGCGATTGGGTCGAGTTCGCCTGGGGTGCAAGTATGGCCAGCTTGTTGGATGAAGCCTTGGCCAGGCGTAAGGAAGAACTCCAGGATGTGAATATCCGTGGCGGCGTGATTTTAAAACCGGTGGCCTGTATCGAGAGTGACTCGACCGGGGAGCATTTCATCTGGAACAGCATGCACATGGGGGGCTACGAACGCAAGAAAGCCCAACAGGGTTTGGCCTACTACCTCCCGATAAAATATTCCGAGTTTCCCCGTTACCTGCGGGAAAATTGCAGGACAGATGTAGTGGCCATTCAGGTTGCACCGATGGACGATCATGGTTACTTCAGTTTCGGTGTCACTGTGTCCCATTATGCTGCAGCGATTGAAAACGCCCGCACGGTGATTGTGGAAGTCAATGAAGACATGCCCAAGGTTCATGGCGGTTATGACCACGCGGTGCATATCTCCCAGGTGGATTATATCGTGGAAGGCGGTCACAGCGGGTTGCCTGTCCTGCCGCCGTCGGCACCGTCGGCAGTGGATAAGAAAATTGCCAGTTATGTTCTGCCGGAGATCGAGGACGGAGCGTGTATCCAGTTGGGAATCGGCGGCATGCCCAATGCCCTGGGCAGGATGATCGCTGATTCGGATCTTAAAGACCTCGGTGTTCATACGGAAATGTTGGTCGACAGTTATGTAGATATGGTGGAGGCGGGTAGGGTGACTGGCCGGCATAAAAGGCTGGACCGGGGCAGAATGGTATTTTCTTTCGCAGCCGGAACGGAGAGACTATATGAATTTATGAGGGATAATCCAGCTGTGGCCGCTTATCCGGTGGACTATTCCAACCATCCATTTATCGCTTCCAAGAATGACAAGCTCATCTCCATCAACAGCGCGGTGGAGATAGATCTATCTGGCCAGGTTTGTTCGGAAAGCGCCGGGCCGTATATTATCAGCGGTGCTGGGGGGCAGCTTGACTTTGTGGAAGCCGCCTATAACTCCAAAGGGGGAAAAAGCTTCATTTGCCTACCTTCAACTTATACCGATAAAAACGGCAAGATTCATTCCCGGGTCAAAGCCATGATGACCTTGGGTTCAGTGATTACCGACACCAGGGCTGGCGTTCATTACGTGGTGACCGAGTACGGCTTGGTCAACCTGAAAGGGATGACGTCTTGGCAACGAGCGGAAGCGCTGATTTCTATCGCTCATCCCGATTTTCGCGATGAGCTTATTTGTGAGGCGAAGGAGCTTCGGATCTGGCGCTCCCGCCGGTAGTTTTTGTTTCTACTGCAACGGGAATCTGTGCTGGGCACGCTACAGTCGGAAATGTTAACCGTACAGTCGTATGGCAGGTAAGTATCCCTGGTCTTGTGTTGCCGCTGTCGTAACAGGCGGCGCATGCCAGCCCAATACTGCAAATATACAGACATGAAATTTAGGAGGAGTGAGTAAAGTGAAGTTTAAATTGGAAGATGAACACATCATGATGCGGGACATGGTAAGGAGCTTCGCGGAGGAAGAATGCGCGCCGGGAGCGGAGGAGCGCGACGAGCAGGAGTCCTTTCCGATGGACCTTTGGAAAAGGTGCGCCGAACTCGGGCTTACCGGAGTCACTTTCCCGGAAGAATATGGCGGCGTGGGAGCCGACTACCTTTCCTACGCCATAACTGTGGAGGAGCTATCCCGGGTGGACGCGTCTCTGGGGGTTACCATTTCCGCCCACTCAAGCTTGGGGGCCAATCCGATCTTCAAATTCGGCACGGAGGCGCAAAAACGGAAATACCTCGCTCCGTTGGCCACCGGCGAGAAGATGGGTGCCCTGGGACTGACCGAGAATATGGCGGGTTCGGATGCGTCCGGCACACGCACCACCGCTGTCCGGGACGGCGATGAGTATGTCATAAACGGCTCCAAGTTGTTCATCACCAACGGCTATTATGCCGACATCTATATCGTAACGGCTCAGATGGACAAGAGCAAAGGCAACAGGGGCATTACGGCCTTTATCATGGAAAAGGGGACCCCGGGCTTTACCTTCGGCAAAAAGGAAAAGAAAATGGGCATCCGTTCTTCGGCGACCTATGAGCTGGTATTTGAAGATGTCCGCATTCCAGCGGAAAACTTGCTGGGCCAGGAAGGTCAGGGGTTCAAGGTTGCCATGGTCACCCTGGACTACGGGAGAATCGGTATCGCGTCCCAGGCGCTGGGAATTGCCCAGGGCGCTTATGAGCAGGCCCTGAAGTACTCCAAGGAAAGAAAACAGTTTGGCAAAACCTTATCTGAATTCCAGGTCACTCAGTTTAAGCTGGCGGACATGGCCATTCAAATCGAAGCCGCGCGATTGTTGGTTTATCAGGCTTGTTACTTGGCGACCGAGCATCTGCCCTTTTCCAAAGAAGCAGCGATGGCCAAGGTGTTCGCCGCTGAAACGGCCAACAAGGTAACTGCCCAAGCGGTGCAGATCCTGGGCGGCTACGGATATACCCGGGACTATCCGGTGGAGCGCATGATGCGGGATGCGAAAATCACGGAAATCTATGAAGGAACCAGTGAAATTCAGCGCATCGTTGTAGCCAGTCATATTCTTAAAGACTGATTTTACAGTGGGGAGGAAAGAACATGAACATTGTCGTGTGCATCAAACAGACTTTTGACACCGAGGCGAAAATTGTGCTGGGCGCCAACGGGAAAATCGACACTGCGGGGGTAAAACTGATCATGAACCCCTACGATGAATATGCCGTGGAAGAGGCGCTAAGGATCAAGGAAAAAGTCGGCGGTGAAGTCACCGTCGTCAGCATGGGCGGTGACCGGGTCCAAGAGACTCTTCGCACTGCCCTGGCCATGGGGTGTGATAAGGCTGTACTGGTTTCTGACCCGGCCTTGGAGAGTCCGGACGAATGGGTCAGCGCCGAGGTGCTGGCCAAAGCGGTGGCCCAGATACCTTATGAGATAATTCTCACCGGGCGCATTGCGGTGGATGACGGCTCCAGCCAGGTTGCCGTCCGGATGGCCGAGGCGCTAGGGATTCCTTCAGTCAGCAGTGTGTTAAAACTCGACCTCCAAGGGAGTAAAGCGCTGGTGACCAGGGAAATAGACGGGGGAACGGAAGTAATAGAAGTACCCCTGCCGGCAGTGATAACCGCCCAAAAAGGATTGAATGAGCCCCGCTATCCCAACATGCCGGGAATAATGAAAGCTAAGAAAAAAGAGCTGAAGATGCTGACTCTGAACGAATTGGGGCTAACCGGCGCTGATCTGGGCCCCAGGGCGAGCATTATAAGGTATAGTTTGCCCAACCCTCGCTCAGCCGGCAAAAAGATCGCCGGTGAAGCGGCTGACGCAGCCAAGGAGCTGTCCCGGCTTCTCCGGGAAGAAGCAAAAATTTTATAAAGGGGACGAGTAAATATGGCAAAAGGTATTTGGGTTATCGTTGAGCAGCGTAACCTGGAGATTCGCAAAGTTTCCCTGGAACTGCTCAGCCAGGGACGAATATTGGCTAATCAGATGTCTGAGCCGCTGGTGGCCGTAATACTGGGCAAGGGTGTGGCCGGGCTGGCTGGTACGATAAGTGGTTATGGCGCTGACAAGGTTATTGTTGTGGACGATGAGAAAGTTGCGGATTACACGACAGGTTCTTACACATCGGTATTGAACCAGCTTATCCGCAAAGGTGAACCGCAAGCAGTGTTGATAGGCAACACCGCTATCGGCAAGGATCTAGCCCCTCGGTTGGCCCACAGGCTGGGGGTGGGCATGGTTTCCGACTGCACAGGCATGGAATATGACGAAACTACATTCTTGGCCTTTAAACGTCCGATTTACGGAGGCAAAGCTTTTGCTCATGCCGCTGTCAACGTCCGGCCGGTGCTGGCCACAATCCGTCCAAACTCTTTTCCAATGGCTGTGCCGGACCCATCGCGACAGGGGGAAGTTGTGAGTGAAACCGCGACCATCGAAGCCGCCGACCTCCAGGCCATCGTCAAGGAAATCGTCATTGCCGCCTCCAAACGGCCCGAATTAACCGAGGCCGATATTATCATCTCCGGTGGCCGTGGCATGAAAGGGCCGGAAAATTACCATATATTAGAGGAGTGCGCCGATGTCATTGGCGCCGCAGTGGGGGCCTCCCGCGCTGCCGTTGATGCGGGCTGGATCGAGCAGAAGTTTCAAGTCGGACAGACGGGGAAGACCGTTTCGCCCACACTGTATATCGCCTGCGGCATTTCCGGCGCCATTCAGCATCTTGCCGGCATGGGGTCGTCCAAGGTAATCATTGCCATAAATAAGGACTCGGAAGCCAATATTTTCAATCTGGCAGATTACGGAATTGTGGGTGACTTGTTCGAAATCATCCCACTATTGACGGCAGAGTTCAAGAAGCTGGCAAGCTAACGCAGTTTATTTTCCCAGGGGTAGAAATGTCTAGGAACATGTAGCAATGTTGAAATGATATCCGCCAATCGGCGACCTTGGCTATTTTTCTTTTCATAGGGGGTATCCTGCTGGCACTGGGTTATTTTATTGACCTGGTGTAAGCAGGGTACGCCTATTGGCGGCAATATCGACCTAAGGATGTCAGGCCTGTTATGGATATTCTGGTCGTGGTTCAGCTATTACTTCGAAGATTCGATCATCCTGGCAGCCAACAACGCCAAGGCAGCCAACCAGGATGATTGCCTACAACTGTTTAAAATGATTGAGGTCGCCCTAAAATAGCGATTGACCAGACTTTTATTGAAACCGTTATCAATAAAAACATGTGCTTACAGTACGGAGGGAGAGAATAAATATGCGACTTTCATGGTTGATAATCTTTTTATTGCTCGCAGTTAGCGCTGGCGCGCTGTTCACGGTAGCGTTGCGCAAGAAAATCGCTATTATAAAGCTGGGTGCTCCGGAAAACAGAATCGAAAATGTCAGACAACGGATAAATATTTTTATAGCCAATATCTTAGGCCACAAGAAAATGATCAATGAACCGTACGGGGTAGTCCACTTGTTCTTATTTTGGGGATTCATTTTCGTTGCAATAAGTGATATGCCATTCATCTTGGGCGGAATATTCCCGGATTTTCAGGTACCTTTTCTGGGCACTAATCCATATTTTTATTTCATCAAAGATGTGCTTGCCATATTAGTAGTCGCGGGGTTGTTTGTAGGGCTCGTTAGGCGGTGGATTATTAGGCCTCCGCAACTGTACCGCACATTTGAGGCAGCATTGGTCGTAGTACTTGTTTTACTCGTCATTATCACAGAATGGCTGTCATCGGGAGCAAGGTATGCGTTGCAGCCCAACCTGGCGGCTTTTGCCCTCGATCCCGCCTACAATTTCGTGGCTAACGTTCTGTTTAATAAGCTGAGTGTAGGTACCCTTATCACAATAAGCGACACGGCTTGGTGGTGCCATGTGGCTATCCTGCTCACTTTCCTGGTGTATATTCCAAATTCAAAGCACCTTCACTTGTTGGCAGCTCCTTTTAATGGTTACTTTGCAAGCTTAAAGCCTATCGGCGGACAGGTTAACCCGCTCGATGTGGAAGACGAAAATCTCACTGAGTTCGGCGTGGGGCGCATCGAAGGCTTCACCTGGAAGCAGATGCTCGATTGTTACGCTTGTGGCGAGTGCGGACGCTGTATGGATAACTGCCCAGCGTCGCTGTCGGGAAAACCACTAAACCCTAAGGAACTGATTTCACGTACATTAAAACACCACCTGATTGAAAAAGGCGAAGTGATGTTGGCCAATAACATCAGGTCCACCGGGGAAGAGAATGGGGAAGAACTGGCCAAATTGGCCGAAAAAGATCCCAAGGCGGCGGAAGTGTTAGCAAAAAACCTAATCACTGATGTTGTCACTGAGGATGTCATTTGGTCCTGTACCACTTGCATGTCCTGTCAGGTGCAATGCCCGGTATCCAATGAGCATGTCAATAAAATCATCGATATGCGCAGACATCAGGTTCTGATGGAGTCCAGCTTCGCGCCCGAACTGCAGACGACCTTCCGTAATGTGGAGAATAATTACAATCCGTGGGGAGTCAGCTGGAATGAGCGCGCTGACTGGGCACAGGGGCTCGATGTCAAGATAATGAGTGAAGCTGAGAATCCCGAGGAGGTTGAATATCTGTTCTGGGTGGGGTGTGCCGGGTCGCTTGACGCTCGTGCCCGCAAAGTTTCTGTTGCAATTGCCACCATACTGAAAGCAGCCGGGATAAATTTCGCTATACTGGGGACAGAGGAAAAATGTTGCGGTGACTTTCTGCGGCGCACAGGCAATGAATATCTGTATCAATCCTTAGCAGGGGAAAATATTGAGGCGCTAAATAGGTACAAAGTCAAAAAAATAATCACCGCGTGCCCGCATTGCCTGAATACCCTGCGAAACGAGTACCCAGATTTCGGCGGGAAATATGAGGTAATCCATCATACTCAGCTGATTAATCAGCTGCTTGCTCAGGGAAAAATTCAGTTGCGTAAAGATGTACCGGTGGAATCGAAAAGAATCGTATATCATGATTCGTGTTATCTGGGCCGGTACCAGCAAGAGTATAGTGCGCCAAGGGAACTGTTCGGCAAGATACCTGGCGTGCAATTGGTTGAGATGGACCGTAACCATGACAAGAGTTTTTGTTGCGGTGCCGGTGGTGGCCGGATGTGGATGGAAGAGCACCTGGGCGAAAGAATTAATAATATGCGTGTTGAGCAGGCTCTCACTAAGAAACCACAGGCTATTGGCGCCAATTGCCCTTATTGTATTACGATGCTGGAAGATGGGGTAAAAGATGTGATGGATGCGGAAGAAGCTGTTTCTGTTGTTGATCCGGCAGAATTGGTCGCAAAGATGATCTAGCATTGTAGTTGAACCAGTTTTTGGGAACCCATCACTGGAAACCGAGACCGTCGAGGCAAACAGTAAGTCGGACTTGCAGAGTCTGACTTACTATGCCGGGCGGAGGCAATAAATTTGGAGAGGAGACTAAAGGATGGGAAAAAACGACACGTTGTGGGACTTGTTTCAACAGCGGGGAATGAGCCGGCGTTCATTCATCAAAACCTGTGTTGCGATTACAAGTATGATGGGTCTTTCTTCCAATATGCTTTCCAATGTGGTTGCCGCGGCTGAAACAAAGGCGTTGCCGGTGGTTGTCTGGCTGCACGGCCATGAGTGCACCGGCTGCGACGAGGCGTTTATCAGGTCGCAGTCGCCGCTAGCATCCGACGTGCTACTCAACATGATATCACTGGAGTACGACGATACTTTGTCGGCGGCGGCCGGTGAGCCGTTTGAAAACCACCTGAAAAAAGTAATGCAAAAATATGCTGGCCAGTATATCCTCGCCGTTGAAGGCGGTGTTCCGCTCGCGATGGGCGGAGAATACTGCATGGTAGGCGGTAAGCCGTTTGTCGACCGTTTAAAGGAAGCGGCGCAAAATGCCGCCGCCGTTATCGAATACGGATCTTGTGCCGTCTGGGGAGGCATCCAGGCCGCCCATCCCAATCCGACGGGTTCAGTGTCGGTCAGCGACGTGGTCAGCGGCGTACCAATTGTAAAAGTACCAGGCTGTCCGCCTATTCCTGAAGTAATGACGGGTGTAATCATGCACTACGCCCTATTTGGGAAATTGCCGCCTCTTGACAGCCAGGGACGGCCGAAACAATTTTTTGGCAACCGGATACACGACACCTGCTACCGGCGGCCTTTCTTTGACGCCGGCCAGTTCGCCGAAGAATTCGATGATGCAGGTTCAAAAGCCGGGTGGTGTCTATATAAACTAGGCTGCCGCGGACCGGAGACTTACAACTCGTGCGGCAACATGCGCTGGTGGAACGGCCTCTCATATCCCATTCAGTCCGGCCATGGCTGCATTGGCTGCAGCAGTAATAATTTCTGGGATAATGGTCCCTTCTATGAGCGAATGCCAATTGTGTCGGTTGCGGGAATGACTGGCGACGCCGATATAGTAGGAGCAGTTGGCGTCGGGGCGGCAATTGCCGGCGTAGTAACCCACGGCGCGCTGTCGGTAGTGCAAAAAAAGAAACGGGAGTCTAACGATAAAGAAACGAGCGACAGGGGGCACCAGGCATGAAACGAATAGTGGTTGATCCGGTAACCCGCATCGAAGGTCATCTGCGGGTTGAAATACAAGTCGACGAAACAACCGGCAAAGTAAAGGATGCATTATCCAGTGGCACCGCCTGGCGAGGAATTGAACTCATTGTTAAGGATAGGGACCCGAGGGACGTCTGGGCCTTCACCCAGCGCATCTGCGGCGTTTGTACAACAGTCCACGCCTTGGCCGCACTGCGGTCAGTGGAGGACGCAATCGGTATAGAAATACCGCCGAACGCTAATTACATTCGCAATATCATGGCTGCCACCCAGAACGCCCACGACCATCTCGTTCACTTCTATCATCTGCATGCCCTCGACTGGGTGAGCCCGGTGGAAGCGCTAAAAGCTGACCCGGCTGCCACCGCCGCGCTCCAAACTACCGTGCTCGATAAATATTGCCTGCCGCTCAGCGGACCGATGAACTTTGACTTTGACGCGTACCCGAAGGACTTTCCCAAGGCTACAGCTATCTACTTTAAAACCGTGCAGGACAAGGTAAGACAAATTGTCGAAAGCGGGCAACTCGGCATCTTCGCAGCCCAATGGTGGGACCACCCTGACTATCAGCTCTTGCCACCCGAAGTGCATCTGATGGCCATCGCTCACTACCTCAACATGCTTGACCGGCAGCGTGAACTAGTAAGCTCACATCTCATCTTTGGCGGCAAAAACCCCCATCCTCATTACATAGTCGGTGGGATGCCCTGCTCGATATCATTGGATGACATGAATGCTCCGGTCAACAGTGAGCGACTGGCTGTAGTAGACCAGTCCATTTCTTTGGGCATAAACCTTGTCAATTACTTCTACCTGCCCGATCTTTTGGCAATCGGCCACATCTATGCCCAAAAAGGTTATGTCGATGGTGGCGGAATGGCTAAAGAAAGAGTGCTGGGTTTTGGAGATTTCCCTGAGGAACCCTATAGCGGCATATCAAACGGGGATTTTCATAAGAAACTGTTATTGCGCTCCAACGGCGTAGTAGAAAACTTTGGGCAGGGCGTAGCCGGCGCAGTATATCATCACCTAGAAGGTAAGGACTTTGCCGATCCCGGTATACTTTCCGAAGGCGTAGAGCATTCCTGGTACAGCTATCCTGAAAGCGGCCAAGACATCCATCCCTGGACTGGGATAACCAATCCCGAATACACTGCGGGTCATGAATGGACCAACCTCGATGAAAGCAACAAATACTCCTGGCTGAAAACACCTAAGTGGCAGGGGAAAATGGCTGAAGTAGGCCCGCTTGCCAGGTACATCATCGTTTATACTAAAGTAAAAAAAGGTTTGATCGAACCCACCTGGGCGGAAAAGATGATTGTCGACCAAGTAGATGCGGTCTCAAAGGTTATTGGCCTCCCGCCTGAGACATGGATGCCGACGATGGTCGGACGCACCGCGGTGCGCGGTCTGGAAGCGCAGCTGTATTCTTATATAAACAAATACTACTTTGACAAGCTAGTCAAAAACATCAGCAACGGTGACACTTCGGTCGCCAATACTGCCAAATGGGATCCAGCAACCTGGCCCCAAGAAGCCAGAGGAGTTGGGCTGGTTGAAGCGCCGCGCGGTGCTCTCAGTCATTGGGTGGTAATCAAAGACGCCAAAGTGGCCAACTACCAAGCAATTGTTCCGACGACCTGGAACGCCTGTCCGCGCGACAGCAAGGCCGGCCATGGCCCCTATGAAGCCGCTATGATCGACACCAAGGTGAAGATAGCCGACAAGCCGCTGGAAATTTTGAAGGTAATTCGTTCCTTTGATCCATGCATTGCCTGCGCAACTCACCTTTATGACGCTAAGGGTCAAAAAATAAGTGTTGTAAACACTGATCCCTATGACAGGACTTGAGGAGGGACGACGCATGAGTAAAGGCCAGCTTAAAGCATATTACGTATTCAGTCCTTGGCTGAGGATTTTTCACTGGCTTATGGTATTAAGCATCATTATTCTTTTCTTTACCGGGTTGTATATCGCCAAGCCTTTCGGCGCGGTAACTCATGGACTTGAACCGACTTATTCCGGGCTATCAATGAACGCCGTCCGGGAAATACATTTTATTGCGGCATTTATCTTTGTCGGTTCATTCATCCTTAGAATATACGGTTTTATTGTCAATAAGGGCGACCGCCTGTTTCCCCGTTTTTGGACGAAGGCGCACTGGCAGTGGACAGTCGACACTGCGTTGCACTATGCCTTTATAAAGCCTTTCCATAATCCATATCTCCGTAATCCATTGGCCCGCATGTCCTATGTCGGCCTTTACGGCTTGGTTTTTTTTGAAATAGTCACCGGGTTTGCGATGTATTTTATGGCCAATCCGAACGGTTTCGGCGCGAAAGTATTCGGCCCGGTAAATTATCTGCTAGGGAACGAATATAACGTGCACCTTGTGCATCACTATATTGCCTGGCTGATCGTTATCTTTGCCGTTATCCATATATATATGGCTATCCGGGCTGATTTCATGGATCAGGAAGGCGAAATTTCTAGTATGTTTTCCGGCATGAAATTTTTGGCTCATGAGCCGATGGATTTGGGCGAGATACAGAACACACCTAAAAGTGAAGAGGAAGTATATAATCATCCGGGAGTGGGTCGGAGTTCCTGAGCTGGAGATAGGAAAAACCTGTCAGTGTGATTTTTATAGCGAAGACTGAAAACAGTAACCGGACTCACACCCTGGTCTCTTGCAGTAAGGTAAAGCTGACATTGGTCTAGTTCTTTGCGTTCATATTTGTGGGAATTATAGTAAAATGGGTGATTGTTTTGAAACAAACCAAAGCATTTGATCTGATAAGGCGGGAACTGACTGCATTAGAGAGTTGTTTAGTTCATGCAAATTATTCCCAGGTCGAGTTAGTAAATGATATCGGCAGTTACTTGTTAAAAGCAGGCGGCAAAAGGCTTAGACCAGCATTGTATTTTCTCTGTGCCCGGGGTGGATGCAAGGACTTGGGAGAAATAATGCCTATTGCTGAGGCCATAGAAATGATTCATATGGCAACATTGGTGCATGACGACATTCTAGATAATGCCGCAGTTCGACGTGGAGCACCGTCCGCAAACGTCCTCTGGGGAGATAGTGTAGCAGTGTTGTCAGGTGATTATCTTTTTGCTCAAGCATTTTCGCTTGTAGCGACGGTCTCGAATACCCAAGCACTGAAAGTATTGACTCACATAATTTGCGAAATATGCGAGGGTGAAATACTTCAAGCCGGAGACAAGTTTAATGTATATACCACTGAAGAGGACTATCTGAATAAGACGGCAAAAAAGACAGCCGGCTTCATTGCTGCCAGCTGTCGATTGGGGGCAATCGCAGCGGCAGCTGATACAGCTGATATTGATGCCCTAAGTGAATATGGTTACGCCGTGGGGATGGCCTTTCAGTTAATGGATGACATATTGGATGTTACTGCATCAATGGAGCAGATAGGAAAACCGGTAGGAAATGATTTACAGCAGGGAGTAATCACCCTGCCGGTAATTTACGCGCTAAAAACAAGCCCGCGGCGGGATGAACTAAAAAAACTAATACAATCCTGTAGTATGTCAAGCATAAACGTAAAACGAGGTTTGGCGATAATTAATGATACTGAAGCTGTGGACTACTCCTGTCATCAGGTGAACCAATATTTAAAAATCGCCCGAGACAACATTCCCCACTCTCTGGCTGCTGATACTAGGGAAGCTTTGATCGAAGTAACGAACTTGGTTGTAGCATCTATACCAGCAAAAGCAGTAGAGTTGTTTGCAACTGACACAAGAAGAAATGAAATTGTGGGCTAAGCTGAGGAAGATAGTTACCTTTTGCAAATTTGGTCTTGGGCTTACCTGTCTGCGGGGCTGGCCGGTCTTGGCCATTGGCTAAAATTGTTGAATCTTTGGTTGGGCATGCCAGCAGCGCTAGTGATATTATCCACGCTTGCCTACATCTTTGGCGGTTCAAGCTTAAAGAGAAGCGAAATAACCACAGCCAACATTCTGAGGGGGATCATAGCCCCTCAAATTTTCTTTGTGCGGTCTTCTGGACCGGAAATATTCTATCCCAAAGTCTTTTTCCGTTTGCCAAACCGGAAATATTATCAATCTATGGTATTCGCAGTGAAAGACAACTCTGGCTTATCGCTTTATTGCTGCTATTTGTCACCAGTCCGGGAGAAGAATTTTTCTGGCGAGGGTTTTTACAGCGAGGGGCTATGCAACGGTTCGGCCCCTGAAAAGGATGGCTGTACAAGTCATTTGTATACGCTGGTATTCATGTCGTATCTGGCAACGTCATGCTTATCTTGTCGGCCCTGGTAGCGGGGTTGTTCTGGGGGTGGTTATTCTTGGCGCACCATAGCCTGCTTGTCTGTATCATTTCGCATATAGTATGGACTATAGCCATAATTGTGGTCTTTCCGGTGCTATAACTACACAGTGACGGAGTATGAAAATAATAAATAAGAAGGAAAATGAAATAATGTTTAACTTCAGTATGCCCGAATTAGTATTGACCCTGGTTATCGCGCTGGTTGTCTTTGGGCCGGGCAAGCTTCCCGAAGTGGGCAAGGCGTTGGGTAAGGGAGCTGGCGAATTCCGCCGGGCGATGGACACCAACCAGTCCGAACTGCTGACCATTCAGGCGAAGCCGGTGGACAAACAGTCTGAGACAGAAGAAAAAATACGATGAAACCAATTGAGCAATGACTATGGCTGATTTTGTGCCCGATAACGACAGCAGGGGAAAAGAAGTCGCCTTAGGCGTAATGTCGCTGGTCGACCACCTGCAGGAACTGAGACGACGCTTGATTATTGCCATCATTACCGTGGCTATTACCAGCAGCGGCTGTTATTATTATGCCCCGAAGCTGGTGCGACTGGCTACCGCTGGTGCCGGCAAGTTATATTACCTGCACCCTGCCGAGGCTTTTTTCACTTATCTTAAAGTTTCTGTCTTCGCCGGTTTTGTGGTGGCCTTACCGGTTATTCTTTACCAGGCGTGGGCATTTATCGCCCCCGCAATTACTAATAAGGAACGTAAAGGGGCGATTATCCTGGTCCCGGCAGCGGTACTGCTGTTTTTTACCGGGTTGACTTTTTCCTATAAATTCGTGCTGCCGGTAGGAATAAAATTCTTTTTGGGTTTTTCCAATGAAGACCTGCAGCCGTTATTTTCTATTGGTCAATATATTTCGTTTGTAATATCGTTCTTGTTGCCCTTCGGAGTTGTCTTTGAGCTGCCACTGGTCATCATGGTGGCTGCCAAATTCGGTCTGATCAGTTCCCGCTTTCTGGTCGCTAAGCGCAAGGCGGTGCTGGTGCTAGCCTTCGTTGTCGGGGCGGTTATCGCGCCGTCTCCTGATGTATTCTCACAGTCCATGGTGGCCGTGCCGCTGGTGGCCCTGTATGAAATTAGCATTTTGATTGTCAGATATGTTTTGCAAAAATAGAAAGGCCCTAGCAATAAATGCATGAAATGGCTATCGCCCAAGGCATCTTGGATATAGCACTGGACAATGCCGAGCGTCACGGTGCCAAAAAAATAAGCCGCATTCGGCTTTTGATTGGAAAAATGACTGGAGTCGAACCCGAGTCGCTACACTTTTGCTTTAGCGCGCTGGCGGCTGGCACAAAAGCGTCCGAAGCGGAGCTGGACATCGTCATTCTTCCGCTTATCGGATGTTGCCGGGACTGCGGCCGGGAATTCCCGATTGAAGCCATGCGATTTTTCTGCCCGGCTTGCAGCTCGGCGGAAGTAGAGATAATTTCCGGGCGAGAACTGCGGGTTGAATATTTGGAGGTGGAGTAATGGAAATTCAGGTCATGGCAAATGTTCTGGACAGAAACGATCAGATCGCCGCCGAGATTAACGCTCGGATTTCCTCATACGGCATATTTACAGTAAACCTCCTGGGATCGCCTGGTTCCGGTAAGACATCGCTATTAGAACAAACCATTAAGGCTCTTAATAAGGAACTGCGTATAGCGGTAATCGAAGGCGACCTTTTTACTTCGAAAGATGCAGACCGAATTGCCTGCTATCAAGTGCCGGTAGTCCAAATTAACACTAGCGGCGGCTGTCACCTAGACGCCAGCATGGTTAAAGGGGCTTTGGACAAGCTGGATTTAAGCGCCCTTGATCTCCTAATTATTGAGAATGTCGGCAATTTGGTATGTACGGCTGAATTCAACGTTGGTGAAGATGCCAAAGCTACGGTCCTAAGCGTGACCGAGGGAGAAGACAAGCCGCTTAAATATCCATTAATATTTAAACAATCAAGGATAGTTGTGTTAAATAAAATCGACTTGCTGTCGTACACTGGATTTAATATGGAAGCGGCAATTGAGGATCTATCCTGCCTAAATCCCCAAAGTGTGCTTGTTGCCGCATCCTGCCGGAACGGCGACGGGCTTGAAGTCTGGTACGACTGGTTAAGGGGCCAGGTGGCGAGTAAGAAGGGAAGTAAGCCTTAAGAAGTGGGAGAGCAACGGATGAAGATAACTGTACTGGGCATTGGGAACATCCTGCTAAAAGATGAAGGTTTCGGTGTCAGGGTAATTGAGGAGCTACATCGTCGATACCGTTTTGAAGACTCAGTTCAGGTGCTGGATGGTGGTACTTTGGGGCTGGACTTACTACAGTATGTCACTGGCACCAATAAACTTCTGGTGGTCGACGCCATTGCCGGCGGCCAAACGCCGGGAACGCTATACCGCCTGGACGGCGATGAAGTGCAGGCATACTTTGCGGAGAATGTGTCATTACACGAATTAGGGATACGCGACGTTTTGGCCGTGCTGGAAGTAGTGGATCAACCGGTGGATGAGGTGGTAGTGCTTGGAGTGGAGCCTAAGGTGGTGGAACTGGGCCTCGAACTGACGCCGACGGTTGGGGACAAAATACAGGTGGCAGTGAGAGCCGTTTTCGACCAGCTTAGGGACTGGGAAGCATCGGTGACTGAAAGATGAGGATCGGCTAATGAAACGATTAAGGATCAATATTGCCGGCATTGTACAAGGGGTGGGATTTCGCCCCTTCGTCTATAATCTGGCCAGGCAGTTTAATTTAACCGGCTGGGTGAAGAATAACGCCGAAGGGGTGACGATAGAAGTTGAGGGACTGCCGGAAGCACTGGCGGAATTCGTGGTCGGGCTAAAGACTGAGACCCCGCCGTTGGCGGTTATAACTGGCATCAGTTCCGCGAAGATTCCCCATCACGGGGGCCGTGGCTTTGTCATCAAGCACAGTGAACTTTCAGCAAGCCGGCAAGCATTAATCTCGCCAGATGTGGCTACCTGTCACGACTGCCAGCGGGAGCTCAACGACCCTGCCGACCGACGGTTTGGCTATCCATTCATTAATTGCACCAATTGCGGCCCACGTTACACAATTATCCGTGATATCCCTTATGATCGGGAGTACATTACTTTGAAAGAGTTCCCGGTGTGCCCAGCCTGCCAGAAAGAATACGAAGACCCGGGGCCAACCGGCGGTTTCATGTCCAGCCGAAGGCTTGTCCGGACTGCGGGCAGCTTACCGGCTACTGGACAACCAGGGGCAGTTGCAGCTTGGGAATGCGATAAAGGAAACACGACGCCTGATTGCCGACGGCAAAATTGTAGCGATAAAAGGAATCGGCGGCTACCATCAGGCCTGTGACGCGAGGGCAGGCGGCGGTAGCCTGGGAAAGGAGCAAGTAACTTATGTGTTTGGCTGTTCCAATGAGAATTGTTAACATAGAAGACCTACTGGCTATAGTTGAAATAGACGGAGTCACCCGTCCGGTCAGCGTGATGCTTCTGCCTGATGCCGCCATCGGGGACTTCGTGCTGGTACACGCCGGCTTTGCCATCCAGAAGATAAACGAGGATGAGGCCCGTCGAACTGAGGACCTGCTGAAGGCTTATTTATAATGTATTAACGGTTATGAGGCTGGCTTTTCTACCATATCGCCCAAAGAGATGGTAAAAGGCTGTCGTGCTCAGCAACAGTAATTGCGAGGATGAAACGCTAATACGCTTAAAAGGTGAAAACAAATGATAAGTATTACTAAACTTCTTTTTGAAACCGAATACTTCGGCGACTCATTGCGCTACAGTAGAAATTCCCGGGGAGCATTACATGGGGTTACTAACGGCGCTGGTCCCGTGGTCGTATGGAATTGCACTAGGACATGCAATCTTCACTGTCTACATTGCTATATGGATTCGGATGCGCGAGAGTACCAAGGTGAATTGACCACTGATGAGGCAAAAAAGTTTATAGATGACTTAGCTGAATTTCGGGTTCCAGTCCTGTTATTCTCTGGCGGAGAGCCGCTTATCAGACCGGATTTCTTTGAATTGGCCGCGTATACGGCTGACAAGGGAATTCGTCCGACACTGTCGACCAACGGTACATTAATTACGCTTGAAGTTGCGCGGCAAATTAAAAAGATTGGTGTAGGTTATGTCGGAATTTCTTTGGATGGCTTACATGAGACAAATGATAAGTTCCGTGGCAAAAAAAATGCCTTTCAGATGGCTAGGATGGGAATCGAGAACTGTGTCGCCGTAGGTCAACGTGTTGGGCTGAGATTTACAATCAACCGTCACAATCTGCAAGAATTAGATAACATATTTGATTTTATAGAAGCAGAGAGTATCGACCGTGTTTGTTTTTACCATTTAGTCTACTCAGGTCGTGGCAATCGAATGATTGATGAAGATGTAACAATCGCCGAATCACGCCAGGCGATGGACATCATTATTCGCCGGGCGCGCGAATTTGAAGAACGCGGGTTAACAAAAGAGATTTTAACAGTTGATAACCATTGTGACGGAGTTTACTTATACTTGAAAACTCTTGCAGAAAACCAGGAAAAGGCTGAAAGAATCAACGCACTTCTTTCTATGAACGGCGGCAATCGATCAGGAATTGCCTTTGCGGAAGTCGATCCCAATGGATTCGTTCATCCGGATCAATTTACTCAACACCATTCTTTGGGTAATGTGCGGGAACGAAAATTTGGGGAGATTTGGACGGATATGAATAATCCTATCCTCGCCGGGCTTAAAGACCGCAAATCGTTGTTAAAAGGCAGATGTTCCGCCTGTAAGTACCTCGATATCTGTAATGGAAACTTTCGGACGCGGGCTGAGGCAGTGACCGGGGATTTTTGGAAATCTGATCCCGCTTGCTATCTTACGGATGAAGAAATTGGAATAACTATAGGATAAAATATATGATCATTCATGGAACACGACTAATGCATGCAATATGTATTGTAGCCATTGCTACAGGGACGCCGGTTGTAAGTGTGAAGTTATTGAAGACATATTCAAAAAGTTAGTTTACATTCCGCATTTTAGGGAAATCCGGCGAGAAAATGGAGTAGGGATAGTATTTGACGCAAAAAATCTTAATGGTAGCAATATCATTGAGACCTTAGTGAAAATGCAACATCCTCCAACGTCAGAAAACCATTTGAAGAAAGTTTTTAATAACATACAAAATTTCATTAGAGAGTTACTGGAAGATTCAAAAATAAATGTTGAAGTCGAGCACGATAGGTCTTCAGTTATAATTGACCGAGGCGATTTAAGGTTGCCGTTATCCTCTTTTGGAACGGGACTTCATGAATTAATTGTCATGTGTACAGCATTAGCCAGCTTTGAAGATCACATTATTTGTATTGAGGAACCGGAACTCCATTTACATCCAGAACTTCAAAGGAGATTTATTAACTTTTTAGATAAATTCACAAGTAATACATATTTTATTACTACGCATTCAAATACTTTTCTAGATTATCCATATGATAATACGATTTTTCATGTTGTTCATAATGGAATATCAAGTAGTATAACAAAAATTGAAACTAATACTGAAAGAGCCGCTATTTTAGACGACTTAGGATTTAAGGCAAGTGATATCTTGCAAACTAACGGCATACTTTGGGTTGAAGGGCCAAGTGATAGAATTTATATAAATAAATGGCTTAGTTTGCTTGAACCTGGGTTAATTGAAGGATTACATTATACAGTTATGTTCTATGGAGGGAGACTCTTAGCGCATTTATCTTTTTCCCAGGAAGTTGAAAGTAATCTTGTGCCACTTTTAAAACTTAATAGAAATGCAATTGTGATTATTGACAGTGATAAGGTAGATCAGGACGATTCCATTAATACTACCAAAGAAAGAATAGAAGCTGAGACAGTTGAGGGTCTTTGCTGGATTACGGCGGGCAAGGAGATTGAAAATTACCTAACGAGCCGTACATTATCTAACTTTTTCAGTACCGGTGTAAGTCTACAACCGTTTGATAAGATTGAGAAAGTGTTACCAAACATAAAATACGATAAGGCAAAAGTAAAATATGCTCGAGAGTTTGAAAAACAGATTACATATGAGGATCTTGATATTTTAGATTTAAAAACTAGGCTTAATGAGGTCTTGACGAAGATTAAGGAATGGAACAAAGGAATGATAAAGTAATAATTATAGTTATTAACCTTCGTCGTTACTGGAGCGGGCAACGAGATTCGAACTCGCTACCTCTAAATGTCGAAGAGGTTTTGAGGAAATAAAGTTTTTGAAGAAAACTTTATTTCCCACGGCGTATAAATATCCAAAAATTGCCCAACAAATTTAGCTTTGGGACGTGGGTAGGAAAAGCCTGCCAACCCTTGACATTACTGTGTTCTTCATGTATGATTAATTGCGTTAGGAAGTGGGTTAAAACCACTTTTTAGCTATCTTGTGGGGGGATAAATACCACAAACCCTTATAATTCCTATAATATGCGGGCGTAGCTCAGTGGTAGAGTACCGGCTTCCCAAGTGGGCGGACATGAGATAAACACGTGTAAACGTAGGTAATTCCTATGTTGGCAGGTGTTTTTTGTTTTGGCTAGAGCACAAGACTTGAGTGTACATGTGAAAAGATTAGCCACTCAATAGTCACAACTCACAGGTATTGTCCTCTTGCACCTCATAGTTATGTAAAGTAGAGGGGTGTAAGATGTATGGAACTAGGTCAAGCTAAGATGATTTATCTGATTACGAAAAAGAGCGAAAACGTCACAGTTAGAACCCTGGAAACCTATGAAGAGATTCTTAAGCGATTCTATAACTATCTGCTTGAGAAAAACATTTATGATGTATCTGAAGTTGACGCAATTTGTATCCGGCAGTTTTTTGTGTTGTTACAGGAGCAAGGGTTGCGGGGAGTTACTCGTCATAGGTATTTCAGAGGCCTTAAGACATTCTTTCTATTTCTTCATCGTGATGACTATATTAGCAAAAACCCTATGACGACTGTCAAACCACCAAAGGTTGAACAAAAAGAAATGCGGACTTTCACCGCACAGGAAATATCTAAACTGCTAAATGCTTTTGATAAAAACACATTTATAGGCTTTAGGAACTATTGTATCTTCTGCCTGTTTTTCTCCACTGGTATGCGAAGGGGCGAAGTAGTAGAACTCAGGATGGCTGACATTAATATAACCAATGATGTTATTAGGATTGCCAATGGTAAGGGGCAAAAAGAGCGTATTGCTCCCATTGGTAGAACTTTAAAACGTTCAATGATCCAGTACTTAAGGATGCGAGAGGAGTATCTAAGCGGCGACTCGTGCGAATGGCTATTTATTACACCAAGATATGACCGCCGAATGACAAAATCATGCCTGAATGTATTGTTTCGAAAGCTGAAGAAGGAACTAAAGATGACTGGCGAAAAAGTATCTTGTCACACCTGGCGACATACGTTTGCCAAGAACTTTTTGCTGAATGGTGGAGATATATTCAGTTTGCAGAAGATATTAGGCCATAGCGACATAGCAACAACAAAGAACTATCTCAACCTTAATGAAAAGGAAATTAAGATGCAACATGCGAAGTTTAACCCGCTGGATAATAAGGATTGGCTATACTAAATTCGACAAGCATTGACAATTATTTGCATTGGAGTTAACATTGTGATGTTATGTACATAGGGGGGCGGTTTAATGAAAGGAATTATCCGTTTTGTTAGCTACGCTGTAGTTACCATCACCTGTTTAGTGTCCAGTTTAGGCATAGTGAGTGCTGGGCCTGTTAAGGCCCCAGAGAGTGCTGCGGTTAAGGCAAGCGATCCAGTATACCTGCTGCCTAGTAACGTCCAAATGGGTCAGCATAATTTGCAGCCCGTGGATCATTATTCGCATTACTCGCATGAGTCTCATTATTCTCATCAGTCCCATTATTCTAGTAGTTATTAGCATCTAAAGGTAATAGAGATTGGCTCCTAATCCGTTTCCGCGGGATAGGAGCATTTTCTTTGCATGGAGGAGAAATATGAAGAGAGAAACATTTATAGAACAATGTGACAAAGGCCTTTTCCTCGTAAAGCTTCCTAAGGCTTTCTATGAAAGAGAGGCTGTTTTTGCTGCAGCGTATCTGTTTCGGGACAAGTTTCAGCTCCGAATTGACGCGATTGATGATGGTTACGTCGGGGTTTGGTTTCAGGTAAAAGAAGGACAAGCTGAGAACGAAGTTAAAATTGCACTAGGCGAATATTGCAACGAGGTTCTTGACCAGCAGGTTAGACTTGATTTAGATAAGCGGTATGGTGCGTTGCGCGAGACAATATATGAGCATGCGTTTAACCCCCTGAAGCAGAGAAATGTTGGGGGGAGTTAAAGTGCAGCTACTACCCTTTACTTTCAAGAGGTTGCCAGGGGGCCGCTTTCTAGTAGTAAATCAAAGTGGTGAATACGCGTTTCTGAACCTTGATAAGTTCAATCGGCTATTGTCAGGTAAGAGAGATGTAATGAGTGACGACTATCTAGATTTCAAGGCCAAACATCTTGTCGCGTCTGACGATGCCGATTTAGCTATTGAATTATTAGCCACAAAGCTAAGAACCCGCAAAGCTTACCTTACGTCCTTTACTACGCTTCACATGATGGTTGTAACGGCACGCTGCAACTGTTTTTGTGACTACTGTCATGCTTCAAGTCTGGACCCTGAAAAACGTGATGTTGATATGACATGGGAAATTGCGCGTAAAACTGTTGATATGATATTTCAATCCCCTGCGCCATCGATTAAGATAGAATTCCAGGGTGGAGAGCCGTTGTTAAATTGGGACATTGTTAAGGAAAGCGTTCTATACGCAAAGCATGTAAATCGTTATGCTAAACGTGAACTCGATTTTGTCATATGTACTAACATGGTTTTAGTGAATGATGAGGTAATTGAGTTCTGCAAGAAACACGGAGTTATGTTTTCTACGTCATTAGATGGGCCCAAAGACCTTCATGACAGTCATAGAAAGAGTCGCGATGGAACTAGCAGCTACGAACGTTTTGAACACAATTTGGCTCTTGTGCGGCAGAGGATGGGGCAAAATGCTTGCGGTGCCCTGCTGACTGTTACAAAGGATCATTTGCCGAGATTAAGAGAAGTAATTGACCATTACATTGAATTAGGCTTTTCAGGAGTATTCCTAAGGGCTTTAAATCCGTATGGGTATGCAGTAACGAACTTTAATAGTATAGGATATTCTACGGGGCAATTTGTTTCCGCATTTAAGGATTCATTAGATTATATCATCCGTTTAAACCTGGAAGGAAAGCCGTTTATAGAGTATTACACGGCTCTTCTATTACAACGGATTTTGACGCCATTTTCGACAGGCTTCGTTGATCTGCAATCACTTTCAGGAGCTGGGATCAGTGGTGTAATCTATGACTACAATGGAGAAGTTTATCCAGCGGATGAAGCCAGGATGTTGTCTAGAATGGGGGACAAAAAGTTTCTAATGGGACACGTCCTAACTCACTCCTACGAATACATGTTTAATGGGTCTGTAATTCGTGATTTAGTACACAACAGTTGTGTGGAGGTCATGCCTGGATGCGCAACTTGTGCCTATCAACTATATTGTGGATCCGACCCAATAAGGTATTATGTTGAGACTGGCGACACAGTCGGAAGAAGGCCTGACAGTGGATTCTGTATTAAGAACAGGGGCATATTTGATTACCTATTTGAACTAATCGAACAAGGTGACGAAGACATATTGAACCTATTTTGGTCGTGGGTTACTCGGAGGAGTTTGGGGGATGTAAGGCTTGAAAACAGTTAAAGGTGCTCCAAGAAATATAAGTACTCCAATTATAGGACGAATAAAAAAAGGCGATACTTCTTTGAGCTTGGGTAAAGATATAATCCTAGCAACTCCCAATGTACCGCGCTGGACTTTTGGCACTTTAGCTGTGGTGACAACGCAGGATACTAAAAAAGGAAACTCCCTCGCTAGCGTATCAGTAACTGAAGAGGATTTCCATTCGCTAAATGAGGGAGACGTTATTAGGATTAACCCCAATGGGTCTATTGAAGTTATGTGGGAATCTACGTCCCAACAGAACGCCATCTTTGTCACTGATTTCTGTAACTCAGCGTGTATCATGTGCCCGCAAAAAACTTCTGATAAACTTAAATCTTACTCTGAGTTGAATAAAAGAATCCTTTCCTTAGTGCAGAATGGAGAGACGGTTGAACATATAGGTATTACTGGCGGGGAACCAACTGTGTGCCTAGATAGCCTGATTGAAATTCTGTCTACTTGTAAAAGTAAATTCCCCAAGGCTGCTATTTCTCTTCTGACAAATGGCAAATCACTATCAGACTTTGCGGTTGCACGGCGGATTGTTGACGCCAATCCAAATACGACATATTGTGTTCCTATTTATGCCCCTACTGATGTGGACCATGATGCTATAGTTGGGGTCCCAGGTAGTTTCCAGCAAACTATTACAGGGTTATATAACTTAGCCAGATTCATGCGTCCTGTCGAAATACGTATTGTTTTAATTAAGCAGAACTATCAGAGACTTGAAGCTTTGGCGGAGTTTATTTATCGTAATATGCCATTTGCAATTCATATTGCTATTATGGGTATGGAGACTTCAGGAATAGCGGGGGATAACCTAGACAGTGTTTGGGTTGACCCAAAGGACTATCAGCAAGAGCTTCAAAAAGGAGTGGCGGAATTACATAGGCGCAACATGAATGTTTCGATCTATAATCTGCCACATTGCCTGTTACCAAAAGCGCTTTGGAAATTTGCGCGGAGTAGTATTTCAGGTTGGAAAAAGGTGTACTTATCACAATGTGAGAATTGTTGTGTTAAAGAGGATTGCGGAGGAACATTTGCTACATCTGTTAGGCAGAGTAGTTATATTACACCAGTTTGATTAATGCCTGTATGGGCGGGCTGAGGTGAAAAAGTGGCAAGCTAAGGGTTTGCTGCTCATGTCGCGGCGTAGGAATAATTGATGGATTTCTTCAAGAAGTAATAGGAGGGTCATAATGAACAAAGCGGGATTTTTCAGGGATCGTTTTGTGAGCATGGCAGATGCAAAAAACAAAGTATTAATACAGATAAAAATCTCGTTGAATAGGTTTGGGCAGCACCGTATGATAGGTGCTGGATCTGCTTGTGCTAAGAATCTGATCTGCCTAGGAGTGGGTCTAATTACAGTCGGGATTTTTATGGGAGCTGCTTTAGCCTCATCTGCTTCGGACCTATTTGGTAAAGGTATGGATTTTGAAAGACAGGGCGAGGAAATGAAATATGGAACGGTAGAACAAAAAGCTAAGATGGATGAGGCTATAAATTATTGTACGCAAGCGCTCAAATTGGATCACGACTTATATCAAGCATATTTCGTACGTGGACGGGCGTATTATATAATGAACTTGTATGACGATGCTATTTCTGATATTACTCGGGGGCTTGGACTTCATCAAATGCCAGAAGGATATATGATGCGGTCCTATGCATTTGAAGGTGAAAACAATCTTTCTGCTGCAATTGATGATTGTAGCAGTGCTATCGGGATGGCTCCATCTGATGCCTTGCTCTATAGCAGACGAGGGCTGCTATATGACGAAGTAAAAGGGTATAAGGAGGCAATAATTGATCAAAGGAAAGCCATCGAATTAGCTCCAGCGTATCCCTTTGGATATAGTCGACTTGGCCTGGTGTTTAGTCATATGGGGAGATATGAAGATAGTATTGAGCAGTATTCAAAAGCTATCGCCTTAGACCCCAAGGAGGATAGTTTTTACTTTAATCGGGCCATAGCGTTCGACCTTCTAGGTAAACGGGATCAAGCAATAGAAGATTTACGAAAGTGGTTGTCTATTGCGCCCGTGGACCATGTTTTTTACCGTTCAATCAAAGATAAAGTTCAAGAATGGGATGATAATCATAGAGAAAAGACTCCTTTATAGTATTGCCTAGAGATTGAGTTTGGGAATAAAGTTTAGGAGGACATAAATGAATATGTATATTAAGCGCATTTTATTAAGCCTTTTTTTGTCTTTGCTACTTGTATTACAAAATGGGATAACTTTTGCAAATGGGTGGGTATTGACGGACGGTACCCTAAAAGTATGGACTGACAACGACCTCTATAATAGTGCAACATGGTCAGGGGGCGCTGATGATGAAGGATATGTTTCTGGTAAAGGAACATTGCAATGGCTTGTAAATGGCAAACCGGGGGCAAAATATGTTGGGGAAATGATTAAAGGCAAAATGGAAGGTGAAGGCACGTACTCGCTTGCTAATGGAGACTGTTACAAAGGAAAGTGGGTCTATAATCAGGAGCACGGCACAGGTGTCTTCACGTGGGCTAACGGCGACTGTTATAGAGGCCAATTTAATAACGGAAAGTTTCATGGCAAGGGTATTAAGACCTGGGTAGATGGTACTCGGTACGAAGGTGATTGGGTAAATGATCAGCGTACAGGTAAGGGAGAGGGTACGTGGGCGGATGGTTCTCACTATGAAGGTGACTTTGTTAATGGAAAGAGTCAAGGAAAAGGAACTATGACATGGAGTGACGGAGTACGGTACGAAGGCAATTGGAGTGATGACCAGCCCAATGGCTATGGTACTTACTATTTACCTAACGGAAAGACCATTAGTGGACGATTTGTAAACGGCGTTCTTAAAGAGTGAATTTGTAAGGAAGGGCGGTTATCTTGCTCCAGAAATGAATCATTGATTCATCAAAGGGTCAAATGATTGGGGCAAAAGAACAAGCATAATTATATTGACTTCGTATTCTTCAATGTTCAAAGGAATACAGTAGTTAACCAGCCTATAAGGGCTGGTTTCTTTTCATGTATGAGGCTTCCGAGTAATGCGCAGCATTTGCGACTCGCTAAAGGGCTAAATGTCAGTCGGGGAACAACCGGAGGATAATAATTGGATTCGTGAATCGATGATTAATAAAAACGCACAAAAAAGAGAAATATATTGACAAATGTTAATCAATGATTTATAATTAGAGTATAAATACAAAAGGAGCGGTTAATATGGCGAAATATGATCCGAAAGAGCTTGGGGCAACTTTGAAAGAACTTCGGGGACAAAATGATCTCAGTCAAAGAGATGTGGCGGTAAAATTGGGAATTAGCCAAGGGACATACTTTCGTATTGAGGCAGGACAAGCAGTCGAGGATGATATGCTATTTAAACTCGGCAAAGTATTTAAGATGCCAATGAGAGCGCTGCTAAGTTACATGGAAGACAAGAAAAAGATGTCACTCGCACATCTGAAGGGCAATGCGGCGGAGTTTGTTCTTGATCCCCGAAACGCCAATTACATTCAGGAGGCTATAATCAACAAGCAAATCGCGGATCTCGTCAAACAGAAAGAAGAACTGCATAAGAAGGAGGAAGAACCGAAAGTGGAAGAGGTGAACTACGGAACAATATTGAGACCAATAACAAGATTGTTTGATGATGAGGTGGGTGGAACTGATTTGGAAACTATACAGTTCGCCATTGGAAAACTTCGGGAATTGCACGAAACGTGTAGTGAATATGAGGAGACACTGGATGCGGCAATATGTGACTTAGAAAGCTTGCTGAGTGCAAAGATATCCCAAGAAGGAGAGATAGACCCAGAGGAACTGCTTAGTGAGGCAGATTGTTGTATTGAGGGTCTCAGGGGGTTTTAGTGTTTGGTAAGGAGTAAGTGTGAGGGCAAGCGTATTAGCCTGTTCGCCATTCCGTGGGCGGCAGGCTTCTTTTATTCCAAACAATATATTAATAAGAACTTATGAGGAGGGTGTAAATGTGGTAACAGTGATTGACAGTATTATGGGAAGCGGCAAAACAAGTTACATGATCCAAATGATTAATGATAATCCAGATAGGCGGTATATGTTTATTACTCCTTATCTATCAGAGGTAGCTCGCATTAAACAGGCGTGCGCAGCAAGCGACTTCCAAGACCCGCAAAACTATGGTCAAGGCAAAACAAGTAACTTGAAAGAGTTATTGGCCGCTGGGTGTAACATTGTATCAACTCATGCCCTGTTCATGAGGGTTGATGAGGAGACAAGGGCGTTGATCACTCAAGGGGGTTACACATTAATCCTCGACGAAGTTGTAAATGTTATAGAGTATATAGATGTTAAAAGCACAGACGTGGAATTAATTCTTGCGGAGCTGTGTTCACTCGATGAGACTGGACGCCTGATATGGAAAGAGCAGGAATACTCTGGCAGGTTCATCGACGTTAAGAACAGCGTGATTTTGGGTGAGGTTTACTTAGTTAATCAAAAGTCTCTAGTTAAAGTTCTCCCTGTCAGGGTATTTCGCTGCTTTAAGGAAGCATTTGTACTGACATACATGTTTGAGTGCCAGTTGCAGAAGTACTATTTTGATGCTTTTGGAGTCGATTATGTACGCAGAGGCGTGACACTCGCAGAAAATGGGATGTATGTACTCGGCGAAAGCGGGGCATCTCAAGGGCAAGATTACACCATAACTATTTATCAAGGGAGAATGAATGAGATTGGGGAGAATGAGACGGCCTTAAGTAAATCTTGGTATCAGAAGGCTAAGAATAGGGGTAGCATGTTAAAGCTTAAGAGGAACCTTCGTAATTACTTCAGGAATGTACTCAGGTCGCCAGCGGAATTGACTCTATGGACAACATTTACGGACTACCAGAAAGAGCTTCAAGGTAAAGGCTATACTGAAGGCTTTATTCCTTGTAATGCTCGCTCAAGCAATGAGTATAGAGAAAGGATAAACGTGGCTTACACAATCAATAGATATGTTAATCCAATGATCAGCCATTTCTTTCACTCGCGGGGAATTGTCATCGCCCAAGACCAATACGCGCTTTCAGAGCTACTTCAGTTTCTGTTCAGGAGTGGTGTCAGGGAAGGTAAAACGATAAACCTATACATTCCTTCAAAGAGAATGAGAAGACTACTAAACGAGTGGTTTGAGGCGCAAAAGTGTCTAAATGTAGCAATGTGATTTAGCACTTGGTTGGTGCTAAAACCTCTCATAAATCCAGTAATACCAGTAGTTTGACCTATGTTAGCCTTAAATAAGTTATACAAAGAAAGATGATTCGTTGCAGAGCAACGAATACCGCCCTCAGAGAGGGCGGAGGGGGCTCCGCCCCCAATTTAGGAATATCATAGGTTAAGTAATACGATCATTATTTGTTGCAAAGCAACGAATAATTAAAGCCCTCGGAGAGGGCGTCGGGGGCTCCGCCCCCGCTAATGGATTAGTATAGGTAATTATGGGGCAATACTGTGCAGGTTTCCGACACGAGTTCGTTCTATGATTAGGGGTTTATAAGTGTAACCTCAAGATTGTAGGCGTATTAAATGACTTAGGTGTAAAACATCAACCTTAATCTTTTACTTAGTGAGAAGTTGGGCTTTGCTGAGTTATTGGATGCTATTTTACGCGTGACGAAAGTGCCTTGCAGTATTGATTGCCTAATGTTATTAGCACTTCACATACCTGAAATAACCTGACTTTATGGATGCATAATTGTAATAACTATGCAAGCCTTGCCTTTAAGAATTTCAGTGAGTCAGTAAGGGGTAACGTCAAGGTAATGAAGCCAGCGGCTTAATGCCATGCTCCGGATGATCTGCTTTGTGTCCCAGAATCACAATGGATGATGAGTAATATATAGCTAAACATAGCTAAACATAGCTAAACATAGCTAAACTATTTGGATGTTGTTAATCCAGAGGCTAAATACAAATAAACCCTTGAACAATATAGGTTCAGGGGTTTTTGCTATGCTGGAACAACCTGAGTTTACCTAAGTTTATTGGATGCTGGGTCGCCTTATTGAAGAAAGCTCAAATGCCATATGACATAAGGGCTGGTGAGCAATTATGATAATAAGGGAAAGCTGACTTTTGTTAAGTATTTGGTGCTCTTCTGCAATCATAATATAACATATAACCAGTCTTGAGAAACCGCGAGATCTATGGGTATCGTTGGATTAACGAAAGATATTACCCAAGTAAAACGAGTGCATCACAAGCACAGAGAAACGAGAACAAGGAATTAAATCGTAGTTGAGGGTCAAGGATCGAGTGAAGTTACGCATAAAAGGTCAGAGCCTATGCTCGCAAAGCATTGATACTATTAGGCTGACAAGCATTACCCTGTAACAGTTTTGTCCTGTAGATAAAAGAATAACTGTAGTAGGAGCTTTGGAAGTGTTAATAACCCCAAAAGATCTTTTAGTTTTCTGGCGGACTACTCTGTGGGATGTTGTTTTGATCAGTAAACTGTCTTAGTGCATTGAACTCAGTCTCGGAAACAGAACCTGGAATGATCTGGTTCCAGGTCGGATTATTTTCTATTACAGAGTTAATAACTGATCCGTCGCGAGCATAATCCACAATGGACACGATTTCCCTCATCCTTCGATTGGTGCAAGAAGTATAAACAAGATGCAACACTGTACTATCCAAATTCTGATAGCCCTCTATAGGTACTTTACACTTCTTAAGTGTTTCGATATAATGTTGAGCACCTTGTTCGTTATAAGTATATCTCACCCAAACATCATAATAAGTCCAATCCCCAACTCTATACCAGAAAAACGTTGGCTTATCTAAAGCAGTGGTGATGGTGTCTGATGAAGTCAACCAGCAGTAATTATCTTCGGCATTTGCCTGTGGAAGATTGAAGACAGCAAGGGCAGTGATAAAGACCAGCAGGACAAGAACTTTCTTCGTATTCATAAAGCAATCTCCTATCGTAGAGTTCTTGGAGTGTTGATAAGACGACAAGACTCTCTTAGTTCGTGGGCATAAGATTCTGTGCAACTATGTACTTTTCTATCATGTTAATAACAAGTTCATTCTTTGAAGATGGAGCGACATCCTTAAAGTTTGAGTAATCATTATAAGGAGCTGACCACTCGCTTAGAGCAGATCCATCTAGTGCATAGTTTGTTTCGCTACGAACCGAGTCTTGCGTTCCTTTAGTACTTGAAATAGCAATCAGAACATGCGATAAGGTATAATCTAGATTCTGAAATCCTTTAGTAGGCTTATTTTGTTGCTTGAGAATTGTAATTACTTCTTGAACACCTTCTTGGTTATAATCCATTCTTTCCCAAACATCAACATAAAGCAGATTATTCTCTTTATAAACATGAATTGTTTGCGTATCGAAAGAGAAAGTAGTGCCGCTTTTCAGTGAAAACAACATACAATATCTATCGTCGGCATGTGCCTGTGGAAGATTGAAAGCTCCGAAACCTATAACAAAGAGTAGTAAGACTAAAATCTTAAGCTTGTGCATTATTTAACCTCCTGTATTTTGGCTATTATCTAATAGATTCCCAATTAATCTGGCTTTTCCTGCCAATAAGACAGAAATAGACACGATAATGTGTCGAATGATTCCAATGGGAACCAATAACGCACTCGTGTCTGAATTGCACTGGGTTAGGCTCGGCGGCGTATTCCCCAATGAGTTCAATCCCCAATGACTGCGAAGCAGTAATCTTTTATCTATGTTAGTAGTCTTATGTTAATGTTTTGCTCACCTCAAGCAAATGGTTTTGCTTAACATAGACAAGTGGAGGCTTTAAAGGCGCGTCGTTGCTGGTTTGGGTTATCTTCGCCGAATCCGACTTATATTATTGTCGCTGTTCAAACTCTTTTACTCGCAGATAGAAGGTATTCTTACTGAATCCTAGGACTTTCATAGCCTGAACAGCGGAGATATTCCCAGACTTCCAACGCTTATATACATCAGCAAAGTTCGCATTAGGTTGTACTTTAGGTCTGCCGTAGGATCTGCCTTCTTTCAATGCTAGATCAATGCCTTCACGCTGTCGTTGCTTAATTGTGTCGCGCTCAAGTTGACTGAGTGCGGCGAAAACAGAGAGCATGAACTTGCCTTGGGGCGTATTGGTGTCAATATTCTCTTTAAGGCTGATCAGGCTGGCGTTCTTAGAGGTCAACTGTTCGACGATATTAAGAAAGTCAAGCGTGTTGCGAGCCAAACGGCTAATGCTCTCGATATAGACCACATCGTCTTCACGAACAAAGTCCAGCATAGCTTTCAACTGCGGCCTATTGGTGTCTTTCGCTGACAGCTTTTCCTCATATACTTTGTCAATCGTGTACTTACTGAGGGCTTCATGCTGTCGGCCTGTGTTCTGATCCGCGCTTGAGACTCTTATGTAAGCGAGATTCTTCACTAGCTTCACGCTCCTGTCGTTTTGATAGACACAGCATACTAAAGTAGTACTTAAATGTCAATCGAATATTTAGGACGTACTATAATGCCGAGATAAACATTTCAGGACGCAACGAACCCAGGTCTTTGAGTAGTCCTAGAAAGTACACATTATATGACGATGACCCCAGAAGGCTTTGGTAAATATTTGGGGAACTATTAGGGAGACTACTATTTGTGAAAGGGAAGAAGACATGGCTAATTTACCCAAACGTAGTGAAACCCATGATCAAGAGGCGCGGTCTTTAGCTAAACTGTCTAACGTTCTTCCAGGAGGCTTGTTTTTGTTACGCAATGAAGGCGGAGCAGACGGTGGCTCAGATTATGGGGTGGACAGGGTATTAGAGTTGCGACAGGAGACTCAATACCTCACTAATCTGCGTGCGCAGCTACAAATGAAAAGCGTTCGAGACGCTTCAAGGAACCAGGATGGCTCGTTTAGTTACGCTGTTCCTATACCATCACTTAACTATTTGAGGAATCAGCCTAACTCTATTTATGTGGTTTACCTGGAGAATGAGGACAGATTAGTCTGGGAACAGGTAGACGTTATTTGTCAAACAGCTGAGTTGCCGCCAAACAGCATAGACCTCGCTACAACTGACCAGCAGACTTTTTCATATAGGTTCAATAAGCCGTTAGACAATCATGCATTCAGTGAGATTCACGCGACAGTATTGCACAGAGGTCAAGTAATACGAAACGTATCTGAATTTCTCAGTGTTGCCTCAAGTTCAGAGCAGTCTAACGCTGCTGTTCTTCTAAAAAACGGAAAGTTAAGTAAGATTGATGAGATTATCGCTAATCTTAAAGCAGGAGGGGTTTCGCTAGTCAATTCGGGTGGGGTTTCAATAGTTAACGAGGCCATTGATAATTTACCACCGACTTATATAAAAGGTGACCCTGAAATCTCGCTCATCTGTGCCTATGTAAAGTTCCAATTAGGTCTTTGTTATGATGCACTGTCGTGGCTACCCAAGGGCCAAGCACGTGAGCGCCTTTCCCCTAATGATAAGGTATTAGCCAGTTTTATTGAGTTAAACTTGCAGTTTTCCTGTGGCACAGTGTCAGCTGAACAGTATGTCGATAAGATAGCTATCATTGAGCAAGAGAACCCAGAATCGATCTTGGGCCTTCAACTGAAACTGGAACGTATTAGACGTTCGATTCCTCTAAAGGGGGTAGAAGGACTCAAGGCGGCTCTGAAGGAAGCGGAAACAACCCTCAATGCTTTACTTGTTCATTCTGAAGCAAGCTTGCCTATCAAAATTTCAGCGGAAATAACGAAATGGGAATTAGAAGGTTGGCAGTTGTTTTATCGGGTATCCGAACAGGCGGGAATTACCAGGATGCGATTCCGCCTCGGTTTTCCACTGCCATATGAGGAAAGATTGGAAGGTGCACAACAATTATTCTTTCGGCTTAAAGGCTGGATGGATAGGTATAGTGACCTTAGAAAAAGAACAGAGGACAATCCCGTCGAGTATGGACGAGTGGTTATTATCGCATCAACCTTAATGCTGCGCTCTATTGCTGAAAGACGAATTGACGCAAGTGCAATCCCCGAAGATATATCTGTTATTAATGAGGTAAAGTCCTTTGCTAGTTCAATCTATGAGCAGCTTACGGGGGCGGGTTTACATCACTTGGCTCATAAAGCCAGATTGTTAGAAGCAGAAGCGTTAGAAGGGCTTGGAGAACAGCAACAAGCCAGGGATATTGCCAAGGCTATCCATCAAACATCTCAAGAGCTGGGACTATTAGATATACAACAGTTAGTGGAACAATTTCTTGCTGGCGAAGGAATCTTCTCATCGGCGGGAAAGATCCATACTGAGTTATCGGGTTCGCGTGATGACAGTCTTCGGAAAACATCAGAGGAAGCAGCAAAACGCATGGCGAATATTTTCGTGGAGTCGCTAGGATTGCCAGAGACAAGCCGAGAAAACGTACTCAAAGAATTCGCTTGGCTAAAAAAGGACGCAGAAAGTAGATACACCTTCTGTCGGCATATTTGCACCCTGCAGAATCTTAACCACGGTAAAATACGTGAAACGATGTATAGCATAGACCCTCCTCGTATAATCAGATGTGAGAAATACGGGTTTTGCTCAGATATCCCAGGAACCGATCGAACTAGTCTGCTAGGATTATTCTTTATGAATTACTGTAACAAGCTAAGCTGTAAAGAGCCAACCTGTTCGGATAGTTGCTTCTGTCAGAAGTAATAGACATTCATCAGTAAAACCTTGTTTTGATAATAGTGACCTGCTCCTTTGACCTGTAAGCGAGTTTAAGCATCAACATTTAACTCCGCAAAACGACAGGGGCACTGCATCGACACATTTAGTAATGTGCCAATTTAGAAGAGACGAGGTAAAGAGGTCGGACAAAAACCACCTAAAGACCAGAAAGTTCATTACCTGACCGAAAAAGAAAAACCAGAGACTCTTTCAGCGGATCAAAGACAAACTGATTCTAGAAGGAATGACAGAGGAGAAAGTAGAGGGGCAATAAAGCTAATCTACTAAGAGATAATCACCCAAGGAAGCGGATGAGCCAGTGGATTTGCTGTAGGCAGGGGGTAAGGTGGGGCTTATCCTGCGCATTTCCATTTGTGGTATAATGTAGATAAAAACGCAGGAGGAACCTAAATGACCAAGAAAATAGTTCTAGCACTTTTAATGTTGCTGGTAATATCTTCCACATGTTTCGCTGCTAATGACTTTACGATTAAATACGCTGGAGTAGATAGTGGTCTTCGTATGTATGCTATTTGGGTTGGCACTCATAATGTAGGTGCGGTAGGATATAGCATAGATTCTGCTGGCGATAGTAGACTAATATGCGCTATGCCAACAGGTGGGGCAAAGGATACGATTAAGACCTATAAACTAACTGGCGCTCAACTAGTTGACACTCAGACTAATGAAGTAGTTTCTACAACTACCAGCACTCAAATAGAAGCAGTGGAAGCAGTCGCTGACCATTGGTTCGTAATGTACTGGAAACCGCAACCTTAAGCCCTTCGGGGCTTTCTAGAGGACAACAGCATTGCTGCAAAGCCTATAGCGAGTTCGGCTTGAAGTAGAGGGTTGGGCGCTTCATAATCTGAGCGGTAATTTGCATACTAACATAAGTTGTACAAGTGGATTGGACTTATCGGGGCATTACTTTGCATTAGATGTACCCTGGGAATTATGATCAGCTGCTGACAGACTTCGGTCTGTCGTTTTGTCTATAATTGACAGAGGTTTTGTTGGGTGATTAAACTTGCATGAAGATGTTATGTTTGCTATACTATCTCGTAGAGGTAAGAGCACAATACTCTTTGGGAAAGTATGTGCGACTATTAGCTAGACAATGGATCACAAGACTAGGTAAACCTATAGTTTACAAACCCTTATGTACCACACTTATGCGGGCGTAGCTCAGTGGTAGAGTACCGGCTTCCCAAGCCGTAAATATGTTACTTACAGTCCAAAGTGGAATGTAGATAAATCAAGGCCTTGCGGCATCAGCCAGCAAGGCCTCTTTTGTGGGTTGACGCTTATTTGACGCAGAAGTGATAATTTGACGGATAAAAGTATCCGCAAATATGCTTATGTGCGGATACTTTTATCCGTTGCAATAAAACAGGGAAAGTGATACCATGTTGTTAGAAGTATCCGCACGAACGGC
>Ga0364910_1054_pt1 | contig 61574 bp, 52 predicted proteins | sample SorcelJu500001C4_3_FD_206970 | JGI IMG/M metagenome (GOLD analysis project Ga0364910, IMG submission 206970) | Enriched cells from Trout Bog Lake Hypolimnion, Wisconsin, USA - BchlTB.June25.5000.01.C4 | ecosystem: Environmental > Aquatic > Freshwater > Lake > Hypolimnion/Profundal zone | place...
CGCATGACTTATTAAGAACTGAGTTTCCCGAACCGGTGGAGTGTATAGCTGCCAGCCTCACGGCCAGAGGCTATTGGGAAGGGGAATTGGTACATACCCGTAAAGACGGAGAAAAGATTTTTGTTATCAGTTATCAGACTTTGAACCGGGATGCGGCGGATAATCCGCTGTCGATCCTGGAAATTAATCATGACATAACCGCGCGCAGAGCATCAGAGGAAAGCTTGCGGCGCAGCGAACTGCGCTTCCAGAAGTGTATTGACGAGGTCAGCGACTGCTTTACTTTCTTCCGGGCGCTCCGGGATGAGTCGGACAAGATAACAGATTTTATTTTTGAGTTTGTAAATGAGGCGGAATGCCAGGCCTATGGGAAAAAGCGGGAGGAATTGATCGGAGAGCGGATGCTGACGATGTGGCCCGGCGTTGCCGGCAAGACCTTTGAGGATTACTGCCATATCTGCAATACCGGCGAGCCGTTGGCAGATGAATTTTATTATGATGATAAAATCAATTTACATCTGACCGGTATTTATGAGCGCCAGGTCATCAAAGTGGAAGACGGGGTGGCGATTTGTTCCCGTAATATAACCGAAAAGAAATATTACGAAAAACAGCTTGCCTGCTGGAATAGTGAACTTGAGGCCGGAGTTTTTGAGCGGACGCGCGAATTGCAGAACCTGAACTCCAAGCTGAAAGAAGAGGTTATGGAGCGTCAGGCGGCGCAGGAAGCGCTCAATCAGAAAACAAAAGAGATCCGGCTGATAGCCTATTCGGACACGTTGACAGGCTTGCCAAACCGGGCTCATTTGAACGAACAACTTACGGCGGAGCTGGAGAAAGCGCGCCGGGGAGAGACGTCAGGCGCGATTATGTTCATTGATCTGGACGACCTCAACACGGTGAACAACACTTTCGGACATACCTACGGCGATGCCCTGATCTCCATGGCGGGCAATCGCATTGTGACAGAGGCGGGGGATGGCGCTTTTGTGGCCCGAATTGGCGGCGACGAATTCATGGTCATCTTGCCGGAAGCAGACCGTAATCTTATTACCCGCACCGCCAACTGGATTATCCATGCGCTGGGGCAGGAACACGAGGCTTTTGGAGCACATTTTCAGATATCCGCCAGCGCGGGCATTGCACTTTATCCCGCTGATGGCGATACAGCCGACGAAATTTTCAAAAATGCAGATAACGCGAAGTATGCCGCAAAGAAGGCCGGGAAAAATTGTTGGCGGTTCTATGATGCGGCCATGCAGAATGAAACTTATGAAAAGTTGGTGCTGACCAATAGTCTGCGGTATGCTATCAACCGGGGAGAATTGCTGGTACACTATCAGCCGCAGGTCAGTGTCACAGACAGGGCCATCGTGGGGTTTGAGGCTTTGCTGCGGTGGAACAGCCCGGATTACGGTTCCATTCCTCCGGCACGATTTGTTCCATTGGCCGAGCAGAGCGGATTTATCCATTCCATTGGACGGTGGGTGCTTCTGCAAGCGTGTCGCTTTGCCCGACGGCTGGCTGAGCAGGGTCGGGGCGACATCCGTATAGCAGTTAACGTCTCGCCTCACCAATTGGCTGCCGAGGATTTTGTCGATAGTGTCAGCGTTATTTTGTCCGAAACTGGTGTCGTCGCAGACCAGCTGGAACTTGAAATTACTGAGACGGCGCTGCTGGCCTCGTTGGAAGACAGTACCCGCAAACTCAGTGAATTGCGCGCTCTAGGTGTGCGGTTGTCGCTGGATGATTTCGGTACCGGTTATTCGTCTTTGACCTATCTGCAGCGGCTGCCTGCCCAGACTCTGAAGATTGACAAATCTTTTATTGATATGATACTGACGGATGTCGGACAGAAGGCTATTATCGGATCGATTGTAGATATGGCCCATATCATGGAAATGACGGTGGTTGCCGAGGGTGTCGAAACAGAGCAGCAGCTTGAATATTTGCAAAGGTGCAACTGCGACCTTTTTCAGGGCTATATTGTCAGCAGGCCGGTGGCGGAGGAAGACGCCCTCAAGTTATTGCCAGGAAGCGGTGGCCTTCGGTAGTGACGGGTCATTAAATTGACCGATTTGCAGCAGAAGTATTTGCCATTTTGTCCTGATTGTAGGGGAAAATACACTTTTATTGTCGAATGGTTATCTAGTAAGAGTATTTGGCCTCGCCCGGATGAGAACTTGTTAACATAGCGGCAGGCTTATAATTTGGCATCTATGGGAGGAAACAGTCTGTGACCGAACAAAGTGATTGTTATTCAGTTGCTTTTGCCGACGGGGCTTTTTACCGGAAGGTGATCGATCAGGCCCGTGACATTATCCTGGTCATCAATTTGCGAGGCGATATTATCGATGTCAATCAAGCCGCCGTTGATGCTTACGGTTATTCGGCTGCAGAGCTTTGCAAATTGCAGATTTATGATTTACGGGCCCCTGAAACCAGGGAGTTTGTGGAAACTCAGATGAATAATGCCCGCCAGGCGGGACTCCTATTTCGTACCATGCACTTGCGGCAAAGCGGCGAGTCTTTTCCGGTGGAGGTTAGCTCCCGGCGGGTTTGTTTTTCGGATGGCGAATCACTTGTCAGCGTTATCAGGGATATTACAGCGGCAGTTGCCGTGGAACCGGCGCTGCAGGAAAGCGAAGAAAAGTTCCGCGTGTTGGTGGAGAATATTCATACCGGAGTATTTATCTTTGACAAGCGGCGCATTAATTATGTTAACAGGGCGACGCAAATCATCACCGGTTATAGCGAGGCTGAGCTTCTGGCCATGGATTTTTGGGATATATTTCAGTCCGACGAGCGCGATTTAGTGCGTGAACGAGGCCTGAACCGGTTGAAAGGCGTTGATGAGCCTTCCAATTATCTTATGCATATTTGCCGCAAGGACGGCGTGAACCGCTGGTGCGAGGTGACCGCTATGCGACAGATCTGGGCCGGGAAAGTCATGGTAATAGCGAAATGCGCTATCGGTTGCTGGCTGAGAACCTGGGGGACGTTATCTGGACGATCAATTTTGAACGCCAATTAACATATATCAGTCCTTCAATCACGCGGCAACTGGGCTATACGTCGCAGGAGCTGCTTTCCCACAACGTGCTGGATATTATCCAGCCTGAGTTCCATGCGGCGGTGAAAGAGCATTTTGAACGATTGCTTGCCGACCAGCAGTCGAGTGATCAAAACAGGGTTTTTGAACTTCAACAGCTACGGAGTGACGGTACGAAACTTTGGGTGGAGTTCTCGCTGAACTTGCTCCGCGATGATTGCGGCAAGACTATCGGGCTACTGGGCATTTCGCGCGATATTGCCGCCCGCAAGCAACTGCAGGAAGAGCTTGTCCGGTTGGCTACCATTGACGGTATGACAGGCACGAAAAGCCGGACCTACTTTATGGAACTGGCTAACCAGGAGATGGAACGTTCGCTGCGGCATGGGCACCCGCTTTCATTGTTGTTCGTTGATATTGACCATTTCAAGCAGATTAATGATAGTTACGGCCACAAAACTGGGGACGAAATGTTGAGCTGGTTCGCCGGGTTAATCCGTGAAGCGATACGAGAATACGACATACTTGGCAGGATGGGGGGCGATGAGTTCGCCGTTTTGCTCCCCGAGACCGAAACAGACGCCGCGATTCAAATCGCGGAACGGCTGCGCCAAAAGGTTGAGGATAGCCGGGTAACGCTTGATACTGGCACAGCGCTTGCTGTGACTGTCAGTATTGGCATCACCTCTCGGGAGAATAATGACGCAACATTTGAAGAGTTGTTGAAAAAAGCTGATATTGCTTTGTACCGGGCCAAGAATTTGAGCCGTAATTGCGTGCAGGTGGAAACACAGGCTCAAGTTTCACCGACAGCGCTATAGTTGTGCCGCTCCTGGGCAAGGGGTTTTCCTGGAGCGCGGCTGTAACTTGTTGCGGGTACCGCTTGTCGGTGGCCTGAAAAGTTGGTGCCAACAGCGGAATAGGAGCCGGAATAAATGAAGATAAAAAATTTGGACAGTTTATTTGCAAATTTGGCGAGGTTCACTCCCCTGCTGATTATCGTCGGATTGGGAGTGGCGTTGACTTTCTATAGCTTTTGGCTGGTGCGGGGCTCCGAGATGGAACGGCTGCAGAATCAATTTGCTGATGATGCTGGTGATGAAGTGAGCACAATTGAAAATAAACTCGAGGAACACCTTGCCGATATGGCGGTGTTGCACAGTTTTTTCGGGAGCTCTGAAGTTGGGCATCAGGAATTGGATGAGTTTACCAGTTTGACCGATCCCCTTCTTTATATCCGCCCGGGAGTGCGGGCCTTTGGCTGGGTAGCGCGGGTAAATTCGGCGGAACGCGACAGCTGTGAGACAGAATTGCTCGATCGGTATGCTTTTTCTGCTGGGATACAGGAACGCGACGGGAAGGGGAAGGCAATACCGGCAGCCGAGCGCAACGGTTATTACCCGGTTACATATCTGGAACCTATTCAGGAAAATAAATCGTTGCTGGGTTATGATTTTGGTACCGACGCCCGCTGCCGCGAGGCGATGGAGAGAGCAAGGGACACCAGGGCGCTCGCTGCATCGGCAGGGATTCGTCTGCAGGGACAGGGCGATCACTTTGGGTTTGTGGTAGTTGACCCGGTTTACAGAAAAGATATGCCTGTAGCCAGCGTCGTCGAACGACGCGCTGCCCTTGCCGGATTTGCTCTCGTGGTGTTTCGTTTCGAGGACATTATTCAGGGCGCAATCCCGGCTAATGTGCCCCACAATCTGGTGATCAGTCTGATGGATATCACCGATCCTCAGAGAACGCAGTTCATTGTTCGCAGCGGGCCACCCGAGTCAGTGGGGATAAGTACCGCGGATGCTGAACTGACCAAACTGGTATCCGCCAGTCAACATGATTTTAAAGTGGCCGGCAGATTATGGCGATTTACTGTGACCCCCACGCCGGCCTATATCAAGGCCCATCGGGTGCAGTCATACTGGCTGATTCTTCCGGCGGGCGGGCTGTTAACATTATTTGTTTTTTTGATGGTCAATTCTTTGCTCAGAGAAATCGCGAAGAAGAAACGGATTGCATCGGCCCTGGTCTTGTCGAAAAAAGAATTACTGCTAAAGAACAGTGAACTTGCTGCTGCTATAGACACAATTCGCAACACCCAGGCCCGTCTTATTCGGCAGGAAAAACTGGCCGGTATTGGCCAGCTGGCCGCAGAGGTGGCTCACGAGATTAATAATCCACTGGGGTTCGTTACCAGCAATTTCGAGATGTTGCAGGAATATTTCAGCACTTCGTTACAGCTATTGACCCAGTATCGCGAGCTGCGGGCGTATTTTGACGGTACTGATAACGTGTCCTGCAAGGAGGCGCTAAAGCGCCTGGCCGAGCAGGAAAGTGACAAGGAACTGAATTATATCATCAACGATTTGCCGGACTTGTTCCGGGATACTGATGAAGGTCTGGCCAGAATCAATAAAATTGTCAAAGGCTTAAGGCTTTTTTCCAGGATCGATCAGATCCAAGAATACCTGCCGTATGATTTGAACGTCGGAATTGAAACCACTTTGGGTGTGGCCAACAATGAGATAAAGTACCGTGCCGCAGTTGAGACTAAATTGGGTCAGATCCCGCCAATTGAGGCCATTAGCAGTGAAATCAACCAGGTGCTGCTCAATCTTATTGTCAATGCCGCACAGGCCATTGAAGGAAATTCTGAAGGTGCCATGGGTCTGATCAGGATAACCACCTGGCACGACGAACAATTTGTCTGCTGTTCCATCGAGGATAACGGCGCAGGCATTTCGGCGGAGAATATGAGTAAAATTTTTGATCCGTTTTTTACCACTAAGCCAATTGGGTTCGGCACAGGGTTGGGGTTAAGTATTTCCTACGACATCATCGTCAACCGCCATAGCGGCGAATTAACAGTGGAAAGTACTCACGGCGGCGGAACGAAGTTTATCTTAAGATTGCCGCTGCAACAGGCTATAGTGTCTCCGGAGCCGGGTGACCAAGTTTAAGTTGTGCGGGGTGAGTGTTATGGCCGACAGTATTTTACTTGTTGATGACGAAGTTTCCATTCTCAAGGCTTTTCAGCGGGCGATAAAAAATCCTGACTGGGAAATTTTTGTGGCTGAGGATGGTTTCGCAGCGTTAGCGATTCTCGCCGAGCGGAATATCGATATTATTATCTCTGATATGCTGATGCCAAACATGAATGGCTATAAGTTGTTACAGCAAGTAAAAAATTTGTATCCGGGGACCACGCGCCTCATTCTCAGTGGATTTTCCGAGGAAAAGGATGTTATCCAGGCAATGCTGGATGGAACCTGTAAACTGTACATCATGAAACCCTGGGAAAATCACATGCTGAAAGAAACCATTCAACAAATACTAGAAGTCAGGAAGATTCTGCGTAATCGGAATTTGCTGAATTTAATCAATAAAATTGATGGGCTTTGCACTCAACCAAGCATTTTTGCTAAATTGACGGACATGATTGATAAGGGCGCGAATATGCGACAGATGGCCGCGGTAATTGAAGAAGATCCGATTATGACCGCCAGAGTATTGCAGATGGTCAACTCAGCTTTTTTCGGGATCCGGACAGGATCGGTCAGTCAGGCCATAGTGTATCTTGGGTTGCCAACGGTCAAAACCATTGTATTGACTGCAAGCCTGTGCGAGATACTGCCACATCACGGCGGTTTATTCAGCAAAGAACAACTCTGGCGGCAGGCTATTATTACCAACCAGATTGTTGGCAGGATGTATCACCGCTTGACTGGTAAGCAATTACCGAACACGTCTGCTTCAGTCGGCCTGCTGCACCACCTTGGCCGGATGGCGATGATTCATCACATGCCTGACAAGTATGAGCAGCTGGCGGCAATTTTGCAAAAACAGCCCACCCTGCCGTTTGACCAACTGGAAGAGGAAATCATCGGAGTAGCACACCAGGATGTGGGCGGATATCTTCTGGACTGGTGGCACTTGCCCCATCAGATTGTCGAGAGCATATTATTTCATCATTGTCCCGCGAATGACGCCGTTGGTGACAAGGAACTGGCAGCGGTCGTTCATATTGCCAGCAACTATGCGTTGAAGATGGTTGCGCCAGGGATAGTGGAAATCCTGGACGAACAGGCTTTTACCATATTGAACACTACCAGGGAGGCTTGGGAAACCCTAATAAAGGGAGAGCAGTTAGGCAGTATTGTTGACCACGGTCATCAATAACCGGGCTTTGTCCCTACTGACCAAAAATAAACCCGCTTACTTCATCTCAAATTGAAGTAAGCGGGTTTTAACGTTTTTCTGGCAGTATAAGCTAGGATTTGATCATGCCGAGAGCTATTGCCTTGGCGACTACCTTGGAGCGACTGTTGACATCCATTTTTCCGAATAAGTTGTTTAGATGGCTTTTAACTGTACCGATAGAGATGTTTAAATGCAGGGAAATTTCTTCATTGGAGAAGCCTTTGGCGAGTAGCGCCAGCACTTCGTTCTCCTTGACTGTCAGCGGGGCGTATAGTCCGGGAGCGTTTGGGCGCGGAAACGGCGGGTTGGTTGGAGTATCTGTGCCAACGTGCTGTTGAACTGGGCTAAATTCCGCCGTATAGGCATTGATAGCATCCAAAACTACTGAACGGATAGAGGCCGCCGGGGTGGGTTTGGTCAAAAAAGCAGTAATTTTGCCGTGGTTGACCGCATCTATTGCCATTTGGAGATCGGCATGCCCAGTTATCAGTATCCGGTGAATGTTTTTGTTGATTGCCACAATCCTGGAGAAAAGCTCGATGCCATTCATGAACGGCATTTGATAATCAGAAATAACCACCGCAAAGGGCCCCTGATGTTCGATAATTTTCAAGGCCTGAACGGGATCCCTTGTGGTTATGATTTCAAAATGACCGTGCATTATGCGCCCTAGAGCCGCCAAATAACGCTCATCATCATCGACAATCAATATTCGGACAGAATTTGTAGGAGTAGTCACGATTTTCCCCCGCATTATGCTTGTCAATTGTATCTATTTTACATTGAGCCCAACTTTTCCTCTATCTTTTGATAGGTTTTTGCAAAAGATGATTAAATGCGACGCCAATTCGTCAACATGCCGGAAATAGCGGGTGGGCCCATTTAATTGTTCAATTATTTATATTTTTCGTTCTATATCTTATTTCAGATGCTAGAAAAGTTGGTTTATTTTAAGATTATGACATAAGAAACTATTTTTTTGCAGGTTCTTATTTGAGGAGGCTTATGAATGGAAGAGAAACAACTGTTAGTTTTTCGTTGTGGCGACGATGAATATGGCATTCCCGTGGAAGATGTCTGTGAGGTAATCGGAGATGCGTGGCTTAATGGATTACCAGTGCTTGGGATACCGGAAAATGGCCGTAACTTGTGGAGCAGGCCAATTTCGATCATGAAATTGTACGCCGGCCGAAAAAAGGGCAACCACAATCGTATTATCGTTACCCAGTCTAATGGAATTCAATTTGCTATATTGGTGGACGAGGTGCTCAGAGTTATTAAGGCGCCTGTCAGCGGGGGGCCGACGCCATATCCAAACATAGCTAATTTCAAGATATGGAACTTGGCAGCCAGTGGCCTGGAGGTACAAGGCGGCGCAGAACAAATGCTGGAGAGAAAATCTCAGATTGTGGTTTAGTATGTCTAGTTGACGCAAAGAACTGGGGCAATTTATTGCGGCAGTTCTTTGCCATGGTATTTGACAATAATGGTGTTAGCTTAGAGGAAAAGCGTCAAAAGTCAAGAAATTAAAATATAAGCAAAGCATAGTTATAGGAAGGTGATACCGCGATGGTTTTACTGGAAGAGGACGCCAAGCCCTTCGTTCAGGTAGCTGCGGGAATACAAAGAAGAGCTCTAGCAGTTGGGGAAAGAGCTCTGCTGACTGAATTCTCCCTGGAGGAAGGCGCTGTTATCCCGGTCCATAAGCATCCCCACGAACAAATCGGTTATCTGAAATCAGGGAGGATAATCTTTCTTACCGAGGGTAAGGAATACCCGCTCGGTCCTGGTTCCAGCTGGGCTATTCCCGGGGAGACGGAGCATTCGGTGCGAGTTCTGGAAAAAGCCGAGGTGCTGGAAATATTTATTCCCATCAGGGAAGATTATTTATAAATATTTAATTCCGGGGTTGGAAAGGGATCGTAAAAGGGCTTAAGGATAGTAGTTGCTACAAACTTTCGACGTAAGGAAATGGAGACAAGGAATGGCAAAATTAGCATTAAAGGGAGCCACTCTGATTGATGGGTACGGCAAGGAACCGCTGAAAAACTCACTGGTGTTGATTGAAGATAAGAAAATAGTATATACCGGACCCGGCAGAAAAATCCCTGCTGACTATCAGTTTGTCGATAGCACTGATACGGTTATTATGCCGGGAATTATCGATACACATTTGCACTTTTGCGGTAATCTCAGTTCCAATGACTCTGACTGGGTGCTTGAACCGCTGTTCCAGAAAGCGATATGTTCGGTTGCCCAAGCAAAGGAAGCATTGGAACACGGCCTTACAACCGTGGGGGAAATTTCCCGTTTCGGAACTGACCTGAGGAACATGGTCGAACAGGGAATCGTCCAAGGCCCGCGGATTATCACTAGTGGTCTTGGGTTTTGCCGTACGGCCGGTCATGGCGATTCTCACCGTCTGCCCTATGAATATAACCACGCATCACATCCTTGGGCCGAGCGGGTTGACGGACCATGGGATTTGCGAAAGGCTATCAGAATGAGAGTCCGTGAGAACCCCGACGCAATAAAGATTTGGGCTACAGGTGGAGGCATCTGGCGGCTTGATCGCAAAGCCGATCAACATTATTGTTTCGAGGAAATTCAAGCGGTTGTCGATGAATGCTCGATGGTGGGGCTGCCGGTATGGGCGCACTGCGAGGGCTTCAGCGGTGCCTATGATTGTGCTAGGGCTGGGGTGTCAAGCATCATTCATGGCCAGGAATTGTCCGAAGAAACGCTCGATATTATGCGGGAAAAGGATATTACCCTTTGTCCGACAATGCAGTTTTTCTATGAATGGTATTCTCAGTATGAACCGCCTTATCGGGCGATTCTCGACAAATATCCCGGCAAAACTACCGCCGAGAAGGAATTAAACCGGACTATCGCCAATCTTCAGGCGGCTGTGGCCAAGGGGATTCGCATTACGGTGGGCTCAGACTCATTCTGCAGCACATTGACTCCTTATGGTGACTATGCCATCAGTGAAGCAAAAACCCTGGTTAAGGCTGGACTGACGCCACTAGAGATGATTACCGCCGCAACCAAGAATGGCGCCGAAATGTTGAAGGTTGCGGATATTACCGGCACTCTGGAGGCTGGTAAATATGCCGACCTGCTGATTCTTGACCAAAATCCGCTGGCCAATGTCGACAACCTCTGCGAGCAGAATATGTTGGCGATTTTCAAGGAAGGTGCGGTGATTAAAGGCCAGGAATTTATTGACCAAGCGACAACCAGAGAGGGTAGGCGACAGGCGGCAGCCTGTTTCCACTAAACAAACACTGAGACTGACAACGGATTTCTTGTTGTCAGTTTGTTTATTATAACGGTTAATTGATAATTACTATCTGAGTATAATGAGTTCGACACGCTTAAGGAGGAACCCATGGTTTGGTTGTTTTTACCGCTGTTTTTAGTGGTGTACTTTGGCGCTACATATTACGCCGGTGAGTGGTGGGTCACGCTTCTGCGGCAATGGCTGCCAGCTCTGGCGCCTTGGTGCTGGGCGGTGATTGGGCCGCTTTCGCTGGTACCCATCGGCTCGCGTATTTTGCACCGCTCCGGTGTGGCTAACGCGGAAATATTGACGATTGTCGGCGATTACTGGCTGGCGGTAGTAGTTTCTTCGGTCCTGGCTCGCGCCTTTGTCTTTGCTTGCTTGCTGGCTGATTCCTATCTGGGATACTTGCCGCAGGTCGTAAGAACTGGCCCCGGGTATGCCGCCGGTTCCTTGCTTGTTATTGCGGCCGTTATGGGTTACGGGTTATGGAATGCCAGGAATCCGGTGATCAGGACATATGATATCAGTGTAGCCAAGGCTTTGGAAACGCCATTTTTGCTTAGGGCGGTCCTGGTATCGGATTTGCACTTGGGGGGCATTGTCGGCAGAACACGGTTGGCGAGCCTGGTCTCACGGATCAATAAACTTGCGCCGGATACCGTTTTTTTGGTGGGGGACAGTATTGATGACGACGTGGAGTATGTAGCCAACCATCAAATTACTCAGCCGCTCGCCGATCTAAAGTCCCGATACGGAGTCTACGCCGTTCTCGGCAATCACGAGTATATCAGCGGCCAACCTGATCAGGCGGTGCGACTGCTAGAGGACACTGGCGTTACAGTTCTTCGCGATCAGACTGTTGAAGTGCAGGGAAAATTCATTGTTGCCGGTAGGGATGATCTTTGGAAAAGCCGATATGGCGGACAGAAAAGAAAAACACTTGCAGATCTGCTGACTGATACCAGCCGGTCACTGCCATTGATTCTGCTGGATCATCAGCCGCGTACTCTCTCCGAAGCGGTCGAAGCCGGAGTGGATATTCAGCTGTCAGGTCATACCCACAAGGGGCAATTTTTTCCACTAAATTTTGTCACCGCCGCCGTTCACGAAAACAATTGGGGACTGGTGAGAAGAGGCCAGCTTACAAGTATCGTGTCCTGCGGTTTTGGAACCTGGGGACCGCCGATCAGGATAGGAAACCGTCCGGAAATTATCCTCCTCAGAATAACCGTGGGGTGAAGAAAAAAGCTCAGCAATCCTAAAGGATTGTTGAGCTTTTCGATTTGTAGGAAAACTCAGGCTGGTGAGAAAGGTCCAGATGCAAGGCGCACCGGAAAAACGCACGGCGCCGCGTACTGGTGTACGCAAGCAAGCGATTTGAGGAGCAACGTCGCAGATGGGCCTTTATCGCCAGCCGGCTAACTTAGGAGTAAACGTGATCATAAGTCAGGGGTAGATCATTGTTAAGTTCTTTGGAGAAAAGCAGTTGATGAATATTTAATCCGGATACGCGGAAATTGGCAGCAGAGCCTTTTAAATAAAGCTCCCACATCCGGATGAACCGGTCATCGAATTTTGTCCGTATGGCGTCAAGGTGGTCGCAAAAATTCTTGTACCAGTAGTCGATGGTCATGGCATAATGGATGCGCAGGCTTTCGACCTGGAGCAAGTGGAAATCGTAATCAGGCAGCTGCCAGACGACCTCACGCAATGACGGCACATACCCGCCCGGGAAAATGTAAGTTTTTGCCCAGGTGTTTTCCAGGTTGTTCTCAGTGCTATTGGTGATGGTGTGGAGTAGCGACAGTCCACCCGGAACTAGCAGTTGTTTCACTTTTTCAAAGTATTGCGGAATATTTTCTTTGCCGACATGTTCAAACATGCCCACGCTTACTATTTTATCGAATTGCAGTTTTGTCGGGTCGAGATCCAGATAGGTTGTTAGCTCCACGTTTACTTTATCTGTCAAGCCCAGTGCCGCGATACGTTCCTTCGTAGCCCGGTATTGTTCCTCGCTCAGGGTAATTCCCATAGCCTTCACGCCATAGATTTGAGCAGCCTTAATAATTAGCCAGCCCCAGCCACTGCCGATATCAAGCAATTTTTCACCAGGCTGGAGGTTTAATTTTTTTAGGATATGATCAATTTTTTGCAGCTGTGCTTGCTGCAGAGAATCGGTTTTGTTTTTAAAATAAGCACAAGAGTAACTCATGGTTTCATCAAGCCACAGGGAAAAGAAATCATTGCCGATATCATAATGGTGTTGGATGTTGCGCTTGGCCTGTTCCTTGTCGGGTTTGCCGGTAATCGTTTTCCAAACCTTGGCGGCTGCCTTCGGAAAAAAATTCTTGTTAGCAGATAATAATAGCAAAATATCTTCCAGTTGGCCTTCATAATCGACAACTCTGTCCATATATGCTTCACCTAACACCATTAATGGGTCATTAAAGTCGGCCGACGAAGGCGGTGGTTGATTGAAAATCAGCGTCACTTTAGGCAGCGAGTCACCGTAGTTGACCTCTTCGCCATCCCAATAGTGAACTTTTAGGCCGCCATAGTGAATTCTCTCAAAAAGTTTTTTGACTATTTGCTTTTGCAACACCGGCATACTGCAAAGTTTCATAATCATCCCACCTCATATTTCAATCAGGCTATTTTAACTTTATCTTCGTCCTTTAGTAAAATTTTGTCAAACACCATAGGGGCCGCTAATCGGCGTGGTATTGCGAAATCAGCTCAAATTGCGAGATAATACCGCTTAAATTTGTAATACCGTGCGTTTATGAAAGATTGCGTTTTGTTTTGTATTAAACAGAGAGTCGTATTTGATTAGCGTTATTTTGTCGAAAAATATGGCAGGCAAAAGCCTGTCAGATCAACAGGCGCAATGGTATTCCGGACGGTTATGCGGCAAGGTTTCTGATTTGAACCGTATAATATTTGATTTTTATTTGATTTTAGCAGGAAAATGGTGGTTGATGACGAAAAGAATCTCCACGGGTGCTGGGAGAATTTTCCTTACATAATATCTTGACACTTGTGTGTAGGCATAAATCTAAAAATATCTGTTGGGGAGGGCAAAATAATGGCAATCACCGGCGACAGTCTCAATAACAATTTACTTGGTACTCCGGGTAATGACCAAATCTACGGTTTGGGTGGCAATGATACGTTAAACGGCTTGGCGGGTGCCGATACCCTGGACGGCGGTGACGGCAATGACATTCTCGACGGCGGCGACGGCGAGGATAATCTTTTGGGCGGGAACGGCAATGACAGCCTGGTTGGTGGCGCGGGCAACGATTATCTTAACGGCGGCACAGGCAAAGACACCATGGCCGGCGGGGCAGATAACGATTATTATTATGTCGACAGCACCGGGGACGTGGTGATCGAAATTGCTGGCGAGGGCCGGGATACGGTATATCTCAGCACTCTGTCCAGCTATGCGCTGCCGGATAATGTGGAAGATATCTATACGAGTAACACCGCAGGCGACAAGCTGACCGGCAACAGTTTGGGCAACATCATCATCGGCGGCGGCGGCAACGACACCATCTACGGCGGCGCGGGCAACGATTGGGTCGACTATTATACCGGCTATAACCCGGCCAATATTCACGGCGGCGCCGATATCGACACCCTGAGCGCCAGCGGCTTGACCAAGGCCGTCAACATCAGCCTGGCGAGTTTCAGTGACTTCGAAATTGTCTATGGCGGTGGTGGCAACGATACTCTAACCGGCAACAGCGCAGACAACCAGCTTGATGGCAAAGGAGGCAACAATCGGCTGTCCGGCGGTTCCGGCAAAGACACCCTAGAAGGCGACGCTGGTAACGATACTTTGTACGGCGGTAGTGGCAACGATTATCTCTCTGACCTCAGCGGAAACAACTACCTTGATGGCGGAACCGGCAATGACATCATCAGCGGTGGCACCGGCAACGACCGGATCATCTACGATGCGGCGGACGATCCGCACAATGTCGCCGGCGGCGACGGCATCGACATTCTTGACGCCAGCAGGTACACGACTGGGGTGAATGTCGAGCTATGGGACGGTAACAGCGGCATTGAAATCTTCCTGGGGGGTAGCGGCAATGACACCATTTACGGTAGTGTCTTGGCTGAATCGCTGGTTGGCAATGCTGGCAACGACTACATCGACAGCGGCTACGGCAATGACACTATCGACGGCGGAGCCGGCAACGACAGCCTTTTCGGCAATGACGGAACGGACAGCAACGACAGCCTCTATGGCGGGTCTGGCGACGATTATCTTGACGGCGGCAGCGGCAACGATACGATAAATGGCGGGGCAGGCAACGATCGCCTCGTATACGACTATTACGACAATTCCGCCAACATTCACGGCGGGACGGGAACGGACACCCTGGACGACAGCGCCTCGTCAAATGATGATGCTATCAGTCTGTTGGCTTATAGTGACATCGAAAACCTCGTCGTCGGCGGCGGCCAGAATTTACTGACAGGCAACAGCCTGGGCAATATCATCTATGGTGGAGCAGGCAGGGATACTCTTGATGGCGGCGTCGGCAACGACACCCTATATGGCGGCGACGACAATGACACCTTCATTTACGATTCCGCAGACGGCAAGCTTTCTGGCGGGCTCGGCATCGACACACTGGATGCCAGCGCTGCCACCAATAACTTGGTTATCAGCCTTGCCAAATTCACTGACATTGAAAACCTGTACGGAGGTAGCGGCAACGATCAATTGACAGGTAACAGCCTGAATAATTATATCCAGGGAGCGTTGGGCAACAATTATCTTTCCGGCGGGTCCGGCAACGATACGCTGCTGGGAGATATGGGCAACGACACACTTACCGGCGGGGCCAATAATGACAGCCTGGTGGGCGACAATGGCAACGATTACCTGGACGGCGGGGCCGGCAGCGATACCATATATGGCGATTCCGGCAACGATATCATCGTCTATGATGTGGCTGATGATGCCGCCAATATTCACGGCGGCGGCGACATAGACACATTGGACGCGCACGCGGCTACCGTTGCAGTGACCATTAACCTCGCGGCATATGCCGACATCGAGAATCTTACCGGCGGTGCGGGCAACGATACTCTGACAGGCAATGGCCTGAACAATGTTATCAGCGGTGGGGCTGGCAATGACAACATCGACGGCGGTACTGGTAACGATACATTGAGCGGCGGGGCCGGTAGCGATACCATCAGCGGTGGAGTCGGCGACGACAATATTATTTACGACGCTGCCGATGCCGTCGCCAATATTTCCGGTGGCGCCGACACAGATACCCTGGACGCGCATGCAGTCACCGCCGCAGTGAAAATCAGCCTGGCGGCGTACGCCGACATCGAGAACCTCGTCGGCGGATCAGGCAGCGATTCGCTGACAGGAAACGGCCTGGACAACGTTATCAACGGCGGGGCAGGCAACGATACCCTCGCTGGTGGGGTGGGCAACGACAGCCTCGACGGTGGGGATGGCAACGACAGCATCATTTTTGATGCTAACGACGGCCGCGTCAATATCCACGGAGGTGCAGGCATCGACACCCTTGACGCCAGCGCAGCCAACACCGACTTAAATATTGATCTGAACAGCTACTTCGGTGATTTCGAAATCATCAAGGGCGGCAGCGGCGTAGATATGCTGACCGGCACCAGTTTGGCCCAAACTTTCTACGGCAACGGGGGCGACGATCACATCGACGGCCGGGGCGGTAGCGACACCATTTATGGCGGCGGCGGCGACGATACGATCACTTATTACACTGGCTACAAATCAGCCAACATTCACGGCGGGGCTGGAATCGACTGGCTGTGGGCCTACAATATTACCACCAACCTAAATATCAGTCTGGCCAGCGGTTATACCGACTTTGAGAATATCGAGGGCGGTAAAGGAAACGATACTCTGACCGGAAACGCGGCGAATAATAGCATAAATGGTGAAGACGGCAACGACAAGATCGACGGTGGGGCCGGCAACGATATGTTGTGGGGCGGTAGCGGCAACGACAGGCTGTACGGCGGGGTCGGCAACGATCTGATGTGGGGCGGCAGCGGCAACAACACGTTGGACGGCGGGGCCGGTAATGATGTGCTGTACGTCGACGCAGGCAACAGTGTCCTGTATGGTGGCAGTGGCAACGATGCTCTTACCGGCTGGACCGGCGACGATACTCTGGATGGAGGAGCGGGCAATGATACTATTTCCGGTGCTGATGGCAACGACACGATTATTTACGATTCAGGCGACAAACCGGCCCACGTCTACGGCGGAAACGGCACTGACACTTTGGACGCCAGCAAGGCCACGACGGCGGTCACCATCAGCCTGATGAACTATAGCGCCAGTTCGATCGAGAATCTTAAAGGCGGCGCCGGAAATGATAGTTTGACAGGTTCGGGTGTGGCTAATGTCATCGACGGCGGGGCGGGCAATGACATCATCGACGGCGGGGCGGACAACGACATCATCTATGGCGGGGCGGGTAACGATACGATTATTTATGATTCAGGCGATTCAGCCGCCAATATTCACGGCGGGGCGGGCACCGACGCTTTGGACGCCCATTCGCAAGCGGGGTCTGTGACCATTAGTTTGTTGGACTATGATTCGATCGAGAATCTCAAAGGCGGCAGCGGTAGCGACAGTTTGACAGGCACTGCCGCGGCTAATGTGATTTATGGTCTGGCCGGCAATGACACCATCAACGGCGGTGGCGGCAATGACATAATGTATGGCGGGGCCGGCGACGACGCCTACTATGTGTATGGCAGCGGTGACAAGGTACTGGAAAGCGCTGGCGAAGGCAATAATGACTGGGTGGACATCGCCGTCGGCGCCAGCACCAACCTGAAAAGCTACACGTTGGGTTCCAATGTCGAAAATCTTGCTATAGAGTCTCTAGCTGGTGTTAAGGGCTTCGGCAACAGCCTGAATAATATTTTGTGGAGCGCTGGCGGCAACGACATACTTGACGGCGGGGTCGGAAATGATACTTTGGCCGGTTGGGCAGGCGATGATTATCTCAAAGGCGGGACTGGCAACGACAGCTTGAACGGCGGAGAAGGCAATGACACGCTCGACGGCGGCAGCGGCAACGATACTCTCTTCGGCGATAACGGCAATGACAGTCTCAGTGGCGGCAGCGGCAATGATATACTTTACGGCTATTACGGCAATGACACCCTCAACGGCGGCAGTGGCAACGACACACTTTACGGCGGATTGGGCGTAGCGGGCAACGATACATTCATCTTCGCTAGCGGCGGCGGGCACGACATGATTAATAATAGCTTTGCCGGCGGGCACGGCATCGACACCCTATTGTTTCAGAGCCTGACGTCAGCGGCGGTGGAGTTTTCCACCAATAGTGGCGGCGATCTGGTATGTACAATCAAAGCCAGCGGCGAAGCCATCAGCATTTACGATTGGAACGTGGGTTCCCAGTATTATGTGGAAAACTTCAAGTTCACCGACAAGACACTGACCGCAACAGATGTAAATAATTTAATTTGACGGCAGGATGGGAAATATATTTCTTTAACGAGCAAAAACACCTTGCGCTCAAGCGCAAGGTGTTTTTAGAGTGTAGATAAACCCAGGCTGGTGAAAAAGGTCCAGATGCCAGTGCACCGGATAAGCAGACACACAATGCTTCAGCATTGATGTGGTCGCTTATGCCCGATGGTGCTGAAGTGCTTTATCGCCAGCCTGATAAGTCGATCACATTCTGGCTGTATTGGTCAATATCTCCAATTGTCGGGGCAATACGACCGCCATGGAATATTTTTCTGAAATTTCTGCCCGGGCAGCCTGACGGATATGGCAGAGATCTTCGCCGTTTTCCAGGGCATGGCAGACTTTGTCAGCGATGTCCCGGGGGTTGAAGAAGTCTGCCAGCAAACCATTATAATCGTGCCGAATAACTTCTGTAACCGGTCGAGTGGCCGAGGCGACCACTAAACAGCCGGTGGAAAGGGCATCCATTGCCGACCATGACAGCACATAGGGGCGAGTCAAATATACATGGGCGGAGGAAATTTGCAGCAGTTGTCTGTATTGATCACGATTTAGCCAGCCGCTGAAATGAAGTCTGGCAGGATCAAAGGACAGCCGTTCCAGGATCAGGTCCTTATATGTTTTGTTATTTCCCGCGGTTTTGCTGTACCAGGTCTGATCTGTGCCGGCCACAACGATATGGCAGTTCGGGCGGCGCTCTTGCAGTAAGGCTGCTGCCTCCATAAATTGAATAAACCCGCGCATCGGCTCCATTCCCCGCGTGGCATAGGTAACGACTTCATCTTTAGGAGAAAAGGTGACTCCCGTCCCAGGAACGGTAAATACGGCCTGGGGATCAGGCTGATAATACTCGGTGTCTACACCGTCAAAAACAACTTCAATTTTAGACTGAAATTCTTGAGGAAACCTGCTGCGCTGCCATTCGGTGGGGGAGATGCCCTGGGAGCAGGCTTGCAGTAGAACCCAGTTGGGCACATTGCTGCAGCGGATGGCATATTCTTGCGCCTCATTCAGAGGATAGGCAGGGTCAAAGTTGTATTCGCCGCCCTGGCTTTGGGAGAACCACTCAAAGTAACCTAGTAGCGGCGTGGATGGAAATACGTCTTTAATGAACAGCGCGTTAGACCAACCGCCGCTGTAGCCGTAGATAACATCAGGTATAAAGCCCCTGTTCTTGAGGTCGCGGGCAGCTTGCGCGGCCGCATAACTGTGAAGTACCGAGCGTTCCGACCGCTCCAAAAAAGGGTGAGTTTTTAGGTCGTTTGGCGCAAGAGAATAGACGACTTTGGTTACGCCGGGTATTCGGCCTTCTTTTTGCTCGGTGATGAATACTACCTGATGCTCGGGGTTACTTGCCAGATGGGCAACAAGGTGACAAAATTGGCCAGAAAAAGCCGGATGGCAAAACAATATTTTCAACGAAGAAAACCTCCTGCCGCAGTTGATGGTATGTAAACAGGTGTTGTACTGGAATTTGCGAGGCGAGGGTGTGACCTGCCTCGGACGGCTGTTATTTGGCTTGCAAAATAACAATAAATTGTTCTACCAGCGTAGCGTCAAATTGGCTGTTAGAACCTTTGCGCAGTTCGACGATCGCGGCCGAGCTATCCATGGCTTTACGGTATGGGCGGTCATTGGTCATGACGTCATAGGCGTCAACAATAGCGAAAATTCGGTTTTCCAAAGAGATTTCCTCTGCTTTCAAACCGAGAGGATAACCGCTGCCGTCCCACCGTTCGTGATGTTTTAGTATCAAGTCGGCAATAGGAAATAAATCAGGCGAAAACTGGGCGATCCGGTAGCCGATCTCGCTATGGCGTCGGACGGCAGAATATTCTTCAGGCGATAGACTCGCTGGCTTGTACAAAATATGATCAGGGATACCTACTTTGCCGATATCGTGAAATTGGGCCAAAAGACAAAGGTCGGAACAGCCAGCCGCGGGTATACCGGCGGATTCGGCGAGCGCCGTTGCAAGCGAGCACAACCGGTCGGCGTGGCCCTCGGTAATAAAGTCCCGGGGTTCCAGGGCCTGCTTAAGGGCGGCAATAATCGCTTTGCGGTTATTTTGGGCGTGCAGCAGTTTTTCTTTATAGCAGTCATTATCAGCAGCTATGAACAATTCGCTGAAACTCTGCCGATCGCTGATGGCAAACCCAACGGATATTTTCAGCGGCAGTTCAAGGTGACTGGTATTATAGGCGATAACGTTTTCATGGATGGTTCGGCACTTTTCTTTTATCGCCTCAACGGTGACGTCTGGAAGCAGCACAGCAAATTCATCCCCGCCGACGCGGGCCGCGGTTGCGTATTGTGGCAACTCGGCTGATATCGCTCTGGCCGCCGCAATCAGCAGCTCATCGCCATAGTGGTGACCCATGGTGTCATTAATCAGTTTCAGGCCATCAATGTCACACATAATGATGCCGGCAGAAGAGTAGGGGAGTCGGCCGACCTGACGCATGGCTTCCTCGAAGTAGCCCCGGTTGTAAAGACCGGTGAGGGCATCCCGCATACTGAGAAAGTTCAGTTTCTTCTCAAAGGCTTTACGCTCAGTGATATCCCTTATGATGGTCAGAGCTTCCGTTTTGCCGCAGGCGACAATCCGGGCTTCCTTATGAGAGACCATGCCATCCAGAGCTACCTGGTACTCCACGACCTTGACTATATTGGTATCTATGGCTTCGGCGGCGTAATACGCCAGGTTGTCAGGCAAGGATGTAGCAAGTTTCTTCATTTTCCGGTCGGCGCAGTGTACACCTTCGATGCTCAGTACCTGGCCGTTCTTGGCTATCAGAGCCATTGTGTCTGGGATGGCATTAATAATCGCCCGGTTCTTCTGTTCACTTCGCCGTAAGGCATCTTCTACCTGTTTGCGTTTACTCAGTTCTTGCTCTGTGGTGGTGTATAGCAGGGCATTGTCAATGGCGATGGACGCCAGTTCGGCGAACTGGCTGAGGAGAAGAGCTTCTTCCGGGGAAAAGGCTCGTGGCAGATCAAAAAAATCCACTCCCAGAACGCCGAGGGTTTTATCGCCGGATTTCAGTGGAGCGCTGGTGCCGGTCTGCAAAGTGGAGAAAATCGGATCAGAGTGGCGATAAGGCCAATTCTGGTAGTCCTCAACGATTAATAGCTGCCCGGACTGGCCGACCCGGCCGGTAATTCCCTCACCCATCTGGAAGGTATAGCCGAGCAAGTTGGCATAGCGGCCGGTACCGATGCTTTTTTCCAATTTGCTATGGGATTTATCAACCCAGCTGATGAATCCATCTGGCGTGCCGAACAGTTTACAGGCTTGGGTAAGGGTGAATTTTAAAAGATCATTCAAGTCCAGCCGGTTTAACAGACCGAGGGTTATTTCGTGCAGCGACGTCAGGTATTTATTCTGCTGAAGTGCCTTCACCACGGACTCTGCATGTTCGGTAATATCTTGGGCTATGCATATCTGATATTGTTGACCGGCATGAAAAAAGAGGCTCATTCGAACTTCTATCGGAATATATTTGCCGTCTTTGCGGATGATGTGACCAGTGCGGGAGATGTGGCCGGAATTAGGGCTGTTTCGTAAGAATTTGCTGGCCGATTCGATCGTATCCAGCGGCATAAAAGTGGCGGCCTTCATGACCATAAGTTCTTCGCGGGAATACTGAACAAATTCACAGGCGGCGGAATTGGCATCGACTATTTGCCCAGCTAGATTGATCACAAAGATAGCATCATAGGCGGACTCAAAAAGTGCAAGATAGTATTCGCGCTGATTATGGCCTTGCTCGATAGTGCTTGATGGCCCCATCGGACAATCTCTCCTTCCGGGAAACATAATTATATTAATAGTTCCACGCATTGACAAAAAATCCTATATTGCGCCGCGAATAAATTTCGCCTATAAAATTTGTGGGCACCGGAAATATTCAGTTATTAGGTAGGGAGTTTGCCTAGCTACGCAGAAGATAAGAGAACTGAAATAAATCAGATAGGAGATAATCTCCAATTTGTTCAGACAAGGAAGGTAAGAATGAAAATTTTGGTGGATGCTGATGCCTGTCCCAAGGCCGCGCTGGAGATATGTCTGTCACTAGGTCAAAAGTATGCGGTGCCGGTGTGGACTGTGGCCAATATTAATCATAATATTGTTTCCGATCATCATGTGGTGGTTGATGGTGGACCGCAGGAGGCGGATATGAGACTGATAAACCTCGCTGCGGCCCAGGATGTGGTTGTAACCCAGGATTGGGGTTTGGCAGCGCTGGCGCTTGGGAAGCAGGCGGCATGTCTTGGCCCGACCGGAAGAGAATATTGTGCCGATACAATTGAATTTCTGCTGGAGGAACGGGAAGCTAAGTCCAAATTCCGCCGCGGCGGAGGCCGAACCAAAGGGCCTAAGAAACGAACGGCGGAAGACGACAGCAATTTTGCACTCAGCCTGGAAAGAATTATGCTCCGGCAGAAGAATGCCAATGGTCAGTAGGCGTACTAAATTAAACTGTCAGACGGGAGACGAGGCGATAGAATGAATATTCAGATCTTTGGTACCAAGAAATGTCAGGATTCCAGGAAAGCAGAGCGGTATTTCAAAGAGCGATCCATTACGTTTCACTATGTGGATCTGGCGGTACGTGGCCTTAGTAAGGGCGAACTGGATAAGGTCAAGGCGGTGGTCGGACTGGATAATCTTATTGATAAAGCTGGCAAGGAATATGCCAGAAAGAATTTGCGTTACCTTGTTCATGATCCGGAAAAAGTGCTACTAGAGCACCCGATGCTATTAAAAACCCCGATTGTTAGAAATGGTCAGCAAGCTACCGTCGGTTATTGCCCGGAAATATGGCAGGGATGGAGTTAGGGCATTAGAGTGACCAGAGCCATTGTTCAGCCCGGGTTTGACAACAAAAAAAGTTCGCCGGTAAGCAGGATAGTCGAATTTTCCGACGAACCTTAACAAAATTATATAAATAATATGTAATAATAGGCAAAGTACAAAATAAACAGCCGGTACTTTGCGTCAAATGCTGGTGAGAACGGTAACCTATTGGCGAGCGATAAGCAGGTCATCATAGGTCTTCCGGGAGGGAACGCAGCCGCAAACGTGCTGTCCCAGGCTGGCAAAACAGGCATCAAAAGGAGGTAATGACTTATCGAAATATTGTTTCTGACTTTGATTCCCATTCTTGTTATTCTTGCAATGCTTATTATCTGGAAACAGCCAGCGGATATCAGCGGTATTGCTGGCTGGATTGCTATTTCCATTATTGCCTATTTTGTATTTCAGACCAGCGCCGAGGTTATTTGGCGGTCTACACTGGCCGGGTTTATCAGGTCGTTCGCCGTGTCCCTGATTGTGGCCACATCTTTGCTGCAAATGGCCTATATGGAACACACTGGCGCTCTGAAAAGAATTATTATATTTATTAAAACCATCGCCAGCGAAAATCGGGCCATTCAGATCATGATGATTAATATCGGCTTTGGCACTTTGATGGTGTCAGTTGGTGCCACTCCGGTATCCCTGTTGCCGCCGATATTGATTGCTATGGGTTATTCCACTTATGTGGCGATTACCTTGCCGGCGATCGGCTATGATTCGTTGTGTACATACGCCTTGCTTGGAGCGCCGATTGTCGTATTCGTCGATATTGCCAACGCCTTTTTGGGAAAAGGCCATGAGATAACGTTATCCCAAGCCGGGATGGCCTTTTATCTTTTTCTACCAGTAGTTTCCACTTTGATTGGTTTTTCCATGCTGTGGATTGTCGGCAAATGGCAAGGAGTCAAGGAAGGAGCTATTCCCTGTCTGATTACCGGATTTGTTATTGGGGTGGTAGCTTACTTTACGAATAGATATGATAATTTGGTGGTTCTTACCGGGGTGCTGTGCGGACTGGCTGTAATAGCAACAATGGTGATTTTGTTGCTTGTCAAATACAAGAAAGTATTTGACAAAAGTGTGCTGACTGCCGAGGAATTGACTTACGAAAAGCATTACCCGCTGTGGAAGGCCCTGACCCCGTGGCTGCTGTTAATTGCCCTTATTTTAATTCTAAATATACCTAAGGAAAGTTTTGATTATCTTTACCGCACATTGAAGATGCCGATCACCGGCTTGACCGCCAATGGGAGGCCTCTTGACACCCGGGCATTGTGGAATGCATATACCTGGATACTGGTAAGCACTATCCTGTCAATGGCGTTCATCCGTCCCACTGCCGCCCAACTGAAGAGTACTTTCAAAACATGGCTGAAACGGGCTCCCAGGCCGGTTTTTTCGGCAGCTATTTTCTTTGCTATCGGCGAAATTATGAATATGTCGGGTTATAGCATGGTCTCCCATAAATATCAAACCGCCAGCATGGTAAAGGTACTGGCTGACTATTCCGCTCTGTATTTCCATAACGCATATGGCGGAGTCGTCGCTTTTATCGGTTTATTTGGCGGATTTATTACAGGCAGCGAGGCCTCTACTATTGCCATGTTCGCTAAATATACTTTGACAACAGCACAGAATTTGCATATGAGCCAGTTCGATCTTATTATTATTGCCGCAGGCTTGGCGTTCGGCGGCGGGCTGGCGAGTGTTATATCTCCGGCTAAGCTGCAAAATGCGGCGGCGGCCATTGACAAGCTGGGAGAGGAAAACCAAGTCATTCGGGTTGCTTTTGTCTTTTCACTGATCCTGACTTTGGTTACATCCATATTTGTTGTTGTAATTTTGAAAACGATTGGTTAGTTCAGGTGAAAGACAAAAATTGTTGGTAGAAAGGGATCTGGTATAATGATTTGGGATCAAAAAGCAGAATGTATTCAGCGGGATGATTTGGCCGTATTGCAGCTCGAGAGGTTGCAACGAACGGTTCAGAAAGTGTATGATAATGTGCCTTTTTATCGGCAGGCTTTGGATGACAAAGGAGTCAGACCGGCCGATATTCAGTCACTGGATGATATCAAGTTACTGCCTTTTACTACAAAAGACGACATCCGCGATAACTATCCCTACGGACTTTTTAGTGTACCGCTCAAAAAGATTGTGCGTCTACATGCCTCATCAGGCACCACCGGTAAGCCGACGGTGGTCGGTTATACGGAACAGGACATTGATTTATGGTCTGAAATGATCGCCCGTATCGCAGTTGCTGCCGGGGCGACGGAAGATGATGTGGCCCAGATAACTTTCGGTTATGGCTTGTTTACCGGAGCATTTGGCCTTCACTATGGCCTGGAGAAGGTCAAGGCAACTATTGTACCTGCGTCCACCGGCAACACCGAGCGGCACATTATGCTGATGCGTGACTTTGGCACTACTCTCCTGGTAGGAACACCATCCTATGCTTTGCATCTGGCGGAGACCGCCTTGGGGATGGGGATCGATCCCAAGACGCTGAAAGTTCGTCTGGGCTTGTTCGGCGCTGAAGGCTGCAGTGAGGAAATGCGCCAGGAAATTGAAAGAATCTGGGGTATTATCGCACTGGAGAATTACGGCATGAGCGAAATAATCGGCCCGGGTGTATCCGGCGAGTGTCAGATGAAGCAGGGGATGCATATCAACGAGGACCATTTTTATCCCGAGATAATTGATCCGGCAACCGGTGAACAATTACCTTATGGCCAGTCAGGTGAATTGGTTTTGACCACAATAACCAAAGAAGGTTTTCCGCTGCTCAGGTATCGTACCCGCGATATTACCAGTCTTGATCCTGCGCCCTGTAAGTGCGGCCGGACGCTGATCCGGATGGCAAAAGTCCAGGGCCGCACCGATGATATGCTCAAAATTCGCGGAGTCAATGTATTTCCCACGCAGATTGAGAGTGTATTGGTGGGCGTCCAGGAAATCGGACCGCACTACAATATTATGGTACATAGAAAAGGCTATATGGATGAGATAGAAATTCTGGTGGAATTGGCTGATGAAACGCTGTTGGACGATTTTCACGAACTGGAAAAACTTCAGGATAAAATCCGCCACAAACTTAAAGTGGTGTTGTCCATAGACGCCAGTGTGCGACTGGTGCAACCTAGGACTCTTGCCAGATCGGAAGGCAAAGCGAAACGCATTTTTGATATGAGGAATAAAGCTTAGTTTATGGCTAAAATAGCTGGCAGGAATTTGATTTTATAGTAGCGAATGATAGCAATAGAGATCAAAAGTATATAGCTGTTACGCGGCATAATATTGAGTAAAGGCGGAATCAAGATGGAAGTTTTGGTTGCTGGCGATCACTCTAATCGTACTCTGTTGCTAGAGGTATTGCCCGAATGGGGTTACAAAGTAATCACCGCTGATAACGGTCTTGACGCCTGGAATTTATTGCAGGGCAAGATGGGTAAGCCCATGATGATGATCTTGGACTGGCAGATGCCTGGCATGAGTGGTATTGAACTTTGCGAAAAATTAAAGCAAGGTAAGGAAAAAAGCAAGTTGTATGTTATGCTGCTAGTGGAAGCTAATATCAAGGTGGATGTGGCTGTGGGCCTTGAACATGGGGCAGATGATTTTCTGAGCGCGCCGATCAGTACAGATGAACTACAGAGCCGATTGGCATTGGGCAAAAGAATTCTGGAATATCAGCACTCCTTGGAACAGCTGACCAATGAACTTGTTGAAAAAGATCAGGAATTGAATAGCTTTGCCGATAAGGATAATTTGACCGGCATTGCCAGTCGCAGCTTTTTTACGACGCGGCTTTCTGAGGAATGGCGCCGCTCGCTCCGGAGTGACCAAAAGCTGTCGATGATTATGCTGGATATAGATTTTTTTAAGGATTATAATGCAACGTATGGTCAGGCAGCTGGTGACGAATGTTTGAAAGTCATTGCCAATACCATAGCTTCCAGCATCTGCCGGGCTGGGGACTTTGTCGCCCGTTATAGTGGAGCGGAGTTTGTCGTGGTACTCCCCGATACCGACAGCCTGGGGGCCCTGGTGGTTGCCGAGTCTATTCGGGTTGCGGTGGCAATACAAAATATCGAGCATATCCCTGGAGGCATTAACGGGCATGTAACAGTCAGCGCTGGAACGGTTAGCTTAATCCCGGATATGGATACACAGCCGGATACGTTGATTAATAGAGTTCAACAAACTCTGTACATGGCTAAAGCCGCTGGCCGTAATGCGGTCCGACAGGTAGCTTAATTTTGGCGAAAAAAGGCCTTGACAGTAAAGGGTATTTTGCTTAGAATAATTGTAATAAGCAAATTGAAAAACAGCAATGAACAGGACGAGTAACTATGTGAGCCTTGGCCCAGCGAGTCGGTGACCGGGAAACCGGAGGTGTGATGACCGACCCAGGGGATATAGTGAATGGACCTGAGAGCTGCCCCCCGAACGCAACTTTGCCAGTAGGAGGGGCCGGACGCCACCGTTAATGGGCTAGGATATCGGATGAAAGTCCTGTATCTGAAGAAAGGGAAAGCTTGGCTTTCTAAAATTAGGGTGGTACAGCGAACCATTTCGCCCCTTAGGGTGGGATGGTTTTTTTTGTTGCCTTTTGGCAGTGGTGCCGGGATGATGTCAATAATTGAATTAAAAAACAGCAATGAACAGGACGAGTAACTATGTGAGCCTTGGCCCAGCGAGTCGGTGACCGGGAAACCGGAGGTGTGATGACCGACCCAGGGGATATAGTGAATGGACCTTGGAGCTGCCCCCCGAACGTACTATGCCAGTAGGAGGGGCCGGACGCCACCGTTAATGGGCTAGGATATCGGATGAAAGTCCTGTATCTGAAGAAAGGGAAAGCCTGGCTTTCCAAATTAGGGTGGTACAGCGAACTATTTCGCCCCTTGGGGTGGAATAGTTTTTTTGTTTTTCCGGACTCGGGAGCTTGAACGCAAATCAAAGCAAGAATGAATAGGAGGAAGAACGATGTTAAAAGATATCTTGGGTCAACTGGTAGCCGGGCAAAGTTTATCCCGCCAGGAGGCTGCGGGCGCCATGCAGATCATTATGTCCGGCAACGCCAGTGATTCTCAGATCGGTTCGCTGATGACCGCAATGAGAATGAAGGGTGAGACTAGTGAGGAAATTGCCGGGCTAGCCGAAGTGATGCGCAGCTATACTGTGAAAGTGGACGGCGTAAATGACGGCGCAATCGACACCTGCGGCACCGGCGGCGATCGGAAGGGAACTTTCAATGTGTCTACCACGGTTGCCCTTGTGGTTGCTGCAGCAGGGGTACCGGTTGCTAAACATGGCAACCACGGAATTTCCAGTTCCTGCGGCAGTGCCGATGTTCTAAACTGTCTGGGAATCCGGCTGGACCTGCCGCCCCAGGCGGTAACTCAGTCGCTGACTAATTTGAACATGGGTTTTTTGTATGCACCCAAATTTCATCCGGCAATGAAATACGCCGGAAAATCGCGACGGGAGCTGGGTTTCCGTACTGTTTTCAATATTTTGGGGCCTTTGACCAATCCTGCCGGGACAAAATGTCAACTGCTGGGAGTATATGAATTAGCTTTGACGCAAAAGTTGGCCGAGGTACTACTCAGTCTGGGAACAAAGCGTGCCATGGTGGTGCATGGCCTGGACGGGATGGACGAAATTTCGACTTCGGTGCCGACCCAAATATCGGAGGTATTGGACGGGCAAGTCAGAACATATCTTCTCGATCCGGCTGAATATGGTTTTCGACCGTGTGATCCTAGCAGTTACAAGGGAGGAACACCAGAGGAAAACGCCGGCATTGTCGAAGGAATTCTACTGGGTGAGCGAAATGCCAAACGCGATATTGTGCTGATGAACGCCGCTGCAGCGCTGGTGGTGGCTGGCAAGGCCGAGAATATTCACGAAGGCCTGAAGCTTGGCGCCGAAAGTATCGACAGCGGGGCGGCTTATGCCAAGCTGGAGGCTCTACGGCAATTTAGCCGGCAGTATAGGGAAGAAGCGGTATGTTGATCAAGATCTGCGGAATTACTTCCGAGGAGGTCGCAGTGGCAGCAAAAAACCTTGGCGCCGACCTAATCGGCTTTGTATTTGCCGAGAGCAAACGGCGGATTGCAGTCCCGGCGGCGGTAAATATCGCCCGAAAAGTTGCTGGAATCGGCAAAGTCGGGGTTTTTGTCGATCAGCCGCTGGCGGTGGTGCAGGAGATTGCTGAACTCTGTGGGCTAGATTATGTGCAACTTCATGGCAAAGAGACCCCTGAATATTGCCGTCAGATCAAAACGCCGGTTATCAAGGCATTGCGGGTTGACGACCATTTTAATCCGGCGTTACTAAAAGATTACCAGGTGGATTGGCTGCTATTAGATAGTTTTGTTCCCGGACAGGTGGGCGGAACGGGAGTCGCCTTCGACTGGCGGCAGACAAGAGAAGCTGTCGGTCAGATCAAGACGCGGTTTTTACTGGCCGGTGGCTTGACGCAAAGTAACGTAACAGAGGCTATTAGAGTATTGCAGCCCGGAGGTGTGGATGTCTCCGGGGGGGTGGAATCCGATGGCCGAAAGGACGTCGAGAAGATTGGCCGGTTTATCAGCGCCGTAAAAATGGCACAGGGGGATGAAAACGTATGCTCAACCAGATTGTAGCCGACAAAAGGCAGGAAGTGGCCAATTGTAAATCTGCCACGCCACAAAGTTTCCTGGAAAAGGACATCAGGCCGGGAAAGTTCCGTTTCAGTGAAGCCATCAGAAAATCGCCGTGGGCATTGATTGCCGAATGCAAACTTGCTTCACCGGTTAAGGGCCGGTTGTGCACCAGCCATACCGTGCCGGAGCTGGCGACCGTCTTCGGCCAAAACGGTGCTACCGCGCTATCGGTGCATACCAGTAGTCATTTCTGCGGCCAACTGCAAGACCTTGACGCGGTGCGGGCAGTTAGCCGGCTGCCGATTCTCCGCAAAGATTTCATTGTTGATGAATATCAAATTTATGAAACGCTCTGGGCTGGCGCTGACGCTATTTTGATTATCGCAGCAATTCTTTCTGATGCTGAGTTGGCCAGCTTCTTGGGTACTGCCACGATGTTGGGCCTGGATAGTCTGGTGGAGGTGCACAGTCTGGAGGAACTGGGCCGGGTTCAGAAAACTTCAGCAGAGTTAGTGGGGATTAATAATCGTAATTTGAAAACCTTTCGCACAGATATCGGGAACACTTTCGAGTTATTGCCATACTGTGATGGCCGGCGGTTGATCATCAGCGAAAGCGGCATCGGCAGCCGGGAGGAAGCAATGCATTTAAAGCAGGCAGGTATACGGGGAATTCTGGTCGGCGAAAGTTTGACCAAAGCTCAGAATATCGCCAGCCAAACCCGACAATTGGCCTGGCCTGACGACGATAAGTTTATGGCGGAGATAGCGGTGGGTGTGGCAAATGACAGATGAGGGGAGAGAAATAATGATGCCTGGGAAAAATGGGCGGTTTGGCAAATATGGAGGGCGGTTTGTACCGGAGACGGTTATGCCTGCATTGCTCGAATTAAGTGATTTTTATTCCAAGATAAAGCATGATCCGGAGTTTCAGGCGGAGTTCAGCCGGTACCTTAAAGAATATGCGGGGCGACCCACTGCGCTGTATTTCGCGCAAAATCTTACCAATTACTACGGCCGGGGGAAGATATATCTGAAGCGGGAAGATCTGCTCCATACCGGCGCCCACAAGATAAATAACGCTATCGGACAGGCGCTATTGGCCCGGAGGATGGGAAAACCAAGGATAGTAGCTGAAACCGGCGCCGGTCAGCACGGCGTGGCCTGCGCCACAGTGGCGGCGTTGTTCGGCCTGGAATGCCGGGTGTTTATGGGCGAAGAGGACATGGAGCGTCAGGCATTAAACGTTTTTCGGATGAGACTATTAGGCAGTGAGGTTATTCCGGTCACCAGCGGTAGCGGCACTTTGAAGGATGCTACCAGTGAAGCTCTGCGCTACTGGGTAGCCAATGTCCGCGATACTCATTATATTATTGGCTCGGTGGTTGGCCCACACCCCTATCCGATGATTGTTCGGGATTTCCAGTCGATAATCGGCCAGGAGGTCAAAGAGCAGGCTGTTGCCATTGCCGATGCGAAACTAAAAATGATTATCGCCTGTGTTGGTGGAGGCAGCAATGCCATGGGGATATTTTATCCTTTCAAGGATGACGCTTCAATCCGTAAAATCGGCGTTGAAGCGGCCGGGAAGGGCCTGACCAGCGATGAACACGCCGCATCCCTCTCATTGGGCCGGCCAGGGGTATTGCATGGCGCCTACAGTTATTTACTGCAGGATGCCGATGGCCAGGTTATTCCGGCCTACTCCATTTCTGCCGGACTGGATTATCCGGGCGTCGGTCCGGAACACTCCTTTTTCAAAGAAACCGGGGTGGCAAAGTATGTCGCGGTTACTGATCAGCAGGCGCTGGCGGCTTTCGAGCGCCTGGCGCGGACCGAAGGCGTTATCCCGGCGCTGGAGAGTTCACATGCTTTGGCCTATCTGGAGGAAATAATGCCCGAAACTCGCCCGGATGAAGCGGTGGTAGTTTGCCTTTCAGGCCGAGGCGACAAAGATGTGCAACAAGTAGCAAAATATTGGGGGGATTGTCATGCAGCTATTGACCGATAGGCTTCAGGAGCTGAAGAATAAAGGCCGCAAAGGGTTGATCGTCTATCTGACCGCAGGCTACCCGGACATGGAGACAACTTTGCAAGCTGTTCTGGCGGCAGAGGCTGCCGGTGCTGATGTGGTAGAAATCGGAATCCCTTTTTCCGATCCGATTGCCGATGGTCCGGTTATCCAAAAGGCGTCGGTTCTGGCGCTTAAAGCAGGGGCGACTACAGATAAGGCACTGGATTTAATCCGTCAGGTACGCATTTCTTCAGCGATTCCGCTGGCGGTGATGACCTATATCAATCTCATATTGCACTATGGGCCGGAAAGGTTTGTCGAAATCTTCGCAGCTGCCGGGATCAACGGTATCATCGTACCTGATCTGCCTATGGAGGAAGCGGGGCTGCTGCAAACTGTCTGCCGGAGTCATGGCGTTGACCTGATCCAGTTTGTTGCGCCGACAAGTGACGACGAGCGGATTAGGGCTATCTGTCAGGAGGCCAGTGGTTTTTTGTATTGTATCTCCAGCATGGGAGTCACCGGCGTGAGGACTGTGGATTATGGACCGATCGCAACCGTGATTCAATCTGTGCGAAAAATATGTACAGTTCCAGTGGCCATCGGTTTTGGTATTGGTGATCCGGTGGCAGCCCGGGAAGCCAGCAAGTATGCGGATGCAGTGATTGTGGGCAGCGCGATAATCGAGCGTCTGGGGGAAAGCGGCGTTGAGGGCGTGAGCGAACTGATCCGGTCAATCAGGGAAGCGCTTGATAAGGAGGGTGGCTAAGATGAATTTGCTTCCCAGTCGGGCGGATTTTTGCCAACTAGCCCAAAAATATAACATCATTCCTGTATATAGCGATTTGGCGGTGGATCTGGAAACCCCGGTTTCGATCTACTACAAAATTGTCGGCGACAATCCTGGTTTTATGCTGGAGAGCGCTGATTCCAGCAAGACATTCGGCCGCTATTCATTTATCGGCACCGAGCCTTTAATGAGTGTCAGGGCAACAAAGGACGGCCTGGAGATAGATGCCGGAGGCTCCCAGAAGTTGATTCCAGGAGCTCCACTGGAAGCCCTTCAGATTATTTTAAACAGTTTTTCTTTTCCGTCTTTGCCGGACCTGCCGCCTTTTAGCGGAGGGGCCGTGGGTTATCTGTCATATGAAATGGTGGCCACCTGGGAACGGGTAAGGGGGATGTCGGTCAGTGAAAAAGGGCTGCTAGGCGAATTTATGTTGTGTAAGATCATCATCGCTATGGATCACCTGACCCATTCGGCCAAGCTGATTTACCTTGCTGAAGTAGCTGATGCCGCTATGGCAGATGCCGAATATGAAAAAGCGTTGACTAAAATTAGCAGTCTTATTGCCAAACTTAAGCAATCGGTACAGCTGCCGGAGAAGGGCAATAAAATCTTTGAAGTGATAGAGAATGAAGCAGAGGAACTGGCTTTTAAAGAACGATACCTGAACAATATCCATAGAGCCAAAGAGTATATTGCTGCCGGGGACATATTTCAGGTGGTGCTTTCCCATCCGTTCCGGCGCAAGCTCACTGAAGAGCCGTTTACGCTGTACCGGCGCCTCCGGAGGGTCAATCCCTCTCCCTACATGTTTTATATCAACTTCGGCTCGCGTCAGCTGGTAGGAGCGTCGCCGGAAATGCTGGTGAAATTGCAAGATGATCAGGTGTTTTCCTGTCCGATCGCCGGAACCCGCCCGCGTGGCAAAGATCAGGCAGAGAATGAGCGGCTGGCAGCCGAACTGTTGGCTGATGACAAAGAACTGGCGGAGCATGCCATGCTGGTTGACCTCAGCCGAAACGACATCGGGCGCATCAGTCTGCCCGGAACGGTAAAGGTTAGCCGGATGATGGAAGTAGAAAATTTCTCCCATGTTATGCATATCGTCTCTGAAGTAACCGGGAAGCTAGACCCGCGCTACTCACCAACAGATGTTCTGGCAGCATGTTTTCCAGCAGGTACGCTGAGCGGTGCGCCAAAGGTGCGGGCGATGGAGATCATCAACGAATTGGAAGAATCATTGCGGGGCCCGTACGGAGGCGCAGTCGGATATTTTGACTTTCGCGGCAATATGGACACCTGCATTACAATCCGCACCCTAGTGGTCGACGGCGATGAGGTTGTGTTGCAGTCCGGGGCGGGAATTGTCGCCGATTCGGTGCCGGAAACGGAATATCAAGAAACATTGCATAAGGCGGCGGCAATGTTTCGGGTGCTAAAAGGAGAGTGACACCGAATGATTTTGCTTATCGACAATTACGACTCGTTTACCTATAATGTGTATCAATATGTGGCCAGCCTCGGCCGGCAAATGCGGGTAGTGCGTAATGATAAAATCACTCTTCAAGATATTGCAGCAGGCGGGTACTCGGCAATTATGATTTCGCCAGGACCGGGCAGGCCTGACGATGCTGGAATCAGCAAGGAGGTCATCGCCCGGTTCGCCGGTGAAGTTCCCATCTTGGGAATTTGCCTCGGTCATCAGGCTATCGGCGAAGTGTTCGGCGGCCGGGTTGTGCGGGCGCCGGCGCCGGTACATGGTAAAAGATCGCTGGTGTATCACGGGGGAGACGGTATTTATAGCGAGCTGCCGCAACCCTTCACCGCCGGCAGATATCATTCGCTGATCATCGACCGCGACAGTTTGCCTGATTGTCTCACTGTCACAGCCAGTAGTGAAGACGGACTGATCATGGGGGTTAAACACCGGCGGTACAATGTCGAAGGCGTGCAGTTTCATCCCGAATCAATACTGACGCCAGATGGGATAAAATTGCTAACCAATTTTTTGGATGGCGCTAAGGTCAGCGCCGCTGAGTGACGCCGGAGATCTTAATGATTAATAAGGGTGCCTAGTATATAAAGAAGTGTTTTCTGCTTATAATAATAAAGCATGTCAATAACCTAAGAACCTGCAATATTGCAGGTTCTTGGGTTTTGTGGAATTATCTTCTAGAGGGTTTTTTTCGGCGTCCTAGAACTAGAGTCCATGGTATATTTTTGCTTTAAGAGAATATGCGGGAGAACTGATGGCGCTGAACCATGATGTGTTAATTTTAAGGCGATGAGTTATTAGCAATTGTCGACTTGAGAGTTATGGTGGGCCAGGAGGATATCCATGAGAAAAAATATTGTTCTATTTGTTAATGACGACCCAGATAGTCTAATAGCTCTCAAACGTATTGCTGCGGATGAAAAATATACGGCATTATTTGCGGATGGCGTTCACGAGGCATTGGAAATCATAAACAAACAACGAATCAGTGTTGTGGTTACCGACCTAATATTGTCGAAAATGGACGGGGTTGACCTACTGACAACGGTTAAACAGCAATCCCCTGATACTGTTAAAATCGTTCTTTCCGGTCGAGCCGATATATCCGAGGTGCTTGCCAGCATTAATCGGGGAGGGATATTTCGCTTAATTACCAAACCGTGGAGTGCTGAAACAGATTTATCAGCGGTTATTCGGGAGGCCGTGGAGTATTATAATTTTAGCCAGGACAAGAAGGCCGCCGACCTTGAGCTTCAAAGCAATAGCAAAGCTTACAAAGACTTGTTGAGCAAGATGGAGGAGCAACTTTATGGCTGCAACTTCGATTTAAACAGTATGAAAGATTTTGTTTCGATGACGCTGGACTTTTTCCAGGATATTATCAGCAACAAAGACGGTAAATCGGTGGACGTTATTTTAAAGGATATGATTTTTCAGCTGAAGGTAATAAAGCAAATAAATGAAAAGTATATGGCTATCATACCGACGGTTCTGGAGCCATTTTCACTGACAGATGTTGTCCAAGACCTGAAAAACTATTTAACTGATCAAATGTCCAACATGCAGTATAAGCCTGAGTTCGATAGCCAAATTGCTTCCCGAATATTCGGCAATCGCAAATTACTGCTGTTTGTTCTTGAAACGCTGTTCGATTTATTAGCCCGCGCTGGGGGCAATCGAAAATTTTGCTGCACGACAACAATAACAACCTACAAGCAAATCGTAAGAACCAGCAACATTATGGAAATTGGCTATATTGACGGGGCGAAGCAGCTAATTGATGAAAAAGAAACATTATCATATTCTTCTCTAAACTATTACTGTCTGCTTCTGAATAAGTTGGCTAAACCCTATAATAGCTCGGTAACATTTACTTATGTAAATCAAAATTCATCGATTATTGCCGTTGTGTCCGATTTTTCGCCAACAAAAACATAAGGCTGGTTTGGTTGTTGCCGCTAAATAAGGAGAGTTGACACTTGAGCAATAGGCTACTGGGGCAAATTCCCAAATTAGTGCTGTTTATTGGACGCTAAGGCGGACTTGATATTTTCAGGTGGACAACTTGTTGTAAAGAGTTTAAAATTATTGCGATGGCGGCGGTTATCAGACGCTCAAGGCATAAACCCCGCCGGCCTTTTAGGGGCACAGGTTTGACCTGATTATTTTTTGTGAAGCTGGCAAGAGCCATAACTATGGAGGGGTTTGCTGATGAACAACAGTGTCGCCAAGTTTGAAACTTCCAAGGGTGTTTTTAAGATTGAACTTTTTGAAGACAAAGTGCCGTTGACTGCTCAGAATTTTATCCGGCTGGTCAAGGCGAATTTCTATGATGGGCTGATTTTTCACCGGATAATCCCGGACTTCATGATTCAGGGCGGCGATCCGAAGGGTAATGGCACTGGCGGCCCGGGGTACGCTATCCCTGATGAGTTTGACCCCGAACTGAAACACGATTCGGCAGGAGTGTTGTCGATGGCTAATGCCGGACCCAATACCGGAGGTTCCCAGTTTTTCATCACCCTGATAGCCACGCCCTGGCTGGACAACCGTCACGCAGTGTTTGGTAAAGTGGTGGAGGGCCTTGAGGTAGTAAAGGGCATTGGCGAGGTCGAAACTAATTTTAGCGACCGACCGCTGGAAGATGTCGTTGTAGAAAAAATCACTATTGAAAATGCCTGATAGTAATTGGGTTTATATTGTCGAGTGCGCCGACGGAACTTGGTATACCGGCTGGACCAACGATCTGACCGAAAGGATCGCCGCTCATAACAGCGGTGGTGGAGCCAAATACACCCGGGGCCGCTTGCCAGTGCGCCTGATTTATCAGGAAAGCTACGAAGATCGCAGCCAGGCGCAGAAGCGGGAGTATGCGATTAAGCAGTTGACAAAGAAACAAAAGAAGCAATTGATCATGTCAGGCTGTCGATAAAGGCCCATCTGCTGCGTTGGTGCTCCGGGAGCGCGCTTGCCGTACACCGGTACTGTCTTCGCGCGCTTCCTCGCAGCCGCCTTGCATCTGGACTTTTCTCGCCAGCCTTCGGTTTTATTCACAAAACTGAAATGAGGTCGTACTACTTTTTTGTAGTACGACCTCATTTTTTCGTTAATCTACTTATTGATAGTCTTCAGTCCACTTCCGGTTTTGCTTCGAACATTCTGTTCCAGGGGAAAGATACCCGGAAATTTTTCGGAGAGATGCCGGTAAAGTTTTGCTCAGCGAAGGCCCGCATCCGTTTGTCGGTTTCGCTGGTAAGCAGCGGAGCAAGGGCGTTGAGGTGGGTATAGTCGCCGCCATGTGCCCAGAGGATCTTGGATACTTCGGCGCGAATGTTGGACTGGTAAGCCCAGTCATCCAGCAGTCTGAGTGTCAGTAGGCGATTTTTGGCGTCAGGTGTCATCGCCGGCGCAAGCATTCCCTGACCGATGGCGTATCCAAGGGTATTGCAGGCGGTATTCCAGCCTGAAAATGCGTCCAGTCTGGTAAGCATGTTGCGTCTGGCAAGTTCATGCATCAGGGCGTTATCCGCGCCGTTGGAAAAAGCGATGGCTGCGAGTGATACATGCTGATTTGCGTCTAGCGAGCGCGCTACATCATCGACAAAAGCGATGGTAGCCGGTTTGATTGTTTGTTTGTTTACCGGGCTGCTGGCCTCAAGAGTAACGCCATTTTCAGGAGTATCCACCGCCAACACAAGGTCGGTATGCAGGGGCTTGTATAGCACTATTCCACCTGCGGCGATAATCTGGGCGGTTATTGTGCGCTCGATGGCGGTGTCTTCATAAGTTGGGACTGTGCGGCCACCGGCTCCGGGAGCGTAGTGGACGACGACGAAGGGCATATTAAAGGTAAGATTGTTGATGGCTCTGGTGACCATCAGCATTCCCAGCTGATCGGCGCCGGGGAAAGTGGTGAATTTATAGACCGGAAGTTTATTAGTCAGCTCGGCCAGATGGCGAGATTCGTAATGGGAGCGGGAAAAGGGCGAGCAGTCATCCCGGCCCAGGATGAAGTAATCGAAGGTTGAATTTTGCGTATCGGCGATGAGACCTTCATTTATTTTGTAATTCTTGGCACGACGGCTAAACCAGTCTTGCTTGACTGAATCTGGCAAAGAAGTGAGCAGCGAGTCAAGCTTCGTGGTTTCATCGGCGGTAATTATCCCCATGTCCTTCTTATCTTGTAGCGCGGTGGTCAGAAAAATGGCGGGGCCGTATTTTTCGTAATAAGGCGGTTCGGTTCCGCCGGCGCTGGCTCTAGGGGTCCGCATGATGGTGCCGTATACATAGAGTTGGACTGAAGGGTTGATCTGTTTGATTTTCTCAAAGTTGGCCAGACGGTTTTCTAAGGCCTGCTCCGGGAATTGATGGGTGCGGGAAGCAACCAGACCGCCGTAGAGCAGAGAGTCGGATGAGACGACAAGGGCATCGGCCTTGGTACAGTTTTGCAACAACCAGGTCCACAAGCGATCAGGGTCGCTGAAGTTGGTTCGCGTGGATACCAGGTCGCTGGGGGGAGTAATTACGTTCATGCCAGCGGCTTTGGCGGTGTCTACAACGTAATCGAAACTGGCTGGGCGGTTATCCGCCGGAATATACAGGATGGTTTGCGCCAAAGCGGACTGAGTGAGCGTCATGGTAACAAAGGTAACAATAACAAGGATGACTTTTTTCAAAGGCAATCCCTCCTGTGCACTATATTTGCATCTGATATTCTGCTCAAGCGGCGGTAAATCCTTTCTTTTGCCCGGGAATGACTGCATGTTTTTTATGGATTGGTAATTAGTTGGCAGCAATTAGGACGAAAATTCGCTTGATTATGGTATGCTTGAAATAAAAGATTGAAGAAGGAATGACCACCATGAAAAATTATCGTACTTATTTGGAGTCGCCGCTCGGAGCAATCGAGATTGTCGGCGAGATGAGCGGAGTAAGGTCAATTTCATTTGTTGAGCAGGTCGCAGTTCCTTCCGAAGATTTACCGGACTGCCTAAAAGAATGCCGTGAGCAGTTGGAGGAGTATTTTGCGGGGGCCAGAACTGTTTTTTCACTGAAGCTGTCACCGGAAGGTACTGCGTTTCAGCGGCTGGTCTGGGAGAAGTTATTGGAAATTCCTTGTGGCGAAACTCGCTCTTACCGTGAATTGGCAGTGGCTGTGGGCAATCATCAGGCTGTCAGAGCTGTGGGCCGGGCCAATGGAGCCAATGGACTGAATATCGTTATTCCCTGCCACCGGGTTGTGGGTTCCGATGGTAGTCTCACCGGTTATGAAGGGGGTTTGTGGCGTAAAGAATGGCTATTAAATCATGAACGATGCAGTATCTCCAGGAAATAGCAAAGGCGAATACCCAGATAAAAGCGCGATTCGGCAGGATTATGGCTTGCTGTGTTGAATGTAAACCTTATCTTTTTGTTTATAGGTGGCGAATATATGGAGTTTATTTACAGTTATTTATTTATGATTGGTGTTTTTGTAGCAGGTATTATATTTTTGCCGCTGCTGCATCATAATGTGAAATCGGCGAATTATTTTGCACATGGACTGGCGGCGATGGGTTCATTGGCTGCAGTCTATTGTGCAATCTTTGTTTTTGTTACCGCGCCCCAAGCTTTCTCAATTCCTTTGAATCTGCATATGGTAGTCGTCTCCGTCCGGGTTGATAACCTTGCGGCGTATTTCTTGGCGATTATTGGCCTGGTTGGAACTGCGGTCAGTATTTATGCTATGGCGTATGGCCGGGAATATTTCGGTCGACGCTTCAATACCATGGCAGGACTCTATCTGGCTTTTCTGCTGTCCATGGTGCTGGTGGTGACTGTCAGCCATGTCGTTATCTTTATCATTGTCTGGGAATTAATGACGATAACGTCTTTTCTCTTGGTGGGGCAGGAGCATGACCGTCCGACGAGCATGAAGGCCGCGTACCTTTATCTGGTTATGACCCATGTTGGCACGGCATTTATTATCATTGCTTTTCTTTTGCTTTGGAAAACTTGCGGCAGCATGGAATTTGCGGCTCTGACCGCGGCCCATGCCGAGGCCTGGGTGCGTAACACTATTTTTATTTGTTCCCTGATCGGTTTCGGCATGAAAGCCGGCATCGTGCCCCTTCATATCTGGTTGCCGGAAGCTCATCCCGCGGCCCCCACCCATGTTTCGGCTCTGATGTCGGGTGTGATGATCAAAACCGCCATCTACGGCATGTGCAGATTTTACCTGGAATTCCTGGGAGTGGGGCCAGCCTGGTGGGGCGGTGTCATTTTGCTGCTGGCGATAATTTCGGCTGTGCTGGGTGTGCTCTACGCTTTGATGGAACACGATATAAAAAGTTTGCTGGCTTATCACAGTGTCGAAAATATCGGTATAATTCTTCTCGGGGTGGGCGCAGGAATGATTTTTGCCAGCGAGGGTTTTCCGGCACTGGCTGGTCTTGCCTGGGCGGCTGCGCTGTATCATGTCCTCAACCATGCGTTGTTTAAGTCGCTGTTGTTTTTGGGGGCAGGCGCTGTGATCAGCACCACCCATACCCGCGATATTGAGCATCTCGGGGGTCTGATTAAGATTATGCCTTATACCGCAGTCTTTTTTCTGGCGGGGTCGGCAGCCATTTCTGCTTTGCCGCCGTTTAACGGTTTTGTCAGTGAGTGGCTTACCTTTCAATCATTATTTATCTTGCCTATTGCGTTGACCGGCATCGCCGGCAAAGTGGTGGCCGCAGTACTGGTCAGTTTGCTCGGACTCACCGGCGCGCTGGCAGCAGCCTGCTTTGTCAAAGCCTTCGGAATGATTTTCCTTGCCAAGCCGCGTAGCGCAAAAGTTGCTGCCGCAGGTGAGGTGTCAGGATTGATGCTTGTTCCCATGGGATTTTTGGCGGTGCTTTGCCTGATATTGGGCGTTTTTCCGGTCGGGATGATGGGGCTGCTCCAGCGGACTTTGGCGGATTTCTTCGCCCCGGGTGCTCTTGGCGGCTTAGTAAATACCGAGTGGTATATGATTGGCTTCCATTCAAATTCTACGTCAGGCGGGCTGTCGATGCCTACTCTGATTTTATTCTTGGCGGCTGGCCTGATGATTGCAGCAGTGGTCTACAGAGCGGGGGGCCGACCCAGCGTGGTACACGGGGAAACCTGGACTTGCGGCATCATTCCCGCCTCTAAAATGGAATATACGTCGACCGGTTTCTCCGGGCCTATCCGCCGGGCTTTCGGCAGCATATTGCGCCCGCATACCGGGATGGTGTTCGATAATAATGACAGCCCCTATTTTAGGATACGGGTCATTGTTCAGATGCGAATCACCAATGTTTTTACCGAGATGGTTTATCATCCGTTAAACCGCTATGTTGTCAAACTATCTCGGTTTATGAAAAGAATCCAGACCGGCAGCGTTCAGCTATATATCGGTTATATCACGGTGGTAACGATTATCGTGTTGATCTGGAGCACAAGGTGGTGAGACTATTGTCATACATGAGTTTAATATATATGCTGGGGCAGGCTCTGCTGATAGCGGGGTTTGCTCCTTTGGTCGCAGGACTGATTAAGCGAAGCAAGTCCCGCTTGCAAAACCGGCGGGGACCGGGGCTTTTTCAGCTCTACCGGGATTTGCTAAAACTATTTTCCAAAGATAGTGTTGTTTCCACGACGACTTCCTGGATCTTTGTTGTTACGCCGTTTATTTATTTGGCAGCTGCTTTGGCCGCAGCGGCTTTGACGTCTCTATTTGCGTATTTTTCACCGGTGTTTACTAGCCGTTTTGTGGATTTATTCATGCTGTTATACTTGTTTGCCCTGGGACGATTTTTCCTGGCATTGGCCTCCCTGGACGCCGGCAGCGCTTTTGGCGGCATGGGCGGATCGCGGGAGATGTTCATCTCGGTGATGGTTGAGCCCGCACTACTCTTAGTATTATTGTCAGTAGCTCTGCGCAGCCATTCTACTGGACTGACGGCGATGGCCGAAGCCGCCGGAAATAATCCGCTGGATTTATCAGCGATCTTCGCGGCAACAGCATTTTTTATCGTTCTTATCGCTGAAACCGGCAGAATTCCGGTGGATAATCCTGACACCCATCTTGAACTGACTATGGTTCATGAAGGAATGGTGCTGGAATATTCCGGGCGGTGGCTGGGGATGATTGTCTGGGCCTCCGCTATTAAGCAATTGGTGATGATAATATTATTTGTGACGCTGTTCTTACCCCGGCTGTCGGCGGATTGGCCGCTGGTTCTTCAGATAGCCGTCTTGGGAGCCTATGTGCTGGGCACGGCTGTTACTCTGGCCTTGGTGGAAACACTGACCAACAAAATGCGGCTGTTTAAGGTCCCGGGTTTTTTGGCTGTGGCGGGACTGTTAGCTTTACTCGCTATCGTGGCGCAATAGGAGGGAATCTCTGTGCAATTTCTGGCAATTTTATTGTTACTGTCCGCTTTTTTGCTGACAAGGACCACCCGGCTGAAGAGCGCGGTGCACATTCTTGTCGCTCAGTCGGTTATGGTGGCTGTCGCCTGCGCCTCTGGGGGGCTGGAAACTGAAACCACCCATATGCTGGTTGCCGCGTTTTTGACGGTGGTAATCAAAGCTGGACTGATTCCATACGCTCTGTTCCGTATTGTGGCGCTTTTAGAACACGAACGCGAGGTTAACCCGATACTGGGGCCCAATGCGTCCTCCATGGCGGCAGCAGCGGCGATCGTTCTCACTTACGCCACCATTGATCGTACTCTTCCGGGGGTTTTAAGCCGGGACGCTATTGCAACGTCGTTGGCGCTCGTTTTTATCGGGTTGCTGCTGATTATTACCCGGCGGCAGGCGATCATGCAGATTGTCGGGTTGATAACCATGGAGAATGGTTTGTATTTACTTGGGCTGTCGACTACCCGCGGCTTGCCGCTGATTATTGAACTGGGGATTTTCTTTGATGTATTGGTGGCTGTGAGTGTGCTGGTAATTCTCACCTATCGTATAAAGAGCTCTTTTCGGTCCACTGATACCAGTATTTTGAAAGAACTAAAGGGATGAATTTATGCTGGAATTGATACTTTTGGCGCTTGCGCTGCCGTTGGTGACCGGCGCGGCTACCATGGCTGTCCGTCCGCCTGTGGCGTTGAAATCTGTAAATATTTTTGGTAGCCTGCTTACCGGCGCAGTGCTGTTATGGATTGTCGGCAAAGTGGCATTTGGCGGGAAATTCGTCAGCGATTGGCTGTATGTTGACGCTCTGAGTGCACTGCTTTTATTGGTGGTGGCGCTACTAAGCATGTCCGCAACCCTCTTTTCCGCATCCTACATGGAACGGGAACTTAACGAGGGGCGGATCAAGCTGGGTGCGCTCCAACGTTATTATCTTCTGCTACAATTGTTTATTTTTACCATGATCTGTGTGTTGGTGGTAGAGAATCTCGGCTTGATGTGGGTTGGAGTTGAAGCTACGACTCTGGCGTCCACGCTGCTGGTGGCTTTTTATTTTAATCGATCGGCGTTGGAAGCAGCCTGGAAGTATGTAATGGTTTGCAACGTGGGAATATTGTTCGCACTCTTGGGCACAATTCTGCTGTATTATACCCAGGTGAGCGCCGGTGGCACTGGCGGCGAAGCGACAGCTCTCAGTTGGACAGCGCTGCGTGCTATCAGCGGGCACCTCGACCCGATGATGGTCAAACTGGCATTTGTCTTTATTCTTATCGGCTATGGGACAAAAATAGGTCTCGCCCCGATGCATACTTGGCTGCCGGATGCGCATAGCCAGGCTCCGTCGCCCATTAGTGCTTTGCTTTCAGGGGCACTACTCAGTTGTGCAATGTATGTTTTAATCCGCAACCTGATTGTTGTGCAAGGCGCCCTCGGCGCGGGCTTCACTCATTATGCGCTATTGATTTTTGGACTTTTCTCAGTAATCGTCGCTATTCCATTTGTTCTCATCCAGCATGATATTAAGCGGCTACTGGCCTATTCCAGCGTTGAGCACATGGGAATTGTCGCTTTTGGGTTGGGTATCGGTACACCGCTGGCCTTATATGGAGCGCTTTACCATATTCTAAATCATGCTGTTGCCAAATCGGCGCTTTTCTATCTGGCGGGTACTATCAGCCAACAGTACGGCACCAAACAGATGATGCGCATCCGTGGCCTGTTTGCCGCCATGCCTGGTATCGGCGCCATGTTCCTGATTGCTGTCCTGGCAATTCTCGGAACACCGCCGCTGAATATATTTATGAGTAAATTTATCATCATCATGGCTGCTTTTCAAAGCGGTATGCCCTTGCTGGGTGGGGCGTTGTTGTTGCTGCTGGCAGGCGTGTTTGCGGGCATGATGTATTATTGCACCAGAATGGTTTTCGGCGTTGCTCCGGCTCATTTTGTCCGTACCGCAGTGGGTATTCCGGCGATGACCGCCATCGCTTTGTCGGTAAGCTGGATAATCATAACCGGACTTTATCTACCGTTTTGGTTGCGGCAAATTCTGGAACAGGCCTCATTGATTGTGGCAGGAAGAGGATAATAAATGATCAAGAACTTTACTGTTTCTGTCAAAGATTTGCCGGCTACGGCCAATGTTTGTTATAGCAAAAGTCAGCATGGGCTAATGGCGATGTTTGCCAATGATGAACGGACGCTTAACGGCAATTTCGCTATTTATTGTCTATTTGATGGTGCTGATAAGGGAGAGCTGTTGCTGGTGAAAGCCCTGCTTGATGCTGAGCAGCCACTAGAATTTCCCTCGTTGACGCCAATCATTCCAGCGGCGGCGTGGTATGAACGGGAGATAAACGACCTGTTCGGGCTCACTCCTGTCGGGCACCCCGACCTCAGGCCCTTAGTACTGCACGAGAACTGGCCGGCCGGTATCTATCCCCTGCGCAAAGACTTTGATTCGCAAACGGTGGTGCCTGACGCCGCCCGGAAATTTCCAGTGGCCCATGCTCACGGCGAAGGAGTTTTCGAAGTCCCGGTGGGGCCAATTCACGCCGGTATCATTGAACCGGGACACTTCCGGTTTAGCCAGGCTGGCGAAGCTATAATTCGGCTGGATGCCAAGTTGTTCTTTACCCATCGCGGGATCGAAAAAGCGATGGAGGGACTTACTGTTGATCAGGCTATATACCGGGCGGAGCGAATCTGCGGCGCTTGCAGTGTCTCAAATGCCTTGTCTTTTTCCCTGGCGGTGGAAAACATCACCGGTGTGGAGATTCCCGAACGGGCCAGGTGGATTCGGATATTAGTCGCTGAACTTGAAAGGCTGTACAATCATGTTGGTGATGTCGGCAATCTCTGTGCCGGTCTGGGATTCGCCGTGGGGGTAAGCAACGGGGCGCGGCTCAAGGAACATCTTATGCGCCTGAATGAATATATTACCGGCAATCGTTTTTTGCGGGGGATGGTTATCCCCGGCGGCGTGCGGTTCGATGTGCCGGGAGATTTGCTGCTTAAAATTGACAAGGCCTTGGGACGACTGGAGCCGGATTTCCTTCAGGTGGTCGAACTGCTGCGGGAGAACGAAGCATTCCTGAACCGGGTTAATACCACGGGAATCCTGCCCAATCGGGCCGCCAAAGACCTTGGGGTTGTGGGGGTGGCGGCGCGGGCTTCAGGAATTGACTACGATTTGCGGCGTGATAAACCCTATGGTGGGTATGATCAGACTGATTTTTCCGTGCCGGTATATCATAGTGGCGACGTGGCGGCGCGGTTATGGGTGCGGGTTGACGAAACACTGGAATCCATCCAGATTGCCAGGCTGATGATTGAGCGAATCACTGCGGCCAAAGCAATACTGGCGGTGCCTATTCCTGCTGCAATTCCTTATTCCAGCGGTATCGGCTGGAGTGAGTCCGCGCGGGGCAGTAACGTTCATTGGCTGATGTTGGCGGAAGGGAATCGCATTTATCGCCATTTCGTGCGATCAGCTTCTTATCCGAACTGGCCAGCGCTCACGGTAGCTGCTCCAGGCAACATTATTCCCGACTTCCCGCTGGTCAATAAAAGTTTCGAATTATGTTACGCTTGTCTGGATCGATAGGGGGATATAGATGTTCAGAATACTGCAAAAAATAATGACCACCGGGATGGTGACTGAAAACTATGACGCTGCCTCCCTGCCTGTCCGTTTCAGGGGGGAAGTTATCGTGGCTGACAGCCCTTGTATTACTTGCCAGGAGTGTAGCGACGCTTGTCCGACCGGTGCTCTGGCGCTGCTTAACGGAAAAATGACCATCAACCAGCGGGCCTGTATTTTCTGTGGTCGGTGTGTCGAAATCTGTGAGCAACAGATGCTACGGCAAACTGACAACTATAAACTGGCTGAGCTATCCGGGCAACTGCAGGAAACGGGAGGGCGGCTGCGGGACAGGATAATCAAAACTCTCGGCCGTTCACTGGCGATCCGTCATCTGGACGTGGGCTCGTGCAATGCCTGTGACTGGGAAATGACCGCTCTAAACAATCCGCTGTATGATCTGCAGCAGTATGGCATTGATTTTGTAGCCTCTCCGCGCCATGCCGACCTGCTGATGGTTACCGGAGTGGTGACCCGCAACTTGACGCAGGCCTTATTAATGACCTATGAAGCAACCCCTACTCCGAAGCTTGTTATGGCGGTTGGCGCCTGCGCGGCGTCCGGACGCACTTTCGGCGCAAGTTACGCCATCCGGGGCGGGGTAGATAAGTTTGTGCCTGTGGATATATATGTTCCAGGCTGTCCGCCCAGGCCGCAGGCGTTATTATATGGACTAATGTTGGCGCTGGATCGCCTGAAATGAAATAGTTTGCCTTAGGGCGAACTATTTCTTTTGTAGTGCCTATGGATATTATGGCAGATAATTACTATACTTAAGAGGAAATTTGTTTTACCGTTGGAAGCGGCGGCCAGCAGCCGTTGCATTAAGTTGATGCGGAGGGATGGTTTTGTTGCGGATTGGTGTGATTGGCCAATCAGGTTCTATCAGCAGCGAGGTGTACTCCCTGGCGGAGCAAGTGGGAAAAGAAATCGCAACCAGAGGAGCTATTTTGCTCACCGGCGGAACTACCGGGGTGATGGAAGCAGTATCCAAGGGCGCCAAGGAAGCCGGGGGACTGGTGGTGGGAATATTACCGGGAGATCACCCGGATACCGCCAACCGTTATGTGGATATTCCGATTACCACAGGACTTAGCTTTGATTATCGCAGCCTGATTCTGGTGCATTCCTCGGACGCGCTGATCATGGTCGGGGGCGAGAACGGCACGCTGGGGGAATTATCCATCGCTTATCTGAATTGTAAGCCGGTTGTGGTAATCGAACCTTCGGGCGGTTGGGCCGCCCGGCTACGAACTGTCGCCTATGAGGGGAGTTACCTGGATACCCGTCGGACAGTCAAACTGGATTTCGCCCAGACAGCCTGTGAGGCGCTGGATATTATTTTAGCGCGGGTGGATCAGTGCGCTAAAAATGAAGGGGAGAGTGGGTCGAAATGAAGAAACTTATTCTGGGGGGACAGTCGCTGCTTATCGGGCGCGGGTCACTGGAAAAAGTGAAAGATATAGCAGCCACGAAAGCGTTTATCGTCACCGGCGGATCATCGATGGTGAAAAGCGGTGTGGTTGACAGAATCGCGGCGCTGCTGCAGGAGAATAACTGTTCGGCTTACATATATTCAGGTATTCCCAAGAACCCCGATTCTGAGGACGTGCTGGCCGGAGTGGCGAAAATGCGGGAGGTTTCTCCCGACTTGCTGATTGCCGTGGGTGGCGGTTCGGCTATCGACGCCGCCAAGGTTATGGGGTTACTATTCGAATACCCGGAAATAACTTTTGATAATATTTTGGGGCCGTTACCAACGGAACGAAAAAAAATAAAATTGGTTGCCATTCCCTCAACGTCGGGTACCGGCAGTGAAGTGACCACCGCGGCGGTGATAACTTTCCATGAGCGGAATCTAAAGATCGGGCTGATTTCCCCGGCTTTTCTTCCCGATATTGCCATACTGGATGCCGAATTGACTATGACCATGCCGGACAACGTTGTCGCTGAGACGGGTATGGACGCGGTGACCCATGCTGTGGAAAGCTATACCAACCGTAATCTCGATGATTTCACCGAACCAATGGCCAGAGGTGCGGTTGCCGGATTATTCAAGAATTTGCCGCTATCTTACCGGGAGAAAACGTTGGACAGCCGGGAAAAGGTGCATCATTATCAAGCCATGGCCGGCATCGTTTTCATCAATGTCGGGCTGGGTATGTGCCACGGAATTGCCCATGCCGTTGGCGGGCAATTCGATTTGGGGCACGGACTGATCAACGCCATAGCGTTGCCATATGTCCTGGATTTCAACGTCCGGGACGAATGGGTTGGCGGGCAATTGCGGCAACTGGCAAGCAGCATCGGCTGCGTTGATTTCATTGCTGCTGTCAGGGAATTGAATGAGCAGCTTACTATTCCGACGTCTTTCCGGCAGGCGGGAGTCAGCGAAGCGGATTTCTATAAGGGCTTGTCGCAGTTAACCGATAACTCGTTGAAGGGGACCACCCGAACTAATCCGATAGCTATTTCGCATGGAGAGATGACCGAGATCCTTGAACGAATTTATCGCGGCCAATAAGCCTGGCAGAGAGGACTAAAATGATTCTAGTTAGTGCATGTCTACTAGGTATTTACTCCAGGTACAACGGCGGCTCGAATCTTCAGGCGTTGTTAGCGGAATATACGCGCTGCGGTCAATTTCTTCCTGTCTGCCCGGAGCAATTGGGCGGGCTGCCCACTCCCCGGCCAGCGGTGGAGATTGTCGGCGGCTCTGGCCATGATGTTCTGGCGGGAGCGTGTAAGGCAGTCAACAAGGTCGGTGAAGATGTCAGCGCAGCTTTCGTCAAGGGGGCTGAAGAAACCCTGACCATTGCCCGAACTTTTCCGGTGACGGCGGCAATACTCAAGGAACGGAGCCCATCTTGCGGGGTGCATCTGATCTATGACGGCAGCTTTGGCCAGATCGTGAAAAAAGGACAGGGAGTAACAACCTGCTTACTAAAACAGCTAAATATTCCGATATACTCAGAGGAAGATATTACCATTGAATTGTTGCTTAAACTGATTGCCGGAGATTGATGACATACGGTTTAAGGTTGACCATCATCGTCCCGGTAGATACCCCTGCCAAAATTACCATAGCTCTGGCAGGAATAGACATTTTGAGGCAGAAATGAATAGTAATGTAGTCATTAACAATATACCTGAGATTATTAAAGAAAAATTTAATGTTAACAGGTGAGATAATGAACAAAGAAGCTGGGCGATCGATCGTTGAACAAGTAAATATGGATGCCATCGATGATTTTTGTCACCAGATTTTTTACTGTGATCCATATACAGCCATGCATGCCGAGCATGTTGCCGATCTTATGGCCGGGCTGGCGATCCAGATGGATATGACTGCCGACGAAATCAACCTCGCCTATATGATGGGTATCATGCATGACGTCGGTAAAATTAAAATACCGACGGAAATCCTGACTAAACCGGGGCGGCTTACCGAAGAAGAATATAAGATTATGCAACGCCATCCGGTAGAAGGGGCGAAGATGCTGCAAGAAATAACCGGAGCGGAACTTATTGTTGATGTTATGCGCCACCATCATGAGCGCTATGACGGTAAAGGGTACCCTTCCGGCCTTATCGGCGAAAAGATTCCTTTGCTCAGCCGGATGCTGGCCCTCTGTGACTCGTTTGACGCCATGACGACCAACCGTTGCTACCGGACGCCGGTCGGTCTGGAGGAGTGCCTGTTGGAAATAAAGCACTGTGCCGGGACGCAGTTTGATCCCGAGGTTTGTGTTGCTTTTGTCGAATTTGTAAAAGCTCGTTTTGGTTTTTGCACTGAAGCTGCGGCGACGCTACGCTGAGCGACTCTCCTAACGAGCCGACAGGGGGGCTTGTCAAAACTTTTTTAGTGTATCAAGGAATATTGGCATCTAGCTGATAGATATAATCGGTAACCGACGGCTTACTTAGCCGCCGTAATGCTCGGCGTAAGCCGGGTTTTCTATATTCCGGCATATTGAAAGGGTGAAATAATGATGAAGCTGCAGCAACATAATACCGTGATTATTGCTGAAGTCGGCGATATTACAAAACAGGCTGTCGAAGGGATCGTCAATGCTGCCAATAGCCAACTGGCGGGTGGTGGCGGAGTTGATGGTACTATACATAATCAAGGCGGGCCGCTCATTATGCGGGAGCTTGATGTAATCAGACGGGAGCGAGGCGGGTGTCCGACAGGGGAAGCGGTCATTACCACCGGCGGCCAGCTCAAGGCCCGTTATGTGATTCACACCGTGGGACCGATATATAGTGGGCGGGACGATGACGCCGAATTGTTGGCTGCCTGCTACCATAGCAGCCTCAAACTGGCTCAGGCTTACAACCTGAAATCACTGGCTTTTCCCTCCATCAGCACAGGTACCTATCGTTACCCCATTGAACAGGCTGCCCCCATCGCCATAGACACTGTGCTGACAAGTCTGTCGGACTATGATTTTACGGAAATACGGTTTGTGCTGTTTTCACGGCGCGATTATGAAATATATAAAACGATATTGACTCAGGAGCGTGCCGGTCTGATCGTCATCCAGCCGGATTAACTTAAAATTGAAGTTGCCTAACCCTCGTTGTTGAACTATATTATTTACCAAGCATAGAAAGGAATGAACAAAATGAAAACAGTGGTGGCTTTCATCGGCAGCCCAAGAAATAATGGCAATACCGCAACAGTTGTGGGTGAAATCATGCGGGGAGCGAAAGAGGCCGGGGCTCAAACCAAGGTATACAATTTAAATGACATGAATATCAGGCCTTGTCAAAGCTGTTACTATTGTCGAAAAGAGGATACCTGCGCCCTGAAGGATGATATGCAAACGGTTTATGCGGATATAAAAGAAGCTGACGCCGTCGTCATCGGTTCGCCTGTCTACATGTTTCAGGTCACCGCGCAGACTAAAACGTTATTTGACAGACTCTTCCCGTTGATGGACTCGACATTTAAACCGAGGTTCGGTACTAAAAAAACGGTTATGGTATATTCACAAGGTAACCCGGATCCAGGATCATTTAAAACGGCCTTTGATACCAACGCCCAAGTGCTTAAAATCATGGGGCTGAATGTGGCGGATACCATTATTTCTTCTGGCGCCAACGATCTGAAGGCCGCCGCTAATAATCCCGCTTTGTTGGCAAAGGCATTTCAGGTCGGTAAAGACGTGGCTAAATAAGCAGCCGGAAATAATACAGACGATAAAAGACTCAGGAAGAGTACTCTTCCTGAGTCTTTTATCGTCTGGTGAAAAATCACATAACTTGACAGGGCGGCTGATTAAACGCTATAATGATAATGTAAATTACATATAGATGAAAATAACATTAATGGGGTGACGTATGACTAGAAAGGTTGAAAAGGGCCACACCTATCGCCATACACCGGCTTTTATTCTCTTGCTTTTAGCTAAGAAAGAATTGTATGGTGCGGCGCTGCTATCCACTTTGCGCGAAGAATTACCTTCCTACCACACGGATAGTGCGGTAATATATCGATCACTGCAAGAGCTGGAGGATAGTGGGGCGGTAAAGGCGTACTGGGAAACCGATACCGCAGGGCCGGCCAGGAAGTGGTATGCAATTACTGCTAAAGGAATAGATATGCTCCATGATCACAAACAAGACATTGCCATGCGCAAGAAAAATCTTGATTATTTTCTGGATTCATATGCTGGATTGTTTCCTGATTCTTGATTCGAAAGGATGTGACACCAATGAGTGTTTTTTCATCAACAGGGGCGAAGTTGTCTTCACTCTCGCTGGCTCATCTGTTGAACGACTGGTATATGAATTATCTACAAACTCTGCTGCCATTTTTGGTAATTGGCGGCTTGGGAATAAGCAAGGGAGCCTTTCTCATTTCAGGCTTTACTGTTACGTCGTCGTTGCTCCAGCCGGTGTTCGGTTATCTTGTCGATCAAAAAAATCAACGTTGGCTGGTTTACGCCGGCACGGTGTGGATGGCAGTTCTGCTGAGCCTTGTTGGATTACTGCATAATTATTCTCTCTTAATTTTGATAACCACTCTGGCTGGGCTGGGGACCGCAGCCTTCCATCCCCAAGCCTCAGCTATGGTTACCGCAGTAAGCGGTGAGAAAAGAGGGCTCTACCAATCGATTTTTGTGGCTGCCGGCAATGTTGGTTGGGCGCTGACTCCGTTGATGGTAGTACCTTTCGTTCAGACGTATGGGATGAACCGTACTGTGATATTCGTTTTGCCCGGAATTCTTGTTGCCGTGATATTATGGTTTTCAGCGCCCCGAATGTCCGGTAAGGCAAAATCAAAATCACCAGCGATTTGGCCCATCCTGCGTAAAGCGTGGAGGGAGCTTGGCAAGGTAGTACTGGTAGTGGCTTTTCGTTCTTTGGCTTATTTCGGACTTGTCGCCTTTTTGCCTTTATATTTACAGCATAATAACGTATCGCTTCTTGTCGGCAGCCATCTGCTGTTTATCATGTTGTTTGCCGGTGCTCTTGGCGGGCTGCTGGGCGGATATCTGTCCGATATATTTGGGCGGAAAGTGGTCATCGTGGTCTCACTGGTAATGGCCAGCCCGTTATTTTATCTTTTCTTGGTGACCAACGGGCCGTGGAGTTATTTTCTCTTGGCGCTGGCTGGCGGCGCGCTGCTGGCTTCCTTTTCGGTTACGGTGGTAGTTGCCCAGGAGATAATCAGCCAAAACGCTGCCGTGGCTTCAGGGCTGATTCTCGGGTTCGGTGTCGGTATTGGCGGGCTCGGCGTGGGGTTGGCGGGATTGCTGGCGGAACATATCGGTATAGTTGCTATCATTCAGGCGCTGATCTGGTTGCCCCTGTTTTCCGGCTTGTTTGGACTCAGCCTAAAACGCAGCTATACGTCGGCCTGACAGCTGAGTGCAGGTCAGGAACGCCGTTAATCAATGCTACGGATTTTGTTAAGTGGATAAATTGTTTTTCCCAATCAACAGCGCGGCGCTTATCAATTTTACAGGAAATAGGCCGTCCGAGGTAGAACTTATATATGTTTCCCCAAATGCGGCAAGGTAATTAATTGATTAGGGGGCCAGCATGTTTAAGATGGATTTTTGGAACCAATTTGTCAGTAGTATCATTAAAACCGGGCAGTATGAGGAACTCATCCAGCGGTCGACAGGCAAGGCAGTTTTGTACTTGTTGCTGCTTACTTTTATTGTCACTTTGGCATATGGCATAAATATAGCTATTTACTGGAACAATTCGGTTGACGAAATGACGAATGCTTTTGTCAACGGTCCGCAATTTTTATTAGCTGACGGGGTTCTTGAAGTAAAAGCGCCAATGCCTTACGTGATATCCAATTCTAAGGATGTAATAAAAATTGTTGATACCAGCGGCAAGACGGATGAAAATATCTTGCGGGGCCATAAGTATGGCTTTTTTATCGGCAAGGATAAAGCTGTCCTTAAGCTAAACGAGGTGGAATCCCAGACATATAATTATGATGATTTAAGAATGGCGAAGGGGGACACCGTAACCAAGGCAATGATGATAGAAGTCTTTCCCAGGCTTAAATGGCTGAATGTTCTGATTGTGTTGGGCCTGTTCATCTATGATTTCCTAGCCAATTTGACAGCCGCATTGATTCTGAGCCTGGGCGGCTTGCTGACAAGTATGATCATCAATCACCGGATCATGTTTAACGATCTTTATAAAATCAGCATTTATGCGTTGACTTTGCCGCTCGTGCTCGAACTGGCCAAGGAGTTAGCAGGGATTGATATTCCGTACTTCAAGCTCAGTTTCTATTCCATTGCCATTACTTATGTGGTGATGGCGCTGTTGCTACTGAAGAATAAAAGCGACAGCAGTTCGCCGGTAGAATAGTCTGGCTGCCGGTTGTTTCCGGCGAACAGGGCATAGGCGTAGGTGTTATATTATCGATAGTCGCGGGAGTTATCCATGGATAAACTCAGGGGGTGACCTCTGAGTTTTTAGTTCTATGAACAAAATCGATGACTTACTTGGTACATTCAAATATAATGTAATGTGTCTGAGCACGTAGTTGCAACTTGTTAGCACCAGAACAATACACAATCTAAAAGAGGCGTATGATATGATATGGAACGCGCTAAAGCGCATAGATCGAAACTATCTCATCTTTCTTTTGGCCACTGGTTTTATCGGTATCGGCCAAAGTGTGGATGGGGCAACCCTGACCAATTATCTGAAAGATAATCTGGGGATGATGATTCTCCAACGCTCGGCGCTGGAGATTCCCCGCGAACTTCCGGGAATGCTGGTGGTCATCGTGATTGGCCTGCTTTCTTTTCTGGGAGATGTGCGGATTTCGGTGATCGCTAACATTCTGGCGGCTGTGGGGATGTTCTCCCTGGGTATTATTCCTCCTGAATACAGATATGTGATAATGGTCATCTTCGTCTATAGTATGGGAATGCATATTTATATGCCGTTGGCCAACAGCATTGGCATGAGCTTCGCAAGTGCTCAAGATATGGGGCGGAAACTAGGGAGAATGAACGCTGTTAATACTGTGGCTTTGGTACTTAGCAGCGCAATTCTGTGGGTTCTTTTTAAATATGTCCATATCGGCTTTACCACATCGTTCACCATCGGGGCGGTTGCGTTCTTGCTGGCCGCCTTGTGTCTGTTGTTTGTTAAACCGACCCAGACCGTAAGGCAAAGTAAACGGTTTATTTATAAAAAAGAGTATCGACTGTATTATTGGCTGTGCATATTATTTGGCGCCCGTAAGCAGATCTTTATTACTTTCGGACCATGGGTGCTTGTCGAGGTTTTTCATCAGCACGTGGCAACCATGACCATGCTCTTTTTCATCGTCTCAACGACCGGCATTTTTGTAAAGCCCTGGATAGGTCATATGATCGATACTCTGGGCGAAAAAATAATCCTTAGCGGTGAAGCAGTAGCTTTTTTCTTTGTCTGCCTGGGGTATGCTTTTGCCACAGATCTTTTTCGTCCGGAACTGGCTCTGGGAGTCATCTGTACGTGCTATGTACTTGACCAATCAATGAGCTCGGTTAGTATGGCCAGGGCAACATATATGAAAAAGCTGGCTCTGGTTCCGGAAGATGTTTCACCTAGTCTCTCCATGGGAACCAGCCTCGACCATATTGTTACAATGGTGTTGCCGGTTATCGGCGGACTGGTTTGGTATAATAACGGAGCGAACGGATATAAATACGTGTTCATCGGCGGCGCAGTCATAGCAATACTCAACTTTATATCAACCCAATTTATCAATCTTGAAAGGAAAAACTGCGTACCGGTTGCAAGTTCTTCCGCCCCTGCGAAATAATATTTGGAGAGAAGACATCAATCGGAGGAGTATTGAGGAGAAGAGATATGGGTCAAACAAGACATCACTTTGAACAACATTTCAACGCGCCCGAAACGGTGCGTGATATCATTATTGGCATGTCGGACGGGCTCACGGTTCCATTTGCCCTAGCGGCAGGAATATCCGGCGCTGTTGCCGCCACCGGGCTTGTTGTTACCGCCGGGCTGGCGGAAATCGCGGCAGGTGCTATTTCCATGGGGTTTGGCGGATATTTGGCCGCGCGCGGCGAGGCTGAGCATTACGCCACAGAACGGTTGCGCGAGCAGCAAGAGACCCGTGACCACCTGGCGGAGGAAGAGCAAGAGATCGTTGACATTTTCAGTTCATACAACATATCGCCGGAAGAAAGTCAGCCTGTGGTCGCAGCGCTAAAAAAGGACCCTGAGGTAATGGTTGATTTTATGATGAAATTTGAACTGGGTCTGGAGAAACCTGACCCGAAGCGAGCCGTGCAAAGCGCGGCCACCATCGCCACTTCCTATGTGGCGGGCGGATTCATCCCGCTTGCTCCCTACATTCTGCTTGCCAATGGGCACTTGGCCTTGCTGTACTCGGTCTTCGTCACCATTTTCGCATTGTTTGTCTTTGGCTTTATGAAAGGGCGTTACCTGGGCAGCAGGCCCTGGTACAGTGCGCTGCAAACCATGCTGATCGGTGGGGTTGCCGCCAGTGTGGCCTATTTACTGGCAAAATTGATTTCATAATATACAATCAGTTGACCTCAGACAACTGACAGCCAACTCAAGAAAAGGTTCTGATTAATTTCTTTTTCAACAACCTGAAACAACCAAGCCGGTACAGGATACAACCTGTCCGGCTTGGTTGTTTACATTTTTATCATGATTGGCTGTCAACGCTGGCATCAATGCTGCATATAGTATTAACATAAGAAGGTTTATCTGATTAAATTATCGAAGCGGGGTAATGCCAATGACAATGTATGATGATTCCTTAAGCTTACTTGCCGAAAGGAAGATGTACCTCAATCCCAGGAATTACAACATAGTCTTCATGGGAGACAGCTGGGTGGGAGCGGGGGGCTTCACCAGTAACGAAATCTTCCAAAGTGCCATAGAGGAAGCGGAAAAATATAAGCCGCTGCTCGTTATCCACGGCGGAGATCTGGTCTTTAATGGGACAACAGATAACTTAAACTATTTTATTAATTTTAAAAATCAAATCGCGCCGGATTTACCGCTCTTTGTTGCTGTAGGCAATCACGATATGGACAAAAGCCTCACTGGTGATGCTGCAGTCGCCAACTTTGAGGCATTGATCGGCCCACTGCATTTTACGTTGAATATACCGGGATATGATCTTACGTTGATAGCATTAGACTCATTATATAATCACGTCTATTCTCATTATGGCTTAACAGATGCCGAGCTGCTGTACCTGAAGAATAATTTGCTGCAGCGTTATGAAAACACTTTTGTGACTATGCATGTGCCTCCCAGAACAGATGAATGGATTCCTGACCTTGGGGACGATACTTTTTTCACCATAGGCAGTGATGCCTTTTTCACTGCAGTAAAAAAGAAGATAACAGCTGCACTGGTGAGCCATATTCATGCCTTCCAATCCACCAAATACAGGCATACTAGAGTATTGCTGTCAGGCGGCGGCGGAGCCACTCTGCTCAAAAAAGAAATATTTCACATTCTGGTTGTCAATATCAGTTCGGACGATGATGATAGCGAATACAAGTTCTCACTGGTTCCCATCGGCCGGGATTAGACGAGTGACAGGGTTTAAGGAAAAAGCTCAGAGAAAAGAATTCTCTGAGCTTTTGTGTTAAGAATACTTAACAAATTATGGAATATATTCGATATGATTTATATAAGTCTTTCCAGGAGGAATCGCTATGAATGTTTCTGCATTGTCAAACAATACCCCGAAGGATAGCCGCTCAAGCAGTACAGTAAAGTCTTTGGAGCAGCTAAAAAGTCAATTAGCTGATCAGATTCAGAAAGAAAAGGCTAGTAAGGCGGATCCCAAAACAAAGCTGGATAAAATTCAGCGACTGACGGAGCAAATGGCGGCGATTGACGCCCAAATACAGCAGGCTGTACTCGCAGATAAAGAACAAGATGTTCAGAATGCTCAGGAGAAAGCGGCCGAACAAGAACAGGAGAAAAACGAAAAAAATGGAACTGAAGGTGTTGTCGTGGCTGCCAGTTTAAGCACGATGATTGCACTGCAAAACCATATGACCAGCTATCATAAACTGTCCGGTGTACGTACAAGGATCAAGGGAGAAATGGCCACTGCTGCCAGCGAGATTGAAAATAGCCTTGCAGGCAGCAGCACCGCAAGCCAAATGAAAACTATTGCTGTTGACGGTGGCGCGCTAGGGAACGTAGAGGGCCACATGGCAAGAACTTTGGGTGAGATAGGCGAGGGAATTAAAGTAGCTGTGCACACCGGCATTAAACAAGCTGAACATGAAGGGGAGACGAATAAGGATAAAATAGAAAAAGTGCTAAAAGACCAAACAAAGGATAAAACAGAAAGAGTGCTAAAAGACCAAGCAACTGGGCAACAGGCCGACGACAAGATAAACACGAACAATCTGGACGCCAATAGCTCCGCAATAAGCGTGGAAAGCGGCAGCACGCCTGAAAATAATAAGCAGACTGGTAATAACCCGGGAATTAGGACAAACTCGGTCGACATAGTTGTCTAGCTTTGATGCTGAGCTGGGCGGTCCGGAGGCTTGGTTTTGCTTCTTGCCAGCGATATACGAAAAAACTCAGAGAAAAAATTCTCTGAGTTTTTAGATTGCAGGGCTTACTCTATGCTGGTTTTTCCCAAAATGGTTTTATCTTATCAATTTCATCTGAAGGCAAATTATGATATTCTATAATAATCAGTCTAGCGAATTGGCGAAATCACTGTAACAGATATGAGATGAAAATTCAAACCAAGAAAAAAATACTAAGGAGACTACAATGAAGAAAGTGATGGTTTCAATTTTGTTGATTTTATTTTCCGCGACAGCAACTGCTTGCAGTGCGGGACAAAATAATGCAGTAAATAACAATAGCACCATAGCGGCAACTGTCCAGCAGCCAGTGAAAGTCATCGCCAACAGTTCAAGCGTGGATTATGAGATCATCAAACAAGCCTATATTGATGGTGAGATAACGGTAAGCTATCCGCAAATCACGAAGCTGAGCGATAGTAAAGGACAGGAAAAAATCAATGAAATAATTAAGACCGAGGCGCTAAAGATAGCAAACGGGTGGACTGATCAGGACAAGGTAACTATTGACATCAACTATGAAATCAAGTGGCAAGGAGCCGGATTATTAAGCATTGAATATTCGGGGTATTTAAATCCGCACGGGGCTGCCCATCCTACCAATGTGTTTTATACAACAAGTATCAATATGCGGGAAGGAAAAAGGCTGCAACTAAAGGATCTAGTGAATATTGACGACAACTTTGTTGAAAGAATGAAGAAAGGGAAGATAATAGCAGTGTCGCCTGAAATCACATTCGATTCGTTAGGGTATTCTAATGACGATTTAATTAAAGCTTTCAAGACTGCTGATGTAAGGGGTAATCCTGAGGATACGTATGGCACATTCTGTTATTTTACCAACGATTCACTGGGCATTAGTTTAGAAGTTTGCCACGCCCTTGGCGATCATGTCGAATTAGAAGTGAAATATCAGGATATAGCGGATAGCGTTAAACCTAAAAATAAAGTATGGCAAGAAATATATAAATAAATCAATCAATGTAGAGTGCAGAGGTAACTACAGATGGCTGTGATTAATATTTTGGGATGCCCCGTACCTGTCTGAATTGACAGCTATGTTGGTTATACCGCAGATGGGCCGTTATCTACGGCCTGAAGAAACCCCGGCATAGCCAGGGTTTCTATTAGTAAACAAGCGACCCATTCTGTCAATACTGAAGGATTCTAGTAAGAAAACTTAGTTACTGTAATTTAAATTGCAGGACGGCAGCTTGAAGGTCCTCAGCCAGTTTAGCAAGGGACTCGCTGGAAGAGGCGATTTCTTCCATCGAGGCGGACTGCTGTTCAGCTGCTGACGAAACCGTCTGTGCTTCAGCCGTGTTTTCTTTGCTGACAGCTGCTATATCGCGCATTGCCACAACAACTTTTTGGCTCCCGCCGGCCATCTGCTGGGTCGCTACAGAGATATGCTGTATTTGCCTAGTGACCTCATCGACCAGCGAAACGATATCTTTGAATGTCTGGCCAGCAGAAACAACGCTTTCTCCGCCAATTTTGACTTCTCGGGTTCCCGCGTTCATCGCGTCCACTGCTTTGGCGGTTTCGGCTTGGATTTCACCAATCAGGGTTGCGATTTGTTTGGCGGCATCCTGCGACTGTTCGGCTAGTTTGCGGACTTCCTCAGCCACTACCGCGAATCCCCGGCCTTGTTCTCCTGCCCGCGCAGCCTCAATCGCGGCGTTAAGTGCCAAAAGGTTAGTCTGCCCGGCAATACCGGAAATGGTTTCAACGATTTGTCCAATCTCTTTCGACCGCTCACCGAGATGGGTGACCACTTGGGCGGACCTGATTACCGTACTTTCAATGCCGCTCATTTGGGCAACCGCCTGTTCGACTGTTTGTCCACCTGCTTTCGCCGCTTCCACGGCTTTTTCAGAAGAAATTACGACCGCAATGGTATTGGCGGCGATTTCTTGGCTGTTTGTCGCCATTTGCTCGATAATAGCTGAAGTATCCCTAATAACAGTATTTTGGTGTTCAGATCCAGCGGCTACAGTTGTGACTGAGGTGGCAACTAGCTGAGCCGCCTGGGCCGACTGTTCCGCATTTGCCGTCAGTTCTTCCGATAAGGCCGCCACCTGATGGGTGGCTTGGGCTACTGTGTTGACCAGGGTCTTTAAATTTCTGACTGTGGAGTTAATACTGAGGCCGATTTGACCAATCTCATCTTCACGTTTGATTTGGATGTTTTTAATTGCCAAGTTGCCGTTGGCGACCTCTTTTAAAGCATTTACGTCAATATGCAAACGAGTTGCGATTTCTCCGGATAGACGTATAGCTATCGTAATTCCGGTAATAAGACTGAAGATGAATATGACGATGAAAGCCCACTTTGTTGTTGTGCCGTCTGCAGCAGCTGCGTCCTGGTCGTTTTTCATCACGACGTCAACCTCAGCCTGAATCTTTTTGTTAACCGCGCGGTATTTGGCAAACAATGCCTTGCCCCCACCGAGGCGTTTGCGGGCCTCTTCCAGATTTCCGGTTCTCACCAGGTTAATCTGGCTTTCAAAATAGGTGTTGATTGATTCGATGTCTGGTTTTGCTTCATCCCTTACCAGACCCGCCATTGTCGGATGGTTTTCCAGAAAGGGCTCCAGATCTTGCAGGGCGGCTGCTAGGTCTCTGCTTCCGTTATTATAGGCGCCTAGCATGTTTTCATTGCCATTGCTCGCAATGAATGCACGGACGCCTGTTTCTTCGTTTACTAAATTAAGAAAAACCCTGTCGGTCAATCGCGCGAGGGGAAGCGCATCTTCGACTATGTAATCTGTAGAACGCTGCATTTGCCCCAGGTTGTAAAATGTTACCGCCATAATAATCAGCATCATTGCCAAGATGGTCGAGAAGCCAGCAAGAATTTTTGTGCGAACTTTCATGCATTTGAACATAATATTACTTCTTTCGCCTCCTCTTTCTTCAGTGAAAAATGGTAAGCTTCTCCTGACGCAAATGCTTATACAAAATCGATACTGCTCGCTACTATTCGTTCTTTTGCGGGTGAACCCTCTGCCAAAGCCGTTGGGAATGAGTTCCATCAGCGGGGGTAGGGAATAACTCTGCTTTGTAGATAACGCGGCAGGAATAGAAAAATGAGCCTCACCCCCGGTAATTTGAGGGATGGGCTCTCTATCATAGCTTTCTTCAGGCTTCGACTTGCCGCATTTGGAGTGCTTCACATTAGAGAATTCATTTGTTTTCCGTAGCTTCCGATTCTTCATCCAGCGGCTTCATGGCTGGCTGCGACATCACTTGCTTCGTTTTATTATACGCTACTAGAGCCTCTCTGTCCGGAAGGGAAGGAGCCTGCTCCATCCAGCCGTATTTTACCAAGAGCTTCGCCCCTTCGTTCGAGAAAAAAGCTACCTGTAGAAGGATTCTTAAGTATAGCAGGCCCAAATCGCGTCGCGGACTTGCGGAGAGGGCCATTCCGTAGTTCCCTAATCCGGCGGAATTCAATAAATTGACGTGAAACAGCATAAGTCTGTCTGAGAAAGGCGCGACAGTGCTTGC